>Ga0233424_10001308_pt1 | contig 22840 bp, 29 predicted proteins | sample Watercolumn_Towu_FD_181011 | JGI IMG/M metagenome (GOLD analysis project Ga0233424, IMG submission 181011) | Freshwater microbial communities from Lake Towuti, South Sulawesi, Indonesia - Watercolumn_Towuti2014_125_MG | ecosystem: Environmental > Aquatic > Freshwater > Lake | place: Indonesia... | reverse complement strand
TTGCAGAAACCCGCGCGCTGGTCATCATGCGCGGCGGCGAAATCGTCGCGGAACGCTATGCGCCGGGCTATGATCGCGGAACCCGGTTCATCAGCTGGTCTATGGCCAAGAGCGTGACTGCGGTGCTGGTGGGGCTGATGGTCGCGGACGGGCGGCTGGCGCTCGACGCCCCTGCCCCGGTGCCCGACTGGCAGCGCCCCGGCGACCCGCGCGGCGCGATCACGCTCAGGCACCTGCTGCACATGTCCTCGGGTCTTCAGCACACCGAAGCGGGCGACCCGCCCTACCAGTCGGACGAGGTGCGGATGCTGTTCCTCGACGGGCGCGACAATATGGTGCGCTATGCCGAGGGCCAGCCGCTCGAGGCTGAGCCGGGATCGAAGTTCGAATATTCGACGAACACCAGCGTCATCCTGTCCGACATCATCACCCGCCAGCTGACCGACAGCAAGGACCCGGATGTGCGCCGCCGCGCGATGCTTGAATATATGCGCGGGCGGCTGATCGAACCGCTCGGCATGACCTCGATGGTGCCCGAATTCGACGCCTCGGGCACGTTGATCGGCGGTTCGATCATCCAGGCCAATGCCCGCGACTGGGCGAAATTCGGCGAGTTCCTGCGCAACAAGGGCTCGATTGCGGGCAACCAGTTCCTCACCCGCGGCTGGGTCGATTTCATGCTCACCAGCTCACCCAACGACCCTGCCTATGGCGGGCATATCTGGCTCAACAAGCCGCGTGCGGCTGGCCTTAAAAAGGTCCTTTATCCCGATCTGCTGCCAGGCGATGTCTTTGCCGCGCAGGGGCATCTGGGCCAGTTCGTCATCGTCAGCCCAAGCCAGAAGCTCACGCTCGTCCGGCTAGGCAAGACCCAGGACGATGTTCTCGATCCGGTGAAGGAACAGCTCGGACGAATCCTCGCCCTATTCCCCAGGGACTAGGCCGGGATCGAAGCTTCTGGCAGGCTGACCCGCGCTGATTCTCCGGGGGATTGCCGATGACATTGCTTCGACTTGCCGTTGCCTTGCCGCTGTTGCTTGCCATACCTGCTCTCGCGCAGGATCAATCAGGCTATACAGCCACGCAGACATCCGCTGCCGTGCCTTTCGTACCGGCGGATTTCCATGTTCCGACGCTGGTCGAAGGGCCAGGCTTCAATCTTGTCCCGCTGGGCCCCGATCTCGTCAAAATCGATTTCGATGCGTACATGTCGTCGATCGAGCATCTGCAAAAGACCTTCACCCGGTCGACCGCCTGGCCGCATCCCGGGATCACCGACGCCGATGCGATGAAGGACATGCTCACCGAACAGGGCCGGTTCCAGCGCCGCGAGTCCTTCGCCTATGCAGTGCTCACGCCCGACGGCAAGCGCGAGCGCGGGTGTGTCTATGTCTATCCCAGCCCAGTGCCCGGTTATGACGCGATGGTCACGCTCTGGGTGACCAAGGCCGAATTTGACGCGGGGTTCGACGCGAAGCTCTACGCATGGGTGCAGCAATGGATCGCAAAGGACTGGCCGCTGCGCAGCGTCGCCTATCCCGGCCGCGCGATCGACTGGGGCAGCTGGGACGCGCTGGAGGCCGCGAGCGCGGCGAAAGTCGCGCAATAGGTCGGGAAAATCTGCTCGCTCCGAGCGCCCCGGCCCACCCAACCACAGCGCCTAGCGCAGCCGGAACGTCCCCGTCACCACCATGAAGCACTGTCCCGCCAGCACCGCGCGGTCACCTTCCAGCGTGCAATGGAGCAGCCCGCCGCGCTGGCTTGCCTGATAGGCGGTGAAGCTGTTGCGCCCCAGCCGGGCCGCCCAGAACGGCGTCAGCACCGCATGCGCCGAGCCGGTCACGCTGTCCTCGTCGATACCGGCCCCGGGCACGAACACCCGGCTCAGCACATCGGTATCCTTGCCCGGCGCGGTGCAGATGAATTGGTGGTTGCCGATTTCGCCGAGCGCCTTGAAGTCCGGCTGCAGCGCCAGAACGTCATCCGGGCTATCGAACAGCAGGACGTTATAGCGACCCTGATGGATATGGCATTCGTTGGGCAGGCCGCCGAGCAGGCTGGTCCAGTCGGGCAGCGCTGCCGGTTCTGGCGGCAGCGCGGGCAGCGAGAGCGACAGCATGTCGCCCTGGCGGCTGACGCTCAGCACCCCGGCCTTGCGCGTCAGGAAACGCACGGTGTCACCGGCAAAGCCCTGTTCGAACACATAATGGCCCGAGGCGAGCGTGGCATGGCCGCACATCGCCACTTCGACCGCGGGCGTGAACCAGCGCAGCTCGTAATCCGCCTCGTCACTGTCGATCGGCACGATGAAGGCGGTCTCGGCGAAATTGTTCTCCTCGCCGATCGCCTGCAGCACCGCATCTTCGGGCCATGCGGCGAGCGGCATCACCGCCGCCTGGTTGCCGGTGAAAGGACGGTCGGCAAAGGCGTCGATATGGCAATAAGGCACGGTGTCGGGCAGGTCGGTCATGGCGAACATCCTTATGGGTAAAGCAGGCCTTCGTCCCAGCCGCTCTCGGTTCGGGTGAAGACGCGGCGGTGGTGCAGCCGGTGGTCGCGATCCTCCCAGAACTCGATCCGTTGCGGAGTCACGCGGAACCCTGACCAATGCGGCGGGCGAGGCACGGGCTTGTCGGCGAACAGCTTCTCCACTTCGGCAAAGCGCTGCTCGAAGATCCGCCGCTCAGGCAACGGGCGCGACTGGTCCGATGCCCAGGCCCCCAGCTGCGAATCGCGCGAGCGGGTGGCGAAATAGGCATCGGCGGTGGCATCGTCGACCGGCGTCACTGGCCCCTCGATACGGATCTGGCGGCGCAGCGACTTCCAGTGGAACAGCAAGGCGGCATGCGGATTGGCGAGCAGTTCGCCGCCCTTGCGGCCCTCGTAATTGGTGTAGAATATGAACCCGTCCGGTCCATGGCCTTTCAGCAGCACCATGCGGACCGACGGACGGCCCTCCGCATCGGCGGTGGCGAGCGCCATCGCATTGCTGTCGTTGATCTCGGTCTCGCGCGCCTTGATGTACCAGTCGTCAAACAGCGCAAAGGGGTCGTCGGCCATGTCCATCCTGTCTTGTCGGTCACGGGCTCGCTTGACTGCCTTAGCCATATAAGACACTGGTGAGTCCGTCGGCGCGGTTTATGGCGCATGGGCCGCGCATTGAACAGGATTTTGCTGAAGGGAGCGCGCGCCAATGTGGGAGCAGATTTTCGGGATCGCCAATCTCGTCGCCATGATCGCCTGGGCGGTGCTGATCCTCGCCCCGCGCCGCGATATCGTCATGCGCTCGCTGTTCTTCGGCCCCATATTCCTGCTCGCGCTGGGCTATGCGACCGGCCTCACCCTCGTGCTCACCGGCATCGTGACGACCGATGGCGGTGCGGATTTCTCGACGATCGAGGGCGTGCGCAGCATCTTTGCCAGCGATGCCGGAGTGACCATAGGCTGGGTGCATTACCTCACCTTCGACCTGTTCGTCGGCCTGTGGATCGCGCGCAACGCCGATGCGCATGGGCTCAGCACGCTGAAAGGGCGGCTGATCCAGGCGCCGATCCTGTTCTTCACCTTTGCCGCAGGACCGTTCGGCCTGGCGCTTTACATCGTGCTTCGGATGATTTTATGGCGCGCCCCCTCCGACCGCCGCATCCCGGGTTGAAAAATGCCCTGCCCCTACCCCAGATATTGTTGTAAATCGGCAACAATGGATAACCTGACCAACAATGGCGACCACATTCATGGCTGATCCCTATGCAATTCTCGGCGTGTCCAAGGGCGCGAGCGAGAAGGACATCAAGAGCGCGTACCGCAAGCTCGCCAAGGAGCTGCACCCGGATTACAACAAGGACAATCCGGCCGCAGCCGCGCGCTTTTCCGAAGTCACGCGCGCCTATGACCTGCTCTCCGACAAGGACAAGCGCGCGCGTTTCGACCGCGGCGAGATCGATATCGACGGCAACCCCGCCGCGCCCTTCGGTTTCGGCGGCGGCGGCTTTCGCCAGCAGAGCCGGTCGAGCGACAATGCGGGCTTTTCCGGCTTCGGCAATGACGGCATCGACTTTGCCGATATCTTCGACGGCCTGTTCGGCGGTTTTGGCGGCGGAGCTCGGGGTAGCAGTTCAGGCCCCTATAGCGGCGCGCGCCAGAATGCGCCCAAGGGTGCCAATGTCGCGTACAAGATGGCGGTCGACTTTACCGATGCTGCAACCTTGAAGCCGCAGCGGATCACGCTGGCCGATGGCAAGACGATCGACCTCAAGCTGCCCAATGGCGTCGAGACCGGCACCAACATGCGCCTCTCGGGCAAGGGGCAGCCCGGCCCCGGGGGCCCCGGCGATGGCATCGTGACGATCGAGGTGCGCCCGCACCGCTTCTTCCGCCGCGATGGCGACAATGTCCGTCTCGATCTGCCGATCACGCTCAAGGAAGCAGTAGCTGGCGGCGAGGTACGCGTGCCCACGGTCGATGGCGCGGTAATGATGAAGATCAAGCCGGGCAGCCAGTCGGGCCAGCAGATGCGCCTCAAGGGCAAGGGCTTTCACGGCAAGAACGGCATGCGTGGCGATCAGATCATCGAGCTGCAGATCCGGCTGCCCGAAGGCGGCGATGCTGCGCTCACCCAGTTCGTCGAAGGCTGGAGCGTGAATTACGATCCGCGGGCCGGGCTGACCGGCTGAGCGCGGCGCGACGGCATGGCTCTGACTGACCTGTTGCAGCCCGACAAGCGCCAGCAATTTCTGGTGACATCGCGAGCCATCATCGCCGAGGTCGCCGGCAATGTCATGACGCATGGCGGGGTTGTCGCGGGCAATTTCGCCTATCTTGCGCTGCTCAGCATCTTTCCCTTCTTCATCGTCGCGGCCGCCTTGGGCGGCGTGTTCGGCCGCAGCGAATATGGCGCGGAAGCGGTGCAGGGCTTTCTCGCTGCGGTGCCGCCCAGCGTCGCCTCGGTGCTCGCCGCGCCGATGGAAGCCGCCATGTACGCCCGGACCGGCGCGCTGCTCTGGCTCGCAGTATTGGTCGGGCTGTGGACCACCGCGAGCCTGATCGAGTCGATCCGCGCCGTCATCCGCCGCGCCTATGGGACGGAGAGCAACAAGCCGTTCTGGAAATTGCGATTGGGATCGATGGCGCTGATCATCCTTGCGGTGATCGCGACCATGCTGGCGCTGAGCGTCCAGGTGGTGCTCGCGGGCGCCGCAGAAGTGATCGCCAACAGTCTGTATTTCCCTGGAGAACCGCTCGCGCTGGTGGTGCTCAGCCAGTTGTTCACCTTCGCCGTGCTGCTGCTGATGCTCTACCTGGTCTATGGCATGCTCACCCCGCTGCGCTATCGCGAGGCAGGCCATCCGATCTGGCCCGGCCCGATGTTTATTGCGGTCTGGTGGATGCTGTGCCTCGCGCTCCTGCCCCGGTTCCTCGGCACATTTGCCGATTATGACCTGACCTATGGCAGCCTGGCCGGGGTGATGGTCAGCCTCATTTTCTTCTTTCTCATCGGCCTTGCTATGGTAATCGGGGCCGAATTGAACGCCGCCATCGCGCGGGCGCGCGGCGGCCTGCCGCAGAAAACGGACAAGAACTGAAGGATCACGACATGGACGGACTGATGCAGGGCAAACGCGGCCTCATCATGGGGCTTGCCAACAACAAGTCGCTCGCCTGGGGCATTGCTCAGAAGCTGGCCGAGCATGGCGCCGAGCTGGCGTTCAGCTATCAGGGCGAGGCACTGGGCAAGCGCGTCATTCCGCTGGCGGCAGAGCTGGGCAGCGATTTCACCTTCGACTGCGACGTGTCGGACATGGATGCGCTTGATCGGGCTTTCGAGACCCTTGCGGCGCGCTGGCCGACGATCGATTTCGTCGTCCACGCGATCGGCTTTTCGGACAAGAACGAACTGCGCGGCCTGTATGTCGACACCAGCCTCGACAACTTCCTGATGACCATGAACATCTCCGCCTATTCGCTTGTCGCCGTTGCGAAAAGGGCGCGCGCAATGATGCCAAATGGCGGCTCGATCGTGACGCTGAGCTATTACGGCGCGGAGAAGGTGATCCCGCATTACAATGTCATGGGCGTGGCCAAGGCGGCGCTGGAGACCAGCGTCAAATATCTCGCCAATGACCTCGGCCGCGAGAATATCCGAGTCAACGCGATCAGCGCCGGCCCGATCAAGACGCTGGCGGCCAGCGGCATCGGCGACTTCCGCTATATCCTCAAATGGAACGAATATAACGCGCCGCTGCGCCGCAACGTCACCATCGACGATGTCGGCGGCGCGGGGCTGTATCTGTGCTCGGACCTGTCCTCGGGCGTGACCGGCGAGACGCATCATGTCGATTCGGGTTACCATGTCGTCGGCATGAAGCAGGAAGACGCACCGGACATCGCGCTGGATTGATGCGGCGTGCCGACGGTCCTGCGCGAACGCGGCTTTCGGCTCTTCTTCTATTCGGACGAGGGCAGTCCGCTCGAGCCGTGCCATATTCACGTGACCAACGGCGATGGCGAGGCCAAGTTCTGGCTTGGTGATGAAGTATCGGTGGCCTATAATCACGGCCTGAACCGCCGCGATCTGGCGATGGCCATGCTCATCGTCCGCGCCAACCGCAACGCATTGGAAAGGGCCTGGCATGGATATTTCGGTTAGCCCGACCTCGGCGCATTGCGATGACGACACCCTTTGGGTGAACCTTTCGGACGGGCGCACACTCGGCGTCCCGCTGGCCTGGTTCCCGCGCCTGCTGGATGCGACACCGCAGCAGCGTGCTGCGGTTACCCTGTCTCCGCGCGGCCTGCATTGGGAAGAGATCGACGAGGATATATCGGTCGCGGGGCTCATTGCCGGTCGGGGTGACCAGACCGGCCCCTCCTCCCGCGCCGCCTGACGGCCCGGCCTGCTCTGGACAGCGCGCGCGCAATGCCGCAAAGCGCGCGCGACCGATAGTGTGCCCGACTGGACTGACCCATGAGCTTCAATACCTTTGGCCGCGTTTTTCGCTTCACCACCTGGGGGGAAAGCCATGGTCCGGCGCTGGGCGCGGTGGTCGATGGCTGCCCGCCCGGGTTGGCGCTTAGCGAAGCCGATATCCAGCCATTCCTGGATGCGCGCCGTCCCGGCACCTCGCGCTTCACCACGCAGCGGCAGGAGCCCGATGCGGTGCGCATCCTTTCGGGTGTGTTCGAAGGGCGCACCACCGGCACGCCGATTTCGCTAATGATCGAGAATGTCGACCAGCGCTCCAAGGACTATGGCGAGGTCGCCAAGACCTATCGCCCGGGCCATGCCGATTATGCCTATGACGCCAAATACGGCTTTCGCGACTATCGCGGCGGTGGCCGGTCGAGCGCGCGCGAAACCGCGGCGCGGGTCGCGGCAGGCGCCGTTGCACGGCTGGTCATCCCCGAGGTGGTACTGACCGCCTATGTCTGCGAACTGGGCGGCGATGCCATCGATCCAGCCCGCTTCGACGCGGCGGAAATCAGCTGCAATCCGTTCTTCTGCCCCGATCCCGAAGCCGCGAAGCGCTGGGAGGCGAAGGTCGATGCCGCGCGCAGGTCGGGCAGCTCCCTTGGTGCTGTCGTCGAATGCGTCGCCACCGGCGTCCCCGCCGGCTGGGGCGCGCCGCTTTACGCCAAGCTCGACAGCGAACTCGCCGCCGCCTGCATGTCGATCAACGCGGTCAAGGGCGTCGAGATCGGTGACGGCTTCGCCGCCGCACGGCTCAGCGGCGAGACCAATGCCGACCCCATGCGCCCCGGTGCGGATGGCAGTCCCGAATTCCTCGCCAACCATGCCGGCGGCATCGCGGGCGGCATTTCGACCGGCCAGCCGGTGGTGATGCGCGTCGCGTTCAAGCCGACCAGCTCGATCCTCACGCCGGTCGAGACGATCACCCGTGAGGGTGAGGCGAGCAAGATCGTCACCAAGGGCCGGCACGACCCGTGCGTCGGCATCCGCGGCACCCCGGTGGTCGAGGCGATGATGGCACTCGTCCTGGCCGACCAGAAGCTGCTCCATCGCGCGCAATGCGGTTGAACGCGCTTTTCCCTTACCGCTGAACCACCTGTGCCGTAGCGGCAGTTGACGTTCACGTCACATTTTGTCGCAGGGTGATTGCCTCGCGGCAGCAAATGGCTAGCATGGCTTTCATAAGCGACCGCTGACCCGCGAGGGCAAGAATGCGGCGCGACAGGAGAGTGCATGACCGTCACCCGCAACCCGGCAGCCGATGCCGGTGTGCCGCCGACCATGGCCGCAGACACGCCACCTGCCCCTTCGTCGCTCCAGGGCGCATCCAGCCCGCGCGTGATGCTGTGGACGCTGATGATCATCTATATCTTCAACTTTCTCGACAGGCAGATCGTCTCGATCCTGGCGGAACCGATCAAGCGCGATTTCCAGCTCTCCGATACCCAATTGGGCCTTATGACGGGCCTCGCCTTCGCGCTTTTCTACACGCTGCTGGGCATTCCGATCGCGCGCTATGCCGACCGGAGCACCACCAACCGTGTCTCGCTGATCGCCTGGTCGGTGGCGATCTGGTCGGCAATGACGATGGCCTGCGGCGCGGCGCGGACGTTTCCGCAGCTACTGCTCGCCCGCGTCGGTGTCGGCGTGGGCGAAGCGGGCTGCACCCCGGCGGCGCATTCGCTGATCACCGACAGCGTTCCTGCCGACAAGCGCTCGTCGGCCATCGCCTTTTATGGCCTGGGCATTCCGATCGGATCGCTGCTCGGCATGGTCATCGGCGGCGGCCTCGCCGATGCCTATGGCTGGCGCACCGCTTTCTATGTGGTCGGCATGCCCGGCGTGCTGCTCGCGCTGCTGGTGCCGTTTTTGATGAAGGAGCCGCGCCGCGCCGGTATGCTCAAGGGGGCGGCAATGCCCGCCGCCAAGGTTCAGGTGCCGGTCCGCGAGGCGCTGAAGGAACTGGTGACATCGCGCTGCTTCGTCTTCCTGTGCATCGCCGGCGGGCTGATCGCCTTCCTGTCTTATGGCAAGGGCGTGTGGGTTGCTGTGCTGTTCATACGCAATTTCGGGCTCAGCCCGGGCGAGACGGGGCTGTATCTCGGCGTGACGCTGGGGATATCGAGCATGATCGGCACTTGGGGCGGAGGCAAGCTGGCCGATCATTTCGGCAAGCGTGACCGCAAGCATCTGCTCACCGGTCCGGCGCTCGCCATCGCGCTCGCAGCCCCCATCCTGTTTCTCGCCTATTCGGCGACCGACTGGAAGGTCGCGCTGGCGCTGCTGGTGCTGCCGACCGCGATGAACATCATGTATTATGGGCCCGTCTATGCCTGTGTTCAGGGTCTGGTGCGGCCCGAAGTGCGCGCGGTCGCGGCGTCGGTGATGCTGTTTTCGCAGAACCTGATCGGCCTGGGATTGGGCCCGCTATTCTTCGGAATGATGTCCGATGCCTTCCAGCCTTATGCCGGCGAAGACAGCGTGCGCTGGGTGCTCTACGGCGCGGCCTGGCTGGGCCTTATCCCCGCCTTCCTGTTCTGGCGCGCGAGTTTGCGGCTGACAGCGGAACTCAAGAGCGGCTAGAGCATAGTCCCACTTCAAGCGACACGGGGGGCAGACAGCCTTGGACGACATCAGGCTGTTTATCGAGACCTGGCAGGCGCCGATCGGCCTGGCCATTCTGGGCCTGATGTTCGTCGGGTTCATCCTGGAACGCTTTCCGGCGGCGGTGGTCGCGATACTGGGGGCCTGCGCCTTCCTGTTCCTCGGCATCATCGATTCCAAGCAGCTGTTTTCGGTCTTCTCGAACAGCGCGCCGATCACCATCGGGGCGATGTTCATCCTCTCGGGCGCGCTGCTGCGAACCGGCACCATCGATGCGATCGCCGGCGCGATCATCAATCGCGCCGCGCGGCACCCGCGGCTGGCGGTCGCGGAGATGTTCCTGGGCGTCTATGTGGCCTCTGCCTTCATGAACAACACGCCGGTGGTGGTGGTGATGATCCCGATCATCCTGCGGCTGGCCCAGGCGACCGGTTATTCGGCCAAGAAGCTGCTCATCCCGCTCAGCTTCATCTGTATCCTCGGCGGCACCACCACACTGATCGGCACTTCGACCAACCTGATCGTCGATTCGGTCGCCAGGGCCAACGGCCAGCCCGCTTTCGGGATTTTCGAGATCACGCCTTATGGCCTGATCGCGGGCGTTGCCGGCATGATCATGCTGGCCGCATTCAGCAGCTGGCTGCTGCCCAAGGACGAGGCCGCGCCAGCGGGCAGTACCGGCAGCGACGAGGTGTTCGTTACCGAGCTCACGATCCGCAACGCCTCAACGTTGCGCGGCAAGACCCTGGGCGAGACGCCGATCGCCAAGCGCGCCAAGATCCAGGTCACCGCGATCAAGCGCGACGGGCGCTATATCCGTCACAATCTGGCAAGCGAGATTCTGCAGCCTGACGACGTGGTCGTGATCCGCACCGACCTTCCCGAGCTGATGTCGCTGCGCAAGAGCCAGGACTTCAAGGTCGGCATCGTGCGCAAGGGCGATGTCGGTCCGATGGGCGAGGTGGTGGTCGAGGCGATGGTCGCACCCAGCCATCCGAGCATCGGCAACCGGCTCTACGACATTCCCTTCCTGTCGCTGCTCAATGTCCGCATCCTGGGCCTCACGCGCTATCGCAACCTCCCGCGATCGGACCTGCCCAATGCCAAGATCCACGCGGCCGACAAGCTGGTGGTCACCGGATCCAAGGCCGACATCGCGCGGATGTACGAAAACCCCAACCTGTTCGGCATCACCAATACCAGCGCACGCGCTTTTCGCCGCGACAAGGCCCCGCTCGCCATCGGCGCGCTGGCAGCAGTGGTGATCCTGTCGGCGCTCAACGTGCTGGCGATCGAGGTCGCCGCGATCCTCGCGGTCGGCTTCATCCTGATCGCGCGCTGCATCGATGCCGAAGAGGCGTGGAGCTCGATCGACGGAAATGTGCTGGTGCTGATCTTCGGCATGCTCGCCGTCGGGCTGGCGCTGGAAGAGGCAGGCAGCGTCAAGATGGTGGTGAACGCGCTCGCGCCCTTCCTCGTCGAGGCGCCGGTCTGGGCCGTGGTGTTTGCGGTCTATGTGGTTTCGGTGTTGCTGACCGAGATCATCACCAACAATGCCGTGGCGATCCTGGTGACGCCGATCGTCATCAAGCTGGGCACCGATCTCGGCATTGACCCGCGTCCGCTGGTCATCGCTGTCATGTTCGCCGCGTCCGCCAGCTTTGCAACGCCCATCGGCTATCAGACCAACACCCTGGTCTATGCGGCAGGCAATTACCGCTTCACCGACTTCTTCACGGCGGGCATTCCGCTGACGATCGGCGTTGGCCTGGCCACCTGTTTCGCGATTATAGCGCTCAGCTGAGCTGCGCTTATCTGCGCTTCGGCTGCTTGATCAGCTTGACGGGCGTGAACTGGCCGAGGCCGCAACTGGCTCCGCGCTGGAGGCCGCCGCCGACATTCTGCAACACGGTGATGATATCGACATTGCACAGCTGGGTTAGCGAGGTCGAATAGGTAAAGGACCGGTCGAAGCCCAGATTTCCGCACTGCTGCGGCAGTTCGTTGCGATAGACCTTGCCGCCCGCCATCATGAAATCGATCGTCTGGTTGTCGCGCACCTGGCTGCCGCGAATCTGCGCAATATTGATGCAACTCACCGGCTGGCCGACCACCTCGGCCGGCGGTACGCGCGATGGCTTGGCGGGCGCATCATCGGCAAGGGCGAGCGACTGGAACGCGAACAGCGCAGCGCCGGTGGCAATGAGACCGGCGGCGATCAGGCTGCGGGGAGCGGGCATGGCGAATCCTTTCCGTGGCGCCACGGAACATGCACCGGTTACCCTTGCATCGCGATGAACGGCGCAGCGATCAGCCCGCAATCATCTCCGCCAGCACTGCCAGGCAGTCATGCGCCAGCAGCTTGGAGCGTTCGGGGCTCCATGCCTGATCGGGGCATGGCAGGTCGTCATTGTCCTTGAACGGCATCTCCAGCGTCATCGACACGCAGCCATGCGAAGGACCAAACCGCTCGGCCAGCTGGTTGGTCGACATAGAGAGGTTCGCGCGGCCAGCGCCCGCCTTGGGATAGCCCTTGGCAGTCTGGAAATCGGGCGTGCGCGCGGCCAGCAGATCACGATAACGATTATATCGCGCGCCCTGCTCGTCGCTCCAGGACGGGATGCCCTCGAACCCGGCAATGAACACGTGCGGGATTGCCTCGTCGCCATGCACGTCCATCGCCCAGTGCACGCCGGTCGCGTCCATGGCATTGCGCACGCACAGCACTTCGGGGCTGCGCTCGGGGCTCGGCTCGTGCCATTCGCGGTTGAGGTTGACGCCCGCCGCATTGGTGCGCAGATGGCCGCGCAGCGACCCGTCTGGGTTCATGTTCGGCACGACATGCAGCGTGCATTTCTGGCGCAGCAGCCGCGCATGCGGGTCGGCGGGATCGGTCAGCTTTTCCAGCGCGCCTTCCATCCACCATTCGGCCATGGATTCGCCAGGATGCTGGCGCGCATAGAGCCAGACCTGCACCGGCCCCTCGCCCATGTCGAGGCAATCGATCGGCTGGCCGTCGAGGCTGAGGCCCAGCTCGCGATGCTGCACGCCGGGGCGGCTCGCCATTTCGGCGACCAGATCGTGGTGCCGTTCCATCGAATAGGGCGCGAAATAGGCGAACCAGGCAACGCCCGTTCCCATCTGGTGGCGGATCGCGAGTGCGCCGGCGGCCGCGTCATAGCTGGTCTCCGCCCGGCCCCAATAGTCGCGGTCTTCGCTGACACAGGCGCGATAGCCGGGCCAGCCATCAGGATAGGCGGATTCGCGAAGCCCGGTGATCACCAGTTCCAGATCGGTCCCCGGCTGCGCCGCGACGCGGAAGTGAAACCATTGAAAGAAGTCCGAGTCCTTGTCCTTGCGGATAGCAAGTTCGGCGCGCCAGCCGCCATCGGGCAGCTGCGTCAGACCATGGTTGACGATGTTTCCGGAATCGAAAGCGGCGGTGATGCTGGGGATGAGTGCCTGAGTCATGGCACGCTGATAGTCGCTCCGGACTCACCGGGAAAGCCGGTAAACAACCCCTGGGCCAGTTTCGACGCATTGAGCTGCGTCTCGGCCATCGGCGAGCCTTCGCGCGCTTCGACGCTGGCGCGGCCTTCCCACAGGATCGTGCCGTCGCCCGCGCGGATATTGACGAACATCTCGGTCACCACCTCGCCTTTCGGGCGCCCGCCCAGGTTGATGCCTATGCCGACTCCGACACCCGAGCCGAAGCCGCCGGTGCCGCCGCCCACGCCCACCGTGACCGGACCGCGGTCATCGCCGACGGGGGAGAGCACGGCACGCTCGACCCGCACGGTTGCGGTCTGGATGTCGGCACCATCGCGCGCGCCAACCGGCAACACCTGATAGCCGATCCGCTCGAGTTCGCGCTCCACGGCGGCGGCATAGCTGCGATATTCGAGCGCATTGCTGTCCACCCCCTCGCCAGCGACCACACGAATCGGGCCGCGTCCAAGTTCGCTGGCGCGATCGGGCGAAACGAAGCGGACGGCCTCGACCGGCCCGGCTGGCGAAACGCAGCCGCCCAACCCTGCGGCCATGGCGAATGCAACGCACAGCACCGCCATGTTAGATCTGCGAAGAAAAGCCATGATATTTGCGCCCTTTCCCGGTCCCGGCCTTGCGAGCCTGCCCGAGGCATGCCTAACCCGCTTCGCCATGAATGGCCAATGAAGCGGCCAAAAAATTGCCATGGGCCGCCGCGCCGATGCTTGACTTTGTGCGCCCCTCCACGTATCCGCGCCGCTTTCCGGCATGGATGTTCCGGCCCGGCTATTGCGCAGCTGCGCTTGGCCACGGACGCCATGACCCCAATCCGATTTCAATCAAGGGCCCACGTCATGAAGATTCGCAATTCGCTGAAGTCGCTCAAGGATCGTCATCGCGACAACCGCGTGATCCGTCGTCGCGGCCGCACCTATGTGATCAACAAGACCAACCGTCGCTTCAAGGCCCGCCAGGGCTGATCGGCCCGACGCGCCGTCATCTGGCGCGCCGGACAAGGTTTGGAATGGAGTAAGGGCTCCGGCATGGTCCGGGGCCTTTTGCTTGCGTGCTTGAGGGGGCGATATGCAGCCGGTTGATGCCATTATCTTCGATGTCGGCAATGTCCTCTATCAATGGGATATCCGCACCCTTTACGCAAAGCTGATCGACGATCCGGCAGAGCTCGACCATTTTCTTGCCAATGTCCTGACCATCGATTGGCATTCGCAGCACGATGCGGGCCGATTGCTCGACGAGATGGTCGCCGAACTGGTTGCCGAGCACCCCGACCATGCCGAGCTGATCGGCCATTATGTCCCGCGCTGGCTGGAAACGATCCCGGGACCGGTGCCGGGCATGCTGGACCTTGCAGAAAAGCTCGCGCTGCTGGGCTATCCGATTTACGGCATCACCAACTTCGGCGTCGAGTTCTGGGACATGTTCCGCCCCACCGCGCCGGTATTCGACCTGTTTCGCGACATTGTCGTGTCGGGGGCGGAGAAGCTGGTAAAGCCCGATCCCGCGATCTACCGCCTCGCCATCGACCGCTTTGACATCGATCCATCGCGCGCGCTGTTCATCGACGACCGCGCGGACAATATCGAAAGCGCCGTTTCGTGCGGCCTGCAGGGCCATGTCTTTCGCGACCATGCCACGCTCGAGGCAGAACTGATTGCGCGCGGCGTGCTGGAGAATGTGACTACTTAAGGGTCACGGATTATGGTATTTGCGGTCTATGGAATTGTCGATCCGCGAAGCCAAGGCCCGATTTTCCGAAGCCATTGCCGCTGCCATGCGAGGCGAGCGGGTCGTCATTACGCGCCATGGCCGCGCGGTAGTCGAGTTGACATCTGCAATGGCCAAGCGGCCACTGAACTTTGCTGCGGCTGACGATTATCTGGCCGAAATAGGCTGGGACTCCAGCGCGATCAGACTTCCCGAGAATTTCGACGATCCTACGTTCAGTCGCGACGTCCTGGGTCTTGAAGATTGAGGCTGCTGCTCGACACGCATATCGCCTATTGGCTTGCAGTCGAGCGCCCTGCCCTGACCGGCCACGAACTTACAGCGCTGACGGCGGTCGAAAACGAGATTCTTGTTTCCGCAGTGGCCATCTGGGAATTGCGGCTGAAGTGGAACAGCTTTCATGTGTCCGGCGCGCGCAAGGGGCCAGGCGATCCGACGCCAGTGCTTGGCGCGCTGAATCGGATGGGTCTCGAAGCCATGTCGCTCGACGCCCAGACCGCAGCCACGCCGCTGCTCGTGCCGATCACGCACAAGGACCCGTTTGACGAGCTGCTGCTGATCCAGGCGCAGCAGAGCGGCGCGCGGCTGCTGACGCGCGACCGCTCCCTGCTCGGCCATCCGCTGGCCTATCAGCCGCAATAGACGCTCAGCCCTTGTAGCCCTTGAGCTCCTCGCCGGTCAGCGTGACGATGTGCAGCACATTGGTCGATCCCGGGGTTCCGAACGGCACCCCCGCCAGCGCAATGATCCGGCCACCCGCTTCACCAAAATGATGGCGCAGCGCCATGCGCTTGCCTTTGCCAATCATCTCCTCGAAACTGCCGATATCGCGCGTCACCACCGGATAGGCACCCCAGAGCAGGCCCACGCGCCGCGCGGTCTCGCGCGAGGGAGTCAGCACCATCACCGGCACCGAGGGACGCTCACGCGCCACGCGCCGTGCGGTCGATCCGGACAGGGTGAAGCACACGATCGCGCTCACCCGCACCGTATTGGCAATCTCGCTGCACGCGGCCGAGAGCGCATCCGCCGTGGTCGCATCGGGCAAGGTCTCGATGAAGTGCACCCGCGCGGCATAACCGGGGTCGCTTTCGACCTGGGTCGCGATCCGGTCCATCATGCCGACCGCGAGCTCTGGCCATTCGCCCGCTGCGGTCTCCGCCGACAGCATCACCGCATCGGCCCCGTCATAGACCGCATTGGCGACGTCCGACACCTCGGCGCGGGTCGGCGACGGGCTGGTGATCATCGATTCGAGCATCTGCGTTGCGACGACCACCGGCTTGCCCGATCGGCGCGCAGTCTCGACAATCCGCTTCTGCATCACCGGCACCTCTTCGGGGGCCATTTCGACGCCCAGATCGCCGCGTGCGACCATCACCGCATCGGACAGTTCGATGATCGCCTCGAGCGAGGCCAGCGCGGCAGGCTTCTCGATCTTGGCGATCAGCGCCGCGCGCCCGCCGATCAGGCTGCGCGCCTCGGCGACGTCATCGGGCCGCTGAACGAAGCTGAGCGCGATCCAGTCCGCGCCCATGTCGAGCGCGAACGCCAGGTCGCGACGGTCCTTCTCGGTCAGCGCGGCCATCGGCACCAAGCTGTCGGGAACGTTCAGGCCCTTGCGATCAGAAATGAAGCCGCCCACCTCGACCGAGCACAGGATCTCGGTTTCGCCGGGGCGCAGCACGCGCAACACCATCTTGCCATCGTCGATCAGCAGTCGCTGGCCCTTGTCGAGCGCCGCGAAAATCTCCTTGTGCGGCAGATAGGCGCGCTGGTCGTCGCCGGGCTCAGGGTTCGAATCGAGCGTGAAATGCTGGCCGTGCTTGAGGAAGGCCTTTCCACCCTGGAACGTGCCGACGCGCAGCTTGGGCCCCTGCAGATCGCACAGGATCGTGATCGGGCGCTGCAGCCTGGTTTCGATCTGGCGGATCGCATTGATCGTCGCGGCATGCGTCGCATGCTCGCCATGGCTCATGTTGACGCGAAAGGCATCGGCCCCGGCGCGGAACAGCTTTTCGATCATTTCGGGGCTGTTGCTGGCAGGGCCCAGCGTCGCCAGAATCTTGACCTTGCGGCTGCGCTTGGCGATAGTCTTGCTCATAATCTTCCCTTGAACTGGTCGAAGCCGCGAACGTTTGCACGTCTTCGCGGCGCACTCGGCTCCTGCTTAGGGCAGAGCGCCGCCAATCGCAAAACCGAACTGGAAAAAATGCCATGACCAATGCCGTCCCCACCCCGCCTGTGGAAGTCGATATCCCCGATGACGTTGCTGCCGCTGCGTTCCGGCGCCTTGTTGCGCATCTGCGCCATCGCCACGATGCGGCGAATATCGACCTGATGGGGCTCGCCGGTTTCTGCCGCAACTGCCTGGCCGACTGGGTGATGGAAGCCGGCGGTGCGCCCGACCGCGATGCCGCGCGTGCGCTGATCTACGGCATGGACTTTGCCACCTGGAAATCGCGCTATCAGGGCGAGGCAACCGAGGAGCAACTCGCCCGGATGAAGGAAAGCGTGGCGAAGAACGCGCCCTCCCATTAAGGGGGCGCTCCGATTGATTCCGCGCCGGGATTCGCCCGGTGCTCCCAACCCTTGCTGAAAGACCTTTGCGATGAGCGAAACCATCTCCGCCGACGACCAGCTGCGCCTTTTCATCGAACGCATCGAGCGCCTTGAGGAAGAGCGCAAGGGCGTCGCAGACGACATCCGCGATACCTATAACGAGGCCAAGTCGCAGGGCTATGACGCCAAGATCATGCGCCAGATCGTCCGCCTGCGGAAGATGGAGCCGCACGATCGCCAGGAAATGGAAGCGATCCTCGACACCTACAAGGCCGCTCTGGGCCTCGGCTGATCGCGCGATGGCGGCGTTCGAGATCCGCGACGGTCACCCCGACGACGGAGCCGCGCTCGCCGCCATCTACGCACCTTATGTTGAAAACAGCTGGGTGAGCTTCGAGACTGAAGCGCCCGATGCCACCGAAATGGCGCGGCGGATTGCCGATTACGGCCAGTCGCACGCCTGGCTGGTGGCCGAACGGGGCGACGCAATTCTGGGCTATGCCTATGCCAGCCCGCACCGCACCCGCGCCGCTTATGCGACCTCGGCCGATATCGCGATCTACATCGCCGATCATGCCCGGGGGCAAGGCGTGGGCCGCGCGCTCTATACCGCATTGTTCGATCGGCTGCGCGCGCGATCGATCCACGCCGTGTTCGCCGGAATCGCCCTGCCCAACCCGGCCAGCATCGCACTGCACGAGGCGATGGGCATGGTCCCCGTCGGCATCTATCGCGAGGTCGGGTGGAAGTTCGGCGGCTGGCGCGATGTCGGCTGGTGGCAGCGGTTGCTTTGATCGCCCCCGCTGGTGTAAGGGCGCGCACCAGACACAGTTTCCACCCGAAGAGACAGGCAGAAACCCGCCATGGCAGGCCATAGTAAATTCAAGAACATCATGCATCGCAAGGGCGCGCAGGACAAGAAGCGCTCGGCCATGTTCTCCAAGCTCAGCCGCGAAATCACCGTCGCGGCCAAGATGGGCCTGCCCGATCCGGACATGAACCCGCGCCTGCGCCTCGCGGTCAACGCCGCCAAGGCCCAGTCGATGCCCAAGGACAACATTCAGCGCGCGATCGACAAGGCGTCTGCCGCGGGTGGCGAGGATTACGAGGAAATCCGCTACGAGGGCTATGGCCCCGGCGGTATCGCGCTGATCGTCGAGGCGCTGACCGACAACCGCAACCGCACCGCGACCAACGTCCGCACCGCGTTCAGCAAGAACGGCGGCAACCTGGGCGCATCGGGCGCGGTGAGCCACGGCTTCGACCGCATGGGCCTGATCACCTATCCAGCGAGCGCTGGCGACGAGGAAAAGGTGCTCGAAGCCGCGATGGAAGCCGGTGCAGAGGACATCGAATCGACCGAAGACGGCCACGACATCTGGACCAGCATGGAAGACCTGCACGCCGTCGCCGGCGCGCTGGAAAAGACCCTGGGCGAAGCCGAGAGCGTCAAGCTGGCCTGGCGTCCGCAGGTCAAGGTCGATGTCGCGGAAGCTGATGCCCAGTCGCTGTTCAAGCTGATCGACGCGCTCGACGATGACGACGACGTACAGACCGTCTGGGGCAATTACGAAGTATCGGACTCGGTGATGGAGAAGCTGGGGTAGTTCAGAAGCGACCCCTGTTCCGTTTGTCCCGAGCGAAGTCGAGGGACGTAGCGCACACGTCCCTCGACTTCGCTCGGGACAAACGGGATTTCGGTGAGCCCCATGACCATCATCCTCGGCATCGATCCCGGGCTCGGCACCACCGGATGGGGGGTCATCCGATATCAGGGCAATCGCCTCAGCCATATCGCGAACGGACAGATCAGGACCAACGCCAAGGCCCCCCTGCCCTCGCGGCTGCTCGAGCTCGATACCGCGGTCGCCGCGATCGTCACCGATTACCGGCCCGATGCGGCGGCGATCGAGGAAATCTATGTCAACAAGAACCCGCAGACGACGCTCAAGCTCGTCCAGGCGCGCGGGGGCCTGTTGCTGAGCCTCGCGCGCGCAGGGCTCAGCGTCGGCGAATATGCACCTCGGCTGATCAAGAAGGCGATCGTCGGCACCGGCGCGGCCGAGAAGGTACAGATCGACGCGATGGTCCAGCGGCTGCTGCCCGGCGTGCAGATTGCAGGGCCGGACGCTGCCGATGCGCTTGCGGTCGCAATCACCCATGCGCATCTGGCGGGGCATCCCCGCTGATACTCTGCCATAACTGTCGGCCATCCCCCTTGCCGTCACCCTGAACTTGTTTCAGGGTCCATTTCGCCCCACACGGCTTTGGCTGCCGGGGCGCGATGGGTGCTGAAACGAGTTCAGCATGACGGAAACTGGAATGCGGTTCTGCTGAGATGATCGCCAAGCTTACCGGACTGTTGGACAGCACCGCGCATGACCACGCGGTAATCGACGTGGGCGGCGTCGGCTATCTGGTGTTCGCCTCGTCGCGCACGCTCTCCAACCTCGGCGCGCGTGGCGACAAGGTGGTGTTGCACACCGAGATGCAGGTGAGCGAGACCGACATGCGGCTGATCGGCTTTGCCTCGGCCAGCGAGCGCGATGGTTTCCGCCTGCTCACGAGCGTGCAGGGCGTGGGATCGAAGGTCGCGCTCGCCATCCTCTCCGCGCTGAACCCCGAGGAACTGGCACGCGCGGTGGCGCAGGGCGACAAGGCGATGATCGCGCGCGCGCAGGGCGTCGGCCCCAAGCTGGCGGTGCGCATCTGCAACGAGCTGAAGGACAAGATGGGCGTGATCGCGCTCGGCCCCGGCGGCATGGGCGCCCCCGTCCCGGTCGGCAGCTACGCCGCCGACGCGGTCTCCGCGCTGCAAAACCTGGGTTTCAAACCCGCTGAAGCCGCCCGCGCGGTGGCCGAGGCAGAGGGCGAGCTGGGCGAAGGAGCGAGCCTGGACGCGCTGGTACGGCTGGCGCTGAAGAAGGCGGCGCGCTAGGATGCGCGCAGCTTAACAAGGACCAAGCCATGCAGGTGACCGCCGTTCTGACACATGCCGAAGAAGGTGGCTTTGTTGCCTTCAATCCGGAAACGGGTACCACCAGCCAGGGAGATACTCTGGATGAAGCCATTGCCAATCTGCGCGAGGCGGTGGAAATCTATCTGGAAGAGTTTCCGATGAAGCTGACAGGCGCACCTCTGATCACGACCTTCGCCGTGCAGGAACATGCCTAAGCTGCCGGTTCTGTCCGGTCAGGATATCGTCAAGGCTCTGGAGCGGCTCGGGTTTGAGCCCATTAGGCAGCGGGGCAGCCACGTCGTCATGAGACGTGGAAGCCAAGGGACCGTCGTACCGCTCCACAAGGAAGTGAAGACCGGCACGCTGGCAGGCATCATCCGCCAGGCCGAATTGTCGCACGATGAATTTATCAAGGCTATCAAGTGACCACAGACCGCCTCCTCACTCCCGACCGCATCCCTGAAGACCAGGATGCGGCGCTGCGTCCGAAGACCCTGGGCGAGTTCATCGGCCAGGCGGCGGCGCGCGACAATCTGCGCGTGTTCATCGAGGCGGCGCGGAGCCGGTCGGAGGCGCTCGATCATGTGCTGCTGTTCGGCCCGCCGGGGCTGGGCAAGACCACGCTGGCGCAGATCATCGCGCGCGAAATGGGCGTCGGCTTTCGCGCAACATCCGGCCCGGTCATCGCCAAGTCGGGCGATCTGGCCGCCTTGCTCACCAATCTCGAGGAAGGCGATGTGCTGTTCATCGACGAGATCCACCGGCTCAATCCGGTGGTCGAGGAGGTGCTCTACCCCGCGATGGAAGACCGCGCGCTCGATCTCATCATCGGCGAAGGTCCGAGCGCGCGCAGCGTGCGCATCGACCTGCCCGCCTTCACCTTGATCGGCGCGACCACGCGCCAGGGGCTGCTGACCACGCCGTTGCGTGATCGCTTCGGCATTCCGGTGCGGCTCAACTTCTACACGGTCGAAGAGCTCGAACTGGTGGTCAGCCGTGCGGCCCGGTTGCTGGGCCTGTCGATCGCCAGGGACGGCGCGACCGAGATCGCCCGGCGCGCGCGCGGCACCCCGCGCGTGGCGGGGCGGCTGCTGCGCCGCGTGCGCGATTTCGCTAATGTCGCAGGGCATGCGACGGTCAACGCCGCTGCGGCGGATGCCGCGCTCACCCGGCTGGAGGTCGACAGCCTGGGACTGGACGCGATGGACCGGCGGTACCTCATGATGATCGCGGACATCTATCGCGGTGGCCCGGTGGGGGTGGAGACGCTGGCGGCGGGTCTGTCCGAGCCGCGCGACACGATCGAGGATGTGATCGAGCCCTATCTGATCCAGCTCGGCCTGATCGCGCGCACCGCACGCGGCCGTTGCCTCAATGCGCGCGGGTGGAAGCATCTGGGCCTCAACCCGCCCGAAGGATCGCAGGAAGGGCTGTTCGACCTGTAAGCCTTATTCGGCGGGAACCGTCTGCCCCGTGGCGACGCGCCGCGCGGTACGATTGCGACGGAACCAGAAGCTCCACACCGCGAGCGATCCCAGCAGGCTCAGCGCCAGCCCGACCAGCGTCATGACCAGCCTATAGGCCAGCCCGCCCACCTTGGCCGCATGCAGCGGGTAGAAGGTGTTGAACGCCTGCGCAGCCCCCGGCAGCTTCAAGGCATCGCGCGCTTCGATCAGGCGTCCCGTGTCGGGCGCGAACCAGAGGGTCGTGCGGCCATTGGGCAACCATTCTTCCGGCTGCTTCATGCGCAAGGTGATCGGCTTGCCGGGTCCGCGCGGGAGGCTCAGGATGCGGATTTCGGCATCGGGGTAAAGTCTGCGCGCCGTGCCGATCATTGCGGCCAAATCGGGCTTTTCGGCGAGCGCGCCGACCTGCGCCTCGGGCGCCTTGAAGGATGCCTCTATGGTCGCAGGTGCCGATGGCCCCAGCACCAGCGCGGTCACAGGACGAAACACCATCGTCGTACCGGTGAACATCACCAGCGCGAGCAGCGGCGCGAACACGATGCCGAGATCGCGATGATGGCGCAGGATGGCGGGGCAGCTCAGCCGCCTCGGGATCAGGCGGAATTCGAAGGTCCGCCGCGTGCGCCACCACAGGATCGCACCGCTGACCACGAAGAACAGCCCGCAAAGCCCGGCAGACGCAGCGACGATCTCGCCAGTTTCGCCCGCGAGCAGATGATGGTGCAGATCGAACAGGAAGAGCTCGGGCCGCTCCCATGCACCGTCCCAGTGCGTGACGATGTTGCCCGCCTGGTCGGCATAGGCCCCCGCCTCTCTGCCGAAAGACAGCCGGTTGAGCCCCAAGCTGTCCGTGGCAAAGCTGATGGCGCTCGGCCGCGCCGCCGGATCGGCCATCATCTGCTCGGTCGCCGCGATGATCGTGGGCGTGGCCTGCATCTGCGCATCATCGGCATGCGGCAGCATCACCCACGCATCGCGGTGGATCAGGATCGTCCCGCTCAACCCCAGTACCAGCAGCACCAGGCCGATCAGTCCGCCCGCCCAGCG
>Ga0233424_10001307_pt1 | contig 22903 bp, 18 predicted proteins | sample Watercolumn_Towu_FD_181011 | JGI IMG/M metagenome (GOLD analysis project Ga0233424, IMG submission 181011) | Freshwater microbial communities from Lake Towuti, South Sulawesi, Indonesia - Watercolumn_Towuti2014_125_MG | ecosystem: Environmental > Aquatic > Freshwater > Lake | place: Indonesia... | reverse complement strand
AGGTGCGCCGCGAGCGCTTCGCCGACGTGGACTGGGACGCGATCACCGGATACGACTTCCGCGACGCCTATGTGCGCGACCTCCCGTCGATCATCGACATCGAGGCGATCCGCCGCGCCGGCGTGCGTATCGGCGCGGACCCGCTGGGTGGCGCCTCGGTGGAGTACTGGTCGCTGATCGCCGAGATGCACGACCTCGATCTCACGGTCGTCAACCCCGAGGTCGACCCCACCTGGCGCTTCATGACCCTGGACTGGGACGAGAAGATCCGGATGGACCCGTCGTCCCCGTCGGCCATGGCATCGCTCGTGGCGAAGAAGGGCGACTACGACATCCTCACCGGGAACGACGCCGACGCGGACCGGCACGGGATCGTCACCCCCGACGCCGGGCTCATGAACCCGAACCACTTCCTCGCCGTCGCCATCGACTACCTCTTCTCGCACCGGGAGCACTGGCCGCGTGAGGCCGCGGTCGGCAAGACGCTGGTGTCGTCGATGATCATCGACCGCGTGGCCGAGTCGCTCGGGCGGCGTCTGCTCGAGGTTCCGGTCGGCTTCAAGTGGTTCGTGCCCGGACTGCTCGACGGCTCCGTGGCGTTCGGTGGCGAGGAGTCGGCGGGGGCTTCGTTCCTCCGACACGACGGCTCCGTGTGGTCCACCGACAAGGACGGCATCCTCCTCTGCCTGCTGGCGGCCGAGATCCTCGCGGTGACCGGCAAGACCCCGTCGCAGCGCTACGCCGAACTGGAGGACGCCTTCGGCGCCTCCGCCTATCAGCGCGTCGACGCCCCCGCGACCCCCGAGCAGAAGGCGACGCTCGGCAAGCTCGCCCCGGAGTCGGTGACCGCGACCACCCTCGCCGGCGAGGACATCATCGCGAAGCTCTCGCACGCCCCCGGCAACGGTGCGGCGATCGGCGGCCTCAAGGTGCAGACTCCGCACGCCTGGTTCGCCGCGCGGCCGTCCGGAACCGAAGACGTCTACAAGCTCTACGCCGAGAGCCTGCGCGGTCCCGAGCACCTCGCCGAGGTGCAAGCCGAGGCCCGCGCCGTCGTATCCGCCGCCCTCGGCGACTGATCCTCCCTCCCTCGGCGCCGCCTCCCGGGCGTGCTGCGGGATCGAAACCGCTCCCCTCGGCCGGCGCCGGGGGGAGTTTTCGATCCCACCCTGCGGCTCGGAACGGACGAGCCCGCGGCGGGATCAAGAACGGGCCCACCAGACATCGGGGAGGGACGTTGTTGATCCCGCTCGCCGGGGCGTGGGGGATGGAACGCGCGAAGCCCGTGGCGGGATCGAGAACAGGCCGCCGGCGCCGGTCCGTCTGCCGCTCCTCTTGCGGGATCGAAAACGGGCTCGCCGGGGAACTCGGAGGGACCTTTTCGATCCCGCTCCGCGGACTGCCCCTGCCGCGGGATCGAAAACGGGCCCGGGGGACGCTGGGGAGGGGCGGTTTTGATCCTGCACGCGGGCGGGGGACGGACGGGGGCGGGGACGGACGGGGGGTCAGTCGGCGTCGGTGGAGGAGCCGAGGAGCTCTCGGACGCGGCTGGAGACGCGGTGGAACTCCTCCGTCTCCAGAACATCGGCGTAGCCGCGGCGAGCCGGGAGGTCGACGCGGTGCTCCTCCAGGATCCGCCCGGGGCGCGGCCCCATCACGATGACGCGACTGGCGAGGTAGACCGCCTCCGCGACCGAGTGGGTCACGAGCAGCACGGTCGTGCCGGTGGCGCTCCAGATCCGGTTGAGCTCGACGTTCATGCGCTCGCGCGTGAGGGCGTCGAGGGCACCGAACGGCTCGTCCATGAGCAGCACCCGCGGCTCGTGCAGCAGCGCGCGGCACAGCGACACCCGCTGCTGCATACCGCCGGAGAGCTCGTGCGGCAGCGACTTCTCGAAGCCGGTGAGCCCGGTCATCTCGATGAGCTCGTCGGCACGGGCCTGGGCCTTGCGCATGTCCATCCCGCGCATCTCGGCCTGCAGGAGGATGTTGCCGCGGACGCTGCGCCATTCCAGGAGCGCCGCCCGCTGGAACACGTAGCCGATATCCTGCCGCGGACCGCGGACCTCGTCGCCGCGCAGGCGGATGCTGCCGCGGCTCGGAGTGGTGAGTCCGGCGACGGCCTTCAGGAGCGTCGACTTGCCGCATCCCGAGGGCCCGGCGATGGAGAGGAACTCCCCCTCCTCCACGCGCAGGTCGACGCCCTCGAGAGCCGTGACCTGGCGCCGCTTGGAGGCGAAGGTGATCGCGAGATCAGAGACCTCGAGCGCCGGAGCGGTGCTCGTGGCCGCGGGTCCGCGTTCCTGCTGAACGTGAGTGTCCATGACGATCGGTCTCACTTCCCGGGGGTGAAGGCGTCGTCGAAGTACGTCTCCACGTCGCCGTCGCCCGAGATGAGCCCGGCCTCGGACAGGACCTCCAGCGTGGACTCCCAGTCCTCGGTGGCGTTCGCGCCGGGAGCCTGGCCCTGGGTGGCGTCGGTGTGGAGCAGCTCGATGGTCTCCTCCCACTGGTGCAGCAGGACCTCCTGCGACGGCATCTGCGGGTCCTTGCCCTCCATCGCGGCCACGGCCGCCTCTGGGTCCTCCTGCGCGGCCTCGAAGGCCTCGGAGGTCGCCGCGACCAGCGCCTCGACGAGCTCCGGGTCGTTCTCGATGGTGTCGGTGGGCGCGATGAGCCCGTTGCTGAAGAAGTTCAGGCCGGCGTCGGAGTAGCGCAGGTACTCGACGTCCTTGCCGCTCTTGTCGGCGATGGTCGGGCCCTGGTCGTGCGCGAAGCCGATGAGCCCGTCGACCTTCCCGGACAGCATGGCGGCGATCTTGCCCGCGGCGTCGAGGTTCTGCTGGGTCACGTCGCCCTCCTCCAGCCCCACGGCCTCGAGGTACATCGGGAAGGTCGTGGTCGGGGCGTCTCCCGCGGAGACCGCGATGGTCTTGCCCTTGAGGTCTTCCGGGCTGGAGATGCCGGAGTCGGCGAAGACCTGGACGGCCGACGGCGTGGTCTGCAGGAAGACGCCGACGCTCTTGATGCCGACGCCCTTGTCGATGTTCGCGAGGACGGCCGGGGTGTCCGCCCAGCCGAAGTCGACCTGCCCCTGCCCGACGGCCTGCGCGGTCTTCGTCGAGCCCTGGCCGGCCTTGATCGTGAGGTCGATGCCGTGCTCCTCGAAGATGCCCTGGTCGACGCCGTAGTAGAACGCGGCGTGCTCGCCGTACGGGTACCAGTTGAGCATGAGGGTGACCGGCGTGAGCTCGCCGCCGTCACCGTCGCCGGAGCTCGCCGGGGCCGTCGATCCTCCGCAGCCGGAGAGGGCGAGCACCGCGGCGGACGCGAGGGCGATCGAGCTGAGGATGGTGCCTGACTTCTTCATCAGTGCCTTCTTTCGTGGGGGCGAGGGGGGTCAGAGTCGGACGGTGGCCGCGGCGACGTCGCGCTTGGAGGCGTGCCACGGGATGAGGAAGCGCTCGGCGATCTGGATGATGCCGAAGAGGATGACGCCGAGCAGCGACATGATGATGAGCGCGGCGAAGAGCATGGCGGTGTCGAGGTTGCCGTTGGCCTGGAGGATCACGTAGCCGAGGCCCTCGTTCGCGCCGACGAACTCGCCGACGACGGCACCGGTGACCGCGAGCGTCGCGGCGACCTTGAGGCCGGAGAGGAGCTCGGGCAGCGCCGCGGGCAGCCGCACCTTGAGGAAGGTCTTGAAGCGGCTCGCTCCCATGGTCGAGGCGAGCTGGAGGATCTCCGGGTCGACGGTGCGCAGACCCGCGAGGCCCGAGATGACGACGGGGAAGAACGCCATGAGCACGGCCACGAGGATCTTCGGCTCCGCCCCGAACCCGAGCCACACGACGAACAGCGGGGCGATCGCGATCTTCGGGATGACCTGCGCGAAGAGGATGACGGGATAGAGCGTCTGCTCCAGGCCCCGCGAGTAGACCATGAGTACGGCGACGAGGACGCCGACGACGACCGCGATGACGAATCCGATCACGGTCTCGTAAGTGGTGACCCAGGTGTTCTGCGCGAGGTAGGCGGCGTTGTCGGTGAAGGCGGCCCAGGTGTCGGCCGGCGACGGGATGATGAACGCCGGCACCCACCCGAGGCTCGTGGAGACCCACCAGAGCGCGAGCACCGCGAGCACGAAGATGAGCGGATGCCAGTGGCGGCTCCACCAGCGGACGATGCCCGGAGGCTCGGGACGATCGGCGGCCAGCGCCAGGGTCATGGTCGCGGAGGGGGCAGACGACATGGGGTCCTCGACATCTTCGTGAAGGATTCGGGAAAGCGCATTCCCGTTCGGTGTTGCGAGTCTATGCCGACGCTTCTGCCGTGTCAACGCATGGCCGTGTCCGCACCGTCGTCGCCCCCGCAGGAGGGGCGTCCGGGCCGGTCACCGCGTCCGGGCGAGAGCCGCGCCCGCGACCCGCAGCCAGCGTGCGGGATCGGTCAGGGCGGCGGTCGTCGACCCCGCCAGCGCGGTCAACGACGCCGTCTCCGCGAAGAGGCTCGTGTCTGCGTCGTCCGCGATCCGACCCGCGGCGAGCAGAGGACGCGCCCCTGCCTCGGCGGCGAGCGCGGCGAGGAACGACGGCACCTTCCCGTCGCCCGACTGGCCGTCGTAGGACCCCTCGCCGGTGATCACGACCTCGGCACCACGGACGGCGCCAGCCAGATCGATGAGAGCGGCCACCTCGGCCGCCCCCGGAGCGAGGACCCCGCCCCAGCGAACGAGAGCGGCGCCCGTCCCCCCGGCGGCCCCCGTGCCCGGCAGCTCCGGGTCGACGGGCAAGAGGGCGGCGAGATGGGCGAGCGCGTCGTCGACGCGCGCGATGTCCTCCGGTGCCGTGAGCCCCTTCTGCGGGCCGAACACCGCTGCCGCGCCGCGCGAGCCGGTGAGCGGATTCGTGACATCGGTCAGCACGCGGACGTCGGGTGCCGCGCGCAGGGCCCCGAGATCCGCCGTGACGATGTCCGCCAGTCCGCGCGCGCCCCGCGCGACCGGATCGCCCGCCGCGTCCAGGAAGCGTGCCCCGAGGGCGGTGAGCATGCCCGTACCCCCGTCGGTGGAGGCGCTGGAGCCGATGCCGAGGATCAGGCGTGAGACGCCGTGATCGAGCGCCGCGGCGATCGCCTGCCCGAAGCCGGTCGTGTCGGCGTCCCAGGGGCGCAGACCGTCGAGGAGCTCGATGCCCGAGGTCGAGGCGATGTCGACGACGCCGGTGCCGCCGGGGGCGTCGGTCGTGCTCGGCAGGAGCAGCCACGACGTCTCGACGGGAGCGCCCGCCGGACCGTCGACCGTGATGGGCATCCGTCGCGCGTCGGGCACCGCCGTGGCGAAGGCGGCGACGGTCCCCTCCCCGCCGTCGGCCATCGGACGGAGCACGATGTCCGCAGCCGGCCCGACCTCCCGCCAGCCGTCGGCGAGTGCCGCGGCAGCGTCCGCCGCCGTGATCGTGCCCTTGAAACTGTCCGGCGCGATGACGACCCGGGTCATGCCCGCAGCCCCGGGGTGCTCGCACGCACGACCACCTCGAGCGGGAGCGTCGGCTGCTGCCAGTCCTCATCGACGATCGCGCGGAAGGCCTGGTAGCCGGCATCGCTCAGCGGCACGCAGACCGTGGTGAGGGCCGGGGTGACGTCGCGACTCGAGGGCACGTCGTCGAAGCCGCAGACCGCGATGTCGGCGCCGACCTCCCGCCCCGCTGCACGGATGGCCGCCATCGCGCCGATCGCCACGACGTCGCTGATGCCGAACACCACGGTGCCCTCGGGGACACCGGCGGCGAGGGCTTCGGTCATCGCCGCCGCCCCGGACTCCCGACGGAAGTCTCCGCGGACGGTCTGCGCGACCTCTCCGCCGCCTTCCGCGAATCCGGCGCGGAATCCCGCCAGCCGGTCGTCCGAGGTGCGCACGCCCTCCGCCGCCCCGACGAGTACCGCCGAGCGGTATCCGAGTTCCGCCATGCGACGGCCGAGCGCGGCGGCCCCGGCCCGGTTGTCGATCTCCACCCGGCGATCGCCGTCGCCGTCCGCGCCGAACGCGACGACGCGGCCGCCGAGCCGGGTGAACTCGGCGAGCTCGCGAGCGGTCTCGGCCTGCCCCTCCTCCTGCGTCCGCGAGGCGGCGAGGATGAGGCCCTGCGGACGCTGTCCGCGCAGCGCCCGGACGATGCGCGCCTCCCGCGCCGGGTCGCGCTCGGTGATGGCCACGGTCACGACGAGGCCCTGCTCATCGGCTCCGCGGGCGACGCCCGACGCGATGAGGCCGAAGTAGGGGTCGGCGATGTCGGCGACGAGGAGCGCGATCACCGGCGAGCGTCCGCGGGCGGTGGCCTGCGCGGAGACGTTGGCCGTGTAGCCGAGGGCCTCGGCGGCGGCCTCCACCCGTTCCCGGAAGGGCGCCGCGACCTTGCGTTCGGAGCCGTTGAGCACGCGGGACGCGGTCGCCAGCGACACACCGGCCTCGAGTGCGACGTCATGCAACGTGGGCGCCGGTCCCCGGGCGTGACGGGGGCGACGCGCGGCCGGCGGCTCTGCCGGTGTGGCGGACGGGGTCATGCTCCGAGCCTACCGACGGGAACGGAACCGCTTCGAGGGGCGCTCACGGCTGCCGCCCGAGAAACCCGAGGAGGGCGGCGGCTTCCCCGGCGAGGAGCTCCGGGGCGTCGTCGGGCACGAACTCCAGCAGCGCGTCGCGCGGCGGGTGCGCGGAGGCGGCGGCGTCCGCGAAGAACCGGGTCCACAGTGCGGACCGCGAGCGGAGCGGATGGCGCTCGGTGCGCGGCCACCAGGAGAAGACATGAGCGGCGGAGACATGGGGGCCGAGCCGGCGGAACTCCTCGAGCACCACGGGGACGGGGGCGCCGACCGTGGGCTGCCAGTACGTCGACAGCATCGGATGATCGACCTCGTGCAGCAGCTCGAGGGTGGCCGGGGCGGTGTCGGCGAGCGTGCCGCCGTGGAACTCCAGGGCGAGCCCGATGCCCCGGGCACCCGCTTCGACCGCCGCCGCGCGGAGGCGCGTCACGACGCGGGCACGCTCGGGCGCGGACGCCTCCGCGGAGCCGTGCTCACCGGCCCACACCCGCACGCGGTCAGCACCCAGGGCCGCGGCGCTGTCGAGGACCGCGGTGAGCGACTCCTCCGGACCGGCGCCGAAGTACGACCCGTACGACGCGACGGCGAGTCCGGCATCCGTGGTCATCCGCGCGACCTCCGCCGCGCGGTCGGCCTCTCCCGGCGGCACATGCACGTCTCCGCCCCACTCGATCACGTCGAGACCCGCGGCGGCCGCGAGCGCGACGATCCTCTCCGGCGGCAGGGCACGGAACGTCACCGAGCACAGTCCCGCACGGATCCCCGTCATCCCGTCATCCTCTCAGTCCTCCCGATCCCCCCGACCCCTTCCGGCCCGTTCCCTCCGCCGTCGTCGTGCATCCGGAACCACGGAGGACCGGGGAGTCCGGACTCACAGGTGGGGGGCGACCGCCGTCGCGAAGGCCTCGGCCGTGCGGCGGACCACACGGGCCGGGTCATCGGCCCAGACGTCGGCATGGAAGATCTCCACCTCGATGTCGCGGTCGTAACCGGTGTCCTGCACGGCCCGGGTGAGGGTTGCGAAGTCGATCACACCGTCCCCCGGATAGTGCCGGGAGAGGAGGGGATCTGCGGCGAGGGGGGTCTTCCAGTCGCACACCTGATACGTGGCGATGCGGCCCTCGCGTCCGGCCCTGGCGATCTGGTCGAGCACTTGCGGGTCCCACCAGATGTGGAACGTGTCGACGGCAGCGCCGACCACGGCAGGGTCGAAGTCCGCGGCGATGTCGAGCGCCTGGCCGAGGGTCGAGACCACCGCACGGTCCGAGGCGTACATCGGATGCAGCGGCTCGATCGCGAGGGCGACCCCGGCGGCTCGAGCGTCGTCCGCGAGGGCGCCGATGGCGTCGCGGACGCGCTCCCGCGCCCCGATGAGGTCGCGCGACCCCTCGGGCAGACCACCCGCGACGAGGACCAGCACCGCGGTCGAACCCTCCGCACCGGCCGCCGCGAGGGTGGCCGTCTCCTCGATCGCCCGCCGGTTGTCGTCGAGCGCGGCTTCGCGCTCCGGACCTGCCGGAAGCGTGAAGAAGCCCCCTCGGCAGTGCGTCGTGAAGCGCAGCCCGGAGTCGGTCAGCATGCGGGCGGCGACATCGAGGCCCACCTCCTGCACGGGCTCCCGCCACAGACCGATGGCCTCGACCCCCGCCGCCGCCGTGACGCGCAGGGCTGTCGCGAGGTCCGCGTGCTTCACGGTGGCCTGGTTGATCGAGAGCCGCGGGTGCGGCACGGTCCCGACGGCGGCCGCCCGGGACTCGCGCTCCGCCGCCAGGCTCCGGGTGGCGGTCATGCGTCCACTCCGTTCAGCCGGAGCAGGCCGTGCCAGCGCTCCCGCGCGAGCTCCGGCCGCTCCAGGGCGAGCGCCCCGTTCGCCAGCTCGACGATGCGGCTGAGGTGCGGCAGGCTCCGCGCGGAGTGCAGCCCCCCGACCATCTGGAACGCCGGCTGATGACCGTTGAGCCAGGACAGGAAGGCGACCCCGGTCTTGTAGTAGAAGGTCGGCGCCGCGAACACCTGCCGGCTCAGCTCCTCGGTCGGCCCGAGGAGGGCGAGGTACCGCTCGGAGTCGTCCGCGTCGAGCGCCTGGATCGCGGCGGAGGCCACCGGGGCGAGAGCGGCGAACGCGCCGAGCAGTGCGTCCGAGTGGCCGCGCGACGCGGGCCCCTCGGGCGCGGGGGCGCCGGTCAGGCTGTCCCCGCCGATGAGGCCCACGTAGTGGAAGTCGTCGCCGGTGAACATACGCACGCCCTCCGGCAGCCGCTCGCGCACCCAGACCTCGGACTCCGCGTCGAGCAGACTCATCTTCACCCCGGCGACCGCGGCGCGGTTCTCGCCGATGATGTCGAGCAACACCCCGGCGGCCTCCTGCCACGCGGGACCACCGCTCCCCCCGGAGGACGAGGGCGCGAAGTACCCCGCCAGCTCCGGATCGAACGCGGTGCCGAGCCAGTGCAGCACGACGGGGACCGATGCGCGGGAGAGCACCTCCCGGTACACGCGGCGGTAGTCGTCCGCGCTCTCCGCGACCCTGGCCAGGTGCCGCGAGGCCATGAGCACCGGCCCCGCCCCCTGCTCCTCGGCGAAGTGCAGCTGCTCGAGGTAGGCGGCGATCACCTGATCGAGCGGGATGCGCGCCTCGTCGACGTGGTCGGTGTTGACCCCGACCACGACCGTGCCGCCCTCCTCGCGGGCGACCTCCGCACTGCGGGCGATGAGTTCGCGCACCGCCGTCGCATCCAGACCCATGTTGCGCTGCGCGGTGTCCATCGCGTCGGCCACGCCGAGTCCCCACGAGTACACGTTGCGGCGGAACGCGAGCGTCGCGTCCCAGTCGATGTCGGCCGGCTGCCCCGGGGTGTTGCCCGCGTACGCCTTCGGGACGACGTGCGCGGCGGCATAGGCCACCCGACTGCGGAGCGGACCCTCCGGCCGCGTGACGGCGTCGGCCTCCCGGAGCTCCGTGTCGGCGGTGCGGCCGTCGGCGGCGAGCAGGCGGAGCGTGGTCATGCCCGGTCCAGGGTCAGCGGCTCGAGCACGATCTTGCGTCCCTCGGCACTGGACGCGAGTCCAGCCTCGGCGAACTGGACCCCGCGCGCGCCGGCGAGCAGATCGAACGGGTAGTCGGTGCCGAGGACGAACGAGGTGAGGTACTCCTCCCACTGCTGCCGGAAGCCGTTCTGGAACACGTCGTTCGTCGGCACCTGCTGCCAGTCGGCGTCGTAGTCGTGGCTATCCTCCAGGTCGGGGTTCCACACGGGCTTCGGCGTGGCGTTGCGCGGCTGGATCTTCGCGCCGAACAGCCCCACGACGGCGGAGCCGTGCGTGCCGTCGACCTGGAACTCCACGAGCTCATCACGGTTCACCCGCACGGTCCACGAGGAGTTGATCTCGGCGATCGCCCCGCCGTCGAGCTCGAAGATGCCGTAGGCGGCGTCCTCGGCCGTGGCCGTGTAGTGCTCGCCCTTCTCGTCCCAGCGGTCGGCGATGTGCACCGCGGCCTGCGCGTAGACGCTCTTGACCTCGCCGAAGAGGTTCTCCAGCACATAGTTCCAGTGGGGGAACATGTCGGTGATGATGCCGCCGCCGTCCTCCGTGCGGTAGTTCCAGCTCGGACGCTGCGCGGGCTGCCAGTCGCCCTCGAACACCCAGTAGCCGAACTCGCCGCGGACGGAGAGGATGCGGCCGAAGAAGCCGGAGTCGATGAGGCGCTTGAGCTTCTGCAGACCCGGGAGGTAGAGCTTGTCGTGGACGACGCCGGTCTTCACGCCGGCGTCGCGGGCGAGGCGGGCGAGCTCCAGGGCCTCGTCCAGCGACTCGGCGGTGGGCTTCTCGGTGTAGATCGCCTTGCCGGCGGCGATGGCCTTGCGGATCGCGGACGCCCGGGCCTTCGTGACGAGGAAGTCGGCGTAGATCTCCCATCGCGGGTCGGCGAGGGCGGCGTCGAGGTCGGTCGTCCAGTCCTCGATGCCGTGCTTCGCGGCCAGCTCCGCGAGCTTGGCCTCGCTGCGTCCGACGAGGATCGGCCGCACGGTCACGCGCGTGCCGTCCGGAAGCTCGATCCCGCCCTCGTCGCGGATCGCGAGGATCGACCGCACCAGGTGCTGCCGGTATCCCATGCGCCCGGAGACGCCGTTCATGATGATCCCGATCTCGCGGGTGGGGGCCTGTGCCATCTCGGTCCGTTCCTCTCGGTGGAAGCTGTCGGCGCTGACAGGGGAATCCTGGTAAGCGCTTTCCGAGATCATGGCATGAGACGCACGACCTCGCAACCGTCCCTAGCGCGGAGGGGCCGTGCTGGCGCGCACGTGCAGCGCCGGAGCCACCTCCACGCGCTCCGCGGGTCGCGCCGCCCCCTCGCGCAGGCGCTCGCGGATGAGCTCGACCGCACGGCGCCCGACGTGCTGCTTCGGCGGCCGCAGCGCGGTGAGCGGTGGGGACCCGTGCTCGGCGACCTCATCGTCGTAGGCGATGAGCGAGAGGTCGTCGGGCAGCCGCCAGCCCGCGTCCTGCAGATGCTGCTGGAGCAGGAGCGCCTGCGGGTCGGAGTGCACGAGCAGCGCCGTCGCCCCCGTCTCACGGATCTCGGCGAGCACCGCCGAGACCACCTCCGCCTGCACTGCCCCCTCCATCCGGTCCAGCGCCGCGTCGCGGTCCACCGTCACCGTGAGCCCAAGCTCGGCGACGGCTCGCGACCAGCCCTGCCGCAGCCCGGCGGAGGTCGGCGACTGCGGCGAGGTGAGGATCCCGACCCGCCGGTGTCCGAGCGCGGCGAGGTGCCCGGCGGCGAGCGCGCCTCCGAACGCGTGGTCGGTCGCCACGGTCTGCATCCGGGTGAGGGCGAGAGCCGGCGGGGTCCGGCGCTCCACGAGCACGACCGGCACCGGGAGCGTGTCCAGCCAGGAGAGCAGCGCATGGCCATCGGCGCCCTGCGTCTCGGGGGCCACGATGAGCCCGTGCACGGTTCCGGATTCCAGGAGCGCCGCGATCTGGCGGCGTTGGTCCTGCGCGGCGTAGCTGGCCCCGCGGAGCACGAGCTGCACCCCCGCCTCCATCCCAGCGCTCCGGGCGCCGACGACCACCTGCGGCCAGTAGTAGCTCAGCGACGGCACCACCATCCCGATGCGGAACTGCGGCCCGGGGAGGGCGGTCCGCGCGACGGTCGTGTCCAGCGCGCTCCGCAGCACCGCACCCCCGTGCACCCTGGTCAGCAGCCCGCGGTCCGCCAGCATCGTGATGTCGCGGCGGATGGTGAGCTCCGCCACCCCGAAGTCGCGGGCGAGATCGGCCACGCGCACCGCCCCCGTGCGGCGCAGCTCGTCCAGGATCCGTTCCCGGCGGGAGAGGCCGAAACGCGGGGTCGGGCGCTCCTCGGTCATGCCGCCCTCCCCTGCAGCTCCCAGCGCTCCGGACGGTCGAGCGGTGCGAAGAGGACGCGCGAGACCACCGGCCCCCACGAACGCTCCAGGAGCGCATCGTCCACGGCCCTGCTCTCGACGACGACGTCCGCCGGATCGTGGGCGATGCGCAGACCCCGCTTCCCCTCCGGACCCGGGAGGAGGACGACGTCACCGTGCACCTCGGGCGTCCCCGCGCACACGAGCACGAGGCGGGTGGCCGGGTCGGCGAGCGCCGGACTCTCGTCGCGCACGGTCACCGCACCGCCGCGCAGCAGCACCGTCCGCAGCCACGGATCGCCGCCCGGGAACGCCGCACCGAGGTCGAGGGTCCAGCCGTCGCTCCGCGCCTGCACCGCGGCCCGCCAGGCGCCGCCCGGCTGTTGCTCGCGCCCGCGGACCAGCGGCGTGGAGTGCCAGCCGCTGGTGACGTGCCACAAGCGGTAGCGGGCATCCGAGAAGGTCGCCGCGGTGTACGTAGCCCGACCGACGTCGATCACGACCGGGACGCCGTCGACCGCGATCGCGACCGCGCCGAGGTCGTTGTGGTTGTGGTTCTCGTCGTTGCGACCGCCCTTGACGACGACCGCGAGCCCCCGCGGATGCCCGCTCCGCTCACGGCGCAGACCCACGCCGAGGGAGGCGAACTCGACGCGCCCGGGCAGGGGCGCAGGCCCGGGATGCGCCGCCTGCCAGTCGGCGTCGAACAGCTCGGCCAGCGTCCGGCCGAGACCGGCGACGACATCGGCCTCGTCTCCGACGACGCGCCCCGGACGGCGGTGCCGCGCGGCGAACGCGGCCGTCGCCTCCAGACCGCACAGGACGGCGGCCCGGTGGAGCACGGACCACGGGAGGGCCTCCCCCGTGCGCGCCTCCGCATCCGAGAAGCTCGCCACCCACCCCTCCCCGAGCTGCACGCGCTCCGGGAAGAGGGCGAGCTCCCGCAGCCCGGCGAGGCGTCCGTCCCGGATCGCAGCGGCCACTGCTCCGTCGGTGAGCGCGTCGAGGAGGCCGAGCGCATCGAACGCCCTCCCCGCTCCCTGCCACCAGTAGGCGAAGCCCTCGTCGATGCCGCCGTCGGCGGGAAGCTGGGCGAGATAGCGATCGAGGCCGTCGATGCTGAGGGCGAGCACCCGCGCACGCAGCGGTTCGTCCGCGAAGGCGAGCGCCGCCGGCAGCAGGTTGCCGTGGATCCACGGCGCCCAGTTGTGCACGCGTTCCTCCGACCCCTCCCACGCCCACTCGCGGCGGTCGACGAACGGGCGCAGCACCCGGCGGACCGTCTCGTCCCGTACCCGTGCGACCAGACCGGGCGCGTGCGCGTCGAGAGCGTCGCCGAGCACCAGCACGGCCCACCCCGCCAGCGCCGCCGCCTCCCCCGCGCCGAGGTCGAGGACGGGGCGCTCGATGTCGGGGGCGCGCCGCCCGCGGGCGAACGCGTCGTCGTGAGCGGGCCAGCACCAGGTCGACTGCTCGACCAGGAGCCACAGTCCGTCCGCCACCTCGTCCAGCCGCTCGGCCGCCGGGTCGACGGCAGCGGCCAGGACGGCGCGACGGAGCCGGAGGTCGCGACGGAACACCGCCCCCTCCCAGCCGGCTCGGTCACCGGTGCGGGCGTAGGCGGCCCACTGCGAGAGGAGCGGTTGCGCCCAGGCGGTGCCGCGCTCGCCGTCCGCCGCCGCCAGGATGGTCGCGCGGAGTTCGGGTGCCACGGACGTCCATGTCCCGCGGTCGGTGCTCGGCGGCACGACGGGCCGATCGACGGCGCCGTGCTCTCGCCACAGATCGCTCAGGGTGCCGCGGGGGATCAGCATCCGGTTCTCGCCTTCATTGTTCGAGTCTGTTCGATCAGCAGGGTTTCGGTTCGATCACGTTGCCTGCACTCGAACGCACAGTCTTCACTGGAACCGCGCGCTTCGGCAAGCGCATACCCGAGACCCGCGGAGACCCATGACCCCTCGACCAGTCGTCCTCGCCGCTCTCTCGACGGAGGCGTGGGACCTCGTGTTCGACGATGCGCGGCGCGCCCGCCTGCAGACCCTCGCCGCGCCCGGCGATCCGGTGCACACCCCCGCTCTCGACGCCCCGACGCTGGACGACCGCCTCGCCGCCGTGGAGGTCCTGGTGACGGGGTGGGGCGCTCCGGTCCTGGACGCACCTCTGCTCGATCGGCTCCCCCGGCTGCGCGCGGTGTTCCACGCGGCGGGAAGCGTGCGCGGCCTCGTGTCCGACGCGTTCTGGGAGCGCGACATCCTGCTCACCTCGGCTGCCGAGGCCAACGCGGCCCCGGTCGCGGAGTACACGCTCGCAATGATCCTGCTCGCCGGCAAGCGCGCCCTCCTCCCGCTCCGTGCGGACGACGCGCAGCACGACCTGCGCGTCGGGCCTCGCGTCGGCGGGCGCATCGGCAACCTCGACCGCACGGTCGGCATCGTCGGGTTCTCCCGCATCGGCCGCCGCGTCGTCGACCTGCTGCGGCCCTTCCCTGGGCTGCGGGTGCTCGTCGCCGACCCGTACGCGGACCCCGAGGAGGTGGCCGCGGCCGGTGCCCGGCTCGTCCCGCTCGACGCCCTGCTCCCCGCCGTCGATCTGCTTTCCCTGCACGCACCCGCCCTGCCCGCGACGCGGGGGATGATCGGCCGCGCGCAGCTCGCGGCCCTGCGCGACGGCGCCACGGTGCTCAACACCGCGCGGGGCGCCCTCCTCGATCACGAGGCGCTTCTCGCGGAGTGCGCCGCCGGTCGCCTCGACGCGATCCTCGACGTCACGGACCCGGAGCCGCTTCCGCCCGACCACCCGCTGCTGCACCTGCCTAACGTCGCGGTCACCCCGCACCTCGCCGGCTCCCTCGGCACCGAGGCGCACCGGCTGGCCGACGCCGCCCTCGACGAGCTGGAGGCGTGGGTGACCGGCCTTCCGCCGCGGCACCCCGTGCACCGCGCCGACCTCGCGCACAGCGCATGACCCTCCTCGCGCTGCCTCCGGACGACCGCGCGCTCTCCCCGTACACGGGATGGACGCGTGCGCACCTGATGACGGTGGCCGATGCGATCCTCGACGGGGCCGCCCGACATGCGAGCCCGGCGGGTGCGGGCATCCGCTACCCCGGCGCCCCCGGTGGCTTCGGCTCCGCGGTCGATGCGCTCGAGGGATTCAGCCGCACGTTCCTGTTGGCCGCGTTCCGCATCGCCGGCGACCCGCTCGGCACGGAGTCGCTGGCCGACCGGTACGCCCGGGGCCTCGCTGCCGGTGTCGACCCCGACGGTGCCGAACGGTGGCCGCGCCCTGATGAGGTCGACCAGGCGAAGGTCGAGGCGGCGGCGCTCGCGGTGGGCCTGCACCTCACGCGCGACACGGTGTGGGCGCGCCTCGACGACACGGCACGGACCCACACCGTGGACTACCTCGCGAAATTCGTCGGCGGCAGCTACCCGCCGAACAACTGGGCGTGGTTCCGGGTGCTCGTCGAGCAGTTCCTGGAGAGCGTCGGCGGGCCGACTTCCGCCGCGGACCGCGCCGCCGACCTCGCACTCCTCGACGGCTTCGAACGCGCGGGCGGCTGGAGCGCGGACGGTGCCGCCCGGTCGTTCGACCACTACGCCGGCTGGGCGCTGTCCTTCTATCCGCTGCTCTGGGTGGACATGGTCGGTGAGGAGCCGCGGCACACGGACCGGGTCGCCCGGTACCGCCGCCGGCTCGACGCGTTCCTCGACGACGCGCTGCACCTCGTCGGCGCCGACGGGGGACCGCTCCTTCAGGGGCGCAGCCTCACCTACCGCTTCGCCACGGCGGCCGCGGCCGGGGTGGCCGCGTTCAGCGGCACGTCCCGGCACCACCCCGGCCTGCTGCGCCGCGCGGTGAGCGGGCAGGTGCGGCACTTCGCCGACCGGGGCGCGCCGGACGCGACCGGAGTTCTCCCTCTCGGCTGGCACGGACCCTGGCGCCCGCTCGCCCAGGACTACTCCGGCCCCGGCTCCCCGTACTGGGCGGCGAAGGGCCTTCTGCCCCTCGCGCTTCCCGCCGCGCATCCGTTCTGGACCGCCGTCGAGCATCCCCTGCCGATCGATCGGGGTCCGTTCGCCCGCGTCCTCCTCGCCCCGGGATGGCTGGCCACGGGCACCGCGGACGGCATCGTGCGGGTGGTCAACCACGGCACCGACCACCGCACGCCGGGTGCCCACCAGCCGGATGCGCCGTTGTACGCGAAGCTCGGCTACTCCACCGCGACCGCCCCGGTACTCGCGGGGCCCGGTGTGCGAGACGGGCTGGACGGCACGGTCGCCGTGGTGCGCGGGGGCCGAGCGAGCCACCGCTCGGGCTTCCTGACGGGAATGCTGAGGGAGACGGACGGCACGGCGTTCGGCGGTTCCTCCGGCCCCGTGCACTGGCACGACGGCGTCCGCTCGGAGTTCGACGTCGGCGGAGGCGGCGCGGCCGCCGAGACGACGATCGGCCCCGTGGTCGATGTGGTGTCGGTGGTACGCGGACCGTGGGAGGTGCGGCTCGTGCGGGTCCGGTCGGGCGCGAGGACGGAGGGGGCGATCCACGACGGCGACGTCCTCCGCATCGGCGGGTGGGCGCTATCCGCCCCCATCGTCGTCGAGACCGGCCCCGCGGCCGTCGCCGCCCTCACTCCCGGCGGGGAGACGCAGAGCCGGGTGGTCGGCCTCCACGGCCTCGACGACGCGACCGCAGGCTTCCGGCGGGAGCGGGACGTGACGCCGCTCGGCCCGGAGACCGCCACCCCGTGGCTCTCCGCGGCGGTGCGTCCCGACGCCTGGATCGCGGCGGGCGTGCTGCTCGGGAGTTCGCCCGGGGCTCCCCGGCTCGATCTGCGGCAGGACGATGTGACGGTGTCGTGGCCGGACGGCGCCGCGACGACCCTTCACCCCGAGGAGTTCCTGCCCCGCGGTTGAGCGTTGTCAGCGGCGTGCCGTGCTCGCCCGCTCCACGAGCCGGGTCGGCACCACCACGGGTACTGCGGGATCCGTTGCCGTCCCGTCGCCCTCCACAGCCGCGATGAGGGCGGTGACCGCCCGCTGCGCGAGCGCCGGGAAGTCCTGCCGGACGGTCGTGAGCGGCGGGAGGAAGTTCGCCGCCTCCGGGATGTCGTCGAAGCCGACCACGCTGACGTCGCCGGGCACCGCGCGCCCGGACTCCGCCACGGCCCGCAGCAGCCCGAGCGCCATCTGGTCGTTGGCGCAGAACACCGCCGTCGCCGGTCCCAGGGCCGGTGCCGCGGCGAAGCCCGACTCCGCGCTCCAGTCCCCGCGCGCGACCGCCGGGGGCGTGCGTCCGGCCGCCGCCAGGGCGTCGCGCCACCCGCGCTCGCGCTCCACGGCCGCGAACGACTCCTCCGGCCCTGCGAGGTGGTGGACGGTCTCGTGCCCGAGAGCCAGCAGGTGCTGCGTCGCGGCGCGCGCTCCCGCGAAGTGATCGCTGTGGACGACCGTCGCTCCGGCACCGGCCCGCGCGTCTACGACGACGAGGTGCAGGCCGGGCGGCAGGGTCGCGGCGGGGACGAGCGCGGAGGCCTCGTTCAGCACGACAGCCCCGTCCACGCCCTGATCGGCGAGCCGGGCGAACGCGGCCTCCACGCCGTCCGCGGCCGTGACGACCGTGAGCGCGTAGCCACGCTCCGCCGCCGCCTCGGCCGTGGACTGCAACATGCGCGAGTTGCCGACCGTGGCGAGGGTGGTCACGACGAGGCCGATGGTGTGGCTGCGGCCGGTGCGCAGGGCCCGCGCGGCCCGGTGCGGCCGGTATCCCAGTTCTGACATCGCGGCCTCGACCCGCGCCCGGGTGTCCGGATCGACGCGCGGGCTGCCGTTGACGACGCGGGACACGGTCTGCCCGGAGACGCCAGCGCGCGCCGCCACGGTCGCCATGGAGACGCGAGCGGCGGTCGCCATCGGGCGCTTCTCGACCACGGATCCTCCGTTCACAACTCAGTGATGTTGACGTTAGCACGGCGCCCCACCTAGCATGTTGACGTGAACACGCCCGAATCTCCTGAGATCCGCACCGAGCTTCTCGGCGCCGGCGTCGTCAAACGCGCGACGACCCTCGCCGACGGCCGTGACCTCATCTACTACGACGATCCGGACACCACTCTGGGTGCCGAGCGGTCGGTCGACGCCCGGACCCTGGCACCTCGACCGGACACCGCGACCATGCGGCTCGACGTGCTCACGGGCGATTGGATCACCGTCGCCGCCAACCGCCAGAACCGCGTCATGATGCCGGGAGCCGACGCCGACCCGCTCGCGCCGCAGACGCCGGGGAATCCTTCCGAGGTGCCGTCCCGGTACGACGTGGCCGTGTTCGAGAACCGCTCCCCCGCGTTCGGCCCCGCCCTTGCCGAGCCCGTCGGCACCGCCCCCGGGGCGACGAACCCCCCGCGCGGCCTCGACGACCTCGCGGCCCTCGGACTCGGGCGCACCCGTAGCGCCGTCGGCCGCTGCGAAGTCGTGTGCTTCAGCCCCGAGCACTCCGGCTCCTTCGGGACGCAGACCGAGACCCGCGCCCGCACCGTGATCGAGGCCTGGGCCGACCGCACCGCCGCCCTGTCCGCCCTCCCCGGCATCCAGCAGGTCTTCCCGTTCGAGAACCGGGGCGAGGCGATCGGCGTCACGCTCCCCCACCCGCACGGCCAGATCTACGCGTACCCCTACGTGACCCCACGCACCGCCCGGGTGCTGGACGCGGTCGACCGCACCGCGCCCGACCTCTTCGCCCGCATCCTCGCCGAGGAGCAGGCGTCCGAGCGGGTGGTGTTCCGCGGCGAGCACTGGACGGCGTTCGTGCCCTTCGCGGCGCGGTGGCCGCTCGAGGTGCACCTCATGCCGCATCGGCACGTGCCGGACCTCGCCGAGACCACAGCGGAGGAGCGCGACGAGCTCGCCCCGCTCTACCTCCGCCTCCTCCGCGGTGTCGACGCGCTCTACGACAGCCCGACGCCGTACATCGCCGCCTGGCACCAGGCCCCCGTCCACATCTGCCGCGACACCGTGCGCCTGCACCTGCAGCTCACGAGCCCGCGCCGCGCCGCCGACAAGCTCAAGTTCCTCGCGGGTTCCGAGGCCGCGATGTGGGCGTGGGCCGCCGAGGTCGCGCCCGAGCAGGGCGCCGCCCGACTCCGCGAAGCCCTCGCCCGCACCGATCAGGAAGCCTCCGCATGACCTCCGCACACGACGCCGCCGCCGAGCTCTTCGCCGCTCTCGCCGGGCGCACCCCGGACGGCGTCTGGTCGGCGCCGGGACGGGTGAACCTCATCGGCGAGCACACCGACTACAACGACGGCTTCGTGCTCCCGTTCGCCATCCCCCAGCGGACGGTCGCCGCGGTCGGTCGTCGCGCCGACGGTCGGCTCCGCGTCGCCTCGACCTTCGCGGACGAGCCGGTGGAGGTCGCCCTCGACGAGCTGGACCACCTTTTCCCCACCCCGCCCGGTACGGAGCCCGCGGTGCCGGAGTGGGCCGCCTACCCGCTGGGCGTCGCCTGGGCGCTGCGTGCGGCCGCCGACGTGACCGCGGTCTCCGGGCTGGACATCGCGATCGCCTCCGAGGTCCCGGTCGGCGCCGGGCTCTCGTCGTCCGCCGCGATCGAGGGCGCGACGGCCGCGGCACTGAACGAGCTCTGGGACACCGGTCTCGACGCCGTGGCCCTCGCCCGCGTCGGGCGGACGGCCGAGAACGAGGCCGTGGGCGCGCCCACCGGGATCATGGACCAGATGGCCTCGATGCTCGGGGAGCCCGACGCCGCGATCTTCCTCGACTGCCGCTCCCTCGCCGCCGAGGTCGTGCCGCTGGGCATGGCAGACGCCGGCCTCGCGGTGCTCGTGATGGACACCCGCGTCACGCACGCGCACTCCACCGGCGGCTACCGGGAACGCCGGGCCGCTTGCGAACGCGGAGCCGCGATCCTCGGAGTGTCCGCGCTGCGCGACGTCGCCGTGGCCGACCTCGCCAGCGCCGAGAGCCTGATGGACGACGTGACCTTCCGCCGCGTGCGCCACATCGTCACGGAGAACCAGCGCGTGCAGGACACCGTGGCGACGCTGCGCACCGCGGGCGCACGCGGCACCGGCGACCTCCTCGTCGCGTCCCACGCGTCGATGCGCGACGACTTCGAGATCTCCACGCCCGAGCTCGACGCCGCCGTGGAGACCGCCCTCACGTCGGGCGCGGTGGGTGCACGCATGACCGGCGGCGGGTTCGGGGGTGCCGCGATCGCCCTCGTCGACCGCGACGCCGTGCCCCACCTCGCCGATGCGGTGCGGGGGCGGTTCGCCGCGGAGGGCTTCGTCGCCCCGCACCTGTTCGAGGTCAGCCCGTCCGCAGGTCCGCGCCGCGACGCCTGACACAATGAAGGGTCGAGCCGCCACCGCCGCGGCAGGAGAGGAACGCATGTCCTGGATCGTCACCGGCGGCGCCGGCTACATCGGTGCCCACGTCGTCCGCGCCCTCGCGGAGGCCGGCCTCTCCCCCGTCGTGCTGGACGACCTGTCCAGCGGCGTGGCCTCGTTCGTACCGGAGGGCGTGCCCTTCGTGCGGGGCAGCATCCTCGACCGCGCCCTCGTCGAGGAGACGCTGCGCACCCACGAGGCGGAGGGCGTGATCCACGTCGCGGGCTACAAGTACGCCGGAGTCTCGGTCCAGCGCCCGCTGCACACCTATGCCCAGAACGTGGAGGGGACGCGGATCATCCTCGAGGCGATGGCGGCGGCGGGTGTCGCGAACATCGTCTTCTCTTCTTCGGCGGCCGTGTTCGGCACCCCGGACGTCTCCCTCGTCGTCGAGGACACCGCCAAGCGGCCCGCGAGCCCCTACGGCGAGTCGAAGCTCATCGGAGAATGGCTGCTCCGCGATCAGGCGATCGCCACCGCCGACTCCGACCGCCCGCTGCGCCACACCTCGCTGCGGTACTTCAACGTCGTGGGCTCGGCCGACCCGACGGTCTACGACGTCAGCCCCCACAACCTCTTCCCCATCGTCTTCGAGGCGCTGATCGAGGGCCGCACTCCCAAGATCTTCGGCGACGACTACGACACCCCTGACGGCACGAACGTCCGCGACTACGTGCACGTGGGTGACATCGCCGCCGCCCACGTCGCCGCGGCGCAGCGCCTGGCCTCGGGTGCTCCGATCGAGCCCGCGTACAACCTCGGCTCCGGCGATGGCCTCAGCGTGAAGCAGATCATGGATGCGGTCGCCCGCGTCACCGGCATCGACTTCACCCCGGAGATCGGCCCTCGCCGCCCCGGCGACCCGGATCGGATCGTGGCGACCGGCGAGCTCGCGGCCCGCGACCTCGACTGGACCATGCGCTACACGGTCGACGAGATGGTGCGCACGGGCTGGGAGGCCCGCCGCGCCGCCGGCTGACCTCACACGTCGCGGGTGCGGAGCGGGTAGAGCCAGAAGCACAGCCATCCGACGGCGGTGAACGCCAGCGGGATGACCGCCAGCATGAGCCGGATGCCGCCGTCGACGGCCTCCGGCTGCGCGTCGCCGAGCTCGGCGTCGAAGCCGGTCGCGGTCAGCACGGCCGCGGCGACGATCGCCTGGAGGACCACGGAGCCGCGGACGACGAAGCCGTTCACACCGAAGTAGGCGCCCTCGCGGCGGTGGCCCGTGCGATGCGCGTCGTCGTCGATGATCTGGGCGAGCACGACCTCGAGGAGCTGCAGCAGCCCGCCGACGCCGACCCCGACCGCGATCCCGACGAGAGCCGCCGCTCCCACGGACGTCGGGATGAGGTACCCGAGCACCGCGACCCCGAACACCCCGACGCTCCAGAGCAGGGCCGTGCGCGGGGAGGTGCGCCGGACCACCGCGCTCCACAGCACGATCGACGGGATCGCCGTGAGGAAGATGGCGCCGAGCAGGAGGCTCCCCTCGCCCTCGGCCACCCCCAGCGAGTAGCGGACGTAGAAGGGGACGGCGGCGAGGATCACGGCGATCGAGGTCTGCACGCAGAGCGAGCCCAGCACGTACGGCACGAAGGCGCGGTTACGGAACGTGTAGACGAGCTGATCCCGCCAGCGCATCGCCTCGGAGGCGGCCTCCGGCACCCGGCGCTCGATCATCCCGCCGAGGAACGACCAGGCGAGCAGCACGAGACAGACACCGGACAGCACGAGCGCCATCCCCGGCCAGCCGATTGCGTCATAGAGCGCGGGGGCTCCGGCCGTGCCGAGCACCATGCCGAGGATCGCGAAGATCTGCCGCGGCACGTTCCCGCGGGCGCGCTCCTCCGTGGTGCGGAAGATCTCCGGGAACAGAGCGGAGATGTTCAGCACCACCACGACGAAGGCGATGTCGTAGACCGCGACGACCACGAGGAACCACACGATCAGCCCGGCCGCCGGGAGCGCGGGCGGCATCCAGACGAGGGCGAAGGCCACGACGAGCGGCACGATGCCGAGCCCGATCCACGGGATGCGGCGGCCCCACGGCGTGCGGATCCGGTCGGAGAGCGCCCCGACGACCGGGTTGAGCGCCGCGTTGAGGATGCCGTGCGCGATCATCGCCGCCGCCACCCACCCCGCGGGGACGGCGAGGTGCGAGACGTAGAAGTACACGACGAACGCCGAGAACGTCTGCGTCATCAGCTGCGTCGGGAACCCCGAGGCCCCGAAGGCGATGGTCTGGGAGCGGGTGGGAGCGGCGTCGAGACGGCGGTCGCGCAGCCGTTCGCCGAGCGTCGTCATCGGGCGTCTCCCCGCTGCAGGTCCCGCAGCGCGCGCCAGCCGACGCGGACCAGGCCCTCCTCGGCGATGGTCTGCTGCACGAGAGGGTCGTCGAGCAGCCGCAGCTCGTAGCCGCGCTTGGCCGCCGCGAAGTCCACCGCGGCGCGCAGCTCCTCGCCGTCGGCCATCGGATGCAGGTAGATCTCGGTGACCCCGG
>Ga0233424_10001305_pt1 | contig 22953 bp, 22 predicted proteins | sample Watercolumn_Towu_FD_181011 | JGI IMG/M metagenome (GOLD analysis project Ga0233424, IMG submission 181011) | Freshwater microbial communities from Lake Towuti, South Sulawesi, Indonesia - Watercolumn_Towuti2014_125_MG | ecosystem: Environmental > Aquatic > Freshwater > Lake | place: Indonesia... | reverse complement strand
TTTGGCCTGGGGCTGCGTTGCTCCTCGGTCACAGCCCTACTTTCGAGGGATGCTTCCTCGTCGCGCCTTGCCCCAGGCCAAATTGGGCGCAACGAACGTGAGCGTATTTATGAAATGGACCACTAAGCGTCATGGGCCGCCATTGGCCACGATGCGCGGCTTTTTCGTTGTCAAAGGGCCGGGCCGAAACCAAATTATCGACCATGAAAAACCTCCTTTTACTCCTGGGCGCTGTGCTTTGGTTGGGGGTGTTCGGGTGCGAGACAGCGCCCGTGGGTGGCGCCAGCAGTATCCCGGCGAAAATCGATTACGGCCCGTATCCGGACAACTACGAGCAGGTCATCAAGGAGCGTTTTGGCGAAGCCGAATACCGATTGGGCAAGCCTTTCGCCGGGCATATCAAGGCCGGCCCGCTCATGGGAGGCAAGGTTCTGGAAGCAGGTTACTTTGTGGAGCTGTGGCTGAGCGCCAAGGATCGATCTGGCGCACTTCTCCCCGAGCGCCGCGTGGGCGCGCTCATGAAAAATGGCGAAGTGCTCATGCAACTCAGCGCGAAGGAACTCGACGAAGTCGTGCGGGCGTCGCCTTGAGCTCGCGGCATTGGATTACTGATGAGAGCGTGAGTTGGACGACACGGAAAAGGCTTGTAGTCCCGCCGTTGGGCAGCCCCGGCTACAAACGCCGAGTCCTCGTCTATCTTTCGGTCTCCACCATAAACGCAAAGCAGTGGCCGAGCGCTTTGAAAGGCCTCCCGGTCGAAACATGGCTTCCGCCATTCTCGGCGGCAAGTTGCCGCCGAGAACAGGCTAGTAGCCCCTCCCACCCATGTTATCTTCAACCCTATGAAAAAACTCCGCCCTAAGCCGTATTTATTCATTGAAAAGGGGACTCACCCTCACCCTAACCCCAGGAGAGGGGACCGCTATTTCCCGCACCGGGAAACGGTCACTAACTCGTGATGAGTCCGCGGGCGGTAAAAGTTACTCCCTCTCCCTGGGGGAAAGGGCCGGGGTGAGGGCGAGCTTTTCATCGCACTGAATACTTACGGCTAAGGCGTGGCGAGTGGGACTCATGCTTGCGCTTTCTTACGGCGCTTCCACGGAAATTGGCATGTCTCAGACAAACCAGAATGCCGCGACGCGTTGGCTCCAGGCCGCCGAGGTGGCTCCGGATTTTCGCGCACCGCAAACCCGCCAAAGTTGGTCAAAGCAACGCAAGGAAATCCGCGCACAACTGTGGAAGCTTCTTGGCGACTTGCCGCCCCGGCCCAAGAAGTCAGCCGTTCAAACGTTGCTCCGAGAAGATCGAGGCGATTATTGGCTGGAGAAGGTCCAATTCGACAATGGCGCTGGAGCGATGGTTCCGGGTTATCTTCTGCTTCCAAAGAAAGCGTCGGGGCGCTCACCCGCGATTCTGTATTGTCACTGGCATGGCGGCCAGTACGACAACGGCAAAGAAGAGATTTTTCGCTCGGAGCACACGCCCCAAGCCCCGGGGCCAACCTTGGTGAAGCAAGGTTTCGTGGTGCTTGCCATCGACGCTTACTGTTTCGGCGAACGGAACGGGCAAGGTCCGGGCGGCCCCGGTGAGAAGGGCGGCACGGGCGAAATGACCGCGAGCAAGTTCAATCTCTGGGCCGGCCGCTCGCTCTGGGGGATGATCCTGCGCGACGACCTGATGGCGCTAGATTATCTGGTGTCGCGGCGCGAAGTCGATCCAGAGCGCGTGGGCGTGACCGGGATCAGCATGGGCGCGACTCGAACCTGGTGGTTGATGGCGCTAGACGAAAGGCTCAAAGCCGGCGTGGCCGTGGCTTGCTTGACGCGTTACCAGGACCTCGTCCGGAGCGAGGGGCTGAAGTATCACGGGATCTATTACTTTGTTCCCGGGATGCTGAAGCGCTTCGACACGGAGGCCGTCGTGTCACTGATCGCGCCTCGGCCCATTCTGTTTTTGACGGGCGACCAGGATCAGGGATCACCCGTGTCTGGGGTTCGGACAATTGAGGAAAGAGTTCGCCCGGTCTATCGGCTTTTCAGCAAGGAGAGCGCGTTCGAGAGCAGAGTCTATCCGGGCGTTGGCCACGTTTATACGCCGGACATGTGGCGAAGAATGCAGGGATGGTTTGAGGAGAGTTTGAATCCAAACCGGGCGCTCCGCAATAGCAGGTAAATCCGAAACAAATCGGAATTAGCAAATTCGACGCGTTCTCCCCATTCCCAGTTGAACCGCAGATAAACGCAAATGAACGCAGATGCAGAAGGACTTGTGAGTGAAACGCCTTTCACCCGGCAGGTGCACAGTGGCATCAGGTTCATCCGCTCTTCCCACCTGGGATCTATCTGCGTTTATCCGCGTTCATCTGCGGTTGCCATGTTCAAAACTTCCAGACCATCGGAAAGAAAGGTTTCAGAGACTTACCGGGGAAACAGCTCCGGATGCGGCTCATTGTCCGCGTGCCATCGTTTGAGGAACTTCGGATTGGGGTCGAGCAGCAGCTCGCGAGTTTGGACCGATTCAGCATGGCCGTCGCAGAAGCCGGCGTTCAGCTTTCCATTGTGCCGCTGGTTGACCACTTTGAGTTCACGGACGAGCGGGGTGAAATCGAGTTGGTTGTGCAGCTTGCGGGAGAGAATTTCCAATCCGAGGACAAGCTGATCCTGGCGTGACCACGTGGAATAAGCGTCGGCGCTGGCAATCATGTCCGACGGAACTTTGACATCCGTCTCGCGCGTGGCCGTGGCGGTCATCCGGGCCTGAGAGGCGAACTTGCCGGCAAGACCGAATTGGTAGGCATCGTCCTGGCCCGCGCTGCCCACGTTGTAGCCGTAACTGCCGATCGAGAGGTAAAAGTAGTCTCCTTCATCGCGGCCATCGAACGCTTCCAGTTTGAAGCTTGGACAAAGGAATAAGTCGTTCGTCCACTTGTGGACTAGATAAGGCTTGAGGTCATCGTACCATTTTGCGCCTTCCGGCCGCGCAGAATTTTGCCGCGTCGCGAGCAACGGGTAATGGGTGTTCTCGTGAACGTACATTTGCAGCGCGAGGCCGACCTGGCGCAGGTTGCCCCGGCACCGGGCGGATTGTCCGGCTGCCTTGGCGCTGAGCAAACCGGGCAGGAGCAAGGCCGCGAGGATCGCGAGGACGGCGATGACGACGAGAAGTTCGATGAGGGTGAAAGCGCCTGGTTTCTGGCCCCTCATCTTAATTTCGCAACGGACCACTAAGGGAACAGTTCCGAATGAGCCTCGTTGTCGATGTGCCAGCGCTTGAGGAACTGGGGCCGAAGATCGAGGAGAAGCTCTTTGTGATTGGCAAACTCGACGTGGGCATCGCCAAACACGACGTTCAGCCGGCCAATGTGCCGGTCACTGCTCTTGCCGCCGCCGCCTTCGCCTTCCTCCCCTTCACCTCCACCGCCCGAATCCCACGCCCGCGGCAGCTTGCGGGAAAGCGCTTCCAGGCCGACCAGGATGACCCGCCGGCGCTGCGACAACGTGGAGAAAGCATCGCCAGCCATGATCAAATCACCCGGCACCTTGACTTCCTTTTCCGAAGTGGCGAATTGCGTCAACGACCCGTTGCGGTCGAATTTTCCGGCCAGCCCGAACCTGGGTGAGCCATCGTTGTCGGAACTGCCGATGTTGTAGCCATAGCTGCCGACCGATAGAGCGAACACGCTATCGTCGAGCTGCCGCCCGTCCGCGACGAACCCTTTGTAGCTGGGGCAGGCAAAGAGATCATTCGTCCAGCGCTGCTGCAAGTACGGCTGGAGTCCGTCATACCATTTCAGCCCTGCCGGATTGTTCGCCCCCATGGAGGTCGCGAGCAGCGGATAGTATTCGTAGTCGGCCACGTAGAGATGGAAGGCGAAACCGAACTGGCGGAGGTTGCTCCGGCATTTGGTAGCCTTGGCCTGCTCCTTGGCGCGGTGCAACGCCGGCAACAACAGGGCGGCGAGAATCCCAATGATGGCGATCACCACCAGCAGTTCGATCAAAGTGAAGGCATTTCGAGGTGCCCTCGTGCATTTGGTCCCCGCGCCGCCAGCCATGATGGTGTTCATAATATCTGTAAAGTCACTTAAAAATCTGCAGGATATGTGCCATATTTCAGGGGCCTTTGCAAATAGCCAGTTTGTCTCCGGTGCATCCGTGGTGAATCCGATGCTCCTCCCCGCACTGGGAAATGCTCACTGAACAGTGATGAGTCCAACAGCATGCAAAAGTTACTCCCTCTCCCTGGGCTCCCTGGGGGAGAGGGGCGGGAGAGGGTCGGGGTGAGGGCGAGCTTTCATCGCGCCGAAGGGTTACGCCTCAGATGTCAGGGGATTTGCCGCCAGCTGAAGCGCTCGCCAGCCCGCAGGATGTGGCAGCCTTGGCCAAGGCGTTTCGCAGTTTCGACAAACTCATCCGGACGGGCGGTGTTGAACTCGAACATCTCGTAGTGACAAGGAATAACGAGGCGCGCGCCGACTTCATGCGCCAGGCTGGCGGCCTCGGCTCCATTGAGGTTTCCTGCCACGCGGCGTTCGGGCGCTTGGCCGTTGATGGGGAGGAGAGCCACATCGATGCGCCATTGCCGGAGCATGCCGATCATCCCTTCGTAGCGCACTGTGTCGCCACTGTGGTAAATCGTCCAGGGGCCGAATTCGATCACGTAGCCTAGAAATCTGCACCGGCCGGCGGAATCCTTTTCAATCGTCTCGTGCGCGGCAGGAACTCCGGTGAATTTGAAATAGCCCACCCGGGCGGATTGGCCTGAGTCCAAGCCAATCGGAATATCCGTCACGATGTTGAGGCGGTCTGTGACGAATTCGCGATTCGCTTCCGGGATCACGATTTCCAGCCTTGGATTGATCTGAAGCAGCGGCTTCAACGTCTCAGCGTCCAGGTGGTCGGTGTGGTTGTGGCTGGAAGTGACCACGTCGATGAAGTCCAGCCGCTCCGGGGCGATGACGCGCTCGGTCATGCGGATGTGCGGTTTATCGGTGGCGGCGTATTTCCTGGTGAGCGAATCGGAGAGGTAGGGATCCAGCAACGCGTGGCTTCCTTGCCATTGAAGCAGAAATCCGCTTTGTCCGAGCCACCAAACGTGGAAGTGCTCGAAGTCGGAGCGGGCGCGCTCAACGTCGGCAAGGAAGGCGTCATCCTGCAGGGCAGGTTTGATCATTCCTGCGAAGCACTCATATCGACCTCACGGCGGTTTCAGAGGCCCAACTGCTTTCGGACGGATTTGACGCCCGCGACCAGGTTCGCCAGTTTTTGTTTCGCCGCCCACCGCGCGGTCTGGCTGAGACCGCAATCGGGCGCGAAGGAAAGCCGCTCGGCCGGCGCGTGCTGGAGGCAAGCACGCACGCGGGAAGCGACGTCTTCCGCCGTCTCCACGTAATAACTTTTCACGTCGATGATTCCTACTGCCACGTCCATGCGTTGAGCAATTTGGCCGATGATTTCCAACTCGGAAAATTCACGGCTCGCCATCTCCAGGTGAATCTCGTCCACGTGAAAGTCGAGAAATGCGGGGAACATTGGCGCGTAACGCCGCAGTCCAACCGCGCGTCCTTTGTAATTGCCGAAACAAAGATGCGTCGAGAGCCGGCACTTTCCGGCCACCGATTCCACGGTGCGGTTGAAGATATCGACAAAGCGTTTCGGATCTTCGCGATGCGCGTAGCAACTCATGGACGGCTCATCCACGGTAATTTCCCGGCAGCCCGCTTCGACCAAAGCCTCCAGTTCGTTACGCACGATGAGCAACAGCGCCTCAGTCAAAGCGTAACGATCGGGGTAGCGAGAGTTAGGGGTGAGCCGTCCGCTCAGCGTGTAGGGACCGGGCACGCTGGCTTTCAGCGCGATGGGCGGTTGGCGATTCGCCGTTGGCAACTGCGCGAGCCGCTGAAGGCGTTGGAAGTCTTTCACCGTCCCAAACCCATGCCGTGCCTCCGGCTTGCCAATCACGTAGTGCTTTCCGCGCTGATCATGCGCGGGCGGCCCGAAGCGCCGAGGGGACGCCGTTTCGAGGGCGATGCCTCCCAGGAAGCCGTAAAAGGAAAGATTGAAGTCCAGACGCGTTTGCTCGCCATCGGTGATCACATCCAGCCCGGCCTCCAGTTGATCATGCACCGCCGCGATGACGGCGTCCTCCATGAGTTCCTCGCGGTCCGCGTCGCCGAATTTGTCGAGGTGCTGGCAGGCGAATTCGAGCCAGCCTGGGAACGGATAACTGCCCACCACGGTCGTGCGCAACGGAAGTTCCTTCATCGCGCGGATGACTTACGCCAATCAGTTGCCCGCGGCAAGCCGTAAGGCGGTGTGGGCGGTGTGAGGGCGCATCTTGACACTGCCACCGAACGCCGGACGCTGACGAACGCGGACCGTAGCGCAGATTTTCAATCTGCTGTATCGCCGACTTGCAGTCGGCCAGGGCTAGACAAGGCGAAAGCCGCTGGCTTGCCGGGCGGCCTGCGGATTGCAAATCCGCGATACAGCAGAATGCAATTCTGCGCTACGGTGGCAGTGTCAAGATGCGCTCGCGGTGCGATACGGGGAATCATTTAGATTGTGTTCTGGCCGGTCCTCAGGCTAAAAGCTCCAGCCAAATCCCGTTCAACCCTGGAACAACATGCCTACCGAACAATGGTTGCAGAATTACGACCCGCTCGGTCAGCCCTTCCTCTCCACTCTGATCGCTGCGCTTCCCGTCCTGGTTCTTCTGGGATCTATCGCTTACCTCCAAATCAAAATCCATTACTCCGCGTTGCTGGGGCTGGGGGTCGCTTTGGCGACGGCGTTGTTCCTGTATCGGATGCCGCTCAAGGCCGCCGGAGCCACGACGTTGTTCGGGGCCGCGTCCGGCTTATTTCCCATCGGGTGGATCATTCTCAACTTGATCTTTCTTTATCAACTCACCGTGCAAAAAGGCCTTTTCAATGTCCTGCGCACCAGCCTGGCCTCGCTGGCGCCGGATCCGAGAGTTCAGGTAATTCTCATCGCGTTTTCTTTTGGAGCATTCTTTGAAGGCGCGGCGGGCTTCGGCACCCCCGTTGCCGTGACCGCCGCGATCCTGATTCAACTCGGGTTCAAGCCTCTGGCGGCCTCGGGATTGTCCCTGATTGCCAATACGGCCCCGGTGGCTTACGGCGCTCTCGGCACTCCGATCATCGCACTGAACCGTGTTACGGGAATTGATCTTCACGAGCTTTCCGCGATGACGGGCCGGCAATTGCCGTTCTTCTCGGTGGTTGTTCCGTTCTGGGTGGTTTGGGCCTACGCCGGATTTCGCGGCATGGTCGGAGTGTGGCCCGCCGCCTTGACGGCCGGAGTGGCATTCGCCGTTCCGCAATTCTTGGTCTCGAATTTTCACGGCCCCTGGCTGGTGGACATTGTCGCTTCGATGTGTTCGCTGGCCGCCGTCGGCGCTCTGCTTCGCTTTTGGAGGCCGCGCGACAATTGGGTCCGTCCGGATCGGAATGAAGCGACCTCACCGGAAACGAAACCTCTCTATAGCCGGCCCGAAATTATCAAAGCGTGGGTCCCCTGGACGCTCTTGAGTGTGCTGGTTTTCCTTTGGGGCACACCGGATTTCCGGAAAAAGTTGGACAGCCTGTCCGCCCCGCAATTCGAGATGGCGAACCTCCATAACGTCGTCGTCCGCACTCCGCCCGTCGTCCCATCGCCGACCCCGGAAAAGCCGACCAAACCCGAAGAAGCCGTGTTCAAGCTCAACTGGCTGTCCGCGACCGGTACTGGAATCTTGGTGTCCGCCATCCTGGCCGGGTTCATCATGGGATGTTCTCTTAAGGAAATGTTGAAAACCTACGGCGCGACGCTGATCCGGGTGCGTTATTCATTGGTCACCATTGCGGCCATGCTGGCGCTCGGATACGTGACGCGTTACTCAGGCACCGACGCCACGCTGGGATTGGCGCTGGCGAAAACCGGTGTTCTCTACCCGTTTTTCGGAACGCTGCTGGGCTGGCTCGGAGTCGCGCTGACAGGATCGGACACGGCCTCGAACGTCTTGTTCGGGAGCTTGCAAAAGATCACCGCCGAACAAATCAACGTCAGCCCGACCCTCATGGCGGCGGCGAACAGTTCCGGAGGCGTCATGGGCAAGATGGTGGATGCCCAGAGCATCGTGGTCGCCAGCACGGCCACGAACTGGTACGGCCACGAGGGTTCAATCCTTCGCTATGTTTTCTTCCACAGCATTGCTTTGGCGATGCTCGTGGGGTTGCTGGTGTTTCTCCAGGCTTACGTCCCGCCCTTTTCACAAATGGTGGTGCGCTAACTCCGCGCGAACTCGGACGGGCGGTTCGAGATTCTTTCCGAACTGAAACGGATGTTGATCCTCGAATGTCTCAATCTGGTGGACGACACCTTCCCATCGTAAATGAACAAACACCGGAGAGACGATGCGAAAGAATCATTCCCTGGTGTTGCCTCAGTGGAGCTGTGAAGTGGACCCCATCTTGGGCTAGGGTTCCAGCTTTAGAGTGCTCTTAGTAGCCGTATCTATTCATTGAAAGGTCAATCGCCCTCACCCTCTCCCTCTCCTCCATGAGAGGGAACCGCTATTTCCCGCACCGGGAAACGGTCCCTAAACAATGATGAGTCCGCGGGCGGCAATAGTTACTCCCTCTCCCTGGGGGAGAGGGCTGGGGTGAGGGCGAGCCTTTCATCGCACTGAGTAGTTACAGCTAACCCCAATCGGACTGCCGTTCAGCCGGCTTTGAGGCGGTCTGTTCCAAGATGCTTCTGAAGCGGTTCAGGGATCGCGATGCTGCCGTCGGGCTGTTGGTAAGTCTCGATGATCGCGACGAACAAGCGCGCCAAGGCTGTGCCGCTTCCATTGAGGATGTGGGGATACCGATTATCGCCGGACTCCGTTTTGTAGCGCAGGTTCATTCGGCGCGCTTGAAAGTCTTCGCAATTTGAACAACTCGACACTTCGAGATAGTCATTCTGGCCCGGAGCCCAGACCTCGATGTCGTAGGTTTTGGCGCTCGTGAATCCCAGATCGCCGGTGCAGAGCTGAACGACGCGGTAGGGCAAACCCAGCTTCTGCAGCACGGCTTCGGCGTGGCCGGTCATTTTCTCCAGCTCCTCGTAACCCTGTTCCGGTTTCACGATCTTGATCAACTCGACCTTGTCAAATTGGTGGACGCGGATCATGCCGCGAGTGCCGACCCCCGCAGCCCCGGCCTCAGCGCGAAAGCAGGGACTGTACGCGCAGTAATGGATCGGCAAGTCTTTCTCCTTGAGAATTTCTTCGCGATGGATGTTGGCGACAGGCGTCTCGGCGGTCGGCACCAGGTAAAGTTTCCCCAGCGTGCTCGCGTCCTCACCTTCGCGCACGGCGTAGGCCTGGTCCACGGCCTTTGGGAATTGTCCGGTGCCAACCATGCACTCGCTCTTGACGATGAATGGCGGCGAGACTTCGACGTAACCGTGAGCGCCGGTGTGCAAATCCAGAAGGAACTGAATCAACGCCCGCTCCAATCGCGCTCCCCAATTCGTATAAAGGAGGAATCCGCTTCCGGACAATTTGGTCCCTCGGGAGAAATCAACAAGCTGGAGCCGCTCACAAATCTCGATGTGCGGCTTGGGCGTGAAGTCGAATTGCGGTTTCTGGCCCCAAGACCGAACCACAGGATTATCCGCGGCGCTCTTGCCCATCGCGACGCTCGCGTGCGGAATATTCGGCAAACGCAGGAGCAACTCGTCGCGGGCGGTTTCCGCTGCGGCTACGGCGCGATCCAGTTCCGCGATTTTCTCCCCGATCTGACGGGTCTCAGCCTTTTTGCTCTCGGCGTCGGTCTGTTTCTTTTGCGCCATCAACGCGCCGATTTCCTTCGAGACGCGGTTGCGTTGCGCCTTGAGCGCCTCAACCTCGCCCAGCAGACTGCGCCGCTTCTCATCCAGCGCAAGAATTTCATCGACTTTGGATTGGTCCCCTGCCCCGCGCGTGGCGAGGCGTTCGCGGACAAAATCGGGCCGTTCGCGAATCAGTTTTACGTCCAGCATCGCGGCATTATAGGAATCGACCCTTTCGGAGCAAGGGGTTAGTCCTTTTCCATCCCGCACCAGCGCCCACTTTGGATCGCGGGCAGGATTTCCTTTTCGGCAAACTGCACGTCTTCGGGAAAATCAATCTCTGTCCAAGGAATTCCCGTCACGTCTTCGTGGCCAAATCGGCCCTCCAGCACGAGCGTCCGCAGCACTTCGTCGTAAGATTGCCCGCGAAGCTCCCCGGACATGCGCTTTTGAGTTTCGTTCACGAGAAGGGACAGGTCCGTCGCGTTCACTTTGAAAAAGCCGATGGATTCGCCGACGAAATCCGCCGGGCCCTGCCATTTCTTCATAAAGTCGATCGGCTTTCCCTGCCGGACGGGCACCAGCACGGGATCATCGTCATCGGTCGAATAATGGCGGTCCAGCAGGAGCGCGGTGGGATGTTTCGAGGTCACGAGGCGCCGAAGCATTTCGCCTGGATACAGGACATCGCCGTCGAGCAACAACACCGGCGGCTCCGCTTTGAGAAGCTCAGGCAGCGATACCGCGAAACTCAGCACGCTGCCTTCGGTGAAGTCGCGGTTGACGATTTCCTGGATTTTCAGGTCGTAACGCCCACTCAACGATCCGAGAACAGAGCGCACCATCTCATGCTTGTAACCGATCACAACGAACAGGCGCTGCACGCCCACTTCAGACAAGCGCTGGACATGCCATTCCAGCAGCGTTTTGCCGGCAAACTGAATCAAGATTTTCGGCCGGTCGGCAAAAGCGGGGCCGAGTCTCAGCGCGCGGCCGGCTGCATAAATGAACGCGGTGGTCATTCGATTTCAGAAGTAGCGGAGGGTCGGTTAAGTAAAGTTCGGAATTTGATTTCTTCAGAGTAGGCAAACAACAATCCGATTATCGCAAAGACCACCTCCCTGCCGCGCCGGAGAATCGCGTAGGCAAAGGCAAACGAATCTGGCACCGCCACAGCGCGGCACAGCAGAACAATTCCCGATTCTTGAAATCCAAGCGCGCCTGGGACAACGATCCCGGAGACCTTCGCAATTCCGACAAAAGCCTCCATCACGATCGCCTGAGAAATCTGGAGAGACTCTCCCAACAGCGCGGCGATGACCAGGACCTCCACCGTGCCCAGAATCCATCCCGCGAAGTAGAGCGCGATGCTGAGGCAAAAGTAATTGCGATCCTCGCGGTAGAATTCAAGAATCCGCTCATCGATCAGCCGCAGTCTCTCCATTTTTTTCCGCACGGATTTCAGGCGCAGCCCGCATTTCTCCACAAGGCGCAACGCGCCGGAGAACGGCCCCACCTTCTGCAACCAGAGAAGGCCGGTGACGCCCACGACCAGCGCTCCAATGACCGCGAACGCTGCGTGTTGAACGTGCGATTCGCCCGCCGCGGCTATCGCCAGCGCGCCTGCCGCAATGGATAGGAAAACAATATGGCCAATGGTTTGGGCGGTCTTGCCCGCCACGACACTGGTTGCTCCAATCGCGACCTCGACCCCACGCCTGTTGAGCAAATAGACCTTCAACGCCTCGCCGCCGACGTAGGCCGAAGGGATGACGTTGTTGACGGCTTCCCCTGCCCAGCGAATGCGCAGCAAAGTCGGGAAGGGCAGACAGTGCCGAGCCTTCGCGCCGAATGCCAATTGCCAGCCGCGGGTATCGGCCAGATAAACGAGGCCGTACGGGATCAAGATGAGCGGCGCCAGCCAGCCGAGGCGGGAGAACGCCGCCAGGATTTCGCCCGACTCAGCTCGCCGGATGAACCAAATCAGCAATCCCAGTCCAACCGCCAGCGCGAGTGCTCGAAAAAGTAATTTCATTGCGGAGAAATCCCCTCCCCTGCTCCGCGCCGGCACGCGGGCATCTGCACCATCAAGGCCGTCATCCAAAAAACGTGGACCCCGACCGCCGCCATCCAGAGGAACCAGTGCAGTTTGTCGAAACATGCCAGCGCCAGCACTAACACGGAAAAATCCCTCGACGTCGCTTGATCGATCCGCCGTTGCCATCGCGTGCGAGCCTGGTCCTTGAGCAATCGCATCCCGCGCAGGACCACCAGAAATGACACGAGCGCGCCTACCACCGCGCTGGCGCCCAGAAGCCACGCGTTCGAGCCTAACGCCCCTTTGGACCCGCCCGCCGCGATTGCGATGAAGACCGCCACGTGCACGACCTGGTCTCCGACGATGTCCAGCCATTTCCCAATCCACGATTCTTTGAAAACCATGCGCGCAATATCGCCGTCGATGCAATCGACGATGGCGGAAATTTGAAACAAGACGCCTCCCAGAATGCTGGCTTTGTATTCCCCGTGTGCGAACTGATAGGCCGCCACCAGTCCAATCGCGACCGAAATCAGCGAGATTTGATTGGGCGTGACCGGCGTATGAATCAGAATCTTTGACAAACACCGACCCAGGGGCCGGTTGAAATAAACATCGACCATCCCGTCCGTATCGCTCACGAGCGAATCCCAGAGCAAGCGTTCGGCTCGTCGCGCGCCGGCGACATCGCAGACGCGGATCGCGACTCCTTCAGCGCTTACGCGCGCGCAGCCTTGCAGGAGCCTGTCAACGGATTCGCTCCTCGCGGAGAGAGAATTGGCGCTTTCAACACTCCCCTGCCCTGCCCCGCCCCGGCCTGTGAGAGATGGAGCTGCTGATTGCGAGAACGTGTCTGGTGTCACCACGCCAACGGGCAACAAGTCGCTCTCCCGTGTTGCCAGTCGAGCTTTTCCCTGAATCGCTTTTCGGACGTCGCCCGGCTGGGCCAATAGTTCACAAGTGGCTACCAAGGTTGGTTCCGTCGCGGGTTGGGCGTGAAGGAGTGCCTCAAATTGGATGCCCCAGGCCCGTGTCCGCTTCAAAGCCGGCAGTTCACCCGGACAAAGAACCCTGATGGGCCGGCAGCCCGCGCGGTGAAGAGTGACGATCAATCGATCCAGCATGGACAACGCGCCGACTTGGAGCGCGCCAATCTGCGGATCACAAAGAATAAGGGCGGGAATGGATCGGTCCGTCATCGGTCGATCATTCTTTCGGTCTGGAACTTTCTTCGCCCGCTTGTCGGCGGAGGCGAACGCCGTGTGACAAAGCAAAATAGCCCTCCGCTTTCGCCACGGCGATCCCGATCAATTTGTCCCCTGCCCTCTCCAAACTGAATTCAAGCGCGACCGGCCCGTGATAACCTTCTTGCGTCTTCAGATGCCCTCGCGTTTGTCCCTTCAGCATTCCACTGGCAAACGAAACCTCGTGAAGTTGAACTGGCGGGCGCTTGGCCAACCTGATGGTGGCGCTTCCTTCACCCGTGACACGCAACACGATCGGAATTTCTCCGTCCCAATGCTCCAGCGCTCCGGTCCATTCTCCGACAAAAGCATCCGGTTTCCGTTCCACGGCCTCCTTCGGCGTCGCCGCTCTTGGCTCCTCACGTCCATCAGGAAACAAAGCGCGCGTGAGTTGATTCGCGATTCTGCCCAGCAAATCCGTGCCACTGGCATTGATCAGCACGACGAAACCTGCGTTGTCCTTTGGAAATCCGCGAATCCAGGTCGCGACGCCGGGCATGCCTCCCGTGTGTTCAAAGAAAGTGTGTCCCATGGTCGAGCCAACGGCCCAGGCCACGCCGAATCCGATTTCGGGTTTCGACGAGTCTCTGGGCGCGGAGACTTTCAGCATTGTCCGTGCAGTCTCCTCCTTCAATAGCCGGTGGCCATCTAGGACTCCGCCGTTGAGATGCAGCCGGAGAAAGCGGCTGAGATCTCTGGCGCTGCTCCAAATAGCGGAGGCGCCGTTGTGGTCGAATCGGTACGAGGGCACGGGGATAAATCGGCCCGCCAAGTCGAGTTGATACTGGCGGGTGGCCATCGATTCCAAACTTGGCCTGACGCGATCAGAACTGTGCAACATGCCGATCGGGTCAAAGACGTTCTTCTCCATGAATTCCCGCCAGGGCATCGCGGAAACCACTTCGGTGATGTAGTCCAGAATTCCAAAAGCCAGGTTGCAATACTCAATCCGCGCCCCCGGCGACACATGCGAGATGCCATACCGCTGGATCACTTCGTCGTGCATGAGTGGCGGCACGTTGTCGTAGTAAAAATTGTAGTGGACCTGCATTCCGGAAGTGTGGTTGGCCAGCCGGCGAACCGTGATTTCTCGCTCGGAACCTTGATTCGCCCGCAGTTGGCTCCTTGGAAGATAATCATTGGCGGGTTTGTCCAAATCGATTTTCCCGCGGTCCACCAAAACCATGAGGCCCGTGGCCGTGATGGGTTTCGACACGGAGGCGAGAAGATAGATGCTGTCCGCAGTCGCGGGCCGCCGGGCGTCCCAATCCGCAAAACCGAATCCTTCAGCCCAGATGAGCAGATCATTCTTAACCACCGCGATGGCCACCGACGGCACGCGTCCTTCGGAAACACCCTGCCGGATCATTTCGCGCACGGCGGAGAATTCGGATGGCACGGCCGTCTCCGCGGCATGAAGCGAAGTCAAGCCGGCCACCAAAAGCCACGTGCAACCGCATCGGATCACTTGATTCATCTCGAATGATTTTCTGAACGCGAGTTTGATCGGGGCGGGAGCCTATCAGAGTCTCTTTGGAATGCTCGCCAAAAATCGCGGTGCACCCGGTGCATCGAAAATTCCGCGCTGTTCAGGCACGCCAACGGTGCATGCATGAGTTGTCGGTGCGCGTAGCGCAGATTTGTAATCGATTTGTAATCTATCAGTATCGCTCAGAATCGTCGCCAGCCGCGACGATTCTCGGAGCGCGGACAGCCTTGTCCGCGCGCAGCTTGCCTCTGCGGATGACTCGCGGACATGGCTGTCCGCGCGCCGGAAATATTTTCGCAGCTTGCGACGACTTCAACCGATACTGATAGAGTGCAACTCTACGCTACGTGACGGAATCACTGACAACTTCGGCATGCACTGCACGCCACAGGCCCGTCTATAGCGCTGGCGAATTCCTGTGCCCTTTGGCAAGATCAGGACTGGACATTGATCCACCCTTCGATGCAATCGTTGCCCATCGTTCAGCGGGAACTCCGCGTTGCCGCACGCAACCCCAAGACTTATCACGTCCGATTGAAAGCAGCGGTTGTTGCGCTGCTGTTTGTCTTGTGGATGCTCTTTACCTCCCGCCTCGTTTTCGGGCCAGTGGGAGGCGCGACGCCGGTCTTTCTCTTCATGACACAGCTTTGCCTTATTTACTGCCTGTTCGCGGTCTGAGCCAGACCGCGGATTGTTTGACCCGGGAGAAACGTGAAGGCACTCTTGGCTTGCTTTTTCTCACAGACCTCAAGGGGCACGATGTGGTTCTGGGCAAGTTGCTTTCCACGTCGATTCCATCCTTCTACGGCCTGATCGCGACGTTTCCGGTTCTGAGCCTGCCGCTTCTCGCTGGAGGTCTGCAAGCCGGCCAGTTCTGGTGCGCGGTTCTCGCTCTTGCCAATACGCTCTTCTTTTCCCATGCATGCGGCTTGCTCGTCTCGTCCTTCAGTCGGCAGCCTATGCGAGCCAGGCACTCCGGATCGCTTCTCGTGGTCTTCTTCTGGTTAATTCTGCCAGCTTTCGGCTCAGCCTTGGAACGAGGCTCAAGCCCTCGCTGGGGAGCGTTGCTGAGCTTGTTTTCTCCAGGCCACACGCTGGCGGCCGGAATTCGAATCGGCGCCGGGCAGGCTAATTTTGGCTGGTCTCTGCTGGCGACTCATTAAGGCTTCTCGACCGGAATCCCTTTTACTGGCTCGCCTCGCGGGAGCGGCTCAAGCCGGTGGGAACCTGGTTGTTGCTTGGCACGGTGGTGTGCTTGGGAGCAGCGATTTGGTGGTTTGCCCGGTCCACGCTGGCTTTGGAGTTGGCCTGGATCGGTGTCGCCATCGCAGTAGCTCTCCACCTCCTGTTGAAGTTTCAATTCGTCGCGGTTGCTTGCCAGCATCTGGTCGATGAACGCAACAACGGGACACTCGAGCTTCTGCTCTCCACCCCGTTGAGCGTTCCTGAAATATTGAAAGGTCAGTGGATGGCCCTGCGGCGGCAGTTTGCCGGTCCGGTCGCGGCGGTGCTGATTTTGGATGCGGGCGTTTTTGCAAGCATTTTCCTTTCGGAATCTCAGACTCCTGCCGGCATGCGAGTGTTGCGAGATGTCTGGCTGCCAATCTTCCTGGGGGAAATGACCATGTTGATGGCGGATTTGATCGCTCTGGGTTGGACCGCAATGTGGACTGCCATGACGGTCAAACAGCCGAATCATGCCGCAGGCACTGCGGCCGGCAGAATACTTCTCTTGCCCTGGTTGATCTTTGTTTTCTCCTGGGTTTCGTTCATGACCGTAGGAAGTGTGAGCGGTGCCTTTCGGCGGTCCGAACCGGGGTTGTGGCCCGCTTTGTTGTGGTGGTTCCTCGTTGGGATCGTGAACAATTGGCTCTATGCAACTCATGCCCGCAAGAAACTCCTGGCTCACTTTCGTCTGCGCGCGACGGAGCGGTTCCAGGCGCAAAAGACGCGCGGATTCTGGTGGTCAGCTTCTTAGTCTTAGACTTAGCACTACGGCGACACTTCCAAAATTCGGAGGGCGGACGAACAACTTGCGAGTAATGAATTACGCGCCTACACAAGCTTAGGGAGATGGATGGGGATGAGGCGCACTCAATTGGAGATATTCCGCATCATCTCTGAACACTTCCGCAAGCTTGCGGATCATTTCCGCACTCGTGCGGGTGGCTGCCGCACGCTTCCTGAATCGATTCGCAAGGGACACACGTATCGGATTGTCGTGAGCGACCTGATGAGTGCGAGCGCTTCGGCGGTGAAGGTGTTGTGGCCCAACCCGGCGCGGTCGAGTTGAGCCAAAATACATTGCTCGATGATTTCCGGAGCCAGGCGCGGAGGACGACCGAATAGGTGACGCGAGAACGGATTTCCTCGTTGATGGACAAGGCCAGCGATTGCAGGAGCGGTGGCTGGCCGATCAAGACCAGATTGTGCGAGTGAGGAAAGTCTTCGCAGAGCAACCGGAGTTTGCGCAGGCATTCCGCCGGCATGAGGTGGCTATGTCGCCAGCGGTTATGGCAGGCTGCGCCGGAGACGGTCAACCAATGTTTCCGGTCAATGGCACTCTCCGACGGCCAACTTAGTGTTGTGGCAGGCCGCCAACTTCCGAAATTTCGGCGACAAGTTGCCGCCGGAAACGGGCTGGTAGCCCGTTCCAACGCATTTTCAAATTACTTCATCAATTTCCGAATCGCGCCCAGAAGCACGCCTTCGACCTCCGGAGCGACGTTGGAGGAGTCCGGGCGCGTTTCGTAGCCGCCTTCCTCATACGCCCTGGCCGTGCCGATGTACCACGGGGCGTAATCTCCATAAGCCGCCATGGCCACAAACAAATCCGGTCGCTCGGCCTTCGCCGTCAACTGATATTCCACAAACAATTCGCCCGGCAGATGCAGAATCCGCGCACGCCCCAAACTCAGACAACTCACGTCGATTCGGTGTCCGGACTGGCAACGCCGGAGCCAGGCGAGCCTGGTCGCCGCGATTTGCGCAGTCGGCGCGTTTCCAGCTCCCTGTAGTTGCGCTTCGAGCTCCGCGGCCGCGAGGTGTTTGGCCGGAGGAACCAAGACAGCTTCGACATTCCAATTCACATCCGCCGCCGCGATCGGCTGGCGTCGAGTGTTCTCCCAGGCGCGGCGCATTCCGTCCGCCAGGCGTTCCGCCAACAGAAAACGGTTCTCTGGCGAGCCGTCATTGTATTTGCCGGCGCCGATGTTTCCGCCGGCGCCGTTGAAATGAATGTGCAATGCAGCCGGCACCGCCAACTGTCGGAGGAATCGCGCCAGCCCTGGAAAATCGGGATTAGGAATTCCCGTGCGATAATAACTCTGCGGATGCGTGGCGTAATAGCTCAACACCGCCACAGGCTTTTCCCCGTTCCAAAAACTCACCAGCGAAACGGCCGGATCAATCGTGCCTTCCGGTTCGGCTCGAAGCGCGGCCTCGGGCATCGCGGTCCAGCGCACGGCTCGCACTTTGCCATCCGGGCCAAAGATGCGGCGATTGGAGGCGACCTTTTCGACCCGGGCTTCGCCCAGCCCGAGATGCGTCACGGGTTGAGCGCGCGTTAAGGATTCGCGAATTGCGGTCTCAAGATTGGCGAGAACCTGACGTTGAAATCGGCTCTCAAATTGCCGCGCATCCAGCCCGGCATCCTTCAGAATCCTTTCCGCGGAGAAATCACAATCAGGGGCATCGTGCTGGTGCAGGGTGTGGACCGCGACGCGCCGAGGCGACGTGCCAGCCGCCCGCGCCAGCGAATTCCGGAATTCGTCATGCCCCTCGTTGGCAATGCCAATCCAATCGATGGCGCAAAGCACGATCGGCTCCCCGTTCGCCAGGAGCACAACCCCGCGCGCCCGAAGGCCAAGGTCCCACCGGTTGGTCACGGGATCGTAGGCCATCATCGATCCGATGGGCGGCGTGGCGTCGATGTCGAACGTGGCCATGGCCAGCCGCAACGTTGCGCCGGCCGGTGTCTGGAGTTGAGTTTCGGCGGCCCCCAGTTGAGGACCGGTCATGAAGATGAGCCAAGAGAATCGAAGAAAACGGGTGAACATGCGCCCAGAATAGCCTCCACCTGGATTCATCTCAAAACAAACCGCGCGTTTTCGGAAAGCTGAATCGCCCTCCCCAATTTAACGATTCAACCCTTTAACCCATTTACTGCTCAGACCGTGCCGTCGTATCGAAGAGATCTCGACGCGCTTCCGGAATTCAAGAATTCGACCGAATCCCGTTGACTCAGTTTTCGCCTTCTCGATGATCCCGCGCGTATGGAATGGATCAATAGCCCCGAAATCTGGATTAGCCTCATCACCCTCACCTTGCTCGAGATCGTCCTGGGGATCGACAACATCATCTTCATTTCGATCCTGGCGGGCAAACTCCCCCACGATCAACAAGAGAAAGCCCGCAAGCTTGGACTCGGCCTGGCGCTCATCGCCCGCGTGCTTTTGCTTTTCGGCCTGTCCTGGGTCGTGAAACTGGAGAAGCCGTTTTTCACGACCCAGGTTCTCTCCTATACGGTCGCCGTTTCGGGCCGCGACCTGATTCTGATTCTGGGCGGTTTGTTTCTCCTGGCCAAGAGCACCTATGAAATTCACGAGAAACTCGAAGGCGAAGACGGCGAAGTGACCAAGAAACTCGCACCCAATTTTGCCGGCATCATCTTCCAGATCGTGCTGCTCGATATCGTGTTCTCGCTGGACTCCGTCATTACCGCGGTGGGCATGACGAATGTGATCTGGGTGATGATCACCGCCGTGATCCTGGCCATGGTCGTGATGCTGGCCTTCGTGAATCACATCGGCGACTTCGTCGAACGCCATCCGACGATCAAAATGCTGGCGCTGAGCTTTCTGATTTTGATCGGGTCCATGCTCGTCGCGGAGGGATTCCACAAGGAGATCCCCAAAGGCTACATCTACTTCGCGATGGCCTTTGCCGTCGGCGTGGAAATGCTGAACATCAAAATGCGCGCCAAAGCCCAGCGTGTTCGACTCCACCAGCCGTATCGTTGACCAGCACAATCGCCCTCCTGTGCTTCGCCGGGCAACTTGGCCCGCGCACAGTCAGCGTTTCTTCAGTTAGATTGACAGAGAAAGTTTCGGATCGATACCTTCCGCTCATGAACATGGAACGAATCAGGCAGCGGCTCAGAGGCGCCTTTCGTGCCTTCGCGCTTCGCACCTCGGATGGCCAAGAATACGCTGTGCCGCATCCCGAATTCGTTTTGATCGGACGCCACAGTTTGGCCGTGTTGGACGCGGATCGCGTGATTGCGACGCTTGACCCGTTGCACATTGTTGCGATCACAGATCTCCCCACGAAGAAGAACGGCGCAGCCAGGCGATGAGATCGGGGTCTTTTCTTGTGCTCCAGTTGGCTTCAGTTGGTGACTTGACGGACCCGCTCCGAGGACCAAATATCTGTCCATGAAAACCCTGTCTCTTCTCCTGCTCTCACTGGTTGCCATCACTAATGCGAACGCCGCCGAATCGGGCTTGAAGCGCTACCTTTACATGAGCACGCCCGATGGCGCGCAAACCGAAGGACGTTCCGGCGACGGCATCTTGATCTTTGACATCGACAACGGCCATCGCTTCGTGCGCCGCATCACCATTCCCATTTTCATGGAGGGGCTGCGCGGGTTTGTCGGCAATGCCAAAACGCACTCGGTCTATTACACGACCACGAGCCGCCGGATGGGTTGCTTTGACCTCGAATCAGAAAAAGTCGTCTGGGATCGAACCTACGACGCGGGTTGCGACCGCGCGTGCATCACGCCGGATGGAACGAAAATCTACGTCCCGACCGGTTGGTGGTATCGCGGCGACGATAGCGGGTTCCTTGTGGTGGATGCCAAAGACGGCGGAGTGCTCAAACGGATTTCAGTCAATGCCCAGGCGCACAACAGCATCGTCACGCTCGACGGCAAGCTTGCGCTCCTTGGCACAGAAACCAATCTCACGGTTTTCAGCACCAGCGACGACAGCGTGGTTCGCCAGATCAAAGGGGTCGGCGAGTCCGGAGTGTTCCCCTTCACCGTGGATAGCCGGAATCGCTTCGCTTATGTCTGTCTCGGAAAACATATTGGCTTCGATGTGGTGGATCTTACCACGGGGGGCGTGCCGCACCGCGTGCTGGCCGGAAAGGAACCGATTGCGAATCGCACGCACGGCGCTGGTTTGACGCCGGACGAAACCGAGCTGTGGATCAGCGATCAAAAGGGTCAGAAGTTGTTCGTCTTCGATGCCACCGTCATGCCGCCGAAGGAGAAGCTTCATCTCGATCTCAGCATGGGCGGCCACGGCTGGGTGACCTTCAGCCTGGACGGCCGATACGCCTGGGCCCACACGCCGGACGTGTTTGACGTGCGCTCGAAAAAGCTTGTCGCCACGCTCAAGGATGACAACGCCCAGCCGTTTGCCAGCTCAAAGTTTATCGAGGTCCAGATGCGCGACGGAAAAGTGGTGCGCGTGGGAGATCAGTTTGGACTCGGGCGAGTCCACGTGGCGGGGAGTCTCTGAGGGGCGCGACGGGAGATTAGGAGTACGCTTTACGTTTCACGTTTTACGTGTTTCACGTCTCCGCCACGTAAACGTTCTTCACTTCCGTATATCCCTCCATCGCTGCCATGCCGAGATCACGGCCGAGGCCGCTCTGCTTGCAGCCGCCGAACGGGGCTTCGGTGTGAACGCTATTGTGGCAATTGACGCTGAGCACGCCGCTCTCGACAGCTTTGGCGACACGAATCGCACGCCGTAAATCGTTTGTCCAAAGCGATCCGCTCAGACCGTAGGGCGACGCGTTCACGTCGCGAATCATCTGCGCCTCGTCGTCGAAAGCCATGATGCACACGACCGGACCGAAGATCTCTTCGCGCCAACAACGGTCATCCCTCCCTACATCGAGCAGGACGGTCGGTTCGAGGTAATAGCCCTTCGGGTGCGGCCGCCCGCCTCCGCAAGCGAACTTGCTCCCGCGCCGGCGAGCATCCGCAAGATAGTCTTCCACAGTTTGGCGCTGGCTCGCCGAGATCACTGGGCCAAGCTGCGTCTCCGGTTTGGCGGGATCACCGACCATGAGTTTCCGGGTCGCGGCCACGAAGCGTTCCACGAACGGTTCGTAAATCTTCCGTTCGACGAACATGCGACTTCGGGCACAGCAATCCTGGCCGGTGTTCGCGAAAACACTCATCGGCGACGTCTCCGCCGCGCGTTGCCAATCCGAGTCCGCGAAGACGATGTTCGGTGATTTGCCGCCCAGTTCGAGCGAGACGCGTTTGATGTCGCGTGACGCCAACTCCATGATGCGGCGCCCAATTTCGGTCGAACCGGTGAACGAGATTTTGCGGACGAGCGGATGCGTCACAAGCGCGTCACCCATGGCGGAACCGGCGCCGGGCAGGACTTGAAGCACACCTGGCGGCAAACCCGCAGCGTGAGCCAGTTCGCCGAGCTTCAGCGCGGTCAGCGGCGAAACGGAGGCCGGCTTGAGCACCACGCAATTCCCTGCCGCCAGCGCCGGCGCCGCTTTCCAGCAAGCAATCGGAAACGGAAAGTTCCACGGCACGATGCACGCGATCACGCCCATCGGCTGGCGCAAAGTGAAGTCGAAGCCGCCGCGCCCGACGGGAATTGTTTGCCCGCCGAACTTCGTCACGGCGCCCGCGTAGTATTCAAAGACGCGCGCGCCCAGGCCAGCCTCATCCCTCGCGTCGCTAATGGGTTTGCCAATGTGAAGCGTTTCGAGCTGGGCGATCTCCTCCAAATGGTCCCGGAGCTTCCGAGCCACGGCGTGCAACGCAGCCTCGCGTTTGCCGGGAGCCAGATCGCGCCAACCGGATTCCCAGGCGCGCTGGGCGGACTCAACCGCAACGCGGACGTCGCCTACGTCTGCCGCGGCGACTTCGGCAAAAGGGTCTTCCGTGGCCGGATTGATCAGCGCGGCGCAGCGGCCGGAGGATGCAGGGCGGAAGCCGCCATCGATGAAGAGTTGCCTGGGGAAGGATTGCATAGACTTTCAGGGCGGATTCTCAATCGTTCGTTGTGATTGTTCCAGCGGGAATTTCGTTGGCACGGCTGTCCGGTGCATTCCCACGCAACAGCCGCGTGGTGTGCCGCGCGATCATCAACTCCTCTTTGGTGGGGATGACGCGCACTGCGCAGCGGCTTGCCGGCGCGCTGATCACGTCAGCCTGTGCGGCGTTCCGGCTCGCGTCCAGTTGCACTCCGAGGAAGGAGAGTTGCTGGCAAATTTCCCAACGCACCGGCGCGGCGCGTTCTCCGATGCCTCTCGTGAAGACCAGAAGGTCAAGTCCGCCAAGGGCTGCGGCCAGCGCGCCGTGGCGACCACTGAATC
>Ga0233424_10001303_pt1 | contig 22963 bp, 19 predicted proteins | sample Watercolumn_Towu_FD_181011 | JGI IMG/M metagenome (GOLD analysis project Ga0233424, IMG submission 181011) | Freshwater microbial communities from Lake Towuti, South Sulawesi, Indonesia - Watercolumn_Towuti2014_125_MG | ecosystem: Environmental > Aquatic > Freshwater > Lake | place: Indonesia... | reverse complement strand
CCGCACAAGGCGTTGATTGAGGCGCTCGACCGTGTGGTCAGCCAGGGCGTGCTGCGCCGCCTGCTGGCCGACCTGGATTGACGCGCCGGCTCAGGGCAGGCGCATCGTGTCGCGCTCGCTGACGCGCACCGTGTTGGCAGGCTGGTTGCCCTGCCGGTAGGTGACGCTCAGCACTTTGCGCTGGCCCGGCGCCGGGTCCACGCCGAACAGCTCGTTGCGCACCTGCAGGTCCAGCCGGTCGCCGCGCACCTGCGCCCGGACGAGCTGCGTGACGTCGACCCAGCGGCCCTCGCTGCCGTAGCTCGCGCTGTCGATGACCAGGCGCCCATAGCCCGGGCGCATCGGGCCCTGGTCGGCATCCCGGCCCGGGTTGCCGCGGCCCCAGTCGCCCCGGCTCCAGCCGATGAACTGGCTGCCGTCCACCGTCTGGTACTCGCGGAAATCGAAGCTGCGTTGCTGGCCGGCCCGGTCGCGCGCGATGATGTGCAGGGTCTTGGTCTGGCCCGGGTCGGGGTCGATGCCGCCGAAGGTGTCGTTGGTGAGGCGGAAGCGTTCGTCGCGCCGTGCCAGGTCGCGCAGGCGGTCGGTCACGTCCACCTCGCGCCGGCCGGTGCCGTAGGTGGCGTAGAGGATGGTGAATTCGCCATCGTCCCGCCCGTTGCCGCGGCTGCCGTGCCAGCCCTGCGACCAGCTGTGCTCACCCCAGTTGCCGCCGGCCCAGCCGATGAACCGGGCGCCGTCCACCCAGTCTCGCTCGCGGTAGTCGAAAGTGCGCTCCTGGCCCTGGCGATCGCGCACGAAGATGCGCAGGGTCTTGGTGCGCCCGGGGTCGGGATCAAAGCCGAACAGGTCGTTGGTGAGGCGGAAGCGGCGGTCCTGTCGGGCCAGATCGCGCAGGCGCGCGGTCACATCGGCATGGCCGTTCTCGGTGCCGTAGCGGGCGTGGAGGATGAGGAACTCGCCGTCGTCGTCCGCCCGGGCGGGCAGGGCCAGCGCGCCGAACAGGCCGGCCGCCAAGCCGAGGGTGAGGTCACGTCGCTGCATGGTCAGCTTCCTTGTTGTCGTTTGTGAACGATCCTACGGTCGCTCAACGGGCCGCCGTGGCGCGGGCGGGACGCGCCAGCCGCCCGGCTGGTAACCAGGCGTGTCCGTGCTCGGGACGCCAGGCGGCCGGCTTCAGGCCTCGGCGAAGAAGCGGCTGGGCGGCATGCCGACGGTGCGCGTGACCATGGCCGAGAAGGCGCTGGCGCTGGCATAGCCCAGCTCGGCCGCGATGTGCGCCATTGGCCGCCCGCGGGCGGCCAGCGTCACCGCGTGGGCCAGCAGCAGCTGGGAGCGCCATTGCAGGAAGCTGGTGCCGAGCTGCTCCCGGAAAAGGCGGTTCAGCGTGCGCGGGCTGGCCCCGGCTTCGGCTGCCCAGGCCTCCAGCCCGGCGTGGCGGCCGGGGTCGCGCAGCATGGCTTCGCAGAGCCGGCGCAGGCGAGCGTCGGCCGGCAGCGCCACGCCCAGCGGGATGGGGCGCGCGCGGCGCAATTCGTGCACGGCGAGGGCCTCCAGGCCGCGGCGCCGCGCCTGGTCATCATCGGACTCCGGCGGGCAGGGGTCCGGATCGGTCGGCAGGGCCAGCACCAGCTCGCGCAGCAGCGGGGACACCTCCAGCACCCGCGGGCTGCGCCAGGTGTCACCGGCCAGCAGTTCGGCCTGCACATAGAGCGTGCGCAGGTCCGCACGTTCGATGGCGGTCACGGCGTGCTCCAGGGCGGCCGGGATCCACACCGCGCGCGAGGGCGGCACGATGAAGGTGGAGCGCGGCGTGCCCACGCGCACCGCGCCGCTGAAGGAGAACACCAGTTGCCCCCAGTCGTGGTGGTGGGGCTGGATGTCGGCCAGGTGTTCCAGCAGCCGGGCCTTGGCCCGCAAGGGGCGCGCGGCAGTCGGCACGAAACGCTCCGGCTGGTAGGACGGCTGGCTGGTGCCCGCACGCACGACCGGCGCGGCCGGCGCCAGGGCAGGGCGGCGGACGGGTGGTGGCATTGGCGTGAAATCGACAGAACTTGACGAACCATCGTAACTGCGCCGCCTGCGCCATGCCCAGAATCGCTGCCATGAACCCGGCCCTCGCCTCCTCCATCGACGACCGCCTGCAGCGCCGGCGCGATGTCACGACGATTTCCACCATCGGCGTTGCCCACGGCAGCTCGCACTTCTTCCACATGCTGCTGCCGCCGCTGTTCCCGGCCTTCATCCAGGCTTTCGGGCTCAGCTACTCGCAGCTCGGCCTGCTGGTGACGACCTTCTTCGTCATCTCCGGCACGGGGCAGGCGCTGGCGGGTTTCCTGGTGGACCGCATCGGTGCGCGGCCGGTGCTGTTTGCGGCGATGGCGAGCTTCTTCCTGGCGTCCGTGGCCGCCGGCCTCGCGCAGGGCTTCGGCGGGCTGATGCTGGCGGCCGCACTCGCGGGTGTGGGCAATGCGCCCTTCCACCCGGCGGACTTCACCATCCTGAACAAGCGCGTGTCCCAGCCGCGCCTGGGCCATGCCTTCTCGGTGCATGGCATCAGCGGCAATCTCGGCTGGGCGTTTGCCCCGGTGTTTTCCATCGGCATCGCCGAGGCCACCGGCAACTGGCGCATGGCCTACCTGGGCACGGCCCTGGTGGCGCTGGCCGTGATGGGCCTGCTGGCCTGGCAGCGTGCGGCCATCGACGACCGGCAGGGCAGCTGGGGGCATGCCAAGCCGGCGGCCGGGGCGGCGGTGGAGCATCCCATGGCCTTCCTGAAGCTGCCTTCGGTCTGGCTCTGCTTCTCGTTCTTTTTCTGGACGACGGCGGCGCTGTCGGCCATCCAGAGCTTCGCCAGCCCCGCGTTGCACCAGATCTACGGCCTGCCGCTGGCGCAGACCGCCTATGTCGTCACTGGTTACATGTTGGCCGGCGCCGCTGGCATGGTCTGCGGCGGTTTCCTGGTGGCCCGGGCCGAGCGGCTGGAGCGCACCATCGCCTGGGAGATGGCCTTCGCCGCAGCGATGCTGATGGTCACCGCCACCGGCTGGCTGCCGGGCGGTGCGGCAGCGGCGGTGGCCGCGCTGGCCGGTTTCGGCACCGGCCTGGCGGGGCCCTCGCGCGACATGCTGATCAAGCGTGCGGCGCCTCCGGGGGCCACCGGGCGCGTCTACGGCACGGTGTACTCCGGGCTGGACATCGGCTTCGCGCTGGCCGCGCCGGTATTCGGCACCATCCTGGACCACGGCATGCCACGCGGCGTGTTCGCCGGTTCGGCCCTGGCCCTGGGCCTGGGCATCGCGTCGGCCGGGTTGGTGGGCCTGGGGCTGGCGCGGCGCGGCCGTCTCGCCCCGGCCTGAACGCCCTCTCGGGCGGGCGCGGGGCCTGCCCTTGCCCGGCTGGGCGCCTGTGGCGGCTACAGTGCTGGCGCCACAAACTCTCCCACTGCGCGCATGTCGATTCGCGGTCTGATCCTTCTCCTGGTGCTGGCCGGGGCCCTCGGTGGGCTCTGGCAGTACCGTGGCGCATTGCAGGCCAAGCTGTCGTCCTTGGACATGCCGGAGGTCGGCGGGGCGGCGCCCGCCAGCCCAGGCGCCCAGGCCGGCGCCCTGCGCAAGTGCGTCAAGGGCCAGCAGGTGAGCTATGTGAACACCGAATGCCCGCCCGGCACCCAGGCCCAGGCCGTGACAGGGGGCACGGTGAGCGTCGTGAAGGCCACACCGGTGGCCCCGCCTGCTTCGGCCAGCAGCGGCCCGACGGCGCTGCACAAGGCGCTGGACATCACGCGGGACGACACACTGCGCCAGAAGATCATGGAGCGGCAGATCGAGGGGCCGCGCTGAAACTGCCTGGGTGTCTCTGGCCGCTTGGCGGTCACCCCCTCGGGCGCGAGGTCGCAGGCGTTTCGTTCCCTAGAACGGGTGGTTCGTCGCTTGGTGCCGCCCTGAAACCTTTGCGTTCATAGAGTCCAGGGCTGGTGTGCACCGCCGCCGTTCCGCCGTGGAACTTGCGTCGCGGCGGTGGATCTGCCCCGGGGCCGAGTGCGTTCTGCGCGAAGTCGGCCGGGCTTGCGCATGGAGGCATTGGATGGTTCAGATCATGGGAGCGGCGCGCTTGCCGTTGTGCCGCGAGCAATTGGCGTGGTGTCGGCGGCTCATGGTGCTCGCGTTGCTGTGGCTCAGCGCGCCGCTGGCGTGGGCGCAGGGCAACCTGTTCAGCAACTGCACGGCGGGTTCGACGGACCCGTGGCAGTACGCGGCGACCTTCGACCGGCCCACGCCAGCCAACATCTATGTGCCGCAGTCGGTGGGCAGCGTGGTGCTCAATGGCACCATCTACACAGACTTCGTTTGCGATGTGACGTCGACCTCGGTGAACACCGTGTTGATCATCGGGTCGAACGTCGGCTCCGCAACCTACCTCATGGGGTCGAACGGCACGCTGACCTTGCGCGCGACCGGTCAGACGATCACTGTGACGACGGTCTCAGGCAGCTGTTTGCAACAAACAGGCTCTCCCGACTACAAGAATCTGAGTTCGCAAACGTTTGCCACCGTGAACTTCAGGCCTTTGATGACTGGCAGGTGTCGCATCCGGTACGAGTACAACTTCACCATCGCCGTGGCGGCCCTGCCCACGGTGGATACAGACTTCCCTCTGAATTTTGGTGTGAGTTCCCAGAACAAGACGAGCCCCAGTTGCACCTTTCGGTCCACATCGCTCTGCCAGTGGCTGATCGCGGGCGGCACCGCAATTTCCAGCAGGGACCTCACCAGCCCCACCAATCCGCTCACGGTGACGCGCTTCGTCAGCATCCCGTGCACGCTGTCTGCGGCCAACACGACCGTGCCCCTGGACCCGACGAGCGTCACCAGCCTCGCAATGCCGGGCTCCACGGACAAAGAGCGCACCTTCAGCATCACCCTGACCGGTTGTCGGGCCCTGAGCAGCGCCTACATCGCCAACAGCACCTGGACCTACACCGCCGACGGCACGCTGAGCACGATGATCGTTAATACGGCGGCTTCGCCCGCAGGCAATGTGGGCGTGCAGATCCTGGATGCTGATACGGCCGCACCGGTGGCGAACAACGGCGTCGTCACCTTGGCGAACGTGACGGCGGCCGGCAACTACACCAAGAACTTCATCGCGCGCTACATCTCCAAGGGCAGCGCGACGCCAGGTGCCGTGACCGGGATCGCGCAGTTCACCTTGTCCTACCAGTAGCGGGTGATGGCGCCGGGCAGGCCGGTGACGGGCCAACGCGGCACGCGGCTAAAGTGCGGCACATGACTAGACAAGCTGCTTCCCCCGTCCTGGCCGGCCACAAGCTGGTCGAAGCCCTCATCGCGCACGGTGTCGACACCGCCTTCGGCGTGCCCGGTGAATCCTTCCTCGCCGTGCTCGACGGCTTTCATGAACATGCTGACAAGATCCGCTTCGTGGCCTGCCGGCAGGAGGGCGGTGCGGCCTTCATGGCCGAGGCGCAGGGCAAGCTGACGGGGCGCCCGGGCATCTGCTTCGTCACGCGCGGCCCTGGCGCGACGAATGCCAGCATCGGCCTGCACACCGCCTTCCAGGACAGCACACCGATGATCCTGTTCATCGGCCAGGTGGCCAGCGACCAGCGCGACCGCGAGGCCTTCCAGGAGGTCGACTACCGGCAGATGTTCGGCCCCGGCACCTTGGGCATGGCCAAGTGGGTGGGCGAGGTGCACGAGGCCGAGCGCCTGCCCGAGTACGTGGCCCGCGCCTTCCACACCGCCATGCAGGGGCGCCCCGGCCCGGTGGTGCTGGTGCTGCCCGAGGACATGCTCACCCAGCCCATCAGCGCCCCGGTGGTGGCCCCGGCGCGCCCGGCGGAAGCCGCGCCCACGCCGGCCGCCCTGGCCGAACTGCGCGAACGGCTGCTGGCCGCCCGGCAGCCGCTCGTCATCGCCGGCGGCGGCGGCTGGACGCCCGAGTCCACCGCGGCCCTGCAGCGCTTTGCCGAAGCCTGGGACTTGCCCGTGGGCTGTGCTTTCCGCTTCCAGGACTTGTTCGACAACGCCCACCCGAATTACGCCGGTGATGTGGGCATCGGCATCAATCCCAAGCTGGCCGCGCGCGTGAAGACCGCCGACCTGATCCTCGCCATCGGCCCGCGCCTGGGCGAGATGACGACCGGCGGCTACACCCTGCTGCAGGCACCGCGCCCGGTGCAGCAGCTCATCCACATCCATGCCGGCGCCGAGGAGCTGGGCCGGGTCTACACGGGCGAGCTGCTGATCAACGCCAGCATGAGCCAGGCCGCGCTGGCGTTGGCGGGCCTGACGCCCCCGTCCGACATCGTCTGGCGCGACTGGACGGCCGAGGCCAATGCCGACTATCGCGCCAACCTCGTGCCCACGCCCGTGGCGCCGCTGGACATGGCCGAGGTGATCCGGCTGCTCGACGAGAAGCTGCCCGAGGGCACGATCTTCACCAACGGTGCCGGCAACTACAGCGGCTGGCTGCACCGCTTCCACCGCTACACGGGCCTGCACCGCTTCGGCAAGACGCAGCTGGCGCCGACCTCCGGGGCGATGGGCTACGGCGTGCCGGCCGCCGTCGCGGCCGCGCTGCTGCAAGGCGAGCGCTGGGCGGTCAACATTGCTGGCGACGGCGATTTCCTGATGACCGGGCAGGAGCTGGCCACGGCCACCGGCTATGGCGCCAAGAAGCTGCTCGTGGTGGTGGTGGACAACGGCACCTACGGCACCATCCGCATGCACCAGGAGCGCGAGTACCCGGGGCGGGTGTCGGGCAGCGATCTGTTCAACCCCGATTTCGCCAAGCTGGCCGAGGCCTTCGGTTTTGCGGCCTTCAAGGCCGACACCACCGAGCAGGTCGGGCCGGCGCTGGAGGCCGCCATCGCGGCGGGTCGGCCGGCGCTGCTTCACCTGCGGCTGTCGTCCGACGTGAGCACCTCGCGCACCACGCTCAGCGCGATCCGCGCCTCGGCCCTGAAGGCGCACGGCGCCTGAGCCTTGTGCGCCCGCGCGGCGCGAACTGGCGACAATCGCGGCATGCCTGACATCGACCTCCAGCTCCGCGGTGACTTCATCGAACTCGACAAGCTCCTGAAGGCCACCGGCCTGGCCGACAGCGGCGGCCAGGCCCGCGCGCTGATCGCCGCGGGCGAAGTGCAGGTCGACGGGCAGGTGGAGCTGCGCAAGACCGCCAAGATGCGCGCCGGCCAGGTGGTGCAGTTCGGCGGCCAGCGGGTGCGCGTGAGCGCCGCGCCCTGAGCGCCGCTCGGGCTCAGGGAATGCCCGGCGTTGACCCGTTAGACGAAAAACGAAACACTGTTCCAACGGCTCGCTGAGCCGAGGCCGACATCGCGCACCGCCGGGTGCCCGAGGCTTCGACAGCCGGCCGGCGGTGGTGCGCCTGTTGCGCCCGCCCACCTCCTGACGCGCACGCGAGCCGGTGCCGCGCGTGCGTCAGCACCCCTCATCGGCCTGCTGCCGACGCTTCCCCGCCTGACCCCGCCCTGCGTGCCTGACCCCTGACGGGTGCCGGCCGGGCGGGCCTGCGCCAGCCTCGCCGGCCTCCGCCGGGCGGGTGGGCCGCGCCATCGATCACGCGCCGACAGAGCGCACCCAGGAGACAAGCCATGTTTTCGAGCAAGCCCAAGCAGGGCCTGCTGGCCTCGTCCATCTCGCTCGGCCTGATGGCCTGCGGGGGCGGCCAGCCGTCCGGGCCCGCCATTGCGGCGCCCCAGGCCAGCGACCTGCCGGCGGCCAGCCGCCTCGCCGCACCGCCGGCCGCCGCGCTGGACGCCGCGCCCACCCTCGCCAAGGCCCAGGCCGCACGCGACCCGCGCCCGATCACGCCCGCGCCCGCGCCGGTCATCGACGCGCTGAGCCTGACCGACCCGAAGGCACCACTGCTCTTCGACGTTGGCGACCGGACCTACGCCGCCCCCACCACGATCAGCGGCCTGCACAACCCCGCCAACTACCGCCCCGCGCCGCGCCTGCCGGCCTGGCAGTTCGCCACCGTCGACCCCACAGGCGGGCAACTCAGCTTCGAACGCGAAGTGGCCCCGGACATCGGCTGGCATGGCCAGTCGCGCGCAGGCAAGGTGCGGGTCACGGGCGGGTCTTCGGCGGCGGCCAACCGCGTCTACACCGTGTTCAACAAGGAGCAACTGCTGGCGGCGCTGCGCGAAGCCAGGAACGAGCCCAAGATCATCCGCATCGTCGGCCACATCGACTTCCGCTGGCGCGACAACAACACGGTGTTCGAGGAGTACACCGGCTTTCTCGACCAGAAGAACGGCGGCAGTTTCTCCATCCCGTCCAACACGACCCTGGTCGGCATCAACGACAGCAACGGCCGCCCGGCGCGCATCACCGGCACGCAGATCCTCATCGGCATCGAGGCCGCCACGACGGCCGCGGGCTCGGAGGCCGACTTCAAGGCCTGGGTGGCCGCTGGCAAGGACCCGGAAGCCTTCCCCACCTGGACGCGCAACATCATCCTGCGCAACCTCGCCATCGACACGCCCTGGGACGTCAACCCCGAGGACAGCGACAACGCCTACATGGACGGCCTGACCATCACGCGGGGCCAGCAGATCTGGATCGACCACGTGACCATCAGCGACGGCGACACGCCCGACTCGCTGGCCAGCGACACCCGCCACGATGGCGCGCTGGACGTGGTGCGGGGCAGTGACTACGTCACCATCTCCAACAGCATCTTCAGCAAGCACCACAAGAACACGCTCATCGGCAATGGCGACGCCGGCCGCGCCTGGAGCGACGCCGGCCGCCTGCACGTGACGCTGACCGGCAACTGGTGGAACTACGCCTACAGCCGGCTGCCGCTGGTGCGCTTCGGGCAGCTGCACCTGTACAACAACCTCGTCACCGGCAGCACGACGACGAGCGATGCCGACATGAAGTTCGGCTCGGGCCTGGACGCGCGCTACCAGTCCGACGTCATCAACGAGAACAACTTCTACGAGTTCACTGGCCTCAAGCCCAAGGAGGTCTGCGGCAAGCTGGCCGGCGGCAAGGACGCGGTCTCGATGCGCAGCAGCGGCCACCGCTTCATCAGCGACAAGGACGATCTGGGCAAGCCGATGGCCGGCGTCATCGACATCGAGCTGCAAGGCTGCGACGGCTTGCCGGTCAAGCAGAACTGGGTGCCGCCCTATGCCTACACGCTGCGCACCGCCGATGCGGCGCGGGCGGCCGTGCAGTCCGGCGCGGGCGCCGGGCGCGTCGGCCTGTTTGCCGTGCAGGGGCCGGTGCCGGCGCCACTGCCGGGTTCGCCGGCACCGTCGCCTTCACCGTCGCCGAGCCCATCGCCCAGTCCGTCCCCCAGCCCAGCCCCGTCGCCCAACCCGGCGCCGCTCATCCCGGGCACGGCCTGCACGCCCGCGCTGCCGTGCACCGTCAACGGCGGCAATGAGCTGGTGCTCAGCCCGCTCGTCACCAGCCCGGTGCCAGCGGCCACCTACGCGCAGGCCACGGGCACCTACACGCTGTCGGGCGCAGGGGTGATCAACACCGGCAGCCCCTACGCCTTCAACCTCAAGTACCGCGAGCTGACCGGCAACTTCATCTTCACGGCCCGGGTGGTTGTGCAGGGCGGCTCGGCAGACTCGGCGCGCGCCGGGGTGGTGGCCATGAGCAGCCTGAGCGGCACCCCGGCCTACGCCTGGACGGCGCGTTATGCCTCCACCGGGGCCATCCGCGCGGCCATCAATGGCAACAACAAGTCCAACCTCAGTGGCTTCGCGACCTCCACGCTGCCCGTCTGGGTGCGCGTGGAGCGCCGCGGCAATGCCGTGTACTCGGCCGCCTCGACCGACGGCGTCAGCTGGTCGGAAACCAGCAACCTGACCGTCAGCACGCCCAGCCTCTTCGTGGGCCTGGCGCTTTCGTCGGGCAGCAACAGCGCCACGGTCACCGCGGACTTCGACAAGGTCACCGTCGTCGGCGGCTCCTGAACCCGGAGATCACATGCCTTTCAAGACATCCCTTCTGGCCGCGCTGCTGGCGCTGGCCGCCATCGGCCCGGCCCGCGCTGGGGCCACGAACGAAGTCAGCTATGCCTCGCTGGCAGGCGCACCGATCACCTTCAGCGAGCTGGCGGACGGGGCCATCCTGAACGGCCTGCTCAGCAGCGGGGGCGTGGTGTTCGGCGAACGCTTCGACGGGCAGGAGCTGGCCGTGGCCAAGGCACCGCGCCCCGGTGCCATCGCGCAGGACTGGTTCGACGACCTGAGCTTTGGCACACCTTCGGCTGGCCTCACGCTGCTTGCGGGTGTGGCCGGCGCCAACCTCGGCACCTACGACCACGGCGACGCCGACGGCATGGCCCTGTACGGCATCGGCCCGCAGAACAGCGATGGCAGCGACCCCAGCGGCTTCGGTGCGCTGTCGGCGCGCTTCGCCGCACCCGTCTCGGCCCTGGGCTTCCAGTTGCGCGACACGGACGGCGGCGCCATCACGCTGCAGCTCTTCCGCGCGGATGGCAGCCTCATCGAGGCGGTGGACCTGAGCGGCCGCGCCGACGGTCGCTATGCCTTCGCGCGCAGCGGCGCTCAGGCCGACATCGCCGGCTTCTCCCTGACGCACCGCGACACCTACTACGGCGTGTCGCTGGACAACCTCGTGCTCGCCACGGCCCCCGTGCCGGAGCCGGCCACGGCCCTGCTGCTGCTGGCGGGCCTGTACCTCGTGGCGCGCACCCGCCGCCGCCCACGCTGACTTTTCGCCCCCACGACAACCAGGAGACTTCCCATGCGCAAGACCCTCAGCCTGCTCACCCTGGCCGCTGCGGCGGCCGGCCCCGTCCAGGCGGCCGGCACCACGCTGGCCAACGGTGACTTCGCCTTCACCGGCGTGAACGTGAACACCACCGTCGGTGGCTGGTCCTTCGTGACCTTCGTCGACCTCGCCGCCGGCACGACCATCTTCTTCACCGACACCAATGTGCTGCAGACACCGACCGCGGCCGGCGTGTTCTCGACGACGGCCGAGACCTTCTGGTCCTGGACGGCCAGCGCTGACGTGGCCGCCGGCACCTCGGTCGCGCTGCTGGGCACCGGGGTCAACGGCGCCTACGCCGCGCGCTCGGGCGCGGCGGGCGGTGTGGCCAATGGCACGGTCACCAACCACAACAACGGTACGTCCAACATCTCCAGCAGCGGCGACATTCTTTACGCCTACCAGGCGGCGGCCTATGCCACCAACTACCAGCCCTCGGCCATCACCTTCCTGGGCGCCATTTCCAACCGCGGCAGCTACACCTCCTCGGACAACCCGACGGCGGCGACCGGCCTCGCCGGCATCCAGTTGCGCGAGTTCAAGTTCGACGCCGTCACCGCGACGCGCTATACGCAGTTCACCGCCCAGGTCACCACGAACGACGCGCCCTACAGCTCCCTGGCCGATCTGAAGGCCGCGCTGGCCTTGAATGCCAACTGGACCACCGTGACCGGCAGCAACTCGCTGCCCATCGTGTCGGATGTGCTGGCGGTGTCCGCCGTGCCGGAGCCGCAGAGCCTGGCGCTGTGGTTGGCGGGCCTGGGCGTGATCGGTGGTGTGGCGGCCCGCCGGAGCCGTCAGCGGTAACGCGCGAGGATGCGCTCGATGCTGCCGTCAGCCACGAGCGCTTCAACCGCCTTGTCCAGCGCCGTCAGGGGGAGGTTGCGGCGCGTGCTGAACACGCAGTGGGTCGGGTAGCTCACCGTGGTCAGCGCGAGCTGTGGCCCGGGTGCGGGTGACTCGCGCATCGCGTAGGCCAGGGTGAGCTTCTCGGTCATGGCGTAGCGCACGCGGCCCGCGGTCAGCTTGGCCAGGTTGCGGCCCATGTCCGGCGCGTCATCGCGCTGGAAGCGCGGGCCGAGCGCCGCTTCCACCTCCAGGTAGCGGTAGCCGGCCACGGTGCCGATGCGTTCATCCTGGAGCTGGCTCAGCTGCTGCAGGGGCGGCGCATCGGCGCGCCGGGCGACCACGCCCATGTAGTCGAACACCGGGCGGCTCCAGCGAATGTGGGTGGCGTCGATCCAGCGCGGCGCGGTGTAGCAGAGCACGTCGGCCTCGCCGGCATCCAGCGCGGCGCTGACCCGCTTGGACGGCACGACCAGGAAGGCTGGCTTGCGGCCGACCCGTTCGGCGATGGCCTCGCCCAGGTCCTTGAGGATGCCGCCGGCCAGCTGGCCGCGCTGCAGGTCCACGAAGGGCAGGGTGTGGTTGGCCGGGGCAATGAAAACCAGGGGCGCCTCCTGGGCCGGCGCCGCCGTGGCGCTGCACAGGAGGGCAGCCAGCGCGAGGCGCCGGCCCCCGCGCTTCACCGCAGCAGCTCCAGCAGCCGGTCCAGCCCGCCCTCGTTGATGGCGATGCGGGCCTGCTCCCGCACCTTGGGCTTGGCGTGGTAGGCCACCGACAGACCCGCGGCGCCCATCATCGGCAGGTCATTCGCACCGTCGCCCACGGCCATGGCCTGGTCGGGGCGGCAGCCGATGGCGGCGCAGCATTCCAGCAGCATCAGGCGCTTTTGCTCGCCGTCGCAGATGTCGCCCCAGGCCTGCATCGCGACACGGCCGGTGAGGGCGCCGTCGGCGATTTCCAGCTCGTTGCTGCGGACGAAGTCCATGCCGAGCTCGGCGGCGACGAAACGTGTGAAGAAGGTGAAGCCGCCGGAGACGAGCACGAGCTTCAAGCCGGCCGCCTTCAGCGCCGCGCAGAGTTCACGCGCCCCGGGGGTGAAGGTCAGCCGCTCGGCCAAGACACGGTCCAACACGGTCGCCGGCACCCCGGCCAGGATGGCCAGGCGGCGCTGCAGGCTGTCGCGGAAGTCGGTGATCTCGCCGCGCATCGCGGCCTCGGTGATGGCCGCCACCTGCTCGCCCTTGCCGGCGAGAGCCGCAATCTCGTCGATGCACTCGATGCTGATGAGCGTCGAGTCCATGTCGAAGGCGGCGAGCTTGAAGTGCGACAGCGGGGGCAGGGCAGGGCCGTCGCGCAGCACGAGGCCGGCAGCGGCGGGAGAAGAGGGCGTGGGCATGGGCGGAATTATCAGAGCCGGCGTCAGGCCTTGACGGGTTGACCCAGCAATCGCAGGACTTCTCGCACGGCCTGTGCCCGGTCCTGCGGGCTGGACAGGGCCTTCTCGATGCGCAGCTTCTCGTTGCCCACCAGCTTGATGTTGCGGTTCTTCTGCACCAGCTCGATGACGCGCATCGGGTCGATCGGCGGGTTGGGGCGGAAGTTCAGGTTGATGATGCCCGGCGAGGCGTCCACCTTGATGACGCCGTACGGCTTGGCCAGCACGCGCAGGCGGTGGGTGTCGAAGAGGTTCTGGCCTTGCGTCGGCAGCTTGCCGAAGCGGTCGGTGATCTCTTCCAGCATCGCGTCGATCTGCTCGGGTTTTTCGGCCGTGGCCAGGCGCTTGTAGAGAGACAGGCGCACCTGCACGTCGCCGCAGTAGGCGTCGGGCAGCAGGGCGGGCGCGTGCAGGTTGATCTCGGTCGTGGCCGCGAAGGGCGACAGCAGGTCCGGCTCGCGGCCAGCCTTCAGCGAGCGCACCGCCTCGGCCAGCATGTCGTTGTAGAGCTGGAAGCCCACCTCCATCATGTTGCCGCTCTGGTTCTCGCCGAGCATCTCGCCCGCGCCGCGGATCTCCAGGTCGTGCATGGCCAGGTAGAAGCCGGAACCCAGCTCTTCCATGGCCTGGATGGCGTCCAGGCGCTGCGTGGCCTGCTTGGTCAGGCCCTGGATGTCGGGCACCATCAGGTAGGCATAGGCCTGGTGGTGGCTCCGGCCCACGCGGCCGCGCAGCTGGTGCAGCTGGGCCAGGCCGAACTTGTCGGCGCGGCTGATGACGATGGTGTTGGCGCTCGGCACGTCGATGCCGGTCTCGATGATGGTCGAGCACAGCAGCAGGTTGTGCTTGCCCTGCACGAACTCGCGCATGACCCGCTCCAGCTCGCGCTCGGGCATCTGGCCGTGGGCAACGACGATGCGCGCCTCGGGCAGCAGCTCTTCGAGCTTCTGGCGCCGGTTCTCGATGGTCTCGACCTCGTTGTGCAGGAAGTACACCTGCCCGCCGCGCTTGAGTTCCCGCAGCACCGCCTCGCGGATGGTGCCGCTGCTTTCGGCGCGCACGAAGGTCTTGATGGCCAGGCGCCGCTGCGGGGCGGTGGCGATGACGGAGAGGTCGCGCAGGCCTTCCAGCGCCATGCCCAGCGTGCGCGGGATGGGCGTGGCGGTCAGCGTCAGCACGTCCACCTCGGCGCGCATGGCCTTCATGGCCTCCTTGTGGCGCACGCCGAAGCGGTGTTCCTCGTCGATGACGAGCAGGCCCAGGCGATTGAACTTGACCTCGCTGGACAGCAGCTTGTGCGTGCCCACGACGATGTCGATGCTGCCGTCGGCGATGCCTTCCATCGCCGCCTTGATCTCCTTGGCCGAGCGGAAGCGGCTCATCTCCGCCACCTTCACCGGCCAGGCGCCGAAGCGGTCGGCGATGTTCTGGTAGTGCTGCTCGGCCAGCAGCGTGGTGGGCGCCAGGATGGCCACCTGCTTGCCACCCATCACCGCCACAAACGCCGCGCGCAGAGCGACTTCCGTCTTGCCGAAGCCCACGTCGCCGCACACCAGGCGGTCCATGGGCTTGGGACTGATCATGTCCTGGATGACGGCGTGAATGGCCGCGCGCTGGTCGGGCGTCTCCTCGAAGCCGAAGCTCGCGGCAAAGGCCTCGTAGTCGTGGCCCGAGTAGCGGAAGGCGTGGCCCTCGCGGGCCGCGCGGCGGGCGTAGAGGTTGAGCAGCTCGGCCGCGGTGTCGCGCACCTGCTCGGCGGCCTTGCGCTTGGCTTTTTCCCACTGGCCGGAGCCGAGCTTGTGCAGCGGCGCTTCCTCCGCCGAGACGCCGGTGTAGCGGCCGATCAGGTGCAGCTGGGCCACGGGCACGTAGAGCGTGGCCTTGTCCGCGTACTCCAGGTGCAGGAACTCGCTCTTCTGGCCGTCGCCGAGGTCGATGTTGACCAGGCCCTGGTAGCGCCCGATGCCGTGGTTGATGTGCACGACCGGGTCGCCCACCTTCAGCTCAGACAGGTCCTTGATCAGCGCATTGACATCGCTGACCTGCTCCTGCTTGCGCCGCCGCCGCGTGGTGGGCGTGGTGGCGAAGAGCTCGGTTTCGGTGATGAGCTGGACGGGCTGCTGCGGGTCCACCCAGAAGAAACCCGAGGCCAGGGGTGCGGCCGTGATGGCGTACTTCTCGTCGCTCGCCCAGAACTCGCTCAGGTCCTTGACCGAGGGCGGGTCGATCTTGTGGTCGCGCAGCTGCTCCAACAGGCTCTCGCGGCGACCGTCGCTCTCGGCCACGAGCAGCACGCGGTGCGGCGTGCTCTTGAGGTGGGCTTCCAGCCGGGCCAGCGGTTCCTGCACGCCACGCTCGACGCTGATGTCGGGCAGCGGGCGCGCGAAGTCCACGGGTTCGTTGCCGCGCACCGACAGCACGGCATGCGGCTTGGTCAGGCCGAAGAAGTCCTCGGCCGTCAGGAAGATCTCATTCGGCGGCAGCAGCGGCCGCTCGGGGTCGTGTTGCAGGAAGCGGTGGCGCTCCTTGGTGTCGGTCCAGAAGCGCTGGATGTCTTCGTCCACTTCACCGTGAAGCGCGAGCCCGGCTTCGGCGCCGAGGTAGTCGAACACGGTCGCCGTCTGCTCGAAGAAGATCGGGAGGTAGTACTCGATGCCGCCGGAGGCGATGCCGTCGCCGATGTCGCGGTAGATGCGCGACTTGGTCGGGTCGCCGTCCATCTTCTCGCGCCAGCGGTTGCGGAAGGCCTTGCGCGCCGCCTCGTCCATCGGGAACTCGCGGCCAGGCAGCAGGCGCACGTCGGGCACCGGGTAGAGGCTGCGCTGGCTGTCAGGGTCGAACACGCGGATGGAATCCACCTCGTCGCCGAAGAGGTCCACGCGGTAGGGCACGGCCGAGCCCATCGGGAAGAGGTCGATCAGCCCTCCGCGCACGGCGTATTCGCCGGGCTGCACCACCTGGCTCACGTGGGTGTAGCCGGCGAGCAGCAGCTGCGAGCGCAGCGAGGCTTCGTCCAGCCGCTGCTTCTGCTTGAAGTTGAAGGTGGTGCCCGCCAGGAAGCTGGGCGGTGCCAGGCGCGTGAGCGCGGTGGACGCGGGCATCAGCACCACGTCGATGGTCTTGCACTTCTTGGCCTGCAGCAGCTCCCACAGCGTGGCCAGGCGCTCGGAGATGAGGTCCTGGTGGGGGCTGAAGCTGTCGTAGGGCAGGGTCTCCCAGTCGGGGAAGACGGCGACCTTGAGCTCCGGCGCGAAGAACTTCAGCTCGTCTTCCAGGCGCTGGGTGTCCCCGGGCTCGGCGGTGAAGATGGCGGCCAGCCGGCCGGCATCGCGCTGCTGCTGCACGAAGCGCGCGAGCAGCAGGGCGTCTGCCGAACCGAGGGGGCGGGGGTGGGTGAACTTCTTGCCGGGGGCGACGACCGGCAGCGAGGGCAGAGACATGCGCGAGGGGCCCAGGGGGCGCTACAAACGACAACAGCCCCGGTGAGGGGCTGCCGGCATTCTAGGGAGGCATGTCCTTTGGCTTGTCAGCAGGGGCATGGCTAGCATCGCGGCCATCGCTTCACGGAGATTCCATGCGCCGCCGCCACGCCCTCAGCCTGCTCGCCACTTCCTTGTGCCTGGCCCTGCCCGCGTGGGCCGCGCCGACCGAGAGCGAGCGCTTTCACCAGTGGCTGGAGGCCCAGTGGGAGCGCACCCTGGAGCGGCAGCCCGTGCTGGCCACGTCACTCGGCGACCCGCGTTACAACGACCGCCTGAACGACACCACGACCGCCGCCTGGCGCGCGAGCGAAAAGCAGGAGCTGCGCAAGAGCCTGAAAGACCTGGCCGGCTTCGACAAGGCCCGGCTCGACCCCAAGGACCGCGTGTCCTACAGCATCCTCAAGCTCGACCTGGAGCAGGCCCTGGCCGGCGAGCGCTTCCCGGACTGGATGCAGCCCGTCAGCCAGATCGGCGGCCTGCCCAGCTTCCTGGCGCAGATGGGCACGGGGCAGTCCATCCAGCCCTTCCGCAACACCAAGGACTACGACGACTGGCTCAAGCGCCTCACCCTGGCCGTGCCGGTGTTCGACGGCACCATCGCCAATATGCGCAGCGGCCTGAAGGCTGGCGTGACGCAGCCGCGGGCCGTCATGGAGAAGGTGCTGCCGCAGCTGCAGTCGCTCGCCGTGGGCGACCCCGAGAAGAGCCTCTTCTGGGGCCCGATCAAGAACTTCCCCGACAGCGTCGCGCCAGCAGACCGCGAGCGCATCACCGCCCAGATGCGCGAACTGCTCGCCACGAAGGTGCTGCCCGCCTACGCCCGGCTGCTGGCCTTCGTGCGCGACGAGTACACGCCCAAGGCGCGCCCGAGCACGGCCTGGTCGGCGCTGCCCGACGGCAAGGCCTGGTACGCCTGGCGCGTGCGCCAGAGCACGACCGTGGGCCTCACGCCCGACGAGATCCACGAGATCGGCCTGAAGGAGGTCGCCCGCATCCTCGGCGAGATGGAGGGCGTGCGAAAGCAAGTGGGCTTCCAGGGCGACCTGAAGGCCTTCTTCAAGCACCTGCAGGACGACCCCAAGTTCTACTTCACCAAGCCCGAGGACCTGCTCGCCGGCTACCGAGACCTGCAGAAGAAGATCAACAGCCTCACGCCCAAGCTCTTCGACATCGCGCCCAAGGCCGACTACGAGGTGCGTGAGGTGGAAGCCTTCCGGGCGCAGAGTGCGGCCGGGGCGTCCTACCAGAGCCCGTCTTCCGACGGCTCGCGCCCGGGCGTGTTCTATGTGAACACCTTCAACCTGAAGGCCCAGCCCATCTTCGGCATGGAGACCCTGTCCCTGCACGAGGCCTCGCCGGGGCACCACTTCCAGGTCTCCATCGCGCAGGAAGACCAGAACCTGCCCAAGTTCCGCCGCTTCGGCAGCTTCTACGTGGCCTATGTGGAAGGCTGGGCGCTGTACGCCGAGAGCCTGGGCAAGGAGTTGGGCCTCTTCACCGACCCCTACCAGTGGTACGGCCGCCTCTCCGACGAGCAGCTGCGCGCCATGCGCCTGGTGGTGGACACCGGCCTGCACCACAAGGGCTGGACGCGCGAGCGGGCCATCCAGTACATGCTCGACAACTCCTCCATGGCCGAGAGCGACGTGGTGTCGGAGGTCGAGCGCTACATCGTCTGGCCCGGCCAGGCGCTGGGCTACAAGATCGGCCAGCTGGAGATCACGAATCTGCGCGCCGAGGCCGAGCAGGCCCTGGGCCCCAAGTTCGACATCAAGGGCTTCCACCGCGTCGTGCTGACCGCCGGCCAAGTGCCGCTGCCGGTGCTGCGCGAGCTGGTGCAGGGCTGGGTGGCGTCGCGCCGGCAGGCGCGCTGAGGCGGCGCGGCTGTCGGCGGCGGCTGCGGTCTGTGCCGCCGGGCGTGCAGGCTGTCGCGCGGGCGTGGCCCGCCCGTGGCCGGGCTCCTAAGGTGGCGGCCATCTTGATCGCCACGGAGACCGCCATGAACCCCCGCCGCACACTCGCCACCTTCGCCCTGGCCCTCGCTGCCGCCACCGGCACCGCCTGGGCGGGTGACAAGGACTTCAGCCTCGGCCTCGAAGGGCATGCCCGCACCGAAGCGGCCGATGTGGGCCTGCCGGTCTATGCCGGCGCCGTGCCCTTCACCGACGGCGAGAACGACAAGCCTGCCGTCACGCTCGGTGCCTGGGCCGGCAAGTTCGGCCTGCACCTGAACGCGATGAAGTTCCGCACCGCAGCCTCCGCCGACCGCGTGGCGGCCTACTACGCCAAGGCCATGGCCCGTTACGGCGAGGTGCTGGACTGCCGCGACCCGGCCGCGCGCGTCAAGCCGCCCAAGGACTCCGACAAGCTCAGCTGCGAGAGCAGCGAGCCCAAGGCGGGCGACTACGAGTACCGCGTCGGCACCGCCAAGTCCTTTCGCGTCGTCAGCATCCGGCGCGACGGCAGCGGCGCCCGCTTCGACATGGCGCGCCTGGAACTCAAGTTCTGAAGCCGCGCTCGGCGCCTTGGCGCCTTTACGGCTTGGCAGCGTTGTCGTCGCCGTCAAAGCAGGGTCAGCCGGTCGGGCCTTCCAGCAGCGCGTCCCGCAGCGGGATGTCGGCCGGCGACTCGCCGAACCAGATGCGCAGCACCAGCGTGAAGAACTCGTCGTCCCCCACCGGCGCACCCTGCGGCTGGCCCTGGATGTAGAACTGCGTGCCCTTGCCGGGGATGAAGTCCATGGCGAAGGAGTCGCCCGGCACGAGCTTGGGCTTGCCCGAGAAGATCTCGATCAGGCGCGTGGTGGCCAGGGCATGGCGCGTCATCTGGGCGCTCGGCGTGTTGTCGCCCATGCCGCGCAGGAAGAGGCGCCCGAGTTCGGTGCCGGGCAGTTCGCGCAGCGCGACGAACTGCAGGCGCTTCGGGCCGGGCAGCGCGAACAGCTCGGCGGGGCTGTTGACGCGCTTGGTGGTGTAGAGCCCCATGTCGTAGGCCTTGAACACCAGGCGCACACGCGTGCCCTTGCCGTTGAGTTGCAGCGTGCTGCCGCCGAGCTGCGTGCTGGGCTCGAACTTGCTGCTGGTGGGGGCGGCGGTGGCCTGCAGGCAGGCGGCGGTGCCGGCCAGCAGCAGGGCGAGGCGGGCGCGCGAGGCGAGCCGCTGGATTGGGGTCATGTCTCCTCCGGGGATGTCTTCTGGTGCCTGCGCAGCAGCGCCGGGCCCGGGGGATTCTGCGTTTGGAACTCGCCGTACCTGTCACCGATTAGGGGGTCAGGCGGTCGATCTCAGGGGTGAATCCTCACGACCCGCACCGGCCGGCCCACCGCTTCGCGTGCCCGCAGCTGGCCACAGCCGCCGTCCACGTCCTGGCCGGCGGAGTCGCGCAGCTTGGTCAGCACGCCCCGCTGGCTGAGCTCGGTGGCGATGGCGCGCGCACGCGCCCAGCTCGGGCGCGAGAAAGGCAGGCCCGGCGCGGTGTTGAACGGGATCATGTTGAGCAGGCCGTAGCGGCCTTGCAGCAGGCGCACGATGCCGTCGAGTTCCTCGGGCCCGTCGTTCACGCCGTCCAGCAGCGTCCACTGGTACTGGATGGGGTAGCCGCTGCGGCGCGCATAGGCATCGGCGGCCTCGACCAGGTCTTCGGGCGAGATGCGGGGCGCACGGGGCAGCAGCTCGGCGCGCTTGGCGGCGTCGCTCGTGTGCAGGGAGAGGGCGAGCGCCGGCTTGACCTCCGCCGCATTCAGCGCCTCGAAGGCGCGCTCGTCGCCCACCGTCGAGAACACCAGTTGCTTGTGCGCCATGCCGCCCTCGCGGCCGAGCAGCGTGATGGCCTCCATCACGTTGGCCAGGTTGTGGGAGGGCTCACCCATGCCCATGAACACCACCTTGCGCAGCTTCGGGTTCTTGCGCCGGGCCATCACCACCTGGGCCACGATCTCGGCGCTGCCGACCTGGCGGATCAGGCCTTCGGTGCCCGTCATGCAGAAGCGGCAGCCGACCGCACAACCCACCTGGCTGGACACACAGACGCCATCGCGCGGCAGCAGCACGGTTTCCACCGTCTGGCCGTCGCCCAGGCCCAGCAGCAGCCGGGCCGACTGGCCGTCGCTCGCAGCGTGCTCGCTGCGCAGGGTGACCAGGGCGTCGAGCTCCGCCATCAAGCCGGGCAGCGCCTCGTAGAGGGGCTTGGGCAGCCAGCCCTGCAGCGGGCGCTTGCCGCCCTCGATCGGCAGCAGCTGCACCCAATGGCGCAGCACGCGGCTTTCGTGCTCCGGGTTGGCGCCCAGCGCGCGCAAGCGAAGGCGGAGGTCGGAAATGAGCATGGGAACGGAGGTGACAACAAGCGCTGATTGTCGGGGCTATGCTCGTTTCGCCCCTGTGCGCGGAGACCGCCATGACGCAATCACCCCCGATGCCCGACTGCACGCCCGAAGAATGGGCCGTCCGCTGCGACCTCGCCGCGCTGTACCGCCTGGCCGCGCTCCACGGCTGGGACGACCTCATCTTCACGCACATCTCCGCCCGCGTGCCGGGGCCGGAGCATCACTTCCTGATCAATCCCTACGGGATGATGTTCGAGGAGATCACGGCCAGCAGCCTGGTGAAGGTGGACGCCGCCGGCGAGAAGGTGGTGCCCAGCGCGTATGACGTGAACCCGGCCGGCTTCATCATCCACAGCGCCGTGCACGAGGCCCGGGAGGACGCACAGTTCGTCATGCACCTGCACACGGTGGCTGGCGTTGCGGTGAGTGCGCAGCGCGAGGGCCTGCTGCCCATCTCCCAGCACAGCCTGTTCCCGCTGGCCTCGCTGAGCTATCACGACTACGAAGGCGTGGCCCTCAACCCGGAGGAGAAGGTGCGCCTGGTGGCCGACCTCGGCCGCAGCTCGCTGATGCTGCTGCGCAACCACGGCCTGCTCACGCTCGGCCACAGCGCGGCCGACACCTTTCTCAAGATGTTCATGCTGCAGCGCGCCTGCGAGATCCAGATCGCGGCGCAGGCGGGCGGCGGGGAACTCATCCGCATTCCGGCGGCCATCCTGGCCGGCATCCGGGCGCAGAGCGACAAGGTCATGCGCGGCTCGGGCGCGTCCCTGGCCTGGCCGGGCCTGCTGCGCCGGCTGGCGCGCGAGAACCCGGGTCACGACGTGTGAGGTCGCAGGGAGAATGCCGGGGATGAGTTCCCCCCGCTTCTTTGCCCTGGTGCCCGCTGCCGGTGTGGGCGAGCGCTCCGGCGCCGGCCAGCCCAAGCAGTACGTCGACATCGCCGGCCAGCCGATGCTGGCCCACACGCTGGCGGCGCTGGCCGCCGTGCCGCGCCTGGTGCAGACGCTGGTGGTGCTGTCGCCGGCCGACGACCGCTTCGAGGCGGCGCTGCCCGGCTGCGCGGCCTGGGTGGCGCGCGTGGGCGGCGCCAGCCGTGCCGAGAGCGTGCTCGGCGGCCTGGCCGAACTGCGCCGCCGCGGCGCGCGCGATGACGACTGGGTGCTGGTGCATGACGCCGCCCGCTGCCTGCTGCAGCCCGCCTGGGTCGATGCCCTCATCGATGCCTGCCAGCACGACGCCGTCGGTGGCCTGCTGGCGCAGCCGGTGGCCGACACCCTCAAGGCCGGTGATGCCCAGGGCCGCGTGAGGGCCACGGTCGACCGCCGCGACAAATGGGCCGCCCAGACGCCCCAGATGTTCCGCCTGGCCCTCGTGGAGCGCGCGCTGACCGCCATGGGCGCGGCCGCCACCGACGAGGCCAGTGCCGTCGAGGCCCTGGGCCTCGCGCCGCAGCTCGTGCGGGCCTCGATGGCCAACTTCAAGGTGACCTGGCCGGAGGATTTCGCGCTCGCCGAGCGCTGGCTTCACCAGGTCGGGCCGAGCAGCAGGTAAGCGGCCGACTCGCCGCCCCGCGTGGCCCCCACGGCCAGGAAGAAGGGCCCGAAGCGCGTGTCCACGCTCAGGAAACCGCTGGCGGCTTGCTTCCAGCCTTCACGCGGCACATTGCCCAGCCGCAGGCCGGCGCCTGGCCCCACGGCGCCGGTCTCCAGCGAGAAGCCCACGCGCACCGCGCCGCCCAGGCCGACGGGCATCTGGCCGATGCGCCGCGCCATCACCAGGCGGGCCAGGGCCATGTTCTCGCCCACCATGGACGAGTCCGGGGTGCCGGACAGCCGCAGGTAGCCGCCGAGCGAGCGCGCCTGGCCGCGTTCGGCATGGGCCAATTCGCCGTAGAGCTGGCCGGCCCAGTTGCCGAGCCGGAAGGCGCTCAGGCCCAGCAGCGAGGCATTGATGACCCGCGATTCGCCGCGCGGGCGCAGCCATTCGATGCGCGCCGTCGTCCACTGGCCGCGGCTCGGGAAGGCGAGGGAGTCCAGCGTGTCGGTGTGCAGCTCCAGGTAGAGCTGGG
>Ga0233424_10001301_pt1 | contig 22965 bp, 23 predicted proteins | sample Watercolumn_Towu_FD_181011 | JGI IMG/M metagenome (GOLD analysis project Ga0233424, IMG submission 181011) | Freshwater microbial communities from Lake Towuti, South Sulawesi, Indonesia - Watercolumn_Towuti2014_125_MG | ecosystem: Environmental > Aquatic > Freshwater > Lake | place: Indonesia... | reverse complement strand
CCGCCACCGCCGAGTGGCTGGCCGTGGCCTGCCTCGGCGACAACCACCTTTGGCAGGACCTGCAGCTGCCCTCGCGCGCCGAGCTGACCGCGCTGATGAACCACTGGTTCCCGGCGCTCGCCGCGCGCAACGACCGCGACATGAAGTGGAAGAAGTTCTTCTACAAGCAGTTGTGCGACCGCGCCGAGATCTCGGTGTGCCGCGCGCCCAGTTGCGCCGTGTGTTCGGATTACGCCCTCTGCTTCGAAGCGGACGCGCGCCCCGCTGCCTGACCCGCGGCGGCGCCGCCGCCGGGGGGCGTCGCAGTTGCGACAAACACCCGACAAACGCGACAGGCCGCATGGGGCGCCACCGGGCACCGGTCCCCGTGCCGGCAGCGCCGCCAAGTCCCTGATCCGTCGGGCATTTGTTGCGCTGGATCAGACACCGCGAGGCACTGGCACGGTCCCTGCGAAAGCCCCTGCATTCCGATCTCTGGAGTGCGCAGATGAGCCTCAGTCGCAGCAAGCCGATCTACCTGGACTACGCCGCCACCACGCCGGTGGACCCGCGGGTGGTGCAGGCCATGCTCCCGTACCTCTACGACCAGTTCGGCAACCCGGCGTCGCGCAGCCATGCCTATGGCTGGGCCGCAGAAGAAGCCGTGGAGATCGCCCGCGAACACGTCGCCCAACTGATCGGCGCCGACCCGCGCGAGATCGTCTGGACCTCGGGGGCCACCGAGTCGAACAACCTCGCCCTCAAGGGCGCGGCGCGCTTTCACCAGGGCAAGGGCCGCCACCTCGTCACGCTGAAGACCGAGCACAAGGCCGTGCTGGACACGATGCGCGAGCTCGAGCGCGAAGGCTTCGAGGTCACCTACCTCGACGTGCTGCCCAACGGCCTGGTGAGCCTGGACGCGCTGAAGGCCGCCGTGCGGCCGGACACGATCCTGGTGTCGGTCATGTACGTGAACAACGAGATCGGCGTGATCCAAGACATCCCGGCCATCGGCGCGTGGCTGCGCAGCCGCGGGGTGCTCTTCCACGTGGATGCGGCGCAGGCGACCGGCAAGGTGGCGATCGACCTGTCGACGCTGCCGGTGGACCTGATGAGCCTCTCGGCCCACAAGACCTACGGCCCCAAGGGCATCGGGGCGCTGTACGTGCGGCGGCGCCCGCGGGTGCGCATCGAGGCGCAGATCCACGGCGGCGGGCACGAGCGCGGCATGCGCTCGGGCACGCTGCCCACGCACCAGATCGTCGGCATGGGCGAGGCCTACCGGCTGGCGCGCGAGCTGATGGCCACCGAGAACGAGCGCATCCGCGCCTTGCGCGACCGGCTGCTCGCCGGGCTGCAGCGCATCCCCGAGGTGCAGGTCAATGGCGACCTCGCGCAGCGCGTCGCGCACAACCTGAACATCAGCTTCACCTTCGTCGAGGGCGAATCGCTGCTGATGGGCATGAAGGGCATCGCGGTGTCGTCGGGCTCGGCCTGCACCTCCGCCAGCCTGGAGCCGAGCTATGTGCTGCGCGCGCTCGGCCTGTCGGACGAAGTGGCGCACAGCTCGATCCGCTTCTCGGTGGGCCGCTTCACCACCGCGGCCGAGGTGGATGCCGCGGTCGAGAAGGTCACCGCCACCGTCTCCCGGCTGCGTGAACTGAGCCCGCTGTGGGACATGCACTGCGCCGGCATCGACCTGGCCACGGTGCAGTGGGCAGAACATTGACGAGGACTCCCGATCCAAGGAACACCGACATGGCATACAGCGACAAGGTCATCGACCACTACGAGAACCCCCGCAACGTTGGCGGCTTCGACGGCGCCGATGGCGATGTGGCCACCGGCATGGTGGGCGCGCCGGCCTGCGGCGATGTGATGAAGCTGCAGATCAAGGTGAACGCGGCCACCGGCGTCATCGAGGACGCGCGGTTCAAGACCTATGGCTGTGGCTCGGCGATCGCGTCGTCGTCGCTGGTCACCGAATGGGTGAAGGGCAAGACGCTGGAGCAGGCGCTGCAGATCAAGAACACCGCCATCGCCGAAGAGCTGGCGCTGCCCCCGGTGAAGATCCACTGCTCCATCCTGGCCGAGGACGCGATCAAGGCAGCGGTGGCCGACTACCGGCTGCACCACCCCTCGGCGGGCGGCGCGGGCGAGGGCGGCGTGCTCGTCGAACAGCCCGCGTGCACGCCGGCCGGCTGAGGCCGGCCGGCCGCATCGAACCTCTCTTTCTCTCGTTCATTCCTCCAGGAGCGACCCATGTCCGCATGCCAATCCCAGCCCGGTGCCGCCTCGTCCTGCAGTCCGGGCACGATGAGCCCGCCACCGGCCGTTGAACTGCCTGAAGGCGCCGAGCCGCTGAACATCAGCCCGGCCGTCGTCAGCAAGGTGTCGGCCATGCTGGCCGAAGAAGGCGATCCGAACCTGAAGCTGCGCATCTTCGTCACCGGCGGCGGCTGCTCCGGTTTCCAGTACGGCTTCGCGTTCGATGACGAGCACAAGCCCGACGACGTGACGGTGGAGAAGGAGGGCCTGCGCGTGGTCGTGGATGCAATGAGCCTGCAGTACATGATGGGCGCGGAGATCGACTACGAAGACAGCCTCGAGGGCTCGCGCTTCGTGATCCGCAATCCGCAGGCCGCCAGCACCTGCGGCTGCGGCAGTTCGTTCTCGGTGTGAGGGGGCGGCGATGGCGATCACCGTGACGCCCAAGGCCGCGCAGCAGATCCGCAAGGCGCTGGCGCAGCGCGGCAGCGGCTTCGGCCTGCGTCTCGCGGTCAAGACCAGCGGCTGCTCGGGCTATGCCTACGCACTCGAGTTCGCCGACGCGCCGGCCGACGAGGACCTCGCGTTCGAGAGCGAGGGGGTGCACCTGCTCGTGGATGCGCGCAGCCTGCCGATGGTCGACGGCACGCGGCTCGACTGGGTGCGCGAGGGCCTGAACGAGGGCTTCAAGTTCGACAACCCGAACGCGGCCGCGACCTGCGGCTGCGGCGAATCCTTCACCGTCTGACCGCATCGACCGGAGCGCCGCCATGGCCCTGCTGCAAATCGCCGAACCCGGCCGCGCCGCCGCGCCGCACCAGCACCGCCTGGCGGTGGGCATCGACCTGGGAACCACCAACTCGCTGGTCGCCAGCGTGCGCAGCGGCGTGCCCACCGTGCTGCCGGACGTGCAGGGTCGCGCCCTGCTGCCGTCGGTGGTGCACTACGCGGCCGACGGCACGCTGCTGGTGGGCGACGCGGCGCGGGCCCGGGCAGCGTCCGACCCGCAGAACACCATCGGCTCGGCCAAGCGGCTGATCGGCCGCGCTCCCGGCGACGTGGCGGCCGGCACCGTGCCTTATGCAGTGGAGGCGCTCGGGCCCAGTGCCGTCGGCATCCCGACCCGGGCGGGCCTGAAGAGCCCGGTGGAGATTGGCGCCGCGGTTCTGCGATCGCTGCGCGAGCGTGCCGAGGCGTCGCTCGGCGGCGCGCTGGTGGGCGCGGTGATCACCGTGCCGGCGTACTTCGACGACGCCCAGCGCCAGGCCACCAAGGACGCCGCGCAGCAGGCCGGCCTGAACGTGCTGCGCCTGTTGAACGAGCCCACTGCGGCGGCCGTGGCGTACGGGCTGGACACCGCCAGCGAAGGCGTCTACGTGGTCTACGACCTGGGCGGCGGCACGTTCGACGTGTCGGTGCTGCGCCTTTCGCGTGGTGTCTTCGAGGTGCTGTCCACGCATGGAGACGCGGTACTCGGCGGGGATGACTTCGACATCGCATTGGTGGCGTGGTTCTGCGCACAGGACACGACCTTCGACTGGTCGGACCGCGATGCCTCGGCGCTGCGGGCCGCCGCGCGCGCTGCCAAGGAGGCGCTTTCCGAGGCCGACGAGGTGGCGATGACCTGCGAGCGGCACGATGGTGCGCGCCGGATCGCCCGGCTGAGCCGCGCGGTGTTCGATGACGTGACCGGCACGCTGGTGCAGCGCACGCTCGGGCCGGTGAAACGCGCGCTGCGCGATGCCGGCCTGAAGGCCGGCGAGGTCGATGGCGTCGTGCTGGTGGGCGGCGCCACCCGCGTGCCGGCAGTGCGCCGCGCAGTGGCCGAGTTTTTCGGCCGCGCACCGTGCACCGACGTCGACCCGGACCAGGCCGTGGCGCTGGGCGCGGCGATCCAGGCCGACCAGCTCGCCGGCAACCGGGCGCTGGGGGCCGACGGTGACGGCGGCCTGCTGCTGCTCGATGTCTGCCCGCTGTCGCTGGGCATCGAGACGATGGGCGGTCTGGTCGAGAAGATCATCCCGCGCAACACCACCGTGCCGACGGCACGGGCCCAGGAGTTCACCACCTTCAAGGACGGGCAGACGGCGATGTCGATCCACGTGGTGCAGGGCGAGCGCGACCTGGTCGGCGAGTGCCGCTCGCTGGCGCGCTTCACGCTGCGCGGCATTCCGCCGATGGTGGCGGGTGCTGCGCGCATCCGCGTGACCTTCCAGATCGATGCTGACGGCCTGCTCTCGGTCACCGCCGGCGAACAGCTCACCGGAGCGCAGGCACACGTCGAGGTCAAGCCCAGCTATGGGCTGGCCAGCGACATGGTGGCCGACATGCTGAAGGCCGCGCTCGGCAGCGCCGAGGCCGACGCGGTGGCGCGCATGCTGCGCGAGGCCGAGGTGGAGGCGCGCCGCCTGCTCGACGCGGTGGACGCCGCCCTGCATGAGGACGGCGGCCTGCTGCTGGCACGCGAGCAGTTCGGCATCCTGCGTTCGATGCAGGACGTGGCCGACGCGTTGGAGCAGGCCGCGCAGGAAGAAAGCGCCTCGGTGGCGGGCAACCAGGCGCTGTGCGATGCGCTGCGCCGCGCCACCGCCGCCCTGAACCAGGCCACCGGCGCGTTCGCGGCGCGCCGCATGGACGCGCGCATCCGCCAGGCGTTGAGCGGCCGCAGCATCGAGCAGATCGCGGTGTGACGCGCCATTCGCCATGTGGCTGTTTTGAACTGGAGCGGACGTCGCGATGAACACCAGCACCCGCATCACCGTGCTGCCGCATCCCGAGCTGTGCCCGCAGGGGCAGCGGTTCGAGGCCCGGGTGGGCCGCAAGCTGGTGGACGAGCTGCTCGCGCACGGCATCGCCATCGAACACGCGTGCGAGAAGGTGGGCGCCTGCGCCACCTGTCACGTCTATGTGCGTGATGGCGCCGCCGCGCTCGCGCCGCCCGACGACGAGGAAGAAGACCAGCTCGACGACGCCTGGGGCCTGCAGGCCGGTTCCCGGCTGTCGTGCCGCGTGCGGGTGAAGGGCGAGGCCCTGACGGTGGAGCTGCCGCGCTACACGAAGAACCACGCGCGGGAGAAGTGAGCCGGGTGGCGTGGCCGGGCCACGGCGGGCTTCCATGTCCGCAACATCACAAACCCCACAGTGCCGCGGCCGAAAAAGACGCTGAAACCCCGATGAACACTGCACACAAGGGGAGAGGGGCGGTGGCACAACGCTTGCGTTGAACCCCTCGAAGCCTCGACGGAACCGCCCATGACCCCCACCCCCATGATCAACGACACCACGCTGCGCGATGGCGAGCAAACGGCCGGCGTGGCGTTCTCTGACGACGAAAAACTCGCGATCGCGCAGGCGCTCGACGCGGCCGGCGTGCCGGAGATGGAGATCGGCATCCCGGCGATGGGCGAGCACGAGGTCGGACTGATCCGCGAGATCAACCGCATGGGCCTGTCCGCCCGCACCATGGTGTGGGCCCGCATGTGCGAGACCGACCTGCAGGCCGCGCTGCGCTGCGAGGCCGACATCGTGCACCTGTCGATCCCGGTATCCGACGTGCAGATCGAAGGCAAGCTGCGGCGTGACCGGGCGTGGGTGCTGGCCACCATCGGCGCCTCGGTGCGGCGGGCCGTCGACGCGGGCGTCGGGGTCAGCGTGGGTTTCGAGGACGCCTCGCGCGCGGAAGCGGCCTTCCTGGCGCGGGCCGCCGGTGCCGCGCAGGCCGCCGGTGCCTGCCGCATCCGTTATGCCGACACGCTCGGCCTGCTCGACCCGTTCTCGACCTACGAACGCATCGCCGCCTTGCGCGGAGCGGTCGACGTGGACATCGAGATGCACGCCCACAACGACCTCGGCATGGCCACTGCCAACACGCTGGCGGCGGTGCGTGCCGGCGCCACGCATGTCAACACCACCGTCAACGGCCTGGGCGAGCGTGCCGGCAATGCCGCGCTTGAGGAGGTGGTGATGGGACTGCGCCATGTCCACGGCCTGGAGACCGGCGTGCACACGCGGGCGCTGCCCTCGGTCTCTGCGCTGGTCGCCGAAGCATCGGGCCGGCCGGTGGCGGCGGGCAAGAGCATCGTCGGTGCGGCGGTGTTCACGCACGAGTCGGGCATCCACGTCGACGGCCTGCTGAAGGACCGCCGCAACTACGAGGGCTTCGACCCGTCGGAGCTGGGACGCCGCCACCACACGGTGATCGGCAAGCACTCCGGCTCGGCCGCGGTGCTGGCGGCCTGCACGCGGCTGGGCCTGCCGTTGGACGCTGCCCGCGCGCAGGGGCTGCTCGAACGCATCCGCGCGCACGTGGTCGCCACCAAGCGCCCGCCCACCGACGAAGACCTCGCACGCCTGCACCTCGATGTCTTGCTGCACGACATCCCGGTGCTGGCGACCTGAACGCACACCTCCCAACCGAAGGGATGTCGCCATGAACGAACTGACGCAACGCCTCAAGGCCCTCTCGAGCGCGAACGATTTCCTCGACTTCTTCGGCATCGTGTACGACGAGCGTGTCGTGCACGTGAACCGGCTGCACATCCTCAAGCGCTTCTACCAGTACCTGCATCGCGCCGAGGGGCTGGACCAGCTCGACGACATCGCGATGTTCCGGGCCTACCGCGGGATGCTGGCCCGTGCGTACCAGGACTTCACCATCTCGGATGCGAAGACCGAGAAGGTGTTCAAGGTCTTCCAGGACGCGGACGGCCAGCAGCACGTGTCGTTGATGTTGTTGAGGGAGAGCCTGGCCGAGCGACGCAAGCCCGACGGGTTGGCCGCCGCGGCCTGATGTCCAGACAGGAGAGGGGTTCCCACCATGCACATCGTCGTTTGCATCAAGCAGGTCCCGGATTCGGCGCAGATCCGCGTCCACCCGGTCACCAACACCATCATGCGCCAGGGCGTGCCGGCGATCGTGAACCCCTACGACCTGTTCGCGCTCGAAGAGGCGCTGCGGCTCAAGGACCGGTTCGGCGGCCGCGTGACGGTGTTGTGCATGGGCCCGCCACAGGCCGAGGACGCGCTGCGCAAGTGCATCAGCTTCGGTGCCACCGACGCGGTGCTGGTGACCGACCGGGCCTTCGCCGGGGCCGACACGCTGGCCACCAGCTATGCGCTCACCGCGGCCATCCGCAGGATCGGCCAGGACCAGGCGGTGGACCTGGTGTTCACGGGCAAGCAGACGATCGACGGCGACACCGCGCAGGTAGGCCCGGGCATCGCCAAGCGGCTGGGGGTGCACCTGCTCACGTACGTCAGCAAGATCGACGCGGTGGACCTGGAGGCACGCACGATCACCGTGGAGCGTCGCGCCGAAGGTGGCGTGCAGCGCCTGAAGACCACGCTGCCCAGCCTGATCACCATGCTCGAGGGCACCAACGAGCTGCGCTTCGCCACCATGGACGACATGCTGCGCGCCGCGCGGGTGCCGGTGCGCAAGTGGAACAAGGACGACGCCGGAATCGACGACGTCGCCAGGATCGGCCTGAAGGGCAGCCCCACCATCGTCAGCAAGGTGTTCGCGCCCAAGGCGCGCAAGGAGCGCGCCGACGTGCAGGCCGTGGGCGACGGCGCTTCGGTCCACGACGTGTGCCTGAACCTGCTGCAGAAGATCTTCACCCATCCCACGCTCGAACGGGAGACCGTCGAGCGCCTGAGTGCCTGACGCCCCCACAGGAGAACCGACATGGCTGACAACGACAAGCCTGCAATGGCGGCCGCGGCCGCGGCTGGCGCGGCCCGCACCGCCGGCCGCTCCGGCCGCAGCACCGAACTGCCCGAGCACCTGAAGGCCTACAAGGGGGTGTGGGTGTTCGTCGAGCACGACCGCGGCCAGGTCCACGGCGTGAGCTGGGAGCTGATGGGCGAGGCCCGCAAGCTGGCCGACAAGCTGGGCGTGGACGTCAGCGGCGTGTTGCTCGGCGGGCCGGCCGACAGGCTGGAGGAGTACGCGAAGGAGGCGTACGCCTACGGCGCCGATCACTGCTACGTGATGTGCGATCCGGCGCTGCAGGGCTACCGCAACGAGCCCTACACCAAGGGCCTCACCGACCTGGTCAACCGGTACCAGCCCGAGATCGTGCTGCTGGGCGCGACCACGATGGGCCGCGACCTCGCCGGTTCGGTGGCCACCACGCTGGGCACCGGCCTGACCGCCGACTGCACCGAGCTCAACATCGACGGCCGCGCGCTGGCCGCGACGCGTCCGACGTTCGGCGGCAGCCTGTTGTGCACGATCATGACGCTGGCCTACCGCCCGCAGATGGCGACGATGCGGCCGCGCACCGCGCAGATGCCGCGGCGCGACGACAGCCGGCGCGGCGACATCATCACGATGGCTCTGGGCATGGTGGAGGCCGACATCGTCACCAAGCTGCTCGCGTTCATCCCGGATGCCCAGCGCAGCACGGTGAACCTCGCCTATGCGGACATCATCGTCACGGCCGGCAAGGGCTTGAAGAACGCCGACAACTGCCGCCTGGTCTGGGAGCTGGCCCGGGTGCTCGGCGCCGAGGTGGGCGCGACCCGTGCCGTGACGCAGGCCGGCTGGCTGGAGGCCGAGCGCCAGGTGGGCCAGACCGGCAAGACCGTGCGGCCCAAGCTCTACATCGCCGCCGGCGTCAGCGGTGCGATCCAGCACCGCGTGGGCATGGAGAGCAGCGACATCATCGTGGCGATCAACACCGATCCGAACGCGCCGATCTTCGATTTCGCACACCACGGCATCGTCGGCAATGCGATGCAGGTGCTGCCGGTGCTGACCGAGCAGTTCCGGTCCTACCTCGACAAGCGCCTGCGCAAAGTGGCTTGAGGAGAATCCTGATGGCTGAAAGATTCGATGCGATCGTGGTGGGGGCGGGCCCCTCCGGCAATGCGGCCGCCTACACGCTGGCCAAGGCCGGCCTGAAGGTGCTGCAGATCGAGCGGGGCGAGTACCCGGGCTCGAAGAACGTGCAGGGCGCCATCCTCTACAGCGACGCGCTGGAGAAGATCATCCCCGACTTCCGCGACGATGCCCCGCTGGAGCGGCACATCATCGAGCAGCGGATGTGGATCCTGGACGAGCAGAGCTTCGTCGGCACGCACTTCCGCAGCGACGACTACAACAAGCCGCCCTACAACCGCTACACCATCATCCGCGCGCAGTTCGACAAGTGGTTCAGCTCGAAGGTGCGGGAGGCCGGCGCGCTGCTGATCTGCGAGACCACCGTCGAGCAACTGCTGTTGGACGGCCGCAAGGTGGTGGGTGTGCGCTGCGACCGCATGGGCGGCGACGTGTTTGCCGACGTCGTGATCCTGGCCGATGGCGTCAACAGCACGCTGGCGCGCAAGGCCGGTTTCCATGGCGAGCTGCAGCCGAAGAACGTCGCCCTGGCGGTGAAGGAGATCCTCTTCCTGCCCGAGGAGACGATCCAGGCGCGCTTCAACATCGGCGAGGAGGAAGGCGTCGTCATCGAGATGATGGGCTCGGTCACCGAAGGCATGGTGGGCACCGGCTTCCTCTACACCAACAAGGACTCGCTCACCATCGGCGTGGGCTGCCTGCTCAGCGACTTCAAGGCCAACCCGAAGAAGACCGCGCCGTACGCGCTGCTCGAGAAGCTGAAGCGCCACCCCAGCATCTTGCCGCTGATCGAAGGCGGCGAGATGAAGGAGTACTGCGCGCACCTGATCCCCGAGGGCGGCTACAACGCCGTTCCGAAGGTGCATGGCGATGGCTGGCTGATCGCCGGCGACTCGGCCGGCTTCGTCAATGCCGCGCACCGGGAGGGCTCGAACCTCGCGATGACGAGCGGACGCCTCGCCGCCGAGACGGTGATCGCCGCCAGGGCTGCCGGCAAGCCGATGACCGAGAAGACGCTGGCCGCCTACCGGGCTGCGCTGGACGACAGCTTCGTGATGAAGGACCTGAAGAAGTACCGGCGCCTGCCCGAGGTGCTCGAGACCAGCCCCCAGTTCTTCACCACCTACCCGGCGCTGGTGACCCGCGCGGCGAAGACGCTGTTCACCGTCGATGGCGTGGACAAGATGACCAAGCAGCGCGAGGTCACCGGCAGCTTCAGGGCTGCCCGCAAGCTGACCGGCCTGGTGGGCGATGCATTCAAGATCTGGAGGGCTACCCGATGAGCGCCGCCGTGAATGTGGAAGAGAAGCTGTTCCAGAACCGCTACAGGGTCGACCCTGGTCGGCCCCACATCCGGATCAAGCAGCCCGAGGTGTGCGCGAACGACTGCCAGACGCAGCAATGCACCTTCGTCTGCCCCGCGGCCTGCTACAAGGTCGAAGGCAACGGCGCGGTGACGCTGATCACCGACGGCTGCCTGGAGTGCGGCAGTTGCCGGGTGATCTGCACCGAGCACGCCAATGTGGCGTGGGAGTACCCGCGCGGCGGGCACGGCATCCTCTTCAAGTTCGGTTGAGGAGCCGCCCGACTGCAGGCGCCGGCGGTGGTCAGGTGAGGGCGGCGGGGCGTGCCGCGGTTGATGCACGTCAAGGCACGTGCGCCAAGGCGCGTGCAGGGCCTGTGCTCGGCGGACTTCTTGCAGGGGTGTCGGGACATCGCGGCGTGGGACCCAAAAGCGCCCCACCGTGATGCCGGGCCGCACCGGCGCCGCCCACGAAGCGGCCGGTGCACGTGCAAGGTGCCGGCAGGCGCCGTCAGTCGGAGACCAGCAAGTGCCTCAACGCCGTCTACAGGAACGCTCCCACCTGGAGCTGATCACGATCTACGAGATCTGCCGGATCCTGGGCACATCGCTCGACCTTCAGCGCAGCTTCCGCACGGCGCTGAACGTGTTGGCCACGCACATCGACCTGAACCGGGCGATGATCGTGCTGGCCGATGACGACGAGCAACTGCGCGTGCACAGCGCCTGGGGGCTGGACCGCACGCAGACGGCGCGGGGACTGTGGGAGCCTGGCGAAGGGGTGATCGGCAAGGTCTACCAGTCGGGGCTGCCCGTCACGGTGCCCGACGTCACGCAATCGGCCGAGTTCATCGACCGCACCGGCGCGTTCGGCCCGCAGGACGGCCACATGATGGCCCTGCTGGCGGTGCCGCTGAAGACCGAGCGCTCGGTGCTCGGCGTGCTGGCCGCGCAGCGCGTGCTGGAAGGCAATGCGAGGCTGTCCGACGACCAGCGGCTGCTGACGATGGTGGCCACGCTGCTGGCGCAGGCGGTGGTGCTGGCGCTGGCCGTGACCGAAGAGCACCAGCGTCTCCAGCGGGAGACCACGCGGCTGCAGAAAGCCCTGGCGCCGGAGCCGCGCCGCTATTCGCTCGACAACGTGGTGGGCGTGTCGGACGCGATGCAGCGCGTCTTCGGCGAGGTGCACCAGGCCGCGCCGGCGCGTGCCACGGTGCTGCTGCGCGGCGAGTCCGGCACCGGCAAGGAGGCGATCGCGCGCGCCATCCATTACCTCTCGCCGCGCAAGGAGGCTCCCTTCATCAAGGTCAACTGCGCGGCGTTGACCGAGTCGCTGCTGGAGAGCGAGCTGTTCGGCCATGAACGTGGCGCCTTCACCGGTGCGGCCGGCGACCGCAAGGGCCGCTTCGAGCAGGCCCACACCGGCACGCTGTTCCTGGACGAGGTGGGCGACATCTCGCCCTCGTTCCAGGCCAAGCTGCTGCGCGTGCTGCAGGAGCGCGAGTTCGAGCGGGTGGGCGGCAACAAGTCGATCAAGGTGGACGTGCGGCTGATCTGCGCCACCAACCGCGACCTCGAGAAGATGGTCAAGCGCGGCGAGTACCGGGCCGACCTGTACTACCGCATCAACGTGGTGTCGATCTTCCTGCCGCCGTTGCGCGAGCGGCGCGAGGACATCCCGCCGCTGGTGGCGCACTTCGTCGACCGCTTCAACAAGGAGAACCGGCGCAAGCTGAAGGTGTCGGTCGATGCGATGCAGGTGCTGACGCATTGTTATTGGCCGGGCAACGTGCGGGAGCTGGAGAACTGCATCGAGCGGACCGCGACGATGGTGGAGGGCGACACCATCCGGGGCATCGCGTTCCCGTGCCGCCACAACCGCTGCCTGACGCAGACGCTGCACCACCTCGACAAGGAAGATGCGGTCGCGGCGATCCGCCTGCCGACCTCGCTGCATCTGCCGGCGGCCTCCTCCGATGAGGAGGGCGAGGCCGCCGGCGGCATGGGCCACGGCGAACCCGGCGACGTGGTGCGCATCGGCCCGACAGCGCGCCTGCCCGAGGGCGTTCGCCAGTTCGGCAACGAGCCGCCGCAAGGTGAACGCGAGCGGCTGATCTGGGCCATGGAACAGTGCGGCTGGGTGCAGGCCAAGGCGGCGCGCATGCTGCGCGTCACGCCGCGCCAGCTCGGCTACGCGCTGCAGAAGCACCAGATCGAGGTGCGCAAGCTTTGAGTCGGCGCAGCTGACACGGTCGACAACGGCCGCTGCTCACGGGCCGCGGCGCTCGTCTGGCTGCTGCTGCTTTTGTTTCTCTTTCTTCGCTTGGTCGTGATGCCACTTCACGGCGAAGAACATGCCCGTGCCCAAGACGATGATCTTGAACGGGAAGAAGACCAGAGGGAACCAATCGATCATGTCGCGTATGCCCGGCGGCGGAGGGTGCAGGGGAAGTGCCCGCCCACACTGTCGCAAAGCGGCGGACCGAATCCCAGGGGCAGTTGCCGGAGAAAAAACCGGATCAGATGCCCCGCCGCCGATCGCCGTCGGTGGCCGCTTTCGACAACGGGGCCGCTCGATAATGCGGCCGACCATGAAACGCTATGAACAGGTGGCCGAAGGTGTGGCGGACTCCATCCGCAACGGGACGCTGCGGCCCGGTGACCGGCTGCCCTCGGTGCGCCAGCACAGCGCCGAGCAGGCGATCAGTCCGGCTACGGTGTTTCAGGCCTACTACCTGCTCGAGGCCCGCGGCCTGATCGAGGCGCGACCGCGGTCGGGCTACTACGTCAGCCGGCTGCCCATGTTGCCGCGTGGCGGTGATGAGCCGGGCACCGCGGCGCCGCAGCCCGGCTCGTCCGAGGTGGAGATCAGCGAGCTGGTGTTCGAGGTCCTGGCCAGCGTGCGTCGCGGCGGCGTGGTGCCGCTCGGCTCGGCGTTCCCCGCGGTGTCGCTGTTCCCGCTCGACCGGCTGGCGCGCAGCGTGGCCCGGGGCATGCGGCGGCTCGATCCGCAGCGCATCGTGGCTGACCTGTCGCCGGGCAATGACCAGCTGCGCCGCCAGATCGGCCTGCGTTACCTGCTCAACGGCAGGGCCGTGGAGGCCGACGAGATCGTGCTGACCAACGGGGCGCTCGAGGGCCTGAACCTCTGCCTGCAGGCGGTCACGCGGCCGGGCGACCTGGTGGCGGTCGAGTCGCCCTGCTTCTACGGCGCCCTGCAGGCCATCGAGCGGCTGAACCTGCGGGCGGTGGAGGTGGCCACGCATCCGCGCACGGGGGTCGACCTGGACTCGCTGGCCGCGGTGCTGGCGCAGCATCCGGTGAAGGCGTGCTGGTTCATGACCAACTTCCAGAACCCGCTCGGCTGCACCCTGCCCGACGAGCACAAGCGCCGCCTGGTGGCGCTGCTCGCGCAGCACGACGTGCCGTTGATCGAGGACGACGTTTACGGCGAGCTGCACCACGGCCAGCGGCGGCCGCCGCCGGCCAAGGCGTTCGATCTCGACGGCCGGGTGATGCACTGCAGTTCGTTCTCCAAATGCCTGGCCCCGGGCTACCGCATCGGCTGGGTGGCCGCGGGGCGCCACGCCAGGACGATCGAGCGCATCAAGCTGATGAGCAGCCTCTCGGCGGCGGTGCCGTCGCAGGAGGCGCTGGCGGACTACCTGCAGCAGGGCGGCTTCGATCGCCACCTGCGCCGCCTGCGCCAGCACCTGGCGCAGGCGCAGGCGCGGGCGTTGCGGCTGGTGCAGCGCCACTTTCCCGCCGGCACACGGGTCACGCGGCCCGACGGCGGCAATTTCCTGTGGCTGGAGCTGCCGCCGGCGGTGGATGCGCTGGCCTTGCACCGCCTCGCCTTGTCGCAGGGCATCGGCCTGGCGCCCGGGGCGCTGTTCTCCGCCGACCGCCGCTTCACCCATCACCTGCGGCTCAACATCGGGCATGCGGATGCCCCGGGCTTCGACACCGCATTGCGCCAGGTGGGGCAACTGACGGCCCAGGTGATGGAACAGGCCGAGGCCGGTCCCTGCGGGCCCTGACCTGAACGGTGCTCGCGTCCGTCACTTCACGCGCAGGACGTCGAGGGGCGACACCGCCCCGGCGGCATTGCCCCAGGACTGCCGGATGAACGTGGCGACCGCCGCGATCTCGCCCTCGTTGAGCGCCTGCCCGAAGGGCGGCATGCCAAACGGCCGTGGATTGCCTACGGTGGCCGGTGCAAAACCACCGTGGCGGATCATCTGCACCAGGTTGTTCGGCAGGGCCAGCGTGACCGCCCGGTTGCCCGCCAGCGCCGGGTAGAGACCTGGGAACCCGCGGCCGGCATCGCCATGGCAGGCGGCGCAGTGCTGCCCGTACAACTGGCCACCGCGGACGAGCAGGTCAGCGTCGGCCCGCTGGGCATCAGGCCCAGGGGCCTCGCGCAGGGGAAGGGTCGCCAGATACTCCGCCATCGCCTCGAGGTCGGGATCGGACAGGTACTGCGTGCTCGAGAAGACCACCTCGGCCATGGGGCCGGAGACCGACGCGTTGCGCGTCACGCCGACCTTGAGCAAGCGCACCACCTCGTCGCGCGACCAGTGCTGCACGCCGGCCTCGGACGGCGATGCCAGCGAGGGCGCGTACCAACTGGCGTCCGGCATCAGGCCGCCCGCCCATTCGTTGCGGATCCCGCCCAGGACATTGCGGCCGGAGTGACACGCCGCACAGTGGCCCAGTCCCTGGACCAGGTAGCGGCCACGGTTCCAGCCAGGACTGTGATGGGGCTCCGGCGGCAGCGCGGCAGCGCGGAAGTACAGGGCCCGCCAGATCGCCAGGGCGGCCTGCGTGCCGTAGGGGAAGCGCAGGCGGTGCGGTCGGTTGGCCTGCTCGACGGCGGGCACCGACCGGAGATAGGCGAACAGCGCGTCCGAGTCGTCCCGCGTCACGTGGGTGAAGCTCGGGTACGGGAAGGCCGGGTACAAGAGCCGCCCATCCTGGGACCGCCCGTGGTGCAGCGCGCGCCAGAAATCGGCTGCCGTCCAGCCGCCGATGCCGGTATTCACGTCGGGGGTGATGTTGGGCGCCATGACCACGCCGAAGGGCGTGTCGATGCCCCGGCCGCCCGCGAAGCTCGCGCCGCCCCGGACGGTGTGGCAGCCGATGCAGTTGCCGGCGCGGGCCAGGTAGGCGCCGCGCTCGATGAGGGCGCGGTCGGCGAGCTTCGCCTCCGCAGTCGCGGCCTCCGATGACTCGCCGCGCAGGTTCAGCCAGGCGATCCAGGCCACCAGCAGCGCGATCACGCCCAGCAAGACCAAGACCAGGCGCAGTCCACGACGAATGCGGGCAGTCATCGCTCACCGCTCCCGCACCGCAGGGGCAGCGGCGGTCCATCGACCCCCTGCGGTCGGGTGCCGGTCGGCAAGGTCTGCGCCGACAGCCACCGCGCCACAATGTCCACTTCGCCAGGCGTCAAGCGCATGGCCACCTCGGCCATGCAGTCGGGCGGTGCGGCGTGGCGTTGCCCGGTGCGCCAGGCGCCGAGTTGGCTGATGAGGTAGTCGGGAGGCAGCGTCAACAGGCCGGGCATGGCCGGCAGCCGGCCTGCCATGTTGGCGCCGTGACAGGCGACGCAGGCAGGAATCTGTCGGTCCGGGGCGCCCTTGAACACCAGGGTCTGCGCCACTCGTTGCTGGTCTGCGCTCAGGCTGCTGGCCTGGGCGGCAGGGTATGGGAGATCCAGGCTGGCAAAGTAGTCTGCAATGGCCCGCAGGTAGTCGTCCGACAGGTGCTGCATCAGGTGACTCATCGTCGCGTTCTGTCGGCGGCCGTCCCGGAAGTTCTGCAGCTGGCTCAGCAGGTAGCCAGCCGGCTTGCCGGCGATGCGGGGGAAATAGCCGGCGTTGGTGGCGCGTCCCTCCCTGCCGTGGCACATCACGCACGCCTGCATCCGCTCGGCCATCGTGTCTGACACCTCGCGGCCCGCGGGACCCTGGGCGGCCGACAGCGCCCCGTGGGCGAGCAGCCCCACTGCGATCAAAGAGCGGACAGACAGGCGCATGATGTCAGGAGCTGAAAACGTACTGAAGCCCCTTCACTGTGCCCGTCTCAAGGTCGCGTGAACAGATCCAGTTGGCAGAAACAACACCGGATCAGTTGCGCTGCTTCAGAACCGGTGCAGCACCCCCAGCTGCACCCCATTGATGCGCCGGCCGTTGACATCGTTGGCGGTGGTGAAGTTCGTCTTCACCGCGCCCGAGGCGGCCAGGCGGAAGCCGGCGCCGGTGACCTGGTCGCCCTTGTTGCGGATCGTGTCCCACAGCGCCATCAGCGTGGTGCGCTTGGAGAGGTCGTAGTACGCGCCGAGCGAGCCGCCCACCGCGTCGTTCGACGAGCTGCGGTCGTTGATGCGGCCGATCAGGCCGCCCACGCGCAGTTGTTCGGTCAGGCGGTAGTCGGCCGAGACCTGCCAGATGTGGTAGACCCGGTCGACGTTGGCATCGGTGCCGGCGACGAAGCCGTTGCCGGTGCCGTTGAGCAGCGCGCCGCCGTTGTTGATCAGCGTCGCGCCGGTGCCCGAGGACGTGCTGTTGTTGCTGCGCACGTAGGTGAGGTAGACCTTGCCCTGGCCGTAGTTCCAGTTGAAGAAGGCATGGTCGTAGAACGCGCTCTTGCCGAGCGGGCCGGTCTTGGCCGGTTTGGCGCGCACCGTGGCGGCGCCGACGACGAAGGGGCCCACCGTGTAGTCGGCGCCGGTCTGGAACACCGACTGGCGGTTGCCGCCCGCCGCGGGGGACTGTTCGGACAGCGCATAGTGCACGTCCACCACCAGCCCGCCGAACAGCACCGGGGTGGTGTAACTGATGTCGTTGTCCCAGCGCGAGGGCACGCCGAAGTTGTTGACCATCGAGCCCATCGTGCGGGTGGTGTAGTCGATGTAGCCGCCCTGGCGGAACACCGAGCCGTTCTGGCGGCCGAAGCGCAATTCGCCGAACGGCGAGGCCAGGCCCACCCACGCCTGGCGGTCGAACAGGCGCGTGCTGTCGCCCTGCGTGCCGTTGTCGGCGTTGAAGCCGCCCTCGAGGGTGAACTTGGCCGCGTAGCCGCCGCCCAGGTCCTCGGTGCCACGGAAGCCGATGCGGCTGCGCAGCAGCGCGCCGTCCTCCAGCGAGCGCACCGTGGTGCCGGAGCTGCTGCGCATGTAGTTCAGGTACTGGTCCAGCGAACCGTAGATCGTCACGGCGCTCTGGGCGCTGGCCGTGGCGGCGCAGCCGGCCAGGGCCGACCAGGCGAGGATGCGAAGGGCGTGATGCATGGCGATGTCTCCTGTCGTTGTGGTCGTGGGGGAAGGCGGTGATCTCAGGCCACCGGGTGGTCGGCCAGCCGCTCGAGGGCCTGCACGAGGGCCGAGTGGTCGAGGTCGTCCAGGCCCTGCGCGGCGCAGGCCTGCATGAGTTGCGCGGCGCTGGCGGTGTGCGGCAGCGCGACGCCGAGGTGGCGGGCGCCGGCGAGGGCGAGCTGCAGGTCCTTCTGGTGCAGCTTCAGGCGGAACCCCGGGGCGAAGGTGCGCCGCACCATGCGATCGCCATGCACCTCGAGCACCCGGCTGGCGGCGAAGCCGCCCATCAGCGCCTCGCGCACCTTGGCCGGGTCGGCGCCGGCCTTGCTGGCGAACACCAGCGCTTCGGCGACCGCCTCGATCGTGAGCGCGACGATGATCTGGTTGGCCACCTTGGTGGTCTGGCCGTCGCCGTGCCCGCCCACCCGCGTGATGTTCTTGCCCATGCACTGCAGCAGCGGCAGCACATGGTCAAAGGTGGCCTGCGGGCCGCCGGCCATGATGGTCAGCGAGGCGGCCTTGGCGCCCACCTCGCCGCCCGAGACCGGCGCGTCCAGGTACCCGGCCCCGGCGGCGACGATGCGTGCGGCGAAGGCCTTGGTCTCGATCGGCGAGATCGACGACATGTCGACCACGGTCTTGCCGGGGGACAGGCCTTCGAGCACGCCGTCGGGGCCGAACAGCACCCGCTCCACGTCGGGGGTGTCGGGCAGCATCAGGAAGATGACGTCGGCCTGCGCGGCCACCTCGCGGGCGTTGCGGCAGACGGTGGCGACCTCGGCCAGCGCGGCCGGCACGCGGCTGCGGGTGTGCACGTGGAGCGTGTGGCCGGCGGCGGCCAGGTGGCCGGCCATCGGCGTGCCCATGATGCCCAGGCCGATGAAGCCGAGCTTGCGCGAAGCGGCGGTGTGCTGCATGTCGAAGGTCCTCGAAGGAGATCAGTACTGCGGGGCGAGCGGCGCCGCCCCGGGCTGGCGGTAGCGGTCGGCCAGCGCCTGGGTCTGGCTGCGCAGCACGCCCAGGTCGCTGCCCACGGCCACCAGCGTCAGGCCCTGCGCGAGGTAGCGGCGGGCATCGGCCTCGACCGGCGCCAGGATGCCGGTGGGCTTGCCGGCCGCGCGTGCGGCGGCCTGCACCTGGGCGATGGCGGCCTGCACCTCGGGGTGCCCGGGCCGGCCGAGGTGGCCGCACGCGGCCGCCAGGTCGGACGGACCGACGAACAGGGCGTCGACGCCGTCCACCGCGGCGATCTCGGCCGCCGCCTCCACGCCGGCCCGGCTCTCGATCTGCACGACGATCGTCAGGTTGTCGTTGATCGACTCGAAGTAACCGGGCACGGCGCCGTAGCGGTTGCTGCGCTGGGACACCGACACGCCGCGCGTGCCCTGCGGCGGGTAGCGCGTGGCGGCCACGGCCACGCGCGCCTGCTCGGCCGTTTCGACCATCGGGATCAGGAAGTTGTGGCAGCCGACGTCCAGCAGCCGCTTGATGACCACCGCGTCGTTCCACGGCGGGCGCACCACCGGCGCGCTGCGGCTGTCCTTCAGGGCCATCAGCTGCGGCACCAGCGACAGCACGTCGTTGGGCGCGTGTTCGGCGTCGAGCAGCAGCCAGTCGAAGCCGGCCACGCCGACCACCTCGGTGGTGATCGGGCTGCCGAGCGACAGCCAGCAGCCGATGAGCGGCCGGCCGTCCAGCAGCGCGCGGCGGAACGGATTGGGGAAGTGGGAATAGGGGGCGTCTGACATGGAGCCTCGGAGAAGAACGTGCGCGTCAGCGCACCAGGCAGGGCCGCTTCGGATCGAAGCGCCAGCCGGGGATGAGGGACTGCATCGCCACGGCGTCGTCGCGGGCACCCAGCCCGTGCGCCAGGTACAGCCGGTGCGCCTGCTCGACCTGCGCCATGTCCAGCTCGACGCCCAGGCCCGGCGCGCTGGGCACCTGCACCTGGCCGCCGCGCAGGGCCAGCGGCTCGCGGGTCAGCCGCTGGCCGTCCTGCCAGATCCAGTGCGTGTCGATGGCGGTGATCTCGCCGGGCGCGGCCGCCGCGACGTGCGTGAACATCGCCAGCGACACATCGAAGTGGTTGTTCGAGTGCGAGCCCCAGGTGAGGCCCCAGTCGCGGCAGGTCTGGGCCACCCGCACCGCGCCCGAGAGGGTCCAGAAATGCGGATCGGCCAGCGGGATGTCGACCGCCTGCAGGGCCAGCGCGTGGGTCAGCTGGCGCCAGTCGGTGGCCACCATGTTGGTGGCGGTGCGCAGCCCGGTGGCGCGCCGGAACTCGGCCATCACCTCGCGGCCGGAGAAGCCGTCCTCCGCGCCGCACGGGTCTTCGGCATAGGCCAGCACGCCGTGCAGGTCGCGCAGCCGCCGCACCGCATCGCGCAGCGGCCAGCCGCCGTTCGGATCGAGCGTGATGCGGGCCTGCGGGAAGCGCTCGTGCAGCGCGACGACGGCCTCGACCTCGGCCTCGCCGGCGAAGACGCCGCCCTTGAGCTTGAAGTCCTGGAAGCCGTAGCGCTGCTGGGCCGCCTCGGCCAGCCGCACGATGGCCTGCGGCGTCAGCGCCGGCTCGTGGCGCAGCCGCAGCCAGGCGTCGTCGGCAGCCGGGTCGCCGTCGTAGGGCAGCGGGCTGGCATGGCGGTCGCCGATGTAGAACAGGTAGCCCAGCATCGGCACCGCGTCGCGCTGCCGGCCTTCGCCGAGCAGCGCGGCCACCGGCACGCCGAGGTGCTGGCCGAGCAGGTCGAGCAAGGCCGATTCGAGTGCGGCACGGGCGTGCACCGTGGTGCGCAGGTCGAAGGTCTGCAGGCCGCGGCCGCCGTGGTCGCGGTCGGCGAAGGTGCGCTGCACCGTGCCGAGCAGCCGTTGCCAGTCGCCGATGGGCTGGCCGACCAGCAGCGCCGCGGCGTCGTCGAGCGTCTGGCGGATCGCTTCGCCGCCCGGCACTTCACCGATGCCGCGGTGGCCGGCGTTGTCCTCCAGGATCACCAGGTTGCGGGTGAAGAAGGGCCCGTGCGCGCCGCTGAGGTTCAGCAGCATGCTGTCGCGGCCGGCCACGGGGATGGCCTGCAGGCGGGTGATCAGGGGAGTGGCGGGGATCGGCATGGGCAGGTCGCGGCGACGTCTTGTTATATGACATCGTACAACCAGGCCCGCTGAAGTCAACCGCCCCGGCAGCGGGGAAAACCAGGATCAGCGCGGCGCGGTGTCGATGCTGGCGCGGCGCAGCCGGTCGCACGAGCCGGTGAGGTGGATCCGCATCGCCGCCCGCGCGGCCTCGCTGTCCTGGTTGGCGATCGCCTCGAGGATGGTGCGGTGCTCGCTGTTGACGCGGCGCAGGTACTCCTGCCGGTCCTCGTGGCCGGCCGCCTCGTCGATGCGCCCGCGCGGGATGCTGCCGGGCCCGAGGATGGACAGCAGCTCGGCGAAGCGCGGGTTGCGCGTGGCCTGCGCGATGGCGAGGTGGAAACGGTAGTCCTGCGCCACGCTTTCCTGGCCGGCCTCGAGCGCTTCGGTGATCGCGTCCAGCGCGGCCCGCAGTTCGACGACGTCGGCTTCGCTGCGGCGCCGCGCCGCCAGCGCGGCGGCCTCGGTCTCCACGCCGATGCGCAGCTCCACCGCGGCGATCACGTCCTGCAGCGTGGCCAGCTGTTCCTGGCGGATGTGGAACGACGGGGCCCCCCGGGTGGCCTGGTGAGTCACGAAGGTGCCGATGCCGTGGCGCGTCTCCACCAGACCGGCCGCCTGCAGCTTCGACAGCGCCTCGCGCACGACGGTGCGGCTGACGCCGAACTCGGCCATGATCGCGGCTTCGGTGGGCAGCTTGTCGCCGGGCGTGAGCTGGCGGGCCAGCACCCGCTGCGTGAAGGCATCGACCACCGCCTGGGCGAGGGATTTGGGCTTGCGGGTGGGCAGCGAGGCGGACGTCATGGACTGGGAACCTAGTGAAACTCCCGACCACGGCGCAATTGACGCGGAGGGGCCGATTTCTACAATCAAGTTGTCTGACAACGGATGACTGATAAGCGTCCGGCCAGCCGACTGTAGCGATTCTCACCACCCCGTTGCAAGCGCCACCATGTCCTCTCCCGCTGTCTCCTCCCTTCGATTCCGCCGCCTGCTGCTCACCGGTGCCGCCGGCCACCTCGGCGGCGTGCTGCGCCCCCGGCTGAAGGCCTATTGCGACACGCTGCGGCTCAGCCACCGCAGCGAGATGGGCGAGGCCGCGCCGGGCGAGGAGATCGTCGTCGCGCCGCTGGAGGACGCCCCGGCGGTGCGCGGACTGCTGCAGGACGTCGACGCCGTGGTGCACATGGGCGGCGTGTCCACCGAGCAGCCGTGGACGCCGATCCTGGAGGCCAACATCGTCGGCGCGTACAACCTCTACGAGGCGGCGCGGCTGCAGGGCGTCAAGCGCATCGTCTTCGCCAGCTCCAACCACGTGACCGGCTTCTACCGGCAGGACGAGGTCATCACGCCGCTCGACCCGGTGCGGCCCGATGGCCTGTACGGCCTGTCGAAGGCCTTCGGCGAGAACCTGGCGCGGCTCTACTGGGACCGCTTCGGCATCGAGTCGGTGTGCCTGCGCATCGGCTCGTCGTTCGAAGCGCCGAAGGACCGCCGCATGCTCGCCACCTGGATGAGTTTCGACGACACCGAGCGGCTCATCGTCGCCGCGCTGACGGCGCCGGTGGTCGGCTTCACGGTGCTGTACGGCATGTCGGACAACCGCACCACCTACTGGGACAACGGCTGCGCGCGCCACATCGGCTACCGGCCCGAGGACAGCTCCGAACCCTTCCGCGCCGAGGTCGAGGCCCGCCAGCCGGTCATCGACCTCTCCGATCCCGCCGCGGTCTACCAGGGCGGTGCCTTCGTGCGCACCGGCCCCTTCGACGCCTGAACCCCTTCACGAGGAGACACCATGCCCATCCTGCGCCGTTCCGCCCTGGCCCTGGCCGCGATGCTGTCGCTGGCCGGCGCCGCCCATGCCGCGACGTTCCGCTCGGCCGACATCCACAACAGCGACGACTACCCGACCGTGGTCGCGGTGAAGTCGATGAGCGACGACATCGAGAAGAAGAGTGGCGGCAAGTACAAGATCAAGGTCTTCAACAAGGGCGCGCTCGGCACCGAGAAGGAGACCATCGACCAGCTGAAGATCGGCGCGCTCGACATGGCGCGCGTCAACATCAGCCCGATGAACGGCGTCTGCCAGAAGACGATGGTGCCGACGTTGCCGTTCCTGTT
>Ga0233424_10001297_pt1 | contig 23033 bp, 21 predicted proteins | sample Watercolumn_Towu_FD_181011 | JGI IMG/M metagenome (GOLD analysis project Ga0233424, IMG submission 181011) | Freshwater microbial communities from Lake Towuti, South Sulawesi, Indonesia - Watercolumn_Towuti2014_125_MG | ecosystem: Environmental > Aquatic > Freshwater > Lake | place: Indonesia... | reverse complement strand
GGGCAGGCGATGCGGTCGATCTTGGGGCGTTCGCGGGTGATCCATTTCATGTGGCGCTATCCTTTCCGGAAAAATTGGCTGATCGAGCCCAGCAGGCCGTGGGGTGGGCGCACGGGGCGGCCGCACCAGGCATGCAGGGCATCGAAGACGACGCGCCCCTGCTCGACCAGCGCGTGGTCGTCCGCGATCGTGGTGTTCAGTCCCAGCACGACGGCCTTGAGGCCGCCGGTCTCGTCGGCGAGATCGGGGTAGCTCGTATCGACGCCGCGCACGATGTGGCCCATGCGTTTCAAGGCGGGGTCGTCCAGACGATATTTGGCGAGAAAGGCGTCGAAGCTGCACAGTGGACCGGAATGGCCCAACTCCACCCCCGGCATGTCGAAGGGCGTGGCCCCCAGCCGCTCGGCCTCGGCGAGCACCTGTTCGCGCGGCACGAACAGGAATTCGGCCTGCGGATCGATGAAGCGGCCGATCAGCCAGGCGCAGGCAAGCCGGTCCACTTTCGGCCGTTCACGAGTGATCCATTTCATTGGCCTGTGCCTCGCCGCGCAGCATGCCGTTGATGCGATGCATGTCGATGGGAATCATGTGGAAAGCGCCCTGGCGGTAGTTGATGGCCGGTTCCGCGCCATCGAACTGGCGCTTGGCCGGGCAAGGCGAACAGGATGCTGGACGCGGCCAGCAATGCGGGGATCACTCTGGGCATGGAGGTTTATCTTCGTAGTTTGGATGGGAATCCGCACAGTAGACGGCGCGGCCATGCCAAGATATGGCACGTTTGACCTTCCTGCGCTTACTTTCCTACCACCACGCCGCCCGCCGCCTTCCAAGCCTCGATGCCGCCCTCGATGAAGCGGGCCTTCAGTCCCTTGGCCTGGAGGGTGTCCACTACGCTGTTGGAAACGCCGCCGCCGCGCACGCAGTAGAGGACGATGTCCTGATCCTTGGGCAGGCTGTCCGCCCAGTCGCCGATCTGGGTCGGGTCTTTCCAGTTGGCGCCCGCCAGTTGCTCGCTGGAGGCGTTGCGGTCGTCGGCACGACGCACGTCCAGGATGAACTTGCCGGCCAGTTCGGATTTCAGGGTTTCTGGTTTGATGCTGCGTTCCATGTTCAGGCTCCGATCTTGTTGAAAGCTGCCTCGGCGGCCACCCAGGACAGGTTGTTCATGAAGGCATCGACATAGGCGCCGGCCTTGGCGCCGAAGTCCATGTGGTAGCTGTGTTCGTACATGTCCAGGGCGATGAGCGGCGTCGCCCCGGCCAGGTTGTGGGCGTGGTCGGCGGCCCAGGCGTTGACCAGCCGGCTGCGGCGCGGGCTCCAGGTCAGCAGGGTCCAGCCGGAGCCGCCGCCCTGGGCCTTGCCCATCGCCGTGAACTCGGCCCGCCAGGCGTCCATGGAACCGAAGTCGCGCGCGATGGCGGCCTTCAGCGCGCCGGCCGGATCGCCGCCCGCGCCGCCCAGGGAATCGAAATAGACCTCGTGCAGGATCATGGAGCCGCTGGCGATCATCTCTTCGCGCTTCAAGCCGTTGATCTCGAACACCGGGGCGCCGGCCCAGTTCAGCTCGGCGAGCTTCTGCTCGATGGCGTTGAGACGCTTCACGGCGCCGCCGTAGTTGTTTTCCCAGTGGCTGACGATGAGTTTCTCGGACAGGCCGTTGAGCTTGGCCGGGTCGCAGGCCAGGGGTTTCAGTTCGTAGGGCATGACAGTTCCTTAGACGAGGTAGGTGTAGGCGAGGCCGATGGCGGCGCAGGCGGCGATGACCTTCATGATGTCCTGCTTGTACTTCCACAGAGCGAGGAAGGCGGCCACCGAGATCAGGGCGTAGAACCACTCGAAACCGCCGGAGAAGGGCGCGGCCTCGGTGGCGCGGGGGAAGATCACGTGCCAGCCGAAGAACAGGGCCAGATTCAGCACCACGCCCACCACGGCGGCGGTGATGCCGGTCAGAGGCGCGGTGAACTTGAGGTCGCCGTGGGTCGCTTCCACCAGGGGCGCGCCGGCGAGGATGAAGACGAAGCTGGGCAGGAAGGTGAAGAAGGTGGCCACCGAGGCGCCGGCGAAGCCGGCCAGGAACAGGGCGTCCGGCCCGAAGATCTGCTTGGTCCAGGCGCCGACGAAGCCGACGAAGGACACCACCATGATCAGCGGTCCCGGCGTGGTCTCGCCCAGGGCCAGACCGTCGATCATCTGCGTGCCTGTGAGCCAGCCGTAGGTCTCCACCCCGCCCTGGTAGACGTAGGGCAGTACCGCGTAGGCGCCGCCGAAAGTGACCAGGGCGGCCTTGGTGAAGAACTCGCCCATGTCCTTGAGCACCGGGTGATTCAGCGCCAGCATGGCCGCGCCCCATAGCGCCAGGGAAGCGACGATCAGCGCGACCAGATAGGAGGCACTGAACTTGGTGTGCGCCGGCGCTGGGGTGTCGTCGTCGATCAGGGCCGGGCCATAGGTCTTGTTGCTGGCGCCGTGGCCGCCGCCGACCTTGAACTTGTCCGGCATCAGCTTGCCGCCGATGAAGCCGAGGATGCCCGCGCCCAGCACGATGTAGGGAAAGGGCACCTTGAGGGCGAAGATGGCGATGAAGGATGCCGCCGCCAGGGCCCACAGCAGGTTGTTCTTCAAGGCGCGAGAGCCGATGCGCCAGGCGGCGAATACGACGATGGCCACCACCGCCGGCTTGATGCCGTTGAACAACCCCTTGACCAGGGTGACGTCGCCGAAAGCCATGTAGACGTAGGTCAGCCCGGCGAGGATGAACAGCGAGGGCAGCACGAACAGCGTGCCGGCGACGATGCCGCCCCAGGTGCGGTGCAGCATCCAGCCGATGTAAATGGCCAGTTGCTGGGCCTCGGGGCCGGGCAGCACCATGCAGTAGTTGAGCGCGTGCAGGAAGCGGCGCTCGCCGATCCAACGACGCCGCTCCACCAGTTCCTGGTGCATGATGGCGATCTGCCCGGCGGGGCCGCCGAAGCTGATGAAACCGAGCTTCAGCCAGTAGACGAAGGCCTCCCAGAAGGAGGGGTGGGTGGGACGTTCCAGGGGGGGCGTGTCGCTCATTTCATGCTCCGTTCTTTTCCGAAAATGCCAAATAAAGGTCGTCCAGCAGACGGCCGCCTTCTTCCAACAGCCGGTCATCGTCGTCGATCCGGGCCTTGAGGCCCTTCAGCAGCGCCTCGAAGCCCGCCGCCTCGGGGGCCGTACCACCCACATCCAGGCTGTGCACGATGGCGGCGATGCGCGCCAGGGCGGCATCGCCTTCCAGACCGAAGCTGGCCAGCAGGGTCTCGAAGGTCACCCGTTCTCCCACATGGGTGAAGACGGCGCCGTCGAAGTCGAAGCCCAGGGCCTCGGCGGGGGGAACGCCGGACGGGTCGAACCACAGGAAACGGGCCTTGGGATCGATGTGCCGCCGGATCAGCCAGGCGGAGGCCAGCCGATCCACCCAGAGGTCGCGGCGGGTCGCCCAGCGCCGTCCCCTGTACGCTGCCGGCTCGCGGCGCGGGATGGCCGCATCCAGGGCGCTGGGCTCGCCGGGATGGAGGCGGGCCCTGACCAGCTTTGCCACCCGCTCCAGGCGCAGCGCGCAGTCCTGCCTGGCCTGGCCGGGAAAATAGTCGGTGCCGGCAAGCTGCTCGAACTGCCGGCGCAGCGCGCGCAGCGTCTTCTTTTGCTCGATGGTGTCCGCCTCGGAGACGGCCAACCGCTCCAAAGCCTGGTCGATCTCGGCATAGTCGGCGCCACGATCGAACAGGCTGACCAGGGCGCCCTCTGTTTCGGCCTGCTCGCCGATTTCCAACAGCCAGGCGACGCCCCGCTCGGCACGCGCCTCCTCGGCCAGCCGGCGTAGCTGGGTTTCCAGATCAGCGCGGCGGGGCAGCAGCCAGGCGCCGTCGCGCAGGGTGCCGCAGCCCAGGGCCTTGAGCGCGCGCCAGAGGCGGGTGCGTGCCGTGGCGTTGTCGCTGGGCAGGGAAAGGATCAATAACAACCAATTCATAATTTAAATGACATATTTTGTATTTATAGTGACATTTATTTGTCGTTCGGGCAAGCGAAATCGTAACGGGGCGAACGGGGTGGGGGACCAAAAGGCGGGGGATGTGGAAGTCGCGGCACAAACCGCGCTGCGCCGGCGACCGGCTTCGGGCGCTGCGCCGGGTCGACGCAAACGTCCCGGGGATCAAGCGGGCTTGGTCAGGGCGCGGCTATTCCGTGTCGCGGTAGGGAAGCTTGACGTGGCCGTACCTCACGACCAGAACCGCCAGGGTCAGCAGAAGGATGGACGAGGCCACGCCCAGCATGTGCCATTGGTCCAGGTTCTTCAGGTCCAGTACCAGATAACGGGACAGGGCGACGATGGCGATGTAGATGGGGAACTGCACGGGGAGTTTGCCCGATTCGAAATACACCCCCACCATGGCCAGGATTTCCAGGTAGAGGAAGAGCAGCAGCAGGTCTGCCAGGGTGACGGTGCCGGCCGTCAGCATGACGTTCACTTCGCTGACGCCGGCAACAATTGTGGCGACGGTGATCAGGGTGAGCCCGAGGTATTCGATGAGTCCCAGAACGCTCTGGGCGTGATGGGTAAAGATGTTCTGTCGCATCGTCTAGGTCCGGAAATGGCGGCGGGGCGCGCCTGTTCAGGATGGCCGAGGCCCCCGGGCACGTCAAGGCCGAAGCACGCCGCGCGAAGGGAGCGGGCCGCTCACAGCCGGGCGGCGATCCGGTCCCCCACCCGCAGCGCGTTGGCATAGATCGTCCAGGTGTAAGGCACGCTGCCGCCGGTGGGCATGAAACTGCCATCGGCCACGTAAAGGTTGTCGACGTCATGGACCCGGCAATCCGGGTCCAGCACGGAGCGTCGCGGGTCGCGGCCGAAGCGGCAGCCGCCGGCCACCAGGTTCTGCGGCGGCGCGTCGGACACGCCGATACGCACGTCGCGGGCGCCCAGGGTCTTCAGCACACGGGCGCCGCGTTCCGCCAGGTAGTGCCCCACCTTCAGGTCGTGGGGATGGGCACCGACCCGCACGCGCGCCACCGGCCGCCCCCACTTGTCCTTCACCTTCGGGTCAAGGCGCACGAAGCAGTCGTCGGTGGGCAGCCAGTCGGCGAAGGCCTCGCAGTCGATGCGCCGGCCGCCGCGAATGGCAGCCTCCAGGCGGCGCTTGAAGGCGCTGCCCCAGACCAGACCGCCGTCGTCGTCGCGGCGTTGGGCCAGCGCCCGGGTGATGACGTTGGGATGGCCCATGAGGAAGTCCAGCACCCCGCCCTTGATGCGTCCGAGGGCCGGGTCGTCGATGACGTACCAATCATGCAGGGTGCGGTTGAGGAAGGGCCCCACCACCCGGGCCCGGGCGGCGCGCTCCGGATCGAAGGCGTCGAATTCCAGGCGGCCGTGGCTGACGCCGCCGGCCGAGAAGACCAGATTGCGGCCGACCTGGCCGTGGCGGTTGCCAAGGCCCAGCGGGTGGCGCGGGCCCGGGCTGGACAGCAGCAGGCGGGCGGTCTCGATGGCCTGGCAGGCGATCACGAAAATACGGGCCCGGACCCGCCGGCTGCGGCCGTTCCGGTCAAAGTATTCGGCAGCAACCACCTTCCCATGCGCATCGCTGGTCAGGCGGAACACCTGGCTGTGGGGACGGATCTCGCAACGGCCGCTGGCCACGGCCTCGTCCAGCAGCGCGGCGCGGGCGCTGCCCTTGGCGCCGCTGGCGCAGCCGTAGCTGCCGCAGTAGCCGGAATACTCGCAGGCCCGCCTGTCCCCTTTGGCTTGCGACAGGATGGCCCGCGGCAATGGCAGGGCGCGATAGCCCAACTGGGCGCAGGCCGCGTCGATCCAGGCCGAGACCGGGTGCTCCAGGGTGGGCGGATAGGGAAAGTCCGGCGTCGAGCGCGGTTCCAGGAAAGGATGCGGCACCACCCGGCCGGAGACGCCCACCACCCGCTCCACCTCGGCGTAATAGGGCTCCAGGTCCTCGTAGCCGATCGGCCAGTCCACCACGTTGGCTCCCTGAATGGGGCCAAACTCGGACAGCAGGCGGAAATCCACGGGCTTCATGCGGTGGAAGAAGCCGGACATGAAGTTGCTGGAGCCCCCGACCACGTTGCCGTTCCAGAAATCCCAGCCCGACACAAGCGTGGACGTGGCCCGCCAGCCCTCGCCGTCGGCCTCCTCGATGACGTGCCGCTCCTGGCGCAGGTCCGGGGTGTAGACGCTGCGCCGGCAGCAGGCCAGTTCGTCCTTGAAGAAGTCCGCCTCGCGCAGCCACGGTCCCTTCTCCAGCACCAGGACGCGCTTGCCGGCCCGGGCCAGGCGCCAGGCCACCGCGCCACCGCCGGCACCGCTGCCGATGACGCAAACGTCGAATTCGCTCATCGCCCTGCACCGCGTAGCTTGTCCGGCGTGGGCCGGGGATGGCCGGGCTGGTGCCGCAGCCAGGTCCAGCCCACGCCGTCCGGATTGCCGCCGTAGGCCGGGTCGGCCAGCAAGGCCTCGCAGAGATAGAGCAGCAGCGTGGCCAGCCAATTCTCGCCCTTCCGTGTACCGGCCACCGCCCGCAGCACCTGTTCCCGCCGCAAGGCATCCAGGTCGATAAAGGAAGCCTGGTGGCGCTGGCGGCACAGCCCCTCCAGCCAGTCCACGCCCTTGAGGATGAAGCCCTGCTCCTCCCGGTCGCCGGCCGGGTCGGCCAGAACGCCCTGCAGGTAGGCCAGGGCGCGGATTTCCCGGGCGCCCGGCGCGTCCAGCTCGGAGGGGAAGAGATGGTCCTGCACCGCCGCCAGCACCGGCCAGGGATTGGCCACCCGGGGGATGGCGGCGGCGGGCGGTGCGGCGAACAGCGCGCCAATGCCGCCGGCGCCGGCGATCAGGAAAGCCCGCCGTTCCGCCAGGTGCCGATGCCGTGTCGCCAGATCGCCGTTGTTCATGGTAGGACGAGGGTAGCACCGATCCGAGGTGGCGCGGATCCGCCACGCGTAGGCGCCATCCGCCCGGCGTTCCGCCGTACCCACCCCGATTGACACGAAGCATGGGCTGCGCCGCAGCGGCGCGTATACCATCGCACCATCCCCTCCGCTTCAGGAGTCATGCATGGACATCTACGGTGCCCCCATCGCCCAACGCATCGACTGGCTGTTCGACTTGGCCGCGCGCTACTCGGAGACCTATACCAGCCCGGAAACCTGGATGGCGCGGCTGCGCTACCTGGCCCAGCATCCCACCGACATCGTCGCCCTCAAGTGCATGGACGGGCGCATCAACATCCCGGTGGCCACCCAAACGCCGCCCGGCATCATCCAACCCTTCCGCAACCTGGGCGGCATGTTCAACCTGGGCTGGCCACACCTGAACGAGGCCCTGGCCCATCACGTCCTGCGCACCGCCCGGCAAGGACGACAGACCCTGGCCCTCATCACCTACCACTTTTCCCAGGGCGACCCCGGCCGCGGCTGCGCCGGCTTCAACTACGAAACCGCCGCCGCCATCGCCCACACCCGCGCCATCAAGACCCAGGTGGAAGACGTGTTCGGGCGCGGCCATGGCGGCGTGTACCCGATCGTCTGCGGCTTCGAGACCGACGAGGACGCCCTGATCCTGCATGGCGAACAGGGCGGCGAGCTCAATCTGGCGGAATTGCCCCCGGAGGATGCCGACGCCCTGGCGCCACGCCTGGCCGCCCTCTACCCCGACATGTCGCGTCAGATGCGCGACGACATCATGCCGCTCCTGGCCGGCAACCTGGCGCGCATCGCCCAGGTCAGGCGCCAGGACCGCGCCCTCGACATCGAACACCGGGAATGGATGATCTGCGTCGGCCGCGGCTTCGACTTCCTGCACATGCCCAACCTGGCCCTGATCATCGGCCCCTACAGCCCCAACCTGGAAGACCCCCTGCGCAAGGCCGCCGGCATCATCCTCAACAACATGCGGGTCGGACGCATTCCCGACGACGGCTTCCTGCTCCTGGCCTCCGCCCCTTACGAAGACCTGGGCGTGGACCGCGCCCGCGCGGTGGTCAAGGCGCGCTTCATGGCCGAGTTCACTGCCGAGCTCATCGGCCGAGAGTTCCCCGTTCTGGCCGACAAGATGCACCCGCGCACGGCGGTGCTGAACTGGCAGTCGCGGGCCTTGGAGCAGGTATAACAACAGCCGTACGGCATGCGCGGCGGCCAGCCAGACGCTCAGTCATCGTCGCCCAGCTCGGGGTTCCAGCCCTTGGTCTTGGCCATGGCCATGGCCTTCTCATACAGTTCCACGTGACGCCGGCGCAGTTCGTCGGGCAGGCGGCTGGGCAGGTTGCCGTACTTGTCCCATTCGTCCTGGACCCGGTCCATGAGCATCTGCATGCGGCCCATCTCCCAGCCGGCACAGTCCTCCGTTTCCGGGATGAAGCCGAACAGCCAGCCGTCCAGGACGATGCGGCCCAGTTGGGTCATGCCATGCTTGTCCTTGCTGAAGCCGACGTAGGTGTTGTCTTTCATGCTCTCGTCCTAATGGGGTGCGGTGGGGCCGGGCGTCGGAGCCAGGCCGGCGCGTTCCAGGGTCGACATGAGGCCGCAGGGCCTTCATGTCAGCGCGTCAGCCCAGCGTAGAGCAGCGGCAGCTTCTCCGGCAAGCGCTGCACGTGGTCCACCACCATGTAGTTCTTCTGCCCGAAGATGCGGCTGACGTAGTTGTCGGCCCTGGGGTCCAGGCTCATGCAGTAGGTAGTGACGCCGAACCTGGCCACTTCCTCCACCGCCTTCTTGGTGTCGTAGCGCAGGTATTGCGGATCGCGCACGTCGATGTCGGCCGGCTCGCCGTCGGTGATGACGATGAGCAGCTTCTTTGCCGAGCGCTGCAATTTCAGGTGGTGGCCGGCGTGGCGGATGGCGGCGCCCATGCGGGTGGAAAGCTGGCCGGTCATGCCGGCGAGCTTGGCCTTGGGCACCTCGTTCCAGTGCTGGTCGAAGTCCTTGAAGCGGGTGTACTCCACGTCGTGGCGGCCGTCGGAGCAGAAGCCGTGGATGGCGAAGGGGTCGCCTACCTTGCTGATGGCGTCGGCCAGCAGCACGCAGGCCTGGCGGGTCAGGTCCAGCACCGAATAGTCCTGGCCCTGCACCTTGTCGTTGGTGGATTCCGACAGGTCCAGCAGCACCAGGATGGAGAAGTCTCGGGTTTTACGCACGCTGCGCATCATGATGCGTGGGTCCGGCTGGTTGCCCAGGCGGATGTCCGTAAAGCCGTGGATGGCGGCGTTGATGTCGATCTCGTCGCCGTCCTCCAGCTTGCGGATGCGCTGCACGCCCTGGGGCTGCATGGCATCCAGCAGGAACTTCATGCGGTGGACCTCCCGCTTGTACTGGGCAGTGATGTCGTCGATGACGGCCAGGTCGCCGGACTTGGCGCGCTTTTCCAGCACCGTGGCCCAGGCCGGGCGCTCCAGCTGGATCTGGTAGTCCCATTCCGAATAGTGGAAGGGGTCGGACACCGGCTCCTTGCCTTCCAGTTCGTTGAAGCTCTTGCCACCGCTTTCGTCGCCGATGTTCTCGTAGGGGAACAGTTCGGTGCCCAGCACCCAGATTTCCTCGGCGTCGTCGCCGGCGGTTTCCACGTCGATCTCGTTGGCCATTTCCATGACGCTGACGACCTTGCGCACCTGCTTGACGGATTCGTAGCCGGCGCCTGCCGCCTTGGCGAAATCGAATTCCTCGAAGGCCCAGAAATAGCGGTTGTCGTCCCGGTAGGGGGCGCTGAGCAGGTCGGTGCGCGGATTGAAGGCGATCTTCTTCTCCGCCAGGCGATGGGCGAGCTGGACGCCGATCTCCCAGGCGGTGTGATTGCTGTCCAGGCGATCCCGCGCCTGGGCGAAGAGCACGCGACCTTCGGCGATCCAGGGATCGTCGTCCCGGTAGGTCTCGTCGAGCAGAGCGCGGGCGAGGCGGTTCAGGTAGTCGCCGACGCTGGCGCTCATGGCCGGCGTGGCCGTGTGCAGCCTGGCCCAGAGTTGCTTGAGGCCGGGGAAGCGGCGGATGGACAGGGCCTCGACGCGGGCGTCCTCGATCACGCTGATGACCGCCATCTGCAGCGGGTTGAGGGCCTCGGCGGAGATGGGCTGCTTCGTTTCGACGATGTGGGCGGCGCAGTGAGCGGCGGTGGCGCGGTAAAGCTCCAGGCCGGAAACCTTGCCGTCAACGCCGTCCAAATCGTCGAAGGCGTCCGGCACATGCAACAGGTAGTCCTCGATATAGGGCCGGTACCCCTCCCGATTCTCGAAATCGCCGGAGGTCGGGCGCATGAAGAAGTCCCGCGCCCAGAGCGCGCGCAGGTACATGTTGATGCGCCGCTGCACGTCCACCAGCAGGGTGCCCTTGCGCTCCTTATGCAGCATGGCCAGGGATTCCTTGGTCTCCAGGCCGAAGTACTTGATCTGCTCCTCGTAGTGGGTGCGGTGGGCGTGGGCACCCCACAGGGCCCAGCGGCGCAGGCCGCCCAGGGTGAGATGCTGGAACAGCACTTCCAGCTTGTCCAGCATGGGCCGCACGCCGCGCGGCGCCTGGGCGATCAGGGTGTTGATGAAGCGCAGGTATTTCAGGAAGAGTTCAGCGTCCCCCAGCCGGTTGGCGGCGGTGGGCGCGGTGGCGAGCAGCAGTTCGATGACCGCGCCGGAAGTCTTGGAGGCGAGCATCAGGGACGCGGTGGCCAGGTCGACCACCACGTCCTCGCCCACTTCCTTGGCCACGCGCGGCGCTTCCTCGATCCAGGTTTCCACCAGGGAGTCGCCCCGCCCCAGGCCGCGAATGGCGGAGACGCCTTTCAAATAATTGTCGAGCCCCCGGGGCGACAGAGCCTTGGTGGCCTCGTGCCAGTTGGCGTCGAGCACGGCGCGGGTGTGCTCGGAGAGGGCTTCGAGCAGTTCTGCGTAGTCTTCGAGTTGGATGGACATGTTATGCTCCGTGACCGTAGGTTGGGCTGAGGAACGAAGCCCAACGGTGCGGTGGATGGGTTGGGCTTCCTTGCGTCAGCCCAACCTACGGGGGTTAGAAGAACGTCGAAACCGCCGCATCCAGCGCATCCCGCATGTCGGGATCGTCGGTGATGGGGCGCACCAGGGCGACGCGACAGGCGGCCATGGGAGCCACACCCTTGGCGATCAGGCTGCCTGCATAGATCAGCATGCGGGTGGACAGGCCCTCGTCCAGGCCATGGCCCTTGAGGTTGCGGCTGCGCTCGGCGATGGACACCAACTTGCCGGCCACGTCGGCGTTCACGCCGGACTCATGGGCGACGATCTCGGTCTCGATGGCGTGTTCCGGATAGGTGAAGTCCAGGCCGCCGAAGCGCTGCTTGGTGGACTGCTTCAGGTCCTTCATCAGGCTCTGGTAGCCGGGGTTGTAGCTGATGACGATCTGGAAATCCGGGTGGGCGTGCACCAGCTCGCCCTTTTTCTCCAGGGGCAGCACCCGGCGGTTGTCGGTGAGGGGGTGGATCACCACGGTGGTGTCCTGGCGCGCTTCCACCACCTCGTCCAGGTAGACGATGGCGCCGTGGCGGGCGCCGATGGCCAGGGGGCCGTCCTGCCACTGGGTGCCCTCGGCGGACAGCAGGAAGCGGCCCACCAGATCGCTGGCGGTCATGTCCTCGTTACAGGCCACGGTGATGAGGGGCTTGCCCAGCTTGTGGGCCATGTATTCGACGAAGCGGGTCTTGCCGCAGCCGGTGGGGCCCTTGAGCATCATGGGCATGCGCACCGAGTAGGCGGCCTCGAACAGTTCTACCTCGTCGGCGACGGGCCGGTAATAGGGTTCCTGGGTGATGCGGTACTGATCGATGATGTGGCTCATGGCGAACTCCGGGGTGTTCTCCCTCCCCCACCGGGGGAGGGCTGGGGAGAGGGGCCGCGCTTGAATCACGCAACTGCGCGTACTGCGCTCAATCGCACAAAACTGTGCAGAAGGTGTGGTTCAGGCCAGCGTTGCCCCCTCTCCTCCATCCCCTCCCCCGGTGGGGGAGGGGGGTGAAGGTCAGACGGTCTTGCCGCGGAAGATGACCATGGCTGCGCCCTGGGACTGATTGAAGTTGTTGTAGCCGATCAGTCGCACGTGGTTGTTGGGGTTGGCCTTGTGGCAGGCTTCCGCCTCGCCCAGTACGCGATCGACGTCGGTTTCGCCGAACATGGGCAGCTTCCACATGTACCAGTAGGAATCCATCATGTGCTCGGGCTCGATGTGCTCGATGGCCGGATTCCAACCCTTCTTCACCAGGTACTCGACCTGCTTCTTGATGTTCTCAGCGGTCATGGCGGGCAGGTAGGAGAAGGTCTCGAACTTGCGGCTGGCGGGGTCGGAGAGCCGGCTTTTGTAATCCATTACTTCAGACATTTCGTTTCCTTTCAGGAAGTAAGTAATCAGTAGGCAGTTTGCAGTCGGCAGAAACAGCATGGGCTTACTGCCGACTGACTTCTGATGACTGCCAACTTATTTGTGGGCGACGTCCAGCTTGTCCACGGTGTCGAACTCGAACTTGATCTCTTTCCAGGTTTCCATGGCGATCTTCAGTTCCGGGCTGTTGGCGGCGGCGGCGGTCAGGATGTCCTTGCCTTCCTTCTCGATCTGGCGGCCCTGGTTGCGCGCTTCCACGCAGGCTTCCAGCGCGACCCGGTTGGCGGCGGCGCCAGCGGCGTTGCCCCAGGGGTGGCCCAGCGTGCCGCCACCGAATTGCAGCACCGAGTCGTCGCCGAAGATGGAAACCAGCGCCGGCATGTGCCAGACGTGGATGCCGCCGGAGGCCACCGGCAGCACGCCGGGCATGGAACCCCAGTCCTGGTCGAAGAACAGGCCGCGCGAACGGTCTTCCTTGATGAACTCGTCACGCATGGTGTCGATCCAGCCCAGGGTGGCGTCCCGGTCGCCTTCCAGCTTGCCCACGACGGTGCCGGAGTGCAGGTGGTCGCCGCCGGACAGGCGCAGCACCTTGGTCAGCACGCGGAAGTGGATGCCATGGTGCGGGTTGCGGTCCAGCACGGCGTGCATGGCGCGGTGGATGTGCAGCAGCATGCCGTTGTCGCGGCACCAGTTGGCCAGGCCGGTGTTGGCCGTGAGGCCGCCGGTCAGGTAGTCGTGCATGATGATGGGGGCCCCGATTTCCTTGGCGAACTCGGCCCGCTTGTACATCTCTTCCGGCGTCGGCGCGGTGACGTTCAGGTAGTGGCCCTTGCGCTCGCCGGTCTCGCGCTGCGCCTTCAGGGTGGCTTCGTGGACGAAGGCGAAGCGGTCGCGCCAACGCATGAAGGGCTGGCTGTTGACGTTCTCGTCGTCCTTGGTGAAGTCCAGGCCACCGCGCAGGCACTCGTAGACGGCGCGGCCGTAGTTCTTGGCGGACAGGCCCAGCTTGGGCTTGATGGTGCAGCCCAGCAGGGGACGGCCGTATTTGTTCATCTTGTCGCGCTCGACCTGGATGCCGTTGGGCGGGCCACCGCAGGTCTTGATGTAGGCCAGGGGGAAGCGCACGTCTTCCAGGCGCAGGGCGCGCAGGGCCTTGAAGCCGAACACGTTGCCGACCAGGGAGGTCAGCACGTTGACCACGGAACCTTCCTCGAACAGGTCGATGGGATAGGCCACGAAGGCGTAGAAGCAGGTGTCGTCGCCGGGCACGTCCTCGATCGCGTAGGCGCGGCCCTTGTAGTAGTCCAGGTCGGTGAGCAGGTCGGTCCACACCGTGGTCCAGGTGCCGGTGGACGACTCGGCGGCCACGGCGGCGGCGACTTCCTCCCGGTCAACGCCCGGCTGCGGGGTGATCTTGAAACAGGCCAGGATGTCGGTATCCAGCGGGGTGTAATCCGGGGTCCAGTAAGTCTGGCGGTATTCCTTCACGCCAGCGTTGTAAGTCTTAACAGCCATGGTTCGCTCCTTGTGCGGATGGGGTTGATCCAGCGAATCGCTTTCGCGTCGATTCGAGGTGGGCAAATCTTGGCCGGGGACGTACATAAATAACAGTCACGATTTTCTATTCAAACGATAGTGTTTAATCTATGCAAATCAGATCATGCCCCCGACACGCCATGCGCCACCACACCACCTTCCGCCAACTGGAAATCTTCGAGGCCATCGCCCGCCTGGGCAGCTTCACCCGGGCATCGGAGGAGCTCTACCTCACCCAGCCCACCGTCTCCATGCAGATGAAGAAGCTCACCGACATCGTCGGCGCGCCCCTGGTGGAACAGATGGGCAAGAAGGTGCTGCTCACCGAGGACGGCCGGGAACTGGCCCAGGCCAGCCGGGAAATCTTCGCCATCCTGGACCGCTACACCATGTCGGTGGCGCAGCGCCGGGGCCTGGAGAAGGGCAAGCTGAAGCTGATGGCCATCACCACCGCCTCCTACTTCGCGCCGCGCCTGCTGGGCGAGTTCTCCAAGCTGCACCCGGGCATCGACGTTTCCCTGCGCGTCACCAACAAGGAGCAGGTGCTGGCGAGCATGGCCGACAATCTGGACGACCTGTATCTGCTGGGCACACCGCCGGAGGAGATCGACGTGGTGGCCACGCCCATCATGGACAACCCCATCGTCGTCCTGGCCGCGCCGGGCCATCCCCTGGCGGGTAAGAAACGCATCCCCCTGGCACGCCTGGCCCGGGAACCCTGGGTCATGCGCGAAGCCGGCTCCGGTACGCGCAAGGCCATCGAGCGCCTGTTCCACGAACACGGCCTGGACATCCGGCCGCGCCTGGAACTGGGCAGCAACGAGGCCATCAAGCAGGCCATCCTGGCCGGCCTGGGCATTTCCGCCCTGTCCTGCCACGCCCTGACCCTGCATCAACCCGGCCAGTTCGCGGTGCTGGAGGCGGAGGGCTTCCCCATCCAGCGCCACTGGTACGCGGTGTATCCGGCGGGGCGGCAGATTTCGGTGGTGGCGCGGGCCTTCCTGGAGTTCCTCCTGGGGCAGCGCGGCGCCTCCGCCTGCTCGCCCGGCGACGGCGAGTCGCGCTGTGCCGTGGAATGCAAACACGCATGAGTCCCGGCGCGACCCGCGCGGCTTGCGCAAAGGCAAGCCGCGCAGCCGGCTTCGGTGCGACAATCCGCGCCCCCGCACCGAGGAGACCATCATGCGTTCACTGATCCTGATCCTTGCCTTTCTGGCTGGCATGCAGAGTGCCTTGGCAGCGGATCGCGGCCGCGAGCAGCGCTGGGCCGACGAGATCCTGCCAGCCGTATTGGAAGGCGACCCGGTCTGGCTCGCCCAGGCCGACGGCCACAAGTTCCTCGGCCTGTACCTCGCGCCCGCCAAGGCCGCGGGCGCGGTCATCCTGGTACATGGCATGGGGGTGCACCCGGATTTCGGTGTCATCGGCGCACTGCGCACCCGCTTGGCGGAAATGGGCTATGCCACGCTCTCGATCCAGATGCCGGTGCAGGGCAGGGAGGCCGGGCCGGGCGATTACACGGAGACCTTCCCCGAGGCGTCCGAACGCATTGCCAAGGCGGCGGCGTGGTTGCAGGCCAAGGGCTACGGCCGCATCGCCCTGGTATCGCATAGCCTGGGGGGGCGCATGGCACGCGCCCATTTCCTGGCCAGCAAGTCGGCCCCGATCAAGGCCTGGGCCGCGCTCTCCATGGGCTTCGACGACTACAAGGGCGTACCCCTGCCGGTACTGGACGTCTATGCGGAAGTCGATCACCCGCCGGTGATGATGATGACCACGACGCGCAAGCAAACCCAGGCCCACGCCCTCTCCGAGCAGCGCCAACTCGCGGCCACCAACCACTTCTACGAGGGCAAGGAGGCCGAGGCGGCGGCCCTGGTGCGCGATTGGCTGGGAAGGGTATTGAAGTAAGGCCGGACGCTTACTTCGTGAGCGCCATGAAGAGCTCCGGCAACTTCTCGGGCAAGCGCTGGATGTTGTCGACCACGGTGTACTGCCGGCCAAAGATATCCGCCACGTATTCGTCAGCCTTGGGGTCGAGGTTGATGCAGTAGCTGAAGATGCCCTTCTCGTCCAGTTCGCGAACGGCGCGGCGGGCGTCCTCGATCAGCAGTTTCTCGTCCAGCACGTCAACGTCGGCGGGCTGGCCGTCGGTAAGAATGAGCATGAGCTTCTTGTCGGCCGGGCGCGCTTCCAGGTAGTGGGCGGCGTGGCGCATGGCGGCGCCCATGCGCGTGGACCAGCCGGCCTGCATGGCAGCCAGGCGTGCCTTCACCTCGTCGGTGAATTGCTCCGAATAGCCCTTGATGTGCATGAAGCGCACGTCGTGGCGGGTGTTGGAGTGGAAGCCCGAGATGGCGAAGGGATCGCCCAGGCGTTCGATCGCCCAGGCGAGCAGGGACACCGCCTCCTGGGAAAGTTCCAGGATGGTCTGTTCGGAGCCGGCCACCTTCTCGTTGAGCGACTCGGAAAGGTCCAGCACCAGGCTCACCGCGATGTTGCGGCCGCTGGTGCGGTGGCTCATGTTGATGCGCGGGTCCGGGTTGGCGCCGCCCTTGAAGTCGATGAGCGAACGGATGGCCACGTCCAGGTCGAGTTCGCTGCCCTCCTCCTGGTAGCGGATGCGCACCTTGTCCTGGGGCTTCAGCAGATCGAGGATGCGCTTCAGGCGCTTGGCCAGGGCATCGTTCTTGGCCAGCAGGCGGTCGATGTCGGCGGCGCTGCCCTTGGGGTGCAGGTGCTCGTAGAGGCTGACCCAATCCGGGCGGTAGGTCTGGCTGTGGTAGTCCCACTCCGGGTAGTGGCGCGGCGGCAGGGACTGGACCTCGGACTCCTTCTTCAGTTTCTTGTCCGGATCGTCGAAAAAGTCCTCGTCGTCACTGTCCTCGATGAACTGCCACAGGTGGCGGTTGTCGTCGCGGTAGTCGATGACGGTATTGTCGAAATAGACCTTGGCGTACTGGTCGCTCTGCCGGCGGGTGCGCGCCGAGAACGACAGCGCCAGATCGGCGATCTCGCGGGTGCTGGATTCGCCCTGCGCCATGATGGCGTGGAAGCGCTCCACGAATTCGAGGATGGCGGGATTCTTGTAGCCGTGGTTCTCGTCCAGCAGGGCGCGCGACAGCATGGTCAGCCGATGCCGCAGGCAGGACAGGGATTCCTGGTCGCAATCGGCTTCGCCAGGATGCGGATGCAGGGCCAGGAAGATGTCGCGCAGGCCCGGGTAGTCGCGACACAGCAGGGTCTCGACGCGGCAGTCCTCGAAGAACTCCACCCCCATGCGCTGCAAGGGACTGTAGTTGTCGGCGATGATCTGCGTCGTCCAGCGGCGGTGGCCGACCATGTGCGCAAGGACCGCCCGATAGCGGTCGATGCCTTTCACGCCATTGGCGCTGTCGAATACGTCCGGCACGCGCATGCCCAGCTTGTCGTAGTAAGGGACGGGCCTGCGCAGTTCGTCGAAGGCGGTGGAGTAGGGCACCAGCTGCTCGGCGTCCCGCCACAGGCTGCGCAGGTAGAGATCCAGCTTGCGCTCGACATCGGCGAACAGCACGCCGTGACGCTCGCGTTGCAGCACGGCGCGGGCATCGGCGGATTTAAGGCCGAAATACTCGGCTTGCCGCTCCGGATGGGTGCGGTAGTTGCGGATGCCGTACTCCACCCAGTTGCGCACCCCGCCCATGGACAGCTGGCTGAACAGGAAAGGGGCTTGTTGGAATAGCTCCGGCAGGCCTGGGCTGGGGAAGGTGGTGTGGTGGCCGTGGATGGAGCCGGTGGTGCGCACCATGAGATCGTCGGCGATTTCCATGTAGTGGCGCATCTGCTCGCGCGCATGCTGCTTGCGCGCCACCGGTGCGATGCTCTGCAGGAAGGGCGTGATGGCCTTGCCGTTGGGCGACTTCTGCATCTTCATGACGAAGGCCATCACCTCGGACAGCACCGCCTCCTCGCCCAGGGCCTTGACCACCGAGGGCCACTCCTCCAGGAAGACAAGCATGGGCTCCACGCCCCGGCCCAGCTTGCCGATGGTCCGGGCAGCGTCCAGATAGTGGTAGATGTCTTCCCGCGTCAGCACCGCCAGGGCCTCGGCCATGACGTCCTCGAACACCTCCTCCACCGGCTTGAAGCGGGTGTCGAGCATGGCCCAGTACTTCTGCATCAGGGGGTGCTGGTAGGCGGTTTCCGCGGTGGTCATGGGCATGGGCCGCTGGTTTTCTTCCCCCTTTGCAAAAGGGGGGCTGGGGGGGATTGATGACGGCTGGAACAGGAGAGGGGGGTCGAAATCCTCCCTGTCCCCCCTTTTGCAAAGGGGGGGGCGCCAGCACGGAGGTTTTCAGTCAGGCCATGCATCAGGCAAACGTGGCGTCAATGGCGTGGTCCAGGGTTTCACGGATGTCGGCGTCGTCGGTGATCGGCCGCACCAGGGCCATGCGGCAAGCCTCACGCGGCACCACGCCATCCTTGATCAGGGTGGCGGCATAGACCAGCAGGCGGGTGGAGATGCCCTCGTCCAGGCCGTGGCCTTTCAGGTTGCGGGCGGTGTGGCCGATCTTCACCAGCTTGCCGGCGGTGGCCGTATCCAGGCCCGTCTCCTTGGCCAGGATGGTGGTCTCCAGCTCGGGGGAGGGGTAGTCGAAGTCGAAGGCGGTGAAGCGCTGCTTGGTGGACTGCTTCAGATCCTTCATCAAGGACTGATAGCCCGGGTTGTAGGAAATCACCAGCTGGAAGTCTGGGTGTGCCTCGATCAACTCACCTTTCTTGTCCAACGGCAGGGTGCGGCGGTGGTCGGTCAGGGGATGGATGACCACGGTGGTGTCCTGGCGCGCCTCGACGATCTCGTCCAGGTAGCAGATGGCGCCGATGCGGGCGGCGGTGGTCAGCGGCCCATCCAGCCAGCGGGTGCCGTTGGCTTCCAGCAGGTAGCGGCCCACCAGGTCGCTGGCGGTCATGTCCTCGTTGCAGGCCACGGTGATCAGGGGTTTGTTCAGCTTCCAGGCCATGTATTCCACGAAGCGGGATTTGCCGCAGCCCGTGGGGCCTTTCACCATCACCGGCAGGCGGTTGCGGTAGGCGGCCTCGTAGAGCTGCACTTCCTTGCCCTGGGGCTGGTAGTAGGGTTCCTTGTGGACCTTGTACTGTTCCTTGTCCGTCATGGCTTCATCTCCTGAACAAATCCGCATGCGGACGAGGCCGGCATGGCCGCGTACGGATGCGGACTGCATATCCACATCGTGATCCGGGTTTCATACCCGGAAGAAAAACGCCCCCGGCGGGCCGGGGGCGAATTTCCAATCCAGGGCAGTGGTGATGCGACCGAGCGCGCCGCGCGGTCGCACCTGCCGCCTGCGGCGGCAGGCACTGCTCTTCGCTCCGCCGCGCTTACTTGTGCACGCCCAGCTTCTCGCGCCAGCCGGGGTAGATCTTGTCGGCGTCGTTCGGGAAGGACTCGAAGGCGCGGGCGAATTCCTTGTGCTCCTTGGCCCACTGGATCGGGTCGGCGCCGGACTTCCAGCACTCGTAGGCCTGGCGCAGGGACTTGGCGCCGGCGGCCGGGGAGTCGATGTGGCCGTAGGAGCCGCCGCCGGCGGTGTTGATGACGTTGCCGTGGCCCAGGTTCTCGAAGAAGCCGGGCAGGCGCAGGGCGTTCATGCCGCCGGAGATGATCGGGGTGGTGGGACGCATGCCGTACCACTCCTGGTGGTAGGCGGGGCCGGTGTAGGAATCGCGCTCGATGATGTAGGCGATGTTGCGGTCATCCTTGGAGCCTTCCATCTTGCCGTAGCCCATGGTGCCGACGTGGATGCCGGAAGCGCCCTGCAGACGGGACATCTTGGCCAGCACGTAGGCGGTGTAGCCGCGCTTGGAGCTGGGCGAGGTCACGGCGCCGTGGCCGGCGCGGTGGTAGTGCAGGTACTGGCGGGAGAAGTAACGGCGGGCGGTGGTCACCATGCCGGGGCCGCCCACGTAGCCGTCCACCAGGAAGGCCACCTTGTCGGCGTCGGCGCCGAAGGTCTCCAGGATGAATTCGCCGCGGGCGATCATCTCGGCGTGGTCATCGGCGGTGATGTTGGCGGAGAAAATCTTGGCCTCGCCGGTCTCGTCCATGGCGCGCTTCATGCTGTCATAGACCAGGGGGTAGACCTTCTTGGCGGGGCAGAACACCTGGTTGCCCTGGGGTTCGTCGTTCTTGATGAAGTCGCCGCCCAGCCAGAACTGGTAGGCCGCCTTGGCGAAGGGCTCGGGACGCAGGCCCAGCTTGGGCTTGATGATGGTGCCGGAGATGTAGCCGCCATCGACGACGGGACGGCCGAGGACGCGCCACAGGTTGGAGATGTCCACGGCGGGGCCGTCGAACAGCTCGATGGCGCGGCGCGGCATGTAGAAGTCGTACATCTTGGCGTATTCGCAGTCGCCCATGCCCTGGTTGTTGCCGATGGTCAGGGTCAGGAAGGAGACCAGCATCATGCGGCCGTCGATCACGTTGCGGTCGAACAGGTCCATCGGATAGGCGATGCGCATCTCTTCGGTGGCCTCGTCGATCATATAGACCAGCGCGTCCACGCCCTTGGTGAAGTCGTCGGTGGTGCAGACCTCGACGTTGGTACCGGTGGAGGATTCGGCGGCGAAGTGGGCGGCGACTTCCAGGTAGCCATAGCCCTTGGCGGGCTTCATCTTGTAGGCGCACAGGATGTGCTTGCCACCCTTGATGAGGTCCTCTTCTTTCAGGCTGAGGTCGGCATAACGCGCGGACTGATCCATGACTTGCTCCTTAAAAGATATGAATGTGGTTTTTTCTGCGGCACCACGACTCGGTAAGCACCTACTCGGGATGGGGCTGAACTATAAGGAGGTCATTACATAAGGGAAAATCATGATTTTTGATGTATGGCATAAGCTATCGCTTATACAATTCGCCCATGCTTCACCTCACCCTGCGCCAACTCCAGGTCTTCGAATCCTGCGCCCGTCACCTCTCCCTTTCCCGTGCGGCGGAGGAACTGCATCTGTCCCAGCCCGGCGTCTCCATGCAGATGAAGAAGTTGAGCGAAGCCGTGGGCCAGCCCCTGCTCGAGCAGAACGGCAAGCGCCTGCAACTTACCGACCAGGGCCAGGAGCTGCTGGCGGCGAGCCGGGACATCCTGGGGGCGCTGAAGCGCTTCGAGCTGTCCCTGGTGGCCCGTACCGGCCTTACCAAGGGCAACCTGCGCCTGGTGGCCATTTCCACCGCCACCTATTTCGTGCCCCGTCTGCTGGGGGAATTCGCGCAACTTCATCCCGGCGTGAAGGCCTCCCTGCGCGTGGCCAACCGGGAACAGCTGCTGGAAACCCTGGCAGCGGGCCTGGAGGACCTCTACATCCTGGGGCAGCCACCGGAGGGCCTGGCGGTGACCGCGATCCCGTTCATGGATAACCCTCTGGTGGTGCTGGCCTCGCCGGACCACCCCCTGGCCCATAAAAAACACATATCCCTGGCCCGGCTGGCCGAGGAACCCTGGCTATTGCGGGAACCCGGCTCCGGCACCCGCAAGGCGGTGGAACGCCTGTTCGCGGAACACGGCCTGTCCCTGTCTCCGCGCATGGAACTGGGCAACAACGAAGCCATCAAACAGGCCGTGCTGGCCGGCCTGGGGATTTCCGTGCTCTCCCGCCATACCCTGGCCCTGCACGATCCGGCCCAATTCGCCATACTGGACGTCCAGGGCTTCCCCATCCTGCGCCAGTGGTACGCGGTCTATCCCGCCGGCCGCCAGCGCACGGTGGTGGCTCGCACTTTCCTGGACTTCCTGCTTTCCCACGGAACCCTTCATGACGTCGTCAAGCCATAAATCCAAGCACGCCCTGCGCCCCCCCCGGGGCAAGCCGGAACCTGCGCCTGCCCGTCCCGCCGACCTCGACCTGACCCCCGCCGTCGATGCCCTGGCGGAAGTGCTGGAAATGGACCGACCCGCCGACGTCCGCCTGTCCGCCTTCTTCCGCGCCTATCCCAAGCTGGGCGGCCGCGACCGGGCCTTCATCGCCGAGGCCGTGTACGGGGTGCTGCGCCACCTGCGCAGCCTGAAGGTCCTGGCCGAGCCCGCCACCCCCCGCCGCCTGCTGCTGGCCTGGCTGGCCCGCCACGGCGGCCGTAACCTGCGGGAATTCGCGACCCTGGTGGACAAGGACGACCTGGAATGGCTACGCGGCCTGAAAGGCGCCAAACTCGACGACCAGCCGGAAGCCACGCGCCTGGATCTGCCGGACTGGCTGTATGAGCGCCTCCACGTCCAGTACGGCGAGCAACTGCCCGCCCTCATGGCCGCCCTCAACGGCCCGGCCCCCCTGGACCTGCGGGTCAACAGCCTCAAAGCCGGCCGCGACGCGCTGCTGGCGGAGCTGGCCAACGAGGGTATCCCGGCCGCCGCCACGCCCTATTCGCCCCTGGGCCTCCGCCTGCAAGGCAAGCCGGCGCTGCAAAAACATCCCCGCTTCCTGGACGGCAGCTTCGAGGTCCAGGACGAGGGCAGCCAGCTGCTGGGCCTCCTGCTGGCGCCGCGCCGGGGCGAGATGGTGTGTGACTTTTGCGCCGGCGCCGGCGGCAAGACCCTGCTGCTGGGCGCCCTGATGCACAGCACGGGCAGGCTTTACGCCTTCGACGTGTCGGAGAAGCGCCTGGCCAAGCTCAAACCCCGCCTGGCCCGCTCCGGCTTGTCCAACGTGCAGGGCCTGCTCATCGCCCACGAGCGCGATGCCAAGGTGAAACGCCTGGCCGGCAAGTTCGACCGGGTGCTGGTGGACGCCCCCTGCTCCGGCCTGGGCACCCTGCGCCGCAACCCGGACCTGAAATGGCGCCAGAGCCCGGAATCCGTGGCGGAACTGAACGCCAAGCAGGCCGCCATCCTGGCCTCGGCGGCGAACCTGGTGAAGGCCGGTGGCCGTCTGGTCTATGCCACGTGCAGCCTGCTGAACGAGGAAAACGAGACGATCGTCGAGGCCTTCCTCGCCGCCCATCCCGATTTCCGGCTGGTGCCCGCGGGCGAGATGCTGGCCGCCCAGCGCGTGCCCCTGGAGATGGGCGACCCTATGCGCCTGGATCCGGCCCGCCACGGCACGGACGGCTTCTTCGCCGCCGTGCTGGAGCGGATGCCATGAAGGGTGCG
>Ga0233424_10001296_pt1 | contig 23069 bp, 30 predicted proteins | sample Watercolumn_Towu_FD_181011 | JGI IMG/M metagenome (GOLD analysis project Ga0233424, IMG submission 181011) | Freshwater microbial communities from Lake Towuti, South Sulawesi, Indonesia - Watercolumn_Towuti2014_125_MG | ecosystem: Environmental > Aquatic > Freshwater > Lake | place: Indonesia... | reverse complement strand
CCAGTTGCCGATGATGTAGGCAAAGATCCCGACGAACAGGGTCTTCTTGACGAGCCTCGCCAGCACGTCGTCCGCCTCGCCCCAGGACCAGAACAACGCCGCGAGCGTCACGTCTATAACGATCAGGGTGGTCGCGATGAACGCGACCTCGCCCGAAAGCAGGCCGAAGCCGCTGTCGATGTAGCGCGAGAAGATGTCGAGGAAGCGGTCGACGACGCCGGTGCCACCCATGTCAGAGGCCCTTTGCTGCTTGGGGTTCGGATGACCGTGCCGGAACCTCGCTCGTTGGGGCGTCGGGATCGCTGGCAGGTGCGTTCGCGTCGTCCACTTGCCCGAGGAACCGCCGCCGCTTCTCGGCCCAGGCCGTCTGGCAATCGGGCGCGGACAGCGCGAGTTCGCCCATGGCCGCGCAGGCGCGCAGCTGGGCTGGAAGCGGATCGCCGTCAGGTTCGAACACCGTGATCACTTCTGGCAACGGATCCGGGCGCTCTTCGCGCAGCTGAAGCACGGACATGGTCAGCGCAATGGCGACGAACGCCCCGGCTCCGATCCGCGCGAAGAGCTTGGTATCCACCGCCTCAGTTCCGGAACATCTGGGCGGTGGTGGGCACGTAGCCGCGACCCGGCGCGAGGAAACGGCGCAGCTGCTCGCGCGCCTGGGCCTTCGCCGCTGCCGCGTTGGCGGCGTCGAGCGCCTGGGCGCGGCCGAGGCTGGCGACGGTCGCGGTCAGGTCGGCGAGCTGCTGCGACTGCAGCGCGAGAAGCTGGTTACCGGCCTGCGCCGCCTGCAGCGCGCCGGTCGCCGACTGGCTCGCGGTGACGATCGTCTGGACGGCGCTGCGCGCACCCTCGATATTGCTCACCGCACCGGCCTGGACCTTGAGCGCATCTTCGAAGGCGGCGACGCTGTTCTTCCAGCGCTCTTCGGCGCCCTGGACCATCTCGCGCTGGCTGCTGGTCAGGCTCTGGCCGGAATACTGGCGGGTGAACTCGCGCTCGATCTGCTGGACGTCGAACGAGATGCGCTGGGCTTGGGCGAGAAGCTGCTGGGTCTGGCGAATCTGCTGCTGGAGCGGATCGAGAATGCTGGTTGGAAGGCTCGCGAGGTTGCGCGCCTCGTTGATCAGCGAGGTCGCCTGGTTCTGGAGCTGGCGGATCTGGTTGTTGATCTGCTCGAGCGTGCGCGCCGCGGTGAGTACGTTCTGCGCGTAGTTGGAAGGATCGTAAACGATCCCGCCGAACTGGGCATAGGCAGGTGTGGGCATCAGCGCGGTCGCGGTCATCGACAGCGCGGCGGCGCCGGCGGCGAACAGATGGCGAAAACGGGACTTCATGGCGGCTACTCCTTGAGTTGGCCCATCTGGGCGGGGGGAACGGGTGCGGGGGACGGCAGCATGTCGGCGGCCCAGACGAGGCCGCGATGGCGCAGCCATTGGCGCGCAAAGTCGGCAACACCGTGCGCCTCGGTCAGCTCGGAGATCTTCAACTGGTCGGTCTTCGATGAGGTGGCGGTGTAGGCGAGCGCGACTTCACCCAGGCCCAACTCGAACAGCCGGTTGCCGCGCGCCGATTGGTAGTAATAGTCGCGCTTGGGGGTCGCCCGTGCGACGATCTCGATCTGACGGTCGTTGAGCCCGAAGCGGCGGTAGATCGACAGGATCTGCGGTTCGACCGCGCGCTCGTTGGGGAGGAAGATACGGGTCGGACAGCTTTCGATGATGGCCGGTGCGATCGCGCTGGTCTCGATGTCGGCGAGGCTCTGCGTTGCAAACACCACGCTCGCGTTCTTCTTGCGCAGCGTCTTCAGCCATTCGCGCAGCTGCGCGGCGAAAGCCGGGCTGTCGAGCACAAGCCAGCCCTCGTCGATGATGATCATCGTTGGTGAGCCGTCGAGCCGGCCTTCGATCCGGTGGAACAAGTAGGAGAGCACGGCGGGCGCTGCAGCCGAGCCGGTCAACTCCTCGGTCTCGAAGGCCTGGAAGCTGCCTTCACCCAGATGCTCGGCCTCGGCATCGAGCAGACGGCCGAACGGCCCGCCGATGCAATAGGGCGCGAGCGCCTGCTTCAGCGCCTGCGACTGGAGCAGGACAGCGAGCCCAGTCAGCGTCCGTTCGGAAACAGGTGCGGTGGCGAGCGAAGTCAGCGCCGACCAAAGGTGTTCCTTGGTGACCGGATCGACCGCGACGCCTTCGGACGCGAGGATCGCCTGAAGCCATTCCGCCGCCCAATTGCGTGTCGCAGGCTCGTCGATCCGCGCAAGCGGCTGCAGCTGCACCGCGCCGACGCCATCATCCGCGAGACTGGTGCCAAGATCCTGCCAATCGCCGCCGCAGGCGAGCGCGGCGGCGCGGATCGAACCACCAAAATCGAAGGCGAAGACCTGGGCGGACAAGTAACGGCGGAACTGCAGCGCCATCAGCGCGAGCAGCACCGACTTGCCCGCTCCGGTCGGCCCGACGATCAGCGTATGGCCGACATCGCCGACATGCAGTGATAAACGGAACGGGGTCGAGCCTTCGGTCCGCGCGTAGAACAGTGGCGCATCGCGGAAATGCTCATCGCGTTCCGGCCCGGCCCAGACCGCCGAAAGCGGGATCATGTGCGCGAGGTTGAGCGTGGAAATCGGCGGCTGCCTGACGTTGGCGTAGACATGTCCGGGGAGCGATCCGAGCCAGGCCTCGACCCCGTTCATGCCCTCGACGATCACGGTGAAGTCGCGGCCCTGGATGACCTTCTCGAACAGGCGCAGTTTTTCGGCTGCAAGGCTCGCATCCTCGTCCCAGACCGTGACGGTAGCGGTGACATAGGCCTGGCCGACATGATCGGCGCCCAGTTCCTGCAGCGCCGCATCAGCATCGGCGGCCTTGTTCGAGGCGTCGCTGTCGAGCAGCGTCGATGCCTCGTTGGTCATCACCTCCTTGAGGATCGCGGCAACCGACTTGCGCTTGGCGAACCATTGCCGCCGGATCTTGGCGGTCAGTTTGGTTGCGTCGGTCTTGTCGAGCATCACCGCACGGGTCGACCAGCGGTAGGAAAACGCGAGCCGGTTGAGTTCGTCGAGCAAGCCCGGAAACGTGCTGCTGGGAAAGCCGACCACGGTAAGCGTGCGCAAATGGGCACGGCCGAGACGCGGCTCGAGCCCGCCGGTCAGCGGCTCGTCGGCGAGCAGCGCGTCGAGGTGCATCGGGGTTTCGGGGACGCGAACGCGATGATTGCGGGTCGAGATGCAGCTGTGCAGGTAGGTCAGCGTCTCACTGTCGTCGAGCCAGGCGACCTCGGGCACGAAGCCTTCGACCAGACGCAGCAGACGGTCGGTGCGGTCGATGAACAGGTCGAGCAGTTCCTTCGGGTTGATCCCCTTCTCGGCCTTGCCCTCGTAGAGCCAGCTTTCGGCGCGCGCGGCGTCCTCGGCAGGCGGCATCCAAAGCAGGGTCAGGAAATAGTGGCTCTCGAAGTGCGCGCCTTCCTCGGCGAACTGGGCGGCGCGTTCGCGCTCGACCAGTGCGGATGCAGGATCGGGGTACTGGCTATCGGGATAGTCCTGCGCCGGTCGCCGGACCGCCTCGACGAAGATCGCCCAGCCCGAGCCGAGCCGACGCAGCGCAGAATTGAGCCGCGCTGTCGTCGCGATCAGTTCGGCAGGCGTCGCGCTGTCGAGATCGGGACCGCGAAAGCGGGCCGAGCGCTGGAAGCTGCCGTCCTTGTTGAGCACCACGCCGGGTGCAATCAAAGCCGCCCAGGGCAGGAAGTCCGCGAGCCGATCGGCCTTGTTCCTGTATTCGCGAAGCGAGAGCATGGCCTTAGACCCTCAGATAGGTGGGAAAGCGCAGATGCCGCCGCGCGACATCGACGAATTGGGGATCGCGCCGCGCCGCCCAGACCGAAACCGCATGGCCGAGCGCGAGAATCACCACGCCGGCGATCCACAGGCGCAGGCCCAGCCCGATCGCTGCGGCCAGCGTCGCATTGGCGATCGCAAGGCCGCGCGGCGCGCCGCCGAGCAGGATATGCTCGGTCAGCGCGCGGTGGACGGGCACCACATAGCCGGGGACAGTTTCGGGCGGCGCGGTGTCCATCAGACCAGCGCTCCGCCGCCGAAGCCGAAGAACGACAGGAAGAAGGACGAGGCGGCGAACGCGATCGACAGGCCGAACACGATCTGGATCATCCGCCGCGCGCCGCCCGACGTGTCGCCGAAGGCGAGTGCCAGACCGGTGGCAATGATGATCATCACCGCGACAATCTTGGCGACCGGACCCTGGATCGATTCGAGGATCGACTGGAGCGGCGCTTCCCACGGCATGGACGATCCGGCGGCATGGGCGGGCGTGGTGAGGCTGAGGGCAACGAAACCGCCGAGCATGGCAGCGGACAGGCGGGCACGGGCGCGCGAAATGGTCTGGATCACGAATTGTCTCCTTGGGCTTGGGGGGTGATGGGAAGGATGCGGTAGTCACCGTGGGCATCGAGCCCGGTGACTTCGGCGAGTTCGGCGAGCCGCCTGCCGGTGCCGTCGCGGACGAGCACGGCGATCACGTCGATGGTCTCGGCGATGAGCGCGCGCGGCACGGTGACCACGCTCTCCTGAATCAGCTGTTCGAGCCGGCGCAGCGTGCCGAGCGCCGATCCGGCATGGATCGTGCCGACGCCGCCGGGATGGCCGGTTCCCCAGGCCTTGAGTAGGTCGAGCGCTTCCGCGCCGCGGACCTCGCCGATGGGAATGCGGTCAGGCCGCAGGCGCAGTGCCGAGCGAACCAGGTCGGACAGAGTGGCGACGCCGTCTTTGGTGCGCAGCGACACGAGATTGGGCGCGGCGCATTGCAGCTCGCGGGTGTCCTCGATCAGAACCACCCGGTCGTCGGTTGTGGCGACTTCCGCCAGCAAGGCATTGGTAAGCGTGGTCTTGCCGGTCGAGGTGCCACCAGCGACCAGGATATTCTTCTTGTCGCCAACGGCGTGGGCCAGTGCGTCAGCTTGCCACTGCGCCATGATCCCGGCGGCAACGTAGTCGCTCAGCGTGAACACCGCGACGGCCGGCTTGCGGATGGCAAAGCTCGGCGCTGCAACCACTGGGGGCAACAGCCCCTCGAACCGCTCCCCCGTCTCGGGGAGCTCCGCCGAAACGCGCGGTGCCTTGGCATGAACCTCGGCCCCGACGTGGTGCGCCACCAGGCGGATGATCCGCTCGCCATCAGCGGCGGACATCCCGCTTCCCGTATCGGCGATCCCTGCTCCTAGCCGGTCGATCCACAACCGTCCGTCCGGATTGAGCATGACCTCGATGACCGAGGCGTCTTCTAGCCAGGCGGCGATCTCCGGGCCAAGCGCAGTGCGCAGCATGCGCGCGCCGCGCGACGATGCTTCGGACCGGATCGGAATGACGCTCATGGGATGCCCCGTTCAGATGAGGCAACCGACCACCGGCTGCGCTCGCGAGGCAGATCAAAGAGACATCAGAATGGGAGATGGCAACAGCTTGTTGCAGTCAGCGTAGACTGGCGAAAAGGCAGAAGGTCGCGGCACCCTTCTGATACAAGACAGTAGTCAGCGCGACCCGTGCTTCGCGAATTTCTCGACGATCGGCGAGAAACCGCCGTCATTCCCGATGGCCGAGTCCCATTTCAAGAGATTCCCCTTGAATGTCGGAATATCAGACATTATAGAGGTGTCATGTAGGAAATTACGCGAGGCAGAGATGGCGACAATTGCCCCTCCGGGACCAGCAATCACAGCATTTCCGAAAAATGATGTGATCAAAGCATTGGTCGATGAGCTTCTCGAAGTGGCTCGAACGGAAGCGCAGTTGCGCGGCATCGCGTTCCCGCAGGATCAAGGCGGTGCCCTTAAGATGTCGGTTCCATTGGATTCGTTATCGGTGGTGGACACGCTCTGCGCTGTTGAGCCGATCGTTGGCTTCGAACTGCGCGAAAGCCTGGTGTGCACAGGGGGCTACAATTCCATCGACGAGGCCTTGGGGCATCTTATGCCTCGTATTGAAAAGGTCTGGTTGAAAAAGAAGACGAAGGGAGCCAAACCATGAACCACGTGGCGATCGATCAGGGTGTCGATGACGAAACCGCCCGACGGCGGTTAGGCGACCGACTGCGTGAAGCGCGCAAATATCTTGGCCTCAAACAAGATGAGGTTGCTAGCTATCTCAAGATTCCGCGCACTGCGCTGACGGATATCGAGAATGGGCAGCGCAAAGTGGAAGCGATTGAGTTGACACGCCTCGCCAAACTTTATCGCCAATCGGTGGCTTATTTCACGGGTGAGGATGAAGCTGCGGCGAGCCTGCCTGCGGATGTCGCACATTTGGCAAGGCGCGTTGCGGACCTTTCAGTTGATGATCGTGCAGAACTGGGGCGGTTTGCGGAGTATCTGCGGTCTCGCTCTACTGGCGGACAGGCCTGATCCATGGCGTTGGACTATGAGGGCGCGGTCAGGGCGGGCGTGATGGCTGCTGGACGCCTCCATCGCCGGTTAGGAACGCAGGCATTCATCGAACGACATGGAGGCAATATCGATGTGTTCGGAACAATTCATTCGCTTGGCCTGCCGCTTCTTCTACGTCCGCTCAAAGGCCTGCTCGGCGCCTATCTGAGTTCGCCTGCACCTGGTGTATTGGTGACCACCGAGCGCCCGATGAGCATCCAGCGCTTTACTGCTGCCCACGAGCTTGGGCATTTCGCAATGGGGCACGATCCAAGTCTCGATGATGAAAGCATCTTGCGACGCATGCCAATGAGTCCGGAACCGGGCAGTAAATTTGAGGAAACCGAGGCAGATGCCTTTGCCATCGCCTTTATGATGCCTAAGTGGCTCATTGCACAGCACTGCACTCGACAAGGCTGGACTACAGCCGATCTGCGCCGCCCGAACATTGCTTATCAACTCTCGCTGCGCATCGGCGCCAGCTACGAGGCGACCTGTCGGACGCTCGTCCGGTACAATCTCGTTACGACCGCAATCATGCGTGAATTGCTTCAGACCAAGCCACGCAGCTTGAAGGTCGATCTGCTGCATGACTACAAGCCTGTCGATTATCGGGGCGACGTTTGGTTGTTGACCGAGAAGGATGAGGGCGCGCGCCTTGATGGAAGCCGAAACGACGTGTTCGTGCTCAAGCTCACCGAGCACAGCGGGGGCGGCTTTCTGTGGGACCTCGACCAGCTGATCGCCAGCGGGTTCGCTGTGGTAAGGGATGAGCGCGAGGCATTCGATACCGATGCGATTGGCGGTCCGGTTGTACGCCGCGTCACCGCGGCTCCGGAAGCGGCCCAGCGTGGACGGATGTCCCTCAATGAGCGTCGTCCTTGGCAACCGACAAGTGCCAATGCGAGCCTGACAATCGACTACGACCTGACCGGTCCGGAGCAGGAAGGCCTGTCTCGCGCCGAACGGCGCCATCTACTTGAGGCCGCCTGAGGCATCATGATCGATATCGTTACCGATCTTCGGCCGCTGCTCGGCCCAGTGCGCGACCAGGGAACGCGGCCAACGTGCCTTGCGTTCGCGGCAAGCGACGCGCACGCAGCGCTCCGTGACGGCTGGTGCCCATTGTCATGCGAATACGCATTTTACCACGCACACAAGCGAAACGGCACAACGCCTGATCGCGGTGCAAGCCTATCGTCGATGCTTGATGCACTCCGCGTTGATGGACAGCCTTCGGAAAGTGGCTGGCCCTATCTCGATATCGTACCTTCCGACTTGTCGCATTGGGTGCCGCCAGTCGATGTCGGCCCGCGTTTCGGCCGCAATGGGATCGCTGATACATGCTTCATTCCCCCCATCCTTGCAGCCTTGGACAGCGGCAAGCCTGTGCTGCTTCTGACCATGCTGTCACAGTCGTTCTATGCGCCTTCGAATGGGGGGCTCGTCGATCCAGCCAATGACGAGAAACCCGACCCTACTCTGCGACATGCTGTTGTAGCGGTCGGACATGGGACCTTTAGCGGTCAGAAAGCAATCCTCGTCCGCAATAGCTGGGGTGCAGATTGGGGAGAGAATGGCCACGCCTGGCTGACCGAAAAATTTCTGACGCCGCGCCTGTTTGCGACGGCCATCCTTACGGAGGACATCGATGTATCTTCCCGTGCCGCCGCAGCCTGATTGCGTCTCGGCCTGGCTCGAGGCTGTTCGTGTTGTGAACGCGCGTCCAGGCCACCACGACCACAATGTCATCATAGACGTTGCGGACCCTCTGGCCCGAGCTACTCTTTCCGACCCAGTCGTTGCGGCGGTAGATGCTTTTCTCGGCGACCGTGACACCAAGCGCATCGAAACGGTTGCAAACACAATCTTTCCGGCTGCACTCTATCGGCGGTACGGCTCGCCAGCGTTTTTCACACGGTTCCGGGACAAGGTCCTGCCCAAGGTTCGTTCGCCGGGCAAGAAGAGCTGGTCAGGCTACTATTTCGAGCGAATGATGCAACTCCCGCAGATCGATGGTGAGCCAGTCAACCAACTGACCGAGATCATCGGAAGGCTCAAAGATCCAAACGTGCGAGCGCTCAACAAGTTCGAGCTTAGCGTTTTCGATCCACTTCGGGACGTGGACGGATCACCCTATGGGGGACAATGCCTGAGTTTCGCCAGCTTCAAACTCATTGGCGACGGCGACGAGCGCAGGCTCGCCCTGACGGCGATGTACCGAAATCACTACTATATCGAGAAACTGCTCGGCAATCTGATCGGACTTGGGCGCCTTCTACAATTTGTGGCTGAGGAATCCGGAATTGCGATGGGACCGCTCACGATCCTGTCGACGCACGCAACGATCGATGTGAAGAATGGCAAATGGAACCGTTCAGAGGTCGATACACTACTCGCGAGCTGTAATCACGCGAACGCGTTGGCGGCAGCTGCATAGCGCGGACCAAGTGGAAGCTCCAGTGAAGCAGCGGGTTCGCTGGCGATGCCATAGAGTTCGAACATGCCTTCGATGAATTCACGTTGCCCACCGTAGCTGGGATGGCGGATCGCAGTGACGGGAATGTCGAGACCCTCGAGTGCCATATGAGCGTCGCGGCCGATCGCGACGATGCGCTTGGGTTGTATCATCGATACGAGTGCCTGAAGCAGCGGCCAGGTCGCTTCGCGTTCAGCTCGGGTGTGGCAACGATTGGACATCGGATCATCGGATTCGTGGGGGTGGAAGGGAAAGACATTCCAGAGCATTACGGGTCTGCCGATCCGATTGAGCACTTGCCAGACAATAGCGGCAGTCCGTTCGGCGACGGCCGGGCCATCGGTTGCCCGTTCGAGCGCAATTCCACCCATCAAGGCTGATGCTTGGGTTAGATGAATTTCGTCGGTTAACGGCACGCCGGTACGACGTCCGCCACGGTAACCGAGATCGCGTGCGATCCAGATGGTTTCGACCTGGGTGTCGAGCGCCGCAGATAGCATACCTTCTAGGTTGGCGCGGCGGCGTGCGGCAGCATCGCGGCGATCATGAAGCGCACAGCAATCGCGCCACGGATTGAAAACCGACGGGAGTTCCTTGGCCGCCAGTGCCGAAACAAAAATCTTTGGGGTCATAGCGGCAACTCCTTGATGCGCAGCCGACGGTGCGCGAAATCGATGCCGATTCGCGCACGCCGGTTTTTCTGGAGGAAACGAAAGGCCTCATAACCCTGGAGAATTGCCTCCTCCCAGAGCCATAGCGGACAACGATCGGCCTCGTATCCGGCGACGAATTGGCGAACATGCTTCAGCATGTCCAGCGGAAGTCCACCTCTCTTGACCCCGTCAAAGAAATTGAGCTGCTGGGCTTGGCCGAAAAGCCAAGAGGTGACACCTTCTTCGATCAAGATCGCGCGCGCGCCATCCTCGGCATCATCGAGCTTAGGATCGCTCTTACGCTTCAGTCGCAGCAAGGCGCGGATAACTGGCGACCAGCCCAGGACAGCAACATAGGCGTAATGGAAGACGTCGTGGAAACGGTAGTCATCGGGTTCGATGGCATTGTCGGTCAAACGGTCCCCGACGTAGACGCCTCGTGAACGCTGAAACACATAGACTTGGCCGCGGACTGTCCGTTCGTAAACATCGATCTCCATTTTGCGCGGCAACTGCTCTTCGGCGTCCTTGTCTTCGTCGCTTGGCGGTGGGTAGATGCGTTCACGCGGCCAGCGATCGAATATCTTCTGCAGGTTCTTGAGCGCCGCGCCTTCGAGAGTCACGCCTGAATCATTCGCAGCATTGATCAGGCAGCGCATGATCGCGACCAGGCTGATGGCGATTTCTGATTTGTGTCGGGCGGAGGAGCCTCCTTCGACCTGACTTGCAAGTAACCCAACTTTGCCTGCGAGCGCGAGAAGGCTGTGTTCGAAGGCGGGAGTCGGCTCACGTGACTGTGGCATGTGCTCTGGCTGCAAGGCGTGAAGTGTCAGCGCCTCGTTGCTGCCAGCAACAAATGAACCGTCAGTCGTTTGCGCGGCCGCGGCGATATCGCTGAGAATCAGTCGGTGACGGCGAGCGATTGCTGCCAGATACCATAGAACGTCGCCGATCTCCTCAGTGACCGCCGGCGCGTAGCCTAGATAAGAAGCCGCATCGCGTTGTTTCTTCTTTGCCTCGGCGAGCAAGCTGCCGGTTTCGCCGAAGAGGCCGAGCATCGTGAAGCCGATGGTGCCGGGGCCCTTCCGCTGGTCGGTCCGCGCTGCTTCGCGCGCATATTGATCCACAGTGAGACTGGCGAAATCATCGCTCATGAGTTGCGCTTTCGTCGATCCGTGATTGCGTCCTCAGGGACCACCACTCCGTAAGCGGCGAGAGCGCGCAAGACGACCATGCGGATTGGCTCGCGAGTATCCAGCGCACGCTGGCCGAGATCTCGCTTCGTGGCGAGCGGCACCTGAACCTGGAGATGGTCATCGCCGCTTTCGGCTTGGTCCGGCGCTATTTTCATAAAATCATGAAATCATAATTTCATGAAAATGGAAAGCACTTAGATCTGAGGATCAATTCCACGAAATTCAGCTGCCTAGTCGATCGGGACCTTCCAGCCTTCGAGCTAGTGCTTGGACAAAGCCGTCGTAACGCTCCTTGCCCTGTGCTTGAGCAGCCGCCAGCGCACTATCTGGTAGCGACGGGTTGGCGGTCAGCCAGAAGCGCACGAACAGGGCCAGGGCCTCGGTCGTGATCTCAGTCTGCTGATCAAGCGCGGCAATGCGCCGGTCGATGCGGTCGAGGCGGCGGCTGAGCGCTGCTTCGAGTTGTTCCGGATTATCAGGCGACATGAACGAGCGAAGCGCGGCCTCGACGATGTCGGGCTGGCCCACCCGCTTTCGTAAGGCGAACTCGGCGAGTTGGTCGATCACGTCCGGCGGCAGACGAAAGGTCCGTTTCAACTTCACATGCCGATCCCGTCACCCACGTCGAGCGAAGCCTGCCGTGCGCTGCGCGCCATTGTACGGCGAAGGCGCTCATTGTTAGCGGCCGCTTGATCGACATCGGCTCCGTCGCCGTCTGAAAACTCGAACTCCGCTGCAGGGGTCCTTGGCTTCACGACAACCTCAATATGTTCTGGTAATTCCGGCTCGCGCCGCAATCCGCCATTTGCGGAATCGAGTTTGCGCCGATGTTCTGCGGCCAAGTCCGGGTCGGCTTCGATCGGGGGAAGCGCACTCCAGTCGTCGGACGAGCGGAGAGTCTTCGCCTGGCCGCAACTGGCGGGTGCCTTGACCACACGGGCCTGAAGTCGGCGATCCATGTAATAGCGCGCCTTCTTCGCCTTGATCGGCGGCGCACCGGACATCAGCACGACCTCGTCGGTCTCGGGCAGCTGCAGAACCTCGCCAGGGGTGAGAAGCGCCCGCGCGGTTTCCGAACGCGAGATCATCAGGTGGCCGAGCCAAGGTGACAGACGATGCCCTGCATAGTTCTTCATCGAGCGCTGCTCTGTGGTCGTCCCCAGCGACTCCGACACCCGCTTGGCGGTGCGCTCGTCGTTGGTCGCGAAGGCCACACGGACATGGCAGTTGTCGAGGATCGCGTTGTTCTGGCCGTAGGCGCGCTCAATCTGGTTCAGGGACTGCGCGATCAGGAAGGCTTTGAGGCCGTAGCCCGCCATGAACGCGAGCGCGCTTTCGAAGAAGTCGAGCCTGCCCAGAGCAGGGAACTCGTCGAGCATCAGCAGCACGCGTTGGCGCTTGGTCTTGGGATCGAACTCTTCGGTGAGGCGGCGCCCGATCTGGTTGAGGATCAGCCGGATAAGCGGCTTGGTCCGGCTGATGTCGGAGGGCGGCACCACCAGGTAGAGCGAGGCCGGATGCCCCTCCACGAGATCGGCGATCCGCCAATCGGAATGGCTGGTGACCTTGGCGATCACCGGGTCACGGTAAAGTCCCAGAAACGACATCGCGGTCGAAAGCACGCCCGACCGCTCGTTGTCGGATTTGTTGAGCAGTTCGCGCGCCGCGCTTGCGACCACCGGGTGCGGTCCGTCCTCACCCAGATGCGGCGTGTCCATCATCGCGTAGAGCGTGTTCTCGATCGTCTCGTCGGGATTGGAGAGGAAGGCAGCAACGCCAGCGAGCGACTTGTCGCCACCGGCATAGAGAACATGGAGGATTGCGCCGACCAGCAGGGCGTGGCTGGTCTTTTCCCAGTGGTTGCGCTTTTCGAGGCTGCCTTCGGGATCGACCAGGATGTCAGCAATGTTCTGGACGTCGCGCACTTCGTTGATGCCGCGGCGCACTTCGAGCAGAGGATTGTAGGCAGCGGAGTCGAGACTGGTCGGATCGAAGCGCAAGGTCCGGCTGAAAGTGCTGCGAAAGCCTGCAGTGATGTCCCAGTTCTCGCCCTTGATGTCGTGGACGATGGCCGAGCCCGGCCAGGTGAGCAGGCTCGGGATGACGAGGCCAACGCCTTTGCCCGAACGGGTCGGCGCGAAGCACAGCACATGTTCGGCGCCGTCGTGCCGCAGGTAGTTGTTGTTGAACTGGCCGAGCACAACACCGCTGTCGGCAAACAGGCCTGCCTTGCGGATATCCTCGCGGGTTGCCCAGCGCGCGGTCCCGTAAGTATTGGCATTGCGGTTCTCGCGGCCGCGCCAGACCGACATGGCGATCGCAACCACGATGGCGACAAAGCCGCCCGATGTCGCGATCATCCCGCCCTTGTCGAAGATCTGCGGCGCATAGGCATCGTATGAGAACCACCACCAGAACAAGTCATAGGGCCGGTAGACCGGATGACCGAACGCCGAAAACCAGGGCGAACCCAGCTCGGGCTGGTAACCGAGTGCGGACGCAGTCCACTGGGTCGCAGCCCAGACGCTGATCAGGATGATCAGGAATACGGCGAGGACCTGGCCCCAGAGGATCTTCGCTGCGGACAATGACCTTGCTCCTTCCCGTTTCGGAAAGGCATGTCGGTGCGGCAAGCGCGCAATTGCAAGGCCCGCGCGGCCGAAATCGCAGGCTGGCGGAAGATCGGAAGGGATGGCGGGATCGCCGGGGACGGAGTCGCGCCCATTGCCGCGACTTGAAGAACATAAATAGAACGAATATCGTTACTGCCTTGCCGATTCGGCTTCAGCACAGGAATGATCATCATGCAGCACGATGTGGCGCTGCGCGAAGCCGCGCGCGCGATCTACGAGAGCGTTTATCCAGGCGAGGAATGGACGCCAGTCCCGTTCGACGAAGCCGAGCGGTTCGGCACGGTCCATTACCGTAACGCGGTCGATGCCGCGTTAAGGGCCAATGCCTGCCTCAACGGCGACGCCACGCACCAACTGCTGCTGATCTGAGCACAGATGAAGGTCCGGATCAGCGATACCGAACTCGCCCGTTGCATCGCCGTGGGCCTCGCGGTCACCGGCAAGCGCGGACAGAGCAAGGACGCCGAAGTAAGCATCTTGCGCCAACTCGGGCGTTACGATGTGTTCCGCGACGCCGATGCCGCCGAAGCCATGTCCAGCCAGGTGCCACTGTTCGCTGACGACTATGGGATCACGCGGGCCGGCGAAGTGTTCGAGCGAGAGGTAGCCGAACGCAAAGCCCGGCGCGGGGATTTTAACTGGCCGCTCAAGCTCGACCGGCAGGGTTGATGGTCAAATCTCGATCCCGCGTGAGCGTCCGAGCGTCCACTCGATCCCGCCACCCGAACGCGACGCGCCGCTGACATATTGCCCTAGGTGCCGGTCGAGCTGCTTCGACCAGGGCACGAGCGAGAAGCCGAGGCCGTCGTCGATGATCGCGAAGCGCCCCGATGCGAGCTGGATGCTTCTGCGATAGAGGCCCGACACCTCACCTGTGGGCCTTCCCTGACGATAGGGCAGGTTGTGTTCGCGGGAGAGTGCGTTTCCGGCCTCGGCAAGGTCGCGATCGCGCAGCGTGCTGAGCAGATTGCGGGACAGCACGAAGCGATTGCCCTGCCGTTTCGCCAGACCTTCGGCTTCAAGATATTCCAGTCGCCGGGTCTTGGCTGCTTCGATTTCGGCCCCGAACCCTGCGCCAAGCGCCAGCGGTTCGGTGGCGATGAGCTGCTTGTCGAGCCAGGTCGATCCCCTTGCGGTCTGCTGTGCAGCGAGATCGAGATCCGAATGGGTCCAGAGCGAGGATTGCTCGCGGCCGCGCCGGTCGGTCCCGGTCCGCAGTTCGACGATTCCGCCGGACGGAGCATCGCCGGTCAGGTCTATGTCACTGAACTTGTGATGATGGACACGGCCGTCGGCGCCATCGATCACGGCATAGGCCTCGCCGGTCAGCTCGTTGTGAAGCCCGCGCTCGACCAGTCGCCCGATCACCGGCTCCGGCGCGGCTCGATCGTGAATGGCGAACCGTCCGGTCTCAGCGGCAAGACCCTGGGCGGTCATCGCCCGGTGCATCGTCTTGATCACGTCGCCCCTGACCGCGAGGTCGCGGAGCGATAGTTCGAGCCCTGGCTTGAGCCTCCAGCATCCTGGCGCAATCCTGTCGGCAAGCTCCATGCGTTCGAGCTTGGTGGCGCGGCCGATGAGATGCTGGTTGCCGGGGTTCGCAGTCCGCTGCGGATCGAGGCGAAGATCGACCACGCCATTAAGCTCATCGGCCATCCGCTGGAGACGGCGATCGAGGCCGGTCCACCGATCGGCATCAATCTCGCGCATGATGGCTCGCTCAACCTCGCGCTCACTGCGTGGTCCGAGCTGAAGCGAAACGCGCGCTTCCGCACGACTGCGCATCCCCTCGCGGATATAGTCCTTGTCGATCACCAGGTCGCGGCCATCGTCGGCCTTGCCTCTGACCAGGATGTGGATGTGGGGGTTGTCGGTGTTCCAGTGATCGACCGCCACCCAGTCGAGCCGGGTGTCGAGATCTTCCGCCATGTCGGTCATCAGCTCGCGCGTGAAGGTCCGGACATCGGCAAGCTCGCCTGCATCTTCGGGCGAGACGATGAAGCGGAAGTGATGGCGGTCGTCGGCGCAGCGCTCGGCGAAGAGCTTGCCGTCGACCGGTTCCTGATCGGCACCGAACAGTTCGGCATCCTTCCCATCGCGAGTCACACCGTCGCGTTTGAGATAGGTCAGGTGCTGGGCAAGCGGCGCTGCGGCGAAGCGCGATCCCCGGTGCCGCACGACGCGCGCCTTGACGATAACACGGCGATGGCTGCTACGAGATGTTGCCCGCAGGTTGGCAATCCGGCCTCGCGCCAGTCGCCCAGTGCCGCGCTTGGCTCCCAAGCGACCGGATCGACCGCTGTGTCCGGCCCGGTTGGACAAGGCGCGAAGCTGCGCCTTGAGAGTGCGTGCTTTGCGTTGACCGGCGGCGCGGTCACGGATGCGTCCCGGTTTGATCTCGAAGTCGTCGTCGCTCATGGGCGGCTACGGAGGGGAATGGCGGCTGGCTCTGCGCACGGCAGAATTGCGCGCATTCTCGGGAAAGGAGCCAGTCGGGGTACGGGGCGGCTGGCTCTGCAAACCACGCAAATTCGCACCCCCACACCCCGGCGGCTGGCTCCGCTTTTATCTTGCCATCCTACTAAACCTGCCCCTTCTCCTGATGCCCTTCCGCAATTGCCCACGCCAATCGACGCCATGACACGATCCGAGATCGAACAGGCGATCACTGCGGACGGCTTCCCGAGACGGGCGCGAAGAGGCCGTTCAGGCGAGAGGGCGAAGCGGGATTGGAGGTCGGCGGCGCGGCGGCGGCGAAGCTGCCGGATGCGTCTGCCGCTGCATCTCCGCGCACGGCAAAAAGCTGACCCTGAGTCCAGGATGTGCGAACCGGCTGCACGGGCGACGCGCTGGCAACGCCAGTTGCCGCGCTGCCCGATTGCAGCATCGGCGCAATCCTGGCGACGTAGGCGCGGGTCTCGGCGGGAAGCGGGCGACCGTCATCCCGCCACTGTTCGTAGCGCCCGGGTCCGGCATTGTAGGCCGCGAGCATGCCCGTGGCGCCGTAGCTGTCGTACATCTCGCGCAGGTAGCTGGTTCCCGCCATGATGTTGTCGCGTGGGTCGAACGGGTCAGCACCAAGGCCGAACCGGGCGCGCTGGCGCGCCCAGGTTCCGGGCATGAGCTGCATCAGCCCCATCGCTCCAGCAGCCGAAACCGCGCCGATCCGGCCCGCGCTCTCGGTGCGCATCACGGCATAGATCCAGCCTTCGGGAATGCCGAAGCGCTGCGAGGCCTCGGAGACGTGCGAAGCGATGTCGACGGAGCGCGGCTGCGCCTGTTCGGCAGCGGCCTGCCCGAAGGCAGGCGCACCACCGAACAGGGCAGTTGCGAGGAACGCGGCAATGCACGACCGATTCCAGCGCATCGGCTCAGTCCGCCTTGTCGTGCCGGGACGGGCGAGACCAGACCAGGACATGGCCTGTGCCATCGTCATGGAACAGGTTGGCCCGCAGCGGCTGGACGAACGAGGGATCGTCGATCTGGAGCGCGATGTAGTCGCCAGCCTTCTCGCCGGCGCGCTTCCAACCGGCACCGATCTCGCGTGCTTCGTCGCCTTCGCCGGCAATCACCCGGTAGTCGGGTGCGTTCTCGTTGTCGGATGGTTCTGCGGGTAGCAGCACCACGCCAACGTCGAGCGTCAGCGTCGAGATATGTCAGGCAAGGCCGTCCTCACCGCGCACAAAATAACCAATCTTCATCGCTCAGTCTCCTTCGGTTGTTGAACTGGTGGGTGGGGTCGCGCGGGGATCGGCGAACCATTCGTGGTCACCATCGCCCGCTTCATCGGTCCAGACGGGCGTCGTGCGGCCGATGACATCGACCATGCGCAGCACGCCGAAATAGCGGCCGTCGAAGCTGTCGGGCGCGGCCGGGTTCATCACGAACAGCTCGCCCGATTTGAGAGTGTGGCAGCCCGCCCAAACAGGGAGCGGGCGTCCGAGCCGGTCACGGGCGCGCGCCGCGCCGACATATGCGCCGTCGATGGTGACGCCGTGCGCGAAGCGGCAGACGCGCTGGCCGCTGACGGCAGCCACGCGTTTCAAGAGCGGCACGCCTGTTGGCAGGTAATGCCGCTCGGCGAGCAGGCGGCGCAGCGGCGCAGGCGGCTCGATGGCGACGCGCTCGCCGACGTGCAGGCTCGCCTTGCCACGGATGCCGTAAAGCCCGGTCGGGACCGAGGCTGTCGCGTTCCACACCACGTAACGCGAGACCGGAACGGTCAGCGTCGCGAGTGTGGCGGCGGCAACGACGCCAGCGAGGATGAACCGCCGCCGCATCATGCGAGCAGCGCCTTGCGCTGGAGCCAGGCGCGGTGGCGCGCGGGGCTGTAGTCGCGCGGACGTTCTCGCCCGGCCATGCGGTTGTGGATGTGCAGCCAGTGATCGGGCGCGACGTCGCAGGGGTCGATGCCCGAGGCCTCGATCGCGTCGATCAGGTGGAAAACCTGGTTGACCCTGGGCCATGCCCGGACGGAGAGTAGCAACTCGCCGCCGGGATCGACCTGTGCGACCGGGGTGCAGGGTTCGTGCGCTCCGACGGCGCGGACGATGTCGAGCGTCGAGCGGATCGTGCCGTATTCGTTCGACGCCCAGCGCACCAGGCCGAATACCTGGCCTGCGGCATAGCTTTCGATGCGCTGCCTTCGGTCGACGACCTTTTCGGCAACCGGCTTGCCAAACTTCAGCCAGTCCTCACGCTCGCCTTCACGCCAGACCAGCGTGACGTGAGTCAGCTGTGGCCCATCGCTCAACCCCGTCTCGGCCGGCCTGCGCGGCGGCGCGGCGCCATCCGTCCACAGGTGCGGCTGCGTTAGCAAGAATCCGAAGGATTCTTTGTTAGGATAGTTAAGGGCGAATTTCGGCGCAGATTTCTGCGGGATTGCGGGCCGTTTCGGTTCCCGATAGTCCGAACTTTGGGTTCCTGATCGTCCGAGTCCGGCGGTTCCTGATAGTCCGTGTTGCATTACGACATATCCACAGGCCTAAAGCCCACACGCCGCATCGCGGCGTCGAACGGATCGACGGGGAGCGCGACGAAGTTGAGCCGCTCACGGCCGAGCGCATGTTCGATGGTGAGCTGGTATCCAGGGAGTGCTTGGCGCCGCACGATGTCGCGCAGCTCGAACGCAAAGCGTTTGGGCGGCGACAACGCGCCGGACTTCAAATGCAGGTGCTGGAAGTCGAAGCTCCAGCCACCTTTCTGCTTGCCGCCATGCTTGCGCACGAGGCGGTAGAGCCAGCGTTCGAGCCCACCGGTCAGCGCGAAGTAATCGGGATCGATGGTCAGGACGAGCGCCTGGTCGATCACCCCTTCGTAGAACCAGTCGGGCACGATCATCTCGATCCCGAGCGCACGGCCCGAATGGTCGAGGCGCTCCTTCCACTCGTTGATCCACGAGAAGCGGTGCCGCCGCCGCGCGTCGCGCTGACGGATCGAGGTCGCGATCGTGGTCGATTGTAGCCGGTCAAGCCCGGCCTTCAGTCGTTCGTAACTCGCCTTGCCGGTTCCGCGGCGCGTGAACGCGAGGATCTCGTGCGGCGTGGCGGCGATCAGCCGCGAGGTCGGGCGGCCCATGTCGCGCGCCTCGACGATCTGGCTCGCGACCCAAATCAGCACGTCAGCGTCCCAGATCGTCGCCATGCCATGTTCGGCGGTCGCCTCGACCAGGATCGAAACCTCTCCCATCCGGAAGTCGATCGGGCGCACCCGCTTTGACTTGGCAAGACTGAAGAAGGGCCAGGCCATCAAGTCCTGAGCGTCGCGGGCGGCGATGTCGCCGCCGGCACTGACGAACAGGTCGAGTTGCTGCGCGCTGGCGGGAAAGGCGGACATGCGGCGCATGGATGTCCCTCAGCGCCGCACCGGCGGGGTGTAGCCATCGAGCCGCTTGGCGGGATGGACCACGCCCTTACCCGGATCGCTGGTCGAACGGCGGAGGCCCTGTTCGGCCCAGGCGTCGAGGTCGGCGACCGAATAGACGATCCGCCCGCCGAGCTTGCGATAGACCGGGCCAGTCCCGAAACAGCGGTGCTTTTCAAGCGTTCGGGCAGAGAGGCCCAGATGCACGGCGGCATCGGGCGTCCGCAGGAAGCGGGCGGTCACGGGGGTGGGTCTGGCATCCATGGCAAGGCTCCGGCGAAGTGTGGCAGCGGCAGCGGGCTGTCGCTCGGGTTCGTGAGCTTTGGCGTGGTGAAGGCAGGCCGAGGGAGTGACAGAATGCGGGGGTGCGAAATTGTCACCCTTGGCGAACGCGATCAGCGATGGAGCAGCAACTTTCGGTATCCGGTCGCGATCAGGCGGCGAGCATCGGCGATCAGCCGGAGGACGTGCCGCCGCTCGCCCGAACCCTTCCATATCGCCCCTGCAAGCGGGCGATGGTTCGGAAAGACGAGGCCGAAGGCGAGGTCGCGCGAGGAGGCGCCAGCCTCCAGCGCGTCATGGATTTGAAGCAACCCGGTGTAGCGTGCGCGTTGATTGGTGGTGGGAAGCGTAGCCCGGTCGGCCGCGATGCGGTCGCCGCGCGTCACTCGCTGCAGGCGGGAAGCGGCGGCGAGCCGCAAGGCGCAAGCCGCGTCGCAGGGGATCGCGTAGGCCGGGACGAGCCGCGACGGCGCATGGCGCACACACAGGCGAAGCCGTGCGGTGCCGTGCGCGGCGACGATATGGCGTTCCTCGTCGGTGGCGACTTCAACGAGCGGCTCGGAGCCGGGCGGCAGCGGGATCGCGCGTTCCGGATCCTCCGCCTCGATGATCACTACATCAGGCGCGGCGTCGGGCGACCAGAGCGCAGGCGCTTCGCGCGGGTTTGCCAGCGGGTCCGTGGGGAAAGCTCAAGCCCCAACGCCGGGACAGGCCCTCCTGTTGCATCATCTCCGTCTGGGGAAACGCCGCGATGCGAGCCATGGTATCGGCATGGTCCTGGCGATAGTCTGCGTTGCGATTCAGAAATTCCTGCGCGAAATCCGCATAATCATGGTCTCGATACTGATCTGCGGTCGATGGTGACCGCCAAGACGAACCACCGGACATAAAGACCTCTGCAATGCACAGGCGAGAAGGCCAAGCATCAAGTCTTTGTTCGGTAAAGATAACCCGCTAGTTACCAAGTTTGCGGAAGATTGTGCGGGCGTCCGTAGTAAAACGGGGATGGCGACTAGGGATTCGTCCGCATTGTACTGACGAAAATCAACCTTCTCGCGATTTATCAAGAAGATGCTTGTAGCCGTGTTCGGTCATCCAGCGCGCCCGCGCCAGATGGCTGTCATGGACCTGGCGGGCACGATCAGGCTCGGCGTCGGCATCCAGGCCGAAGACGATGCTCGACACCTCGCGCCAGTCGGCACCCTCGTCGTCTGCATCAAGTATCCGTAAATACGTGACAAAATGGCGCTCATCATAAGCCGTGATGCGATCATCGGCTGGCGCGCGGTCCTCAAATGGCGGTGTCGTCATGGGCCGAGCCTTCGTTTCGACTCGTTTTTCATGACGTTACACATAGCATGAACACCGTCCAAAACGGTGAAAACTTGACCTGTTCCATTATTGGTAGGGCGGCGTGCAGTTTTGGGTACAAGCAAGCGTCGTCTCGAAACAGCGAACGGCACAGGCTGCCGCAAATATCCGCGTATTATAATACGTAGCACGGAGATACGCGACAGGTTTCTAAGCTACGGATGGATATCCGTAAGTTGTTCGGCGCGAACGTGCGTCACTATCGTGTTGCCGCAGGTTTGAGCCAGGAAGCGGTCGCCGAGCGGATGGGTGTCGATCGTGCCTATGTCAGCATGATCGAACGCGGCGGCCAAAACGCAACGTTGCTTTCCATCCATGAGACTGCTCAGGCGCTTCGGGTGAAGCCAGCTGATCTTCTCGCCGATCCGCCCGCCGACAGCGAGGCATAAACATGCCGAAGCCCCGCCCGGCAGGTGCCGGACGGGGCTGGCTTGGCGGTCAGTCGCCGTTGGTGCGGCGAGCGCGCGACCAGATCAGGTTGTAGGACTTGCCGTCTTCGTCGTCGAAGAGGTTGGCGAAGATCGGGGCGGTGAAGCTGGGATCGTCGAGCTTGACCGAGAGATAGTCGCGGCCTTCGTTCGAGGTCTTGGTCCAGGCGGCGCCGATTTCCGCGCGGCCGACGAAAACCCGGTGCGAGGGTGCGTTCTCGTTGTCGCTGGCTTCGGGGACGATGCGGACGTTCTTCTGCTGCACCGACATGGTGACGATCTCGCCCTTGTATTCGTTGCCGGTCTTGGTGAAAGTGCCGATGTTGGCCATGATGCATTCCTTCAAGTTGGTCGAACCCGCGCCCATCGCGGCCTCGATGGCTGGTTGAAGGCAGGGGCTTGCGCCCGCTGCACCGGTACGGCCGGAACGCGAGTGAAGGACGGCGGCCAGACGGCTTTCTTGCCTCGCGAGGAATGGGCGGCACGCCCAGGGGAAGAAAGCTGGCTGAGACGCCGTTGCAGCAAGGGATCAAGCGGCGAAGCCATCCCCTGCCAACCAGAGCCATTGAAGAGGCGGCAGTGGGCTCGGGTCACACTTGAGCAGGAATTCATGGCCCTTCCCGGACTTGCCAGACCGAGCAACGAGCAGGGTGATTTCGTTTGTCGCGTGACCGTTGATCGTTTCCGCATCCCGGACTCCCAGCGACTGCAACGCGCCTGTCCCGGTCCGTTCGAGATCCGTGATCGGTCCGTAACTGACCTGGCTCCGAAAGGCCCCGCATTCGTGTTCAGGCTTGACCCAACACCCGCCCTGACTGACCTCACCCGGGCCGGCGAAGGCAAACACCCTTGATCTCACACCTCGCTCTTAACGGCCGATCTGACCGTGCCAGCCCCGTCCGGCACCTGCCGGATGGGGCTTTGGGGGACGCCGAAGCTAGAGGCGGGCGCGGCTCCATTGCGTCCAGGAGGCGGTCGCGATGATCGCAGCGCCGAGCAGCGAGACAGTTGGCTGCCATGCACCTTGGGGCATGGTCGCAACCGCGATGCCGTGAACCGCGTGATAGCCGGCGACCGCGGCGGGTGCAGCGAAGGCGGTTCCGATCGCCGCCCGCGTCACGTCGGACTTGGCGAAGGCCAGGGCGATCTGCGCGGCGGCGAGCAGGACGATGGCGGCAATGGCCGCAGCGGCAAGTGCAACGACGATGCCGCTGTCGCTGCGATAGGTCGCCGAACCAGCGACAAAGGCTGCGAACAGCGGCAGGGCATAGATCGAGAGGCGGAAAAGCAGCGCGCAGATCATGAATACTGCAACGATAATCAGGGTGAAGCCGATCAGCATGGCGTCCTCCTTGAAGCCAAGGGCAAGGGACGCGCTCTCCACCTCCACCGCAGCGCAATGTGCTTGGATTCCATAGCAGACACGGGCGCAGGCCGGAATACCCGTTGGGCATCCAGCCAGCGTGCGATGTGCGCTGAAGCACGTTCAGGGATTGAACGGGTCATATTCGCGAACGATGCTGCCAGGGTCACCATCGAATTCGGAAGTGGGGACGGCAGCGTAGCCGTTACCGGCGTGGAACAGGGTGACGCAGACCATCAGGGTCCGGGCGAGACACCAGGCGTGACGCTGTGCGATTGTGAGTGACATGTTCGAGCTCCTGTCTCGGAGCAGGGACCATCCCCGCTCGACAGGCCCCGGACAGACGGCGCAAAGCCGCAATCACCAC
>Ga0233424_10001294_pt1 | contig 23114 bp, 37 predicted proteins | sample Watercolumn_Towu_FD_181011 | JGI IMG/M metagenome (GOLD analysis project Ga0233424, IMG submission 181011) | Freshwater microbial communities from Lake Towuti, South Sulawesi, Indonesia - Watercolumn_Towuti2014_125_MG | ecosystem: Environmental > Aquatic > Freshwater > Lake | place: Indonesia... | reverse complement strand
CGATTTTTCCTGTTTTTCTTGCTTTTTCTATTATACTGTAGAAGTCCATTAGACCTCCTGGTTTAGTTAACCTTCATCGGCTTATATCTTAATTAAAAAATGGGTTTATAAATGTTTCTTGAAACATTTATACTATAAACTCAAAATTAAATTTAACTTTCATCTCCATAATATATCAACATCATTAGTTCTTTCTCTTGGTTTTATATCTATCTTTTTATAATTAACAAGAACTTTTCTTCCAGCGCCTTTAAAAATAAGCTCTCCAGTATAAGCAATCATTCCACCATTATCAACAAGCAAAGATTTCTCAGGACAAAAGAATTTTGCTTTTCTTTCTTTACACATTATCTTACACATTTCCTGCAATCTAGAATTACAAGCAACGCCTCCACCTAAAACAAGTTCTTTTTTACCAGTATGAGCGAGTGCTCTTTCTGCACATTCAACAAGCATAGCAAAAGCAGTTTCCTGAATACTAAAAGCAACATCTTTCAAACTTTCTCCTTTCTTCAAAAGCTGTTCTGCTTTAGTAGCCATTCCTGAAAAAGAAATATCCATACCTTTTATTGAATAAGGCAACTCAATATAATTTCCATGAGCTGCTTCTTTCTCTAATTTAGGTCCTCCTGGAAATCCAAGTCCTGCACTTCTAGCAACTTTATCTAAAAAATTACCCACACCTATATCAAGCGTCTCTCCAAACACTCTATATTTTCCAGACTCATAAGCAATTATTTGAGTATTAGCTCCGGATGTATAAAGTAAAACTGGATCTTTGGCTCCCAAACTCCTTCCAATCTCTAAATGAGCAATACAATGATTAACTGGAATTATTTTTAATCCCAACTTCTGAGCCTTATGCTTAACAAAATTCATTCCAATAAACAAGCAAGGAGCTAATCCAGGAGCATTAGATAAAGCAATAGCCTCTATTTTCTCTTCACCGATTCCAGCTTTATCAAGAGCATCATTCCAAACCTGCTCAGCAACTAATTTATGATGCTCAGCAGCTTTAATAGGAATTATCCCTCCAGATTCTGTCATAAACATATCTCTTACATTAGAAAGAATCTTACCCTTATTAACAACACCAACACCAAAAGTATGTGCCGTACACTCCACACCAATTATCATAAACTAAACAACAAAACCAACTTTAAAAACATCGCTAAAAAATTAAAAACCTGAAAACCTTATCTGCATAAGATTAATTTTACCTGCTGGAGACGTTTTATAAAACTCTTTTCCTATTAATAACATATCAGGCATCTATCAGCCCAGTCTTTTCTTAACAATCTCCAGCTCTCTCTTCAAATAAAAATACAATCTCTGTGCCTCTTCCAAGCTGACAATATAATCTTGCTTAAGGTCATTCTTTACAGCCAAGTATCTCTGATAAGATGCATTTCCATGAGAGACTTTATTAATTAATTGAACAAAATTATTTTTTGAATAGGACTTATTTTTTATCAGACAATTTATAATATAAATACTTCTTATTCTCAAAACTAATGTATAGATAACCCTATCAGGAACCTGCTTCTTGCTCTTTATAAATTCCAATATCTCCTCAATCATCTTAAATTTTTCCTGCGTTGTTTGAATGTGCCATAGCACATTTTTTTTGTTAACAGTAACATCAAAAGACTCAAGAAAATCAGAATTCAATAAAGCCTTTGCTTCTTTAATCATCTGCCCAAGTGGAAGCAAATCCTCTTTTAATTTTCTCTTCAATACATCCAAAGAAACAACAAAGATATTATAAACACTATCCTTGATTAACTCTTTATCAGTATTTCTAGTTATAACTAATACATCAATATCACTATTCGTATCTTCTTCTCCTCTTGCATAGCTTCCAGTAAGATAAATACCAATTATCTCTTTGAGCTCAATATGGTTATTCCTAATTATAGACAAAGTTTCATTCAATATCATTTCATTTGTTTTTCTTGCAAGTTCAACTCTTACTTCCTTGTTAAGCCAAGACCTTGGAAGTATAACTGCAGATGAATTACCTGCCTTAATTGCTTTCTTTATCTGGATTTGTTCCATGCCTAATTTTCCTCCAAGTAGTCTTTATCTTCTTTTATTTGCTTAAGGAAGCTCTTATCAATTTCTTTTCTCCAATAATCTTTGGTGGTATCTTTTCTGCCTTCTTCATTCTCAATCTTGTCTTCATGTTTCTTCACTTGCTCACTAACTGAAACAATTCTCTTCTTTCTTATTTTTTTCATGCGTTTTCTGTCTCCCATATATAATTCTATATGTAAGTACATGTAATTACATATTTATAAATCTTTGCTGGATAATTTGATTAAGGAAAAAGCAGGGATTAAAGGGATAACTATTACTCTCTTTTTCCCATAGCATAATGATGGACAGGAGCAACAAGTAAACTCGCAAGAGAGCCAAATAAAGCAGCTTTTGTACCTGAAAAGTCATCGGAAAGAAAAGAAAATGCCCCAAGAAATGCTAAGGTTCCACCTAATAAGTAAAGCTCTCTTATAGCATCAACATCTCTCTTACAAGATAAAGTTCCTAAAAGTTTAGAGGGCTTATCAATCAATATACTATTAAGATGCCTATGAGTCATTTCATAATCTCTTCTCCAGGAAAAATTATTCCTCTGTAAATCAAAAAAAGGATTATAATTCATATAGTAAAATAAATAATTTTGTTTATATATTTACCTATAAAAGAAAAAATAAAAATAAAAAATCAAGATATTTTATCTCTTCTTTTTCTTTCTGCCGCCACGAGCCATTTTAGCTTCACATACGTTCCCCTTTCCGTCAACATAGTAAAGGTGACCTGGCCTTCTCTTAACGACATTCCTAACCAATATTGTTCCCATTCATACCTCCTTTTTATTTAACTCTTAAAAAGAGTTATAATGAATAAAAATCATTTATCTATTTAAATCTTTTCTTTCCGACGAGAAAATCAACTATTTTAGTGTTTTCATTATTAAGTGGAATCTCTACAAGTTTTCTAAACATTTTTTTAGTTTTTACAGATAAAATAAAAGGAAAAACTATTTTTTTATCGACGACATTATTGTTTTTATCAAGCCATACTGCTAGAAATGGAAAGAAAACAAATAAAGAATGAATAGAATAATTAACATCTTCTGAGAATTCAAAAAGTAAATTTTCTACCTTTCTTGTTCTAAACATCAATCCAGAAAATCTACCAAAAAAAGAAACTTTATGCACTTTTAAGTTTATTTTCTTCTTTCCTCTTTTTATATAAATAATATTGCTCAAATTGTCCACCAATTTTTATTAGAAACTGAAGTATTAATCTTTTCTTTTATACTAACGAGTTTTTCATGCATTATCTCAACGTTTTTATCACATACAAAATCATGTTGTCTAAATCCACCACCAAAAGTCTTAGGAATATGCATTAATTCATGAATAATAACTTTATCCTGCTCAGCTTGACTCATCTTAGTAAAATTTTCAAGAAACTCTATAGCATAACAAGCTTTAACATTCATAGCTTTCTGCATCAATTTACCGATAGTATGACATCTAGCAATTGTTCTCTTAGTACTACTACCATAACTTCTAAAACATCTAACTCGATTAATATCGACCCAATCCATATTAAGAAGTCTAACTATCTCTTCCATTCTATTCTGCAAATCAGGAGCAAATTCGTATTTCATCTCTTTAATTCTCTTTTTTATTTATTTTTCAACTCTCTTCTAACTTCATCCATAAAGGATAAAACTTTCTCTGCATAATCTAGTTTTAATATCTTTCCATAATATTTTATACCATTCCTAAAATATCTTAAATCGTCCATAAAAGTAATTTTATTCTCATTAAAACCCAATTCTCTTAAATAAGCTACTTCAGCTTCATGAGAATTATCAGAATTATAACCTTTAAGAACTAATTTTGCTCTAATAAGCTCTATAAGAATATCGTAACAGGTTTCAATTACATAATTAGGATTTAATTCTTTAACTCCCATCTTTTCTTTCACTTTTATAAAAAAGTTATACCTATCATTAGATTCAGAAGATAGGGACTCTGCTCTCTGAAAATCAGGTTTTTGCTTTCTAACTATACCTTTTTGAAGAAACTCATTAAAATTCTTAAGAACTCTCATAAATCAACACTTCCTGATAAAATAACGCCATTCAATATATTATTTTTAAGATTTTTAGGTATTATTTTCCAAGAATCATAAAATTCTACATTTATCTCTCTTTCAAGAAGTTTCTCATATTCTTCCAAATTAATATTTCTTTCTTTATTACCAATAATAGCTATATCTATATCAGATTTAATAACATCTCCTCCTTGACTATAGCTACCAAATAAGAAAATAGTTGTTCCTGGAAAACTATTAAAAAGTTTATCGTAAAGACCAGACTGATAAATCATTCTTATATTTTCAATTCTCTTCATAAAAATTACTTCAGAAGATTCTCTATTCAAAAAAACCAGAGATAAATTTATTTTACCTTGTCTTTCAATAATAATAATCTTTTCTTTCTCTAATTCAACAAGAGCGTTCCCTATAGCGGTAGGAGAAACTTTCAATAATTTAGAGATCTCTCTTTGATTAAGTTTCTCACCAGATTTTGCAGATAATAATGTAAAAATCTCTTCCTGTAATCGTGTCCATTTAAGTTTATACATATCCATATTAATTTATATATGTAAACTTAACTTTATAAGTCTTTCTAATAACAAAATTAAAACATTTCATAAACATAATTGCCTTTAACATCTTTCCCAGCGAATTCAACTCTATTTGACGGAGTTCCAGTTTTCTTAGATAACAAACTCCCTATAACTTTCCAAGAACCATCATCTTCCTCAAAAGGAAGGTAAACTAAATACATACCATTACCAAATTTTTCAAAAACTTCCTTACTAGCATTAAATCTTACTTTAACAGTTGCTCTCATTCCCATAAAAATAAAACAAACAATTAATATTTAAGTTTTTATATTCTATAAAAACTAACCTCCATACTTAGGTCTAAAACCAGAATCTCTTCTACAAACATCAAATAATCTAGAAGATGCAGATAATTTAGTTTCATCAAAAATACCTCTAGGTAGTTCAGCAATTTTAAATATATCAATTAAAACCTAATTCGGTTTTATGCTTATCTAATGCTTTTATAACTAAAATAAAATGCTCATCTTCATTTATACCGAGTTCTTCAATACCTTGTTTAATATCCTCTCTATTTATTGCAGCTGCAAAGTCTTTTTTCTTCAAAGCTTTCTTCACAGAAGAAGCTTCCATACCTAGAAAGCGATCAGGTCTAACTTTAGCTAAAGCACAAATAAAACCAGACAATTCATCAACTGCAAATAAAACTTTAGCCATTTTACTTTCTCTCTTTACTCCTGTATGATTTCCATGACCTAAGATAGCAATAATAATATCTTCAGAATAACCTTCTTTTCTTAATATCTTACTTCCTTCAACCGGATGTTTATCAGCACTTGGATGTATCTCCCAATCAAAATCATGGAGCAAGCCAGATATCCACCATTTATCCTTCTCTTCATCTTTCAACTCAAATTTTTCAGCATAAGCTTCCATAGAATAAGCAACGCTTAAACAATGTCTTCTCAAACTTTCATTTTTAACATTTTTATGCAATAAATCTAAAGCTTCCTGTCTAGTTTTCATATTATTCAAACAAAAGTACCCTATTTAATAATTATGAAACTATAATTTCCTACCCTATGGTAGGAAAAAGTAGGAATATTTAAATACTTATTCCTACTAAATAAAACATGGAAATAACAAGGCAATTGGGCGAGAAAGGGCAAATAGTGATACCTAAAGATGTAAGAGAATTATTAGGGGTAAAAGAGAGACAAGAGATAACTTTTATTATAGAAAAAAATGAAGTTAGATTAAAAAAGAAGCAAACGGCGGAAGAGTGGCTAAAACATTTTCTAAGATATAGAAAGAAAGGAAAGAGCATGACTCTTGAAGAACTTAAAAAAATAGAGGATGAAAGTTATGATTTACCTTGATACAAATATCTTTATCTATCCTCACACTGGAGATGATGCAAAATCAGATGTGTGTATATCTATTCTGCAAAAAGCAACAAGTCAAGAAATTAAAGCTGGAACTTCCATTCTCACATGGGATGAGTTTCAGCATGTACTAAAAAAAGAATATCCTGAAAAAGAAAAATATAAAGCAATAGAACAGAGCAAAGATTTGCTAACCAATTCAGGTATTGTCTGGTTTGAAGCAACAAAAGAAATTATAGAAAAAGCACAAGAACTAACAGAAAAATATAATATCAAGCCGAGAGATGCTATTCACGCAGCAACAGCAATTCTAAATGGCTGTACAGAGGTAATCTCAGATGATTCTGATTTTGATAAAATTAAAGAAATAAAGAGAAAGAAACTATGAAAAAAGGCAAAGTAACACTTGGTGTAAACCTAATAGGAGTACGAGACCTGAAGCGAGCGCGCCCCTTCTATGAAAAAATAATAGGAATGCACTTTATTGAATTCCGTCCGCCTTTTGCTGAAGCAACATTAGGAAAAGCTTTATTTAATATAGAGGAAGATGCTCAGTACAGAGAGAAAGAGTGGGCAAAGAAGAACATTGGAGGAAGAAAATCCTGCGTCTTCGATGTCAAGGACATGGACTATTTTCTAAAAAGAGCAACAAAGGCAGGAGCGCGAATAATCGAACAACCAAAGCTTCAGCCGTGGGGCTGGATAAATGCAGTTATAACAGACCTTGATGGGAATGAATTCTGTATTGAACAAGAAGCATGATTTTCTTCAAGTTCCTTGACACAAAGATATGTACATTGTAATGACCATAACATTTATAAATAAGTACATTCTAATGTACACATAATAAAATGGAACAAAGCACACTTGAAGAGTTTAATCATTGGTGGATAGAAGGAAAAGTAGACACAGACTTAGCTTTGCCTTTTAAAAGAAATGATTACATTGACATTGAGAAAAGCATCAATAAAAGATTTATCGTTGCTCTTATAGGTCTTAGAAGAGTTGGAAAGACAACCACACTTTATCAATTAATACAATGGTTAATTGCAGAGAAAGTACATAAAACAAACATCCTATTTTTTTCTTTTGATGAAATATCTATAAAACTTGGAGAGGTCATAGAAAAATATAAGGAATTGCAAAAGAAAGATTTGCGTGAAGAGAAGGTTTATATTTTTCTTGATGAAATACAAAAATGTAATAATTGGCAAAACGAATTAAAAAAATATTATGACTTATACCCTAAAATAAAGTTTATTATCAGCGGTTCGGAATCTTTATTTATAAAAAAGAAAACGGGAGAAACATTGGCCGGCAGAATAACAGAATTTATGCTAACTCCTTTTACATTTAGAGAATATTTACGATTTAAGGGGCTTACTGAAGAAGATCTAAAATATGAAACAAAAGTAAAGCCTCTCTTTCATACTTTCATAGAAAAGGGAGGCTTCCCAGAAACATTTACTTTTGAAAGTGAACGAGAGCATAAAGAATATTTGAGAACATTGGTTGTTGACAAGATAGTCTATAAGGATATACCCTTAATGTTCAAGCTTGAAGATCCAGAATTTTTAAGAGTTCTTCTGGAATTGATAGCTACTAATCCTGGAATGTATATAGATTATCAATCATTAAGTAAACAATTTGAGAAAGATAGAAGAGTTGTAAAAGATTATATTTCTTACCTGAAAGAAAGCTTTTTGATAAAATTACTTGGTAACTATAGAAAGGGAAGTATTACTACTTTGAGAAAGAAGAAACGAGCATATCCTGCTGATAATGGAATAATCTCTCTCTATAAATCAAAAATCGAACAGGACTTTTTTGGGAGAATGGTAGAAAGTAGCGCTGTAAATAAAATCAATGCACAAAGCTTTTGGAAGAACGGAAATGAAATTGATATTGTTCATAATACTATTCCGATAGAAATAAAATATCAAGAAAAAATAAATGCAGAAGACTTTAAGCCAGTTAGACACTTTATGAGAAAATTCTCTATAAATAAAGGCATCGTAGTAACAAAGAAAGAAGAAAAAGATATACACTGTGAAGAAGGCATTATAAAACTTATTCCAGCATGGAAATGGTTTCTGGAATAAAAAAACCTCTTGTGAAGCCATTAAGGCTTAATTCTCGTTGAATACGATTTTTCCATATTTCAAAATAGGGTCACCAATAATCCCTATTTAGTCATTATTTCTAACCCATCTCCTTGCTTCAAAACATAATCTTTTCCAACAGCTTGTTTCGTCTTAATATGCACTGCTTTAACAAAATCTCTCCCTATATCACTATGCAACCTATAAGCAAAATCAAGCGCTGTACTTCCAGGAGGCATAAGATAACAATCAGGTAAAACATTTCCCTTACTATCACTAAGTTTAGAACCTGCAGGATAAATAGAGACATACTTTAGTATATCAAAAACAACTTTATTCATAATCTCCTGAATTCCCGTGCTACCATATTCATGCATTATCTTCTTTATACTCTCAAGAGCTTCCTTTTGCTTTCCAGTAATTTCTTTCTTAACTTCAAAATTTTTCTCTCCAGGAATATAATCTATCAATCCAGCTTTATCTGCCTGTCTTAAACTAAGCTCACCATCTGCAAAACAAGGAACAATAATATAATCAAACTCTTTCTTTATCTTTTCATAATTCTCTTTACCATTAGGTCTATCTATTTTATTTGCAGCTAAAATCATAGGCTTAGTATATTTTCTAAGCATCTGTGCAAAGTTCTGCAAATCCAAATCGCTCCAAGAAGTTGGTTTTTCAGGATTCAACTTACTCTTCAAAACAACCGCTCTAACATCATCCTCGCTTACCTTCAATCCTGAAAACTGCTTAGCAACAGCCTCTTCAAATTTCTTCTTCTGCATTTCAACCGTTCTAGCAAAAACACTCCAAGCCTTATTTAATATTCCTAGATACCATAAATCTAATTCTCTCTCAACAATTCTTATATCATTTCCAGGATAATAATTAGTAGTTGGTTTTCCCTCTCCATCTGTCTCTCCAGACAAGTCTATAACATGAATAAAAGCATCAGCAGCAGATAAATCATTCAAAAACTCATTTCCAAGACCTTTTCCAGAACTTGCACCCTCAACTAATCCTGCAACATCCATCAATTCAAAAGGAACAAATCTAAATCCGGATTTAACATAACCTTCTCTAGGATTACTTACCTTACCAAAATCTTTAGCCAAGTCATTTATCTTAACATAAGCAATTCCATGATTAGGTTTTATAGTTGCAAAGGGATAATTTGCAATTAAAACATCTACAAGCGTTGCCGCTTTAAAGAAAGTCGATTTACCAGCATTAGGCCTACCAACAAGTCCAATTAACATATAAATTAGCAGAAAATAAGCAATTTAAGGCTTTGTATTAGTCATTACCAAACAAATAAGCATTATGATTAGCAAAGTCACGGTTAAGACAAAAAGCTCTGACAAAGCTATCATGTGTATCTTTCATTTTGCGGTTAATTTCTGCATACTCTTTGGGAAAACGAACAACTTTTCTAGCAATTTGATTAATTAACTTACAATATGCTTCACCCCAATATTTTTTATCCGTAAGTCTTTCATCACTCTTATTATTATCAACAAAGCCAATCTCATTCTCCGAAGCCCAACTATAAGCTGATTGAATAGCGTCTCCATGATGCCACCCATCAGTACATAATACAACAGGCACGTTCTTCCCTCTTAATTCAGAAGCCAAATACGCTCCGGAAGGAGGCATAGATGTTCCTTCCGACCAACGTAAAACTTCTTGCCATATTCTCGGAGCTCTATAATTATTTTCCCAGCTCCTAAACATTTCTTTAAGTGAGAATCGAATATTTCTATCGTCTTCAATACCTGTAGGATAAAAAATATCTGTTATAACACCATCAATATGTCTTGGACTCTTAAAGGCTTCTTCAACAATCGCTCGAGCATCTCTTAAAGTAGAAGCATAGAATGGCTCAAATTTCGTTCCTGCTTCAATTCTTCTTTGCATTTCAGTTTTTGCATCTTCCAAGTGCTTCATATTATCTTCTACAATGAGCAATCTTAAAGGCTCTTCAATATAAATTAAGTTTTGTTCCATAAAACCAGATTTAAAATAGCACTATTAAATCTTTATCCTCTCAAAAGAGACTATAAAAAGAAAGAAATATAAACCCTTAAACAATAAATAAGATATGGATACAACAATATTTGAAGAACTAGGCTTAACACAAGCAGAAATTAAAGTCTATATAAAACTTTTAGAACTAGGGACAAGTACGGCTGGTCCTATCCTAGAAAAAACCAGTCTCCAAAATTCTGTGATTCACCGAGCATTAAACTCTCTCATAGAAAAAGGGTTAATAAATTACATTCTTGAAGGAAAAAGAAAGCTCTACCAGGCAACAAACCCTGAAAGTTTTTATCAGTTTATAGAAGAAAAAAAGAGAAAATTTACAGAAATACTACCCGAACTCAAAAACAAAGAAAACACGTTAAAAGAAAAAGAAATAGCAACAATCTACAAAGGCATAAGAGGAATAAAAGAAGTTTACATTTTTATGATTAACGTTAAAGCTAAAGAATATAACACATTTGGTGGAGGGTATCCTTGTGTAGAAAAAATGGGGGAAACCTGGTGGCTTAATTTACACGAAAAGAGAATACAAAACAAGCTCCCAGCCAGACAAGTCTTTGATGAAACAGTAAAAGAGATAGGTAAACACATTTCAAAAAAACCATTAAGCAAGGTAAGATACCTAACAAAGGAGTTCGCTCAATTTCAGGAAACAATTATCGTGGGGGAATATGTTGCTATCGCTGTTTTTACTGAAAATCCATATGCATTCTTAATTAAAGATAAATCTGTCGCAGAAGGTTACAGAAAACACTTTGAAGTCCTCTGGAAGCAATCAAAAAATTAAACCATTATAAGATTATTTATTAAATCAAATAAGAAATAACTTGCTGTTGTATTAAACAATAATTATCTATAAAAAGATAATATCTAAGATAATTTAATGGATGAACACAAATACAATCATATTATATTAATTGGATGGTAAATCCCGAGGCTTGGGTTATAGGTGTTATGTCTAGTAAAAATAAATACATAAATTCATCTTGTGGTAAATTATCTGAAAGAGAATTTATAGAAGCTAGAGAAGTATTAAGTAAAAATGCAATAGACGTATATGGAGAAGCTAACTTAGAAGGTGTAAGAATTTACAAACTTCCAGAATACCCTTCATCTGTTATTACATTAGAATTTTCACCTAGAAAAGAAAGAATTCAAATAGGCTCGTCAAATTTAGAGGAAGCAATTACACTATCTCTTCAAACCCAATTCCTTTTTAGCAAATTTTGTAATAGCTCTATAAAAGTCACCTTCAAAATAAGTATCATTAGCTAAAGTATAATCAGCCATTCTCACACACGAGCCAGTTTTTTGAAAGACATTAGTAGCATACTTTCCTCTTCCTCTATCTCTATCATCTACCTCCCTAAAATCCTTTAAATCTTGAGGATCTCCAGGCCTTGCTCTTTCTCTTATTCTAGTCCATCTAACTTTCAAAGGAGAAGTGACTGCAACTAAAGTAAAATCTTCTCCATAAACCTCTCTAAATTCTCTCACTTGTTTTGGAGTTCTAAAAGAAGTAACGACATAATCACCTTCTTTTATTCTAGCCATAACTCTGTCAGTAAGTAAACCTCTTTCTTCCATATTTCTTCCTATCTCTTGTAAAACTTCTCTACTCTCACTCTTGCCTCTAGTTTTAGCTTCTTTTAATATCTCTTCTTTAAAACTAAGCGGTAAAAAACGATAATGTTTAGCAACATAATTAACAAAAGTATCTTTTCCAGCTCCAATATATCCTGTAACTCCGAGTATCATATTATTTTATACCTCTAAGAAGTTTATCTACTTTCTTTTTTAAATCTTCTTTACTCTTATCATTAACTAATTTTATATCTATCATTTTCATACATTTATCTATTTGCAATCCATATTCTGGTTGTCCCTTACCATTATTTTCATCATCTAACTTTTTTACATCCTGTATAGAGTGAGGATCATTCTCTCTATTCCTCATAATTATCCATTGCAGTCTTTTTTCAATTGGAGCTTCAAGACCAACTATAATACTATCTCCAAATTCTCTTAAAGCTTTAATCTCATCAGGATTTCTTATTCCTTCAAGAACGTAATTTTTATTTCTATCTACTTTTTCAAGAAGTCTCTTAGCAATATAACCTGCTCCATTTTTCTCCCTTAATTCATTACCTAAATCTCTCAAAACATCTCTAGTTATAGCTATTCCTTTCTTCTTACACTCTTCTCTTAAAAAGTCTGAGAAAATAAGTTTAACAAAACCTCTTTTTTCAAGTTCATTAGAAATCTCTCCTTTTCCAGAACCAGTAGAACCAACAATGCCTATAATCATTTCTTCGGTACAATCCTAAACTTTAAATACATTCCCAAATTGCATTTCTTGATCCCATAGCTCAGCCCGGTTTTAGAGCGCCGCTCTTATAAGAGCTTATCTCACTAGAGATATGATTCCCTCCTATTCGTTAGGAGATGGAAGCCTGGAAGAACCTAGGTTCTTTAGGCAACTAAGGAAGGCGGAGGTCCGGAGTTCAAATCTCCGTGGGATCATTTTACCTCCAGACCAACATTTATATATTCTTTCCATCTGTAATTATCATATGGAAATGATAAAATGTCATAAGTATGATACCAATAAAGTTTATGATAATATAGACAACTGGGAAATTACTGATCAATTAAAATATAAAATAACATTATTCTTAAAAAAATATGCGAGTGGTGAGATAACTGGAAACGTTTTAGATAAAGGTTCTATTACTAGATATGCTCAATACTTGAAAGTTGCAGTTGAAAATATTTCTTCTTTTGATGAGAAAGGTATATCTAAGTTTAAAGAAAACTTCCTTAGTGATAAAATTAAAGGGAATAGAGGTTCAGCTTTTAGTTTAAGAGGTAAAAAAGAATTATTGAACGTAGTGATAAGATTTATAGAATTTAACTTTCCTAATAAACTAACATCTCTTAAAAAAATACTAGAGATTAAGATTAGAATAAAAAAGAATGATATCGAAACTTTGACTGATGATGAAGCTGAAAGACTTATTAAAGAAACAAAACCTTTAGATAAAAAGTTCTTATTAGAAGTCTTAAACCACTCAGGTATGAGAGCCGAAGAGTTTCATAACGTAAGATATTCAGATATTATTCTCCCTAAAAATAAAAGTATGTATATTAAGATCAATCTCAGGAACGAGTTTAGTAAAACCGAAGGTAGAACCATAACGTTATTTGGAAAAAATAGTTTAAAGATCGTCAAAGAGTTTTTAGCTTATAGGCTAGAGGAAGGAATGAAACCAGAAGATCCAGTTTTTCCTACGACTTATTTTAGTGCAAAGAAATGGATGGCTAGACACGGAAAGAAAGTTCTAGGGAAAAATGTTTATTATCACCTATGGCGTCATACTTGTGCAACTAGATTAAGTTCTAAACTAAATAGGCAACAGCTTTGCATTTTCTTCGGGTGGAAGTTTAGTTCGCCCATGCCTGATATTTATATAAAAAGAAGTGGTGTTAATATGATTGATGTTGAAGAGAAATTTGCAAATACAGATATAGAAGACTTAAAGAAAGAATATGATAATAAGCTTGAAGAAAAGAAACAAGAGTTACAGATAAAAATAGAATTATCAGAAAGTGCTTTAGGAAAAAGAATGAAACTAATAGAGACTTTAATGGGCGCACTAATGAAGGAAAAGAGAAACGAAGACTTTGAAGTTTATTTCGATAAGTTAGTTAAGAATAATCCTGAGTTGGCTAAATCTATTTTGACATTAGCTGAAGAAAAACAACTGAGAGTTATTTAAGATTATCTAAACCTTATTTAGAAAGTCCTTACCTTTATCAGTAAGATAAAAGGCTTCTATTATATACTCATTTTGATGTAACCAATTTATCAAAGGGAATTTTTTAGGATAATTTCTAATTTCTTCATCATTAAGAAGCTTAGTGAAATCTATACCTTCATTATTTTTTATAATATTCAAAATTTTTTTAGTTAATGGATTACTAGATATCTGTGAAAATAAGAAATTTCTCTCTTCGGCTAATTTTTGATTAAGTGCTATTCTCTTCTTTTCATATTCTACTTTATTAAATTTAATAATAGTAGGACGTCCTATTTTCTTTTCTTTAATTCTTTCACGAGATATCAAAGAATCTTTTTCTAATAGATTTAGATAATAAGCTAATGTGCTTCTTTTCATGTTTATTTTACGTTGTAATTCTGCGATGGATAAATCTTCATTTTTTAATATAGAAATTATTTTTAATAGAACCAAATCTTTTTCTAAAGCTTGTTTCACATTTTGCATAATTAACTAGATTATTATAACTATATATACCTTTGCTTTTAGTTATAACATTATAGTTATAACCGAAACATATATAAACCCCTTATTTGTAGATATATTATAACTATAATGTTAAAATCAAAATGGAAAAATACATTGTTTATAAAATAAGTGCAGAGCAAAAAGAAATGCTTTCTAATGAAGCTAAAAGACTAGGACTAAATCTTTCAGCTCTTTCTAGATTCGCCGTTATTAAATTCTTAAAAGAAAATGCGGAGGTTTCAACTTAGATTTTTCTAAGAGGTGCGTGATGGATTTAGTTAATTATTTAGGTTTAAAAGTTCACATAACTCTAGTTAATGAATATTATTATTCCGGCGTTGTTATTGAGGCAGATGAGCTTTCTTTAACTTTGATTGACAAACGTGGTAAGAAAGTTTCTCTTTCAAAAAATTCTATTGCTACAATAAGGGAGTTGTCAAAATGAAAAGGGCTAAGTTTAGAAAGATAAAACTCTTTTCTTTATGTTGGTATGGGTGTGGGGGTGGTAGTCGGGGGCTTTTGACTTTCCGTGATTTTTCTGAAATTCCTTCGTGTGTTTCGTGTGCTTTGACACATGGAAAAGCCAAAATAAGAAAGCCCCGTCATACATTCAAAAAACCAAAAGTTTACGAGGGAAATATCTCACAAGTAGGCATTATAGGGTTTGGAAATTCTGAAAAAGGAGAGGTTTTGAACCAATGACCCAAGTTATCGAAAGTGGGCTATGGAATGAATTTGAATCAGAACAAGCTAAAATTCAAAATTTTGATATAACCCAGCTTCAACTAACACCTGAGGATAACCAAGTTTTAGATATTTTCTTTAAGAAATTCTTAGATTCTGAAGAAACATTCCCATCAGGAAGCCGACACAACACTCTAGAAAAGAATTTCGCTATCTATCTTGTTCAAAATAAAATTCCTTTAGAACAAGTAAAAGAGGCTTACAAGAAAAAGGGTTTTGATATAAAAAGCTTAACAGCTCAAATTAAAGGCGTAATTGGTGGAACTTATAAAAATCCTCATGTTAATGTGGGCGAACTCGTTAACTGGTGCAAAGCCTTCCGTCCTGATTTAGTTGAATTGTTTAAGACAAAAGAACCTGTTCTAAATCAATCCCCTGATAAGATAAAATTTTATTGGGATAACGAATTACGTGAATATCAAGAAAAAGAGGTTTCTTGGTTAGTTGAAGGTTTAATAAAAGCTGGAACTATAAACGTTTTAGCTGGAAAGCGAAGCACCCTTAAAAGTTGGTTATCTATGATGTTGGCTTATTCTTTAGCTACTGAAATCAACTTCTTAGGAAAATTTAAGGTTTCAAAAGTAAGAACTCTCTATTTCGATAGAGAAAACGGATTAAGCACACTTAAACAAAGAAGTGCAATGATAAAACGAGGTTTAGAAATCCCTGATTGTGAAATAGCTTTCCTTAGTGAAGTTTATCTAAAGTTAGATAGTGTTCTAGATTTAAAGAAGATTGAGGAGATCTTAGTTCAAAATAAGATAAAATTCCTTGTGGTTGACACCTACAGACGAGTTATAAGTTTTGATGAAAACGATGCTAAACTAGTTTCGTGGTTATTTATCGATTTGCTTAAGCCTTTATGTGAAAGAGTTGGTTTGACTATTCTTTTAATTCACCACGAAAAGAAAGGAGAAGTTCAGGGCGATGAGATGGATATGATAAGAGGTTCTTCAGATTTGGCTAATTATGTTGATGGCGTCATTCAACTAACTAGAAAGGGCGATACTATTCTGGTAAAACAAACGAAAAACAGATCAGGAAAAGAACTAGAAGCCTTTAGTGTAAAAGTTGAAACTGATGAAACTTCTTATTTTAAGTTTAAGTACTTAGGAGAACCACAAACCCAAGAAACTAAAATTCAAAAGGTTCTAGTAGATTGGATCATTAAGGGTAAGAAGTCAAGCTTCACTTATACACAAGCTTTAACCTTTTGCGAATCTCAGAGCTATAAAAAGAACTCGATAGTTTCGGCTCTTAAAGATTTGACTTTGAAAGGTTTGCTTTCTAAAGACTCTTCAGACTCTCGAGCTCCTTACATAGTGAGTAAGGATTTGAGTTTAGAGGTGTTTAATGAGTGATTCCTTAGTTTATGATAAGGTTGGAGCATTGGTTTATTGGTTTACTTATAAGAGTAGTAAACCATTAAACCAATTAATGCCTTTTGGTTTAGAAGGTTTAAATAAACCAATTAAACCAATAAACCTTTCAGAATACGAAAAAGCAAGGCAAGAGTTATTATACCTTCTCAGCCAAAAACAAAGCTTTAGAGTAGCTACTGGTAAAAGCACATGGGTAAGTTATGAAACCTTTAATCCTTCCTATAACCTTAGAGAAATCTTAAACGATGAAATAGTTATAGAGTTTGATAGTGAGGATAAAGAGATAGTATTCCAAGCTGTAAACCAAACAGGTTTAAACCTTTACAATGCAGGATATCAGTTTGAGTATTGGGATCATGGTGGTAAGAGCCCTCATTTACATATAAGAGATTTACCTATTGAACATTTAGAAGCTGATAAAAGGAAACTCTTCAAGACTATGTTCATTAAGAAATATGTTCCTTCAGAGTTTCACAAGTATGTAGATTTTAGTTTAACAGGAGTTCATCTAATCGCTTTAGAGTGGACTACTCACTGGAAAGGCAAGTATGGAGTTAAAAGATTGCTTTCTGTCTTTGATGGTCAGAATAAAACTAATTATGGGGTGGAAGAATGAATAAACAATTAGTTTTACTAGACTTGTTTAAGTTTGTCCATACTGAAGATTTTAATAATAAACTCGAACTTAGGAAAAAAATCCTTTGGACTAACGAACAGCTAAATTTTAGAATGGACGTTCGAGAACTTGGACTTATAGAAAGTATTGACGATTATAATACCTGCTCACTTGAAGAACTTCAAGAAATTATCAAGGGTTATATTATGGACCTTGTAGACAAGGAGGACATCTAATGAAATTAAAGTTTGATGGTAAGGAATGGATTCAAGTTGATTCTAATGAAGAAGGTAATGGTATAATCTATTTGGATGGCTATCTTAAAAATAAACTAGATCTAGGTAGAAAGCTCATAAAGAAAGGGTGGGATCTCCCAATCCTTATAGATGGATTGGAACGTTCAGGTAAATCTACTCTAGGGATGACCATAGGTTTTTATTTATCTGATGGAACTTTAAACCAAAAGAACTTCGTCTCAGGTTTAAACGATTGTGCTATAAGAATTAAAGAAGCTCAAAAAGGAGAGGTATTAATTTTAGATGAGGGTTCACTAGTCTTCAATTCTAAGGATGCTATGGTCACAGCTCAGAAACAACTATTAAAAATATTAGATGTAGTCGGACAAAAGAACTTAATACTTATTATTATACTACCTTCTTTCTTTGACCTCAACAAACAAGTAGCCATAAGGAGAAGCCGTTTCCTTATTCACGTTTATCCTGACAGGGATTTTAATAGAGGTCAGTTTGCTTATTGGAGTGAGAAGAGAAAGAAAGCTCTGTATATTCTCGGTAAACAAAACTTTGGTTCTTATCTAACTCCTAAACCTAACTTCAGAGGATCATTTACAGATTTCAAACCTGAGTGGTACGAGGAATATATTAAGATTAAAAATAAATCTCTAGAAGAAGCTCTAGACTTTGGAGTTAAACAAACTATTGCAGATGAGAAGACTATTCAAGCTAAGCTAATATTAAATTTTAAGAAAAATAATCCTAATATACCGAACTCAGCGATAGCTAAAGGGTTCGGCATAAGCGAAAGAGTTCTATATCGTCGTTTAAAACTTAGTGCTACTTCTGAAACTGCCTCTGTGACGTCTTCTAGTAATAATAACTCAGCAAAACAAGGCAAAAAAAACAAAGAGGTGGACGATGATTAGAGGTTATACTTTAAGTTGGCTCTTACCTTTGATAGTATTCTTATTGTTATTTATTTTTAAAGATAAACTAGCCGAGTTGTTTTTAAGAATTATAAAGGAGGAAGACCTATGAGTGAAGAAATAGATAATCCGTTAAGACAAGACAACGGAGGAGAACCAATAACTCCAGAAGATAGTTTTCAAATTGCAAATAATAATATCTTAGAGTCTGCTCACTTAGAAGATAGAGCTAAAGGTATAAACCTAATGATTAATTCTAAGTATTATACTGCTTTGGATTTAATGGAATATCTACTTATTGCTAGAGATAAGATAATATCAACAAGTAACGGGAATCATAAAGGTACTTTAGGTGTTGGTTAAATGAGTTCGTCTATTGCTCAATTCACGAACAAATCACCTAGTTTTATGTGTAGAGATACCCTGTTTTTGTTCGCTATTTCGTTTAAATTTTAAAAAAAATGAAAAATTACGAAGTAAAAGTTATGGTAGAAAAGGAAATTAAGCTTAAGCTTATTGAGAAATCTAAGAGTCTAGGTTTAAGCTTAACTGGGTTTATAGAGAAAATCGCAAATGAACCAGTCATATTTTTAGATGCAAATGCGAAAGCTATGATTGAAGCCTTTTCCCCAATCTTTCCCAAGAAGTATAAAAATAAAAATTCTTAGTGAAAATTATGGTTAAGAAAAGAAACTTCGGAGCAGAACTATACTTATTAACGGCTAGAGCTGGTAGACTCTCTTTACAAGTACATCCTAAATTACATTTAGCCACAGCGATTAACAAAAGGAATCTTCTAAATAAAATGGTGAGAAAATAAAATGGAAGATAATCTCAGAGCTAGATTAACTAGGGAATTAGTACAAGAAAAAGAAGAAAGCCTAGCAAGACAAAAAGCAGAATACGAAGAAAAGATAAAAGCCCTAAAGGAAAGTAAGAAAGCTAAAAGGAATATATTCAAACCTAAACAGAAGATAAAAGAACCTAATTCTCCTTTAAAGCAACTTCAAGAAAAGGAAAAGTCTGAAAGAGAAGTAAATGAGTATAGACGTTTAAGATTTGCTAGATCTCGAGCTGGGAAGGTGGCTAATTTCCTTTTAAGACCTAATACAAGAGCTTTTTATGGTAACAGAGCCCTACCACCGACAAAAGCTCAGAGAATTGCTAGAATAATAGCTTTCCAAAGGCAACAACAAGCAAGGGCTAACTTTCTTAATAATAATATCGGATGGGAAGCTCATTTCCTTATGCCTCGAGTTAATTCAGAAATAATAAATTCTAGTTTGGAGGCTGATAGAATGACCACTCCTAACATAGATAGAGAAATATTTTCATTTAGGGATATTCATGGAACAATACCCTCAAGGCAAGTAAGTAAAGAGGCTTTAGCTCACTCTTTCGCCGATTTGAATGTTAATTTAGATATTGATGCAGAAGTAAACGCTTTTGCTAATATCTTGAACCCTTATAGTAGACGGAAAAAAGGGAGACGTTAATACATGAACGATATACAGAGATTAATTAGTTTCTTATTTTTTATTTTTGTTATAATTATGTGTTTTAATCTTTATAGTTGGTACACTCACCCTTTAACCATTACAATAACTGATCAAGTGCATATTATTAGGAGTGTATCATAAATGGGAATAATACAAAAGATAAAACAAGTATTTACACCTAAGAAAACAGAGTTTAAAGAAGTAGCTGATGTTAGTCGAGTTATTACTGGAACTGATGGAGGAGCTATAACTTCAAACCCTGCTTCTAGAACTTATACTGATACGATTAAGACTCCTCAAGGTACTACTACGACTATAACTAGAGGTGGAGGTGGGGGCTCAACAACTACTTTTGTACCTGCTACTCCAGAAACACCTTCAAATGTAACTCCTGTTTCTAATGAGGTTGTTATCAGTACACAGCAAAATATTGAAGCTGAAAGACAAAGACAGCAAGAAATACAAAGGCAACAAGCACAAAAACAACAACTGGATAAAGTAAACGAAATAATAAAAAATGAGAGTAAGAGAAATGTTTTATACAGAGGAACAATTTCTCAAGAACCAGAAAGAATAGAAGCTAAAGTTTACCCTTTTCCAACTATTTATAGAGAAAAGATAGGTTCTGTTATTGATAAAACAACACGGCAAGAAGTTCCAGTCTATTCAAAACCTAAATATATTGACCCTACTAAATTCGGGGAGGCTTCGGTAAGAGATGCAACTCCAGAAGAAGCTCAAGCTTTACAAGATTATGAAAGATCTCAAAGAGTACTAGAAAAGGTGGAAACTCCTAGTAAGTTTCAAAGAAAAGTAGGTGAAACAAAAGGAGTAATTAATATAAAAAGAAATGAATTAAACACCTCAGGGTCGGAAATATTAAAAAATGTAGGACTAAATGAGCAAAATATAAACCAATTGTCGAAAACGTTATCCTACGCTAATCCTATAAGTTTTGTTTCTCCTACTTATCAAAGAGTACTAGAAAAAGTAACTAATAAAACTATAACTTATGTGAAAGATAATCCAGCGGACCTACTAGTTACTGCTGGTATTGGGGGAGCTATTGGTCTGGGTCTTAAAGGTAGTGCGATATTAGTTCCTAGAGTTTTATCGAAAACTGGCTTGATAACCCTCAGTAATATCGCTGAGAAGAGCATTCCTATAGCTTCTAGAGGTATAGGATATATTTACGTGAGTAGTGAAGGAATATCAGCAGGTTCGACTTTATTTAGCAATACTTTAACTGAAGATCAGAAAATAAATACTTTAACAGAACAAGCAATAACTAATACGGCTTTAATATCAGGGACTATTTTGGGTGGTAGGTTAATAGGAAGTAGAGGTTCATTTAATCCCATAGAGGAAAGTAAATTAACAGAACCTGTTAATATTAAAAAGAATATTCCTAGAGATCCTTTTCTAGATCAGATAGCTAAAGAGAATCTAAAAGATATTTCCCTATCTATTGAACAAGCACGAAAGTCTAGAGATTTGTATAATCAAGCTAAAGAAGTAGTCTTAAAGGATTTAATAGAAAAAGTAAGAATTAAAGAAGCTCAAGCTCCCTCTTTGATGGTTACTAAGCTAAATAACCTAGATGTAATTAAATTATCACCAGATAGATTAACTAGTGGACAAATAAAAGATTTTAGACTAGAATTAGAGAATATCCTTAAGAGAACTCAATCATACAATCAGCCTTTAAAGGTTATGAATGTTAGAGATACTCCACAAATTCAAAGTCAAGCCGAGATTATAGAAAACTTAAGGAATATACAGAAAAGTAATAGCGTTAGTAATTTATTAAATACAAAACAACCTTTACAAGTTAAGGTTTTCGGTAAAGATCCAAACATAAGCTTAAACGAATTTAGACGTTCATTTAAAGAAATTTATACCAAAGAGAAGATAAAAGACTTTGAAAATAAACTTCAAGAGAGTTTTGATAGATACATTAAAAGAAACTCATCTAAGTTTATAGAAGTAAGTTTTGAGGGTAAACCCTCCGTATATGTTGGTAGTATTGGACAAACTCAAAACGAAAAGCTATTAGCTAAAGCGATAGATAAATCTCTTAAAGTAATAGAACCTACTAAACTGAATAAACCATTTAATGAGATAAAAGAAGGTAAGAATGTTTTAATTAAGGAAAATAAGATTCCAAGCTTAGAAAACGATATTGATAGTTTAGTTAAACTAAAAGTTAATAGAATATTAAACAAAGTTGAAAGCAAGGCATTATCTCAAGCTGTGGCGTTTAAGAGCATTCAATCACCACCTAGGAGAGCCGTTACGATAGATATAAACAAAAATAGAAGGGCTCAGATATATCTACCCTTCTCCCTTATTAAAAAAGAAGATAACAATGCTATTAATTTATCTTTAGCTACCTTAAACTCTCTTTCTAAAGAAGATTATGCTCAATTATCTAAACAATCGTTTAATGATGCGTTTATCCAAAAACAAAATAAAGCTTTTGATAACCCTTCTTTGAAAGTTGACTTATCTAAACCTGAGAAGATATTCAAGGATATAAATTTACAAAGACCTATAAGTCGAACCAAAAACCGAAATATTAATACTCCTTCGCTAATATTTCCAAAAGAACCTATAAGAAAGGTCAAGTTTAATTTCGATAGAGAAAGAAAGAGAGTTAAGAAAAGTAACAAAGTTGCAAGTTATTCGGTTTTCTTAAAAAGAAGAGGATCGTTTAATCCTGTTGCTATTGATGTAAGTCTAAACAAAGCTTTAAGGATAGGTAGCGATAAAACTCTCAATACCTTAGCTAGAACATTCACTATTAAGAAAACTGGTAAACAAATCCTTGAAGATACTTCGGAGGACTTTGGGGTTAAGCAAGACTTATTTAGGAATTATAAAATAAAGAAGGGTAAAAAGCTATCACTACCAGCTCTAACCTTTATTCAAAGATCAGGTATTAATACTTATAATGAAAAGAAAGCTTTGCAGTTAGCTCGATCAAGATCTCCTAGACGTAAGAAAGGGAGATAGTCCATTGATTTTAGGGTAGGGTTTCAAAAGTTCTTCCCCTACCCTAAAAAATTGAAATGGGCAACGAGGTAAAAAAAAGGTTAGGAGTTCAAATCTCCGTGGGATCATTCGTTTTACGAATGATTAGATTTAAAAACAAATAGAATATCCCCTTCTACAATGAAATATAAACAAAAACCTCAAATTGCAATAATGAGAAATGGCACGCAA
>Ga0233424_10001293_pt1 | contig 23125 bp, 18 predicted proteins | sample Watercolumn_Towu_FD_181011 | JGI IMG/M metagenome (GOLD analysis project Ga0233424, IMG submission 181011) | Freshwater microbial communities from Lake Towuti, South Sulawesi, Indonesia - Watercolumn_Towuti2014_125_MG | ecosystem: Environmental > Aquatic > Freshwater > Lake | place: Indonesia... | reverse complement strand
CTGCAGCGAGTTGGACAGCACGACGAGGCCGTCGCAGTCGCGGTCCAGCAGGAAGCGCATGCCGTCGTTGGTCTCGACGCGTTCGTCTTCGATGCCCTCGCCGAAGGCCACCACCATGTGCAGGCCGTGGGCGCGCAGCGTCAGGTCGATGGCGCGCAGGATGGGCGTGTAGTAGGTGCCGCGCAGGAAGGGGATGTAGACGCCGATCAGCTTGGACGTGCCCGCCCCCAGCGTGCGCGCAGCGTGCGAGGGGCGGAACTTGAGCTGCGCGACGACCTTGCGCACCCGCTCGGCCGTGGCGGGTGCCACGGAACCGTTTCCGCTGATCACGCGCGAGGCGGTGCCCACCCCCACGCCGGCCAGCCGTGCGACATCCTTGATCGTTGCCATTCGCCCTCTGAATTCGTTCGGGCGAATTGAATCACAAGGGGCAGATCGGGGCGGGGTCGGCCGGCTCCGGCAGGGGCTGGGTGTTGGCCCGGGTCTCGCGGCCACTCAGGCCGCCGCCCACCGGCCACCAGGGCTTGGCCTCGTGGCTGCTGAACTGGCAGGGCCCGGCCGGCCAGGGGAAGGACAGGCGCCCGGTGAAGCCCGGCCAGGCTTGGCCGCCGGGCGGGGTGATGAGCACGTCGGTCAGGCCCGCGCCCTCGGTGCCGGGCTGCCAGGCGGCGATGAAGGCGTCGCTCTTGTTGGCCAGGTCGTTCACGTAGAGCGGGCGGCCGGAGTACAGCAGCGTGATGACCGGCGCGCCCCGGCCGGCGACGCGCTGCAGCACCTGCGCATCCTGCGGGTGGCGGCGGCTGTGGCGCAGGTTCTCGGTGAGGCGCACATCGCCTTCGCCTTCGGCATAGGGGGTTTCGGCAAGCACGGCGATGACGGCGTCGAACTGCCTGGGGTCGTGCCGGCTACCGTCGGCATCGAAGGTGACGCGGGCCGCGCCGAGCCGTTGGCGCAGCGCGCTCAGCAGGGAGGTGGCGTTCGGGTAGTCGGCATTCGTCGTGTCGCGGCCCTGCCAGGTGATGCTCCAGCCGCCGCTCTGGTGCGCCAGGCTGTCGGCCGCGGCGCCCACGACGAGCACGCGCGCATCGGCCTTCAGGGGCAGCAGCCCCGGCTTGTGCTTGAGCAGCACCAGCGATTCGCGCACCGCGCGGCGGGCGAGTTCGGGCGCCTGCAGGGCCTCGGCGGTGGCCGGCACGGGCGTCGCCACGCTCAGGCTGAACTTCACGCGCAGGATGCGGCGCACGGCGTCGTCCAGGCGCGCCATCGGGATGCGGCCGTCCTGCACCGCGCGCAGCGTGTTGGCGTGGAAGTCTTTCCAGTGGAAGGGCACCATGACGATGTCGATGCCGGCATTGATGGCGGCCGGGCAGTCCTCGTTCTTGCAGCCGGGCAGCTGGCCGATGCCGTCCCAGTCGCTGACGATGAGGCCGTCGAAGGCCAGGCGGTTTTTCAGCACCTCGGTCATCAGCAACCGGTTGCCGTGCATCTTGCCGTGCTGCACATAGGCCGCGCTGTCGGTCCAGCTGTTGAAGGAGGCCATCACGGTCAGCACGCCCGCGTCCAGCGCGCCGAGGTAGCCGGCGCCATGCACCTGGGCCAGCTCGGTGGGCGTGGTGCTGCTCACACCCTGGTCGATGCCACGCCGCGTGCCGCCGTCGGCGATGAAATGCTTGGCGGTGGCGAGCACGCCGCGGCCGTCCTTCAGGCCCTCCTGCAAGCCCTCGATGGACGCCTGCCCGAGCCGGCGCACCAGGGCCGGGTCCACGCCGAAGCTCTCGTAGGTGCGGCCCCAGCGCACGTCCTGCACGACGGCCAGCGTGGGCGCGAAGGCCCAGTGCACGCCGGTGGCGCGCACCGCGCGGGCGGTGGCGCGGCCGATGTCGCGCACGAGGTCGGCATTGCGCGTGGCACCCAGCGCGATGTTGTGGGGAAAGATCGTCGCGCCACGCACATTGTTGTGGCCGTGGACGGCGTCGGTGCCCCACAGCAACGGGATGCCGGGCGTGGCCTGGAGCGCCGCGGCCTGGAATTGGTCGGAGAGGGCCCGCCACTGGGCCGGCGTGGCCGCGCGGTCCATGCCCGGCCAGCCGCCGCCGCCGTTGAGCACCGTGCCGATGCCGTAGTCGCGCACCTCGTCCGGCGTGATCGCGCGGATCTCGGGCTGCGTGATCTGGCCGACCTTCTGGCGCAGCGTCAGGGTCTTGAGGGCGGCCTCCACACGCGCTTCCAGCGCGGCGTCGCGCACCGGCTGGCGCACGGGCCAGGCCTGCACGACCGCATCGGCCTCGGGGGTGGCGTGGGCCGGCGTGATGGCCAGCAGCAGGGCCGCGGTCAGGCCGGTCAGGCCGCGCAGTGGGGTCAGGGTGGGCGTCATCGTCTTCGCTCGGGTCGGGGCCGCGACGGTAGGGGTTGAAGCAAAAAAACGTCAACCCTCGGGCCGACGAGATTGACAGTCCCAACTGTGCCGCATTAGATTTGCGTCGCGTTTGGAACCGGTTCCATTTTGTGCGGCAACAGACCTGGCTGGCAAGCCGGGCCCGCCGCCCCGGGCCTTCCCAAGCAGCGAACAAGACGAACCAGGAGACAGAAGATGACCGCCCCCTCCCTGCGCGCCGCAGCGCGTGCCCCCATGTCCGTTCGGCGGCCTGCCCGCCTCACGCCGGTGGCCGCCGTGTGCGCCGGCCTGCTCGGCCTGCCGCTGCTGGCCGCCGCCCAGACGGCGCCCGCCGCCGACCCCAAGCTGGAGACCGTGACCGTCACGGGCTTCCGTGCCAGCCTGGAGTCGTCGATCAACACCAAGCGCAATGCCGATTCCATCGTCGAGTCCGTCTCGGCCGAAGACATCGGCAAGCTGCCCGACGTGTCGATCGCCGACGCGATCTCCCGCCTGCCGGGCCTGACGGCCCAGCGCGTGGGCGGCCGCGCCTCGGTCATCAGCATCCGCGGCATGGCGCCGCGCTATGGCGTGACCCTGCTCAACGGCCGCGAAATTGTCTCCACCGGCGACAACCGTGCGGTGGAGTACGACCAGTTCCCCTCCGAGTTGATCAACGGCGCCGACATCCTCAAGACGCCCGACCCGGCGCTGGCGGTGCAGGGCCTGTCCGGCACCATCAACATGAAGACGCTGCGCCCGCTCGACCTGAGCAAGACGCAGGCCGTCGTCAGCGCGCGCATGGAGCGCAACTCCAACGGCGCGCTCAACCCCGAGATCTCCGCCACGGGCAACCGGCTGAGCGCGTCCTATGTGACGCAGTCGGCCGACCGCACCTGGGGCGCGGCCGTCGGCTTCGCCCACCTCGATTCCCCCAGCCAGGAGAAGCACTACAAGAGCTGGTGGTGGGCCAACACCAACAATTGGGGCGCGCCGCTGCAAGGCGTGCCGACCGATGCGGTCGCGCTGCAGGGTTTCGAGCTGGGCGTGGCCTCCTCGCGCCAGAAGCGCGACGGCCTGATGGGCGTGCTCGAGTACAAGCCCAATGCCAACTTCCACAGCACGCTGGACCTGTACTACTCCAAGTTCGACCAGGAGGAAGCCCGCCGCACGGTGATGTCCGACATGTCGACCTGGTCCGGTGCCACCTGGGCCAACACCCAGACGACCAATGTCAACGGCGACAAGATCGCCACCAGCGGCATCGTCAACAACACCACGCCGGTGGCGCTCACCACCTACAACAAGCGCCAGGACGATGTCCGCGCGCTGGGCTGGAACTCCGAGCTGACCCTGGCCGACTGGAAGTTCGTGGGCGACCTGAGCTGGTCCAAGGCGACGCGCAAGGAACAGAACGCCGAGCTGCAGGCCGGCTCGCTCAACCGCGTGAGCCTTGGTCAGGTCAGTATCGTGACCGGCGACGGCCGCTCCACCTTCACGCCCAACTTCGACTTCGGCGACGCCAGCAAGGTCTATCTGCGCGACCCCGCCGGCTGGGGCCGTGACGGTCGCAGCCAGTTCCCCAAGGTCAGCGACCAGGCCAAGGCACTCAAGCTCAGCGCGAGCCGCAACTTCGACAGCTGGCTGTCCAGCGTCGAAGGCGGGCTGCTGTACTCCGAGCGCGACAAGGACATGAACCGCACCGAGGTCAACTACAACCTCAAGAACGCGCGCGCGCCGATGCTGATCCCGGCCAATCTGCTGCGCACGCCGACCAACCTCGATTTCGCCGGCAGCCCGATCCGCATGGTCAATTTCGACCTGCCCGCGGCGCTCAGCCTCTACGACGTGGTGCCCGCCTCGGCCGACCAGGCGCCGGGCCGCATCTGGCAGGTGCATGAGAAGGTCACCACCGCCTACGTCAAGCTTGGCTTCGACGTGACGGCCGGCGTGCCCCTGCACGGCAACGTCGGCCTGCGCGCCGTGCATGCCAAGCAGTGGAGCGACGGCCTGTTCTGGAACAGCAAGACCAACAGCACCGACCCCGCCAGCGGCGGCACGAGCTACACCGACGTCCTGCCCAACCTCAACCTCACGGCCGACCTGACCCCGAACACCCTGCTGCGCTTCGGCCTGGCCCGCGTGATGGCGCGGCCGAATATGGAAGACATGCGCGCTGGTTTCGCGGGCATCAGCGTCAGCACCAGCGAGCCGCATCTGTGGTCGGCCAATGGCGGCAACCCCAAGCTGGAGCCCTGGCGCGCCGACGCGACCGACCTCTCGCTGGAGCACTACATCGACAAGCGCAGCTATGTCGCCGTTGCCGCCTTCCACCGCAACATCAAGAACTTCGTCTACTCGCAGTCCATCGACTACGACTTCACGGGCTTCCCGAACCCGACCGCCTTCAAGCCCTACAGCAACATCGGCACGCTCAGCACGCAGGCCAACGGCAAGGGCGGCATGATCGCCGGCACCGAGATCAGCGGCGTGCTGGACGGCTCGCTGATCAGCAAGTCGCTGGACGGCATCGGCGTGCAGCTCGGCTTCTCCAAGACGCGCAGCTCGCTGCACGAGGGCAATGACCTGACCAAGCCGCTGGACGGCATGTCGGGCATCGTCAGCAACTTCACCGTCTACTACGAGCGCGACAGCTTCTCGGCCCGCATCGGCAGCCGCCACCGCTCGCCCTTCGTGACGACCGTGCGCGGCACCTTCGGCGAGAACGTGCCCAGCATGATCTCCGGCGAAACCGTGGTGGACGCGCAGCTGGGCTACTCCTTCGAGTCCGGCCCGCTCAAGGGCTTGTCGCTGACACTGCAGGTCAACAACCTGACCGACGAGCCCTACCGCACGCGGGTTGGCGTCTCCACCGGCTCCGTCGACCCGACGGCCACGCTGCCCGAGCGCTACACCTCCTACGGGCGGCAGTTCCTGATCGGCGGCAGCTACAAGTTCTGAGTTTTTTGTTCCCCAACGCGCCGGCCCGGTTCACCCGAGCCGGGTCGGCGCCCTCACTGTTGACGCATGACCGCCCACACCGTTCCCTCTCGCCACGACTTCCCCGCCGACTTCCGCTGGGGCGTGTCCACCTCCTCCTTCCAGATCGAAGGCGCTGGCCGGGAGGACGGCAAGGGCGAGTCCATCTGGGACCGCTTCTGCAGCGAGCCCGGCCGCATCCGCGATGGCGCCAACGGCCTGGTCGCTTGCGACCACTACCACCGCTACCCGCAAGACCTGGACATGGCGAAGTCGCTGGGCGTCAACGCCTACCGCTTCTCCATCGCCTGGCCGCGCATCCTCCCCACGGGTCGCGGGGCCGTGAACGAGGCGGGCCTGGCCTTCTACGATCGGCTGGTGGACGCCATGCTGGCGCGTGGCCTGGACCCCTGGTGCACCCTCTACCACTGGGACCTGCCCCAGGCCCTGCAGGACGAAGGCGGCTGGACGGCGCGCCGCACCGTCGAAGCGTTCCTGCAGTACACCGATGTCGTCACCCGCCGCCTGGGCGACCGCGTCAAGCACTGGATCACCCACAACGAGCCCTGGTGCTCGGCCATGATGGGCTACTGGGAGGGCGTGCACGCGCCGGGCGGCAAGAGCCTGGCCGATGCGCTGTCTGCCTGCCATCACATCCTGCTGTCTCACGGGCAAGCTGTTCCCGTCATCCGGCGCAACGTGCCGGGCGCGCAGGTCGGCATCACGCTGAGCCTGCACCCCATCACCCCGGCGTCCGGCAGCCTGGCCGACCTGGCCGCCGTGCAGCGCCATGACGGCCTGCGCAACCGCTGGTTCCTGGACCCGCTCTTCGGCCGCGGCTACCCCGCGGACACCCTCGCCCTGCTGGGCGAGGCCGCGCCTCCGGCGCAGCCGGGCGACCTGGACGCCATCGCGACCGCCACCGATTTCCTCGGCGTGAACTACTACTTCCCCGAAATGGTCGCCGACGACCCGGCCGGCAGCCACGGCCCGATGCGCGCCCGCGTGGTGGAGCGCGAGGGCGTGGAGCGCACCGGCTTCGGTTGGGAGGTGTCGCCCCAGGGCCTGGTGGACCTGCTCCAGCGGCTGCAGCGCGACTACGCGCCGCCGGTCATCCAGCTGACCGAGAACGGCTCCACCTTCGAGGACGTGCTCACGCCCGAGGGCCGGGTGCACGACGCCGCTCGCCTGTCCTATTTGCAGCGCCACCTCGCGGCGCTCAAGCAGGCGCTGGATGCCGGCGTGCCGGTCAAGGGCTATTTCGCCTGGAGCCTGCTGGACAACTTCGAGTGGGCCGAGGGCTATCTGCGCCGCTTCGGCCTGGCCTATGTCGACTACCCCACCCAGCGCCGCATCCTGAAGGACAGCGGCCTCTGGTACGGCCGCTTCCTGAATGAATGATTAACGCGCCAACCCCCTGATGGGGCGGGGTACGGCGGGTTTCTAAATGAAAAATTACAGGGTCGACCCTCAGGCGCGCCGCAGCCGGCCGCGCGACACTGCGGCACCGTCGACACCACAAGATCCGGAGACATGATGAAGTTCACCCGCCATGCCCTGGCGGTCGCGGCCATCCTGGCCGCCACCGTTCTGCCCGCCACCGCCCAAACCAGCGCGCCCCTGAAGGCCGAGGTCATCCACTGGTGGACGTCCGGCGGCGAGTCGGCCGCCGCCAAGACGCTGGCCGAGGCCTACAAGGCCCAGGGCGGTCAGTGGGTCGACACTGCGATCGCGCTGGGCGAGCAGGCCCGCTCGGTGGCCATCAACCGCATCGCCGGCGGCAACCCGCCGACCGCCGCGCAGTTCAACACCACCCAGCAGTTCCGCGACATCGTGGAGCAGGGCCTGCTGAACAACGTCGACGAGGTCGCCAAGCGCGACGGCTGGGACAAGTTCCTGCCCGAGACGGTGCTGCAGGCCATCCGCGTGAACGGCCGCTACTACGCCGCCCCCGTCAACATCCACAACATGAGCTGGTTCTGGTTCTCCAAGGCCGCCTTCAAGAAGGCCGGCATCGCGGAGGAGCCCAAGAGCTTCGACGAACTCTTCGCTGTGCTGGACAAGCTCAAGGCCGCCGGCCTCGTGCCCCTGGCCCACGGCGGCCAGCCCTGGCAGGACGGCATCGTCTTCACCGCCACGTTGGCCCACTACGGCGGCCGTGACCTCTACCTGAAGGTCTTCCGCGACCGCGACACCAAGGCCATCATGGGCGAGGACTTCAAGAAGGTGCTGCTCGCCTTCAAGCGCCTGCAGAGCTACACCGACAAGGGCTCGCCCGGCCGCAACTGGAACGACGCCACCGCCATGCTGATCAGCGGCCGCGCGGGCGTGCAGATCATGGGTGACTGGGCCAAGGGCGAGTTCGCCCAGGCCAAGCAGGAGGCCGGCAAGGACTACGGCTGCAGCTTCGGCTTCGGCCCGAACGCGCCCTACATCGTGCAGGGCGACGTGATGGTCTTCCCCAAGACCAGCAAGCCCGACCAGATCAAGGCCCAGCAGCTGCTCGCCAGCGTCATCACCCAGCCGGCCACGCAGGTCGCCTTCAGCCAGAAGAAGGGCTCCATCCCCATCCGCACCGACGTCGACGCCAGCAAGCTCGACATCTGCGCGCAGATGGGCGTGGCCGCCATGAAGGACAAGGCCCGCCAGCTCGGCAACGGCGAGATCTACATCACGCCCGACCAGAACGGCGCGCTGCAGGATGTGCTGACCAGCTACTGGAACCGCAACATCCCCGTCGAGAAGGTCCAGAAGGACATCGTTTCTGCGCTGAGGAACTGATGAAGCGCCGCGGTCTTGCCGCCTGGGGCGCCCTGCTGCCCCTGGCCCTCATCGTGCTCGTCGGCTATGTGGGCACGGTGCTCTGGACGCTGCGCACCTCGGTGTCCAGCTCGCGCACCTTCCCCAAGGACGACTTCGTCGGCCTGCAGCAGTTCGAGCGCCTGCTGGACAACGAGCGCTGGCAGCACGCCATCCACAACCTCGCGGTCTACGGCGTGCTCTACATCGCCGCGGCCATGCTGATCGGCTTTCTGCTCGCGGTCTTCATCGACCAGAAGGTGCGCGGCGAGGGCGTGCTGCGCACGGCCTTCCTGTACCCGTATGCGATGTCCTTCGTTGCCACCGGTCTCGTCTGGCAATGGGTGCTCAACCCCGACAGCGGCCTGCAGAACGCGATGCAGCAGCTTGGGCTGACGAACTTCCAGTTCGACTGGATCGTCGACCAGGACATGGTCATCTACACCGTCGTGATCGCCGGCACTTGGCAAGGCGCCGGCCTCGTGATGGCGCTGATGCTCGCGGGCCTGCGCGGCATCGACGAGGAGATCTGGAAGGCCGCGCGCCTGGACGGCATCCCGACCTGGCGCGTTTACCTGTCGGTCGTGCTGCCGATGATGGGCCCCACGCTCGCCACCGTCTTCACGCTGCTGGCCACGGGCGTGGTCAAGGTGTTCGACACCGTCGTGGCCATGACCCAGGGCGGCCCCGGCACCGCGAGCGACGTGCCGGCCAAGTTCATCATGGACCACCTCTTCGGCCGCGCCAACCTCGCGCTGGCTTCCGCCGGCGCGGTGATGCTCCTGATCACGGTGCTTGCCCTTGTGGCGCCGCTGGCCTACGCGCGCAGCCGCCAGAAGACCCAGGGAGGCCACTGATGGCGCAACGCAAAGCTTCGGCCCTCTGGGCCCGCATCGGCATCTACGCCTTCCTGCTCTTCGCGGCCGCCTTCTTCCTGCTGCCGCTGTACGTGATGCTCACGACGTCCTTCAAGAGCATGGAGGAGATCCGCCTCGGCCAGATCTTCGCGCTGCCCTCCGCGCCCAGCTTCGACGCCTGGCGTGCCGCCTGGAGCGAAGCCTGCACCGGCGTGAGCTGCGAGGGCGTGCGCGGCGGCTTCTGGAACTCGGTCGCCATCGCCGTGCCCTCGGTCGTGCTGCCCATCCTGCTGGGCGCGGTCAACGGCTACGCGCTGTCCTGGTGGAAGCCCAAGGGCGGTGAGTGGCTGTTCGGCATCCTGATGCTCGGCGCCTTCATCCCCATCCAGGTCATGATCTACCCCCTCGTCAAGCTGGAGGCGGCGCTGGGCATCTACAGCAGCCTGCCCGGCATCGTGTTCGTGCACCTGGTGTTCGCCATGCCGATCATGACCCTGCTCTTCCGCAACTACTACGCGGGCCTGCCGGGCGAGCTGTTCAAGGCGGCGCGGGTGGACGGCGGCGGCTTCTGGCGCATCTTCGTGCAGCTCGTGCTGCCGATGTCCACGCCCATGCTCATCGTCGCGGCCATCATGCAGATCACCGGCGTGTGGAACGACTACATCCTGGGCCTGACCTTCGCCGGCCGCGAGAACCAGCCCATGACGGTGCAGCTCAACAACGTGATCAACACGACGACGGGCGAGCGCCTCTACAACCTCAACATGGCCGCCACCATCCTGACCTCGGCGGTGCCTCTTCTTGTCTACCTGATCTCCGGCCGCTGGTTCGTGCGCGGAATCGCTGCCGGAGCCGTGAAATGAGTGGCGTGAACATCCAGGGCCTGAGCATCAAGTTCGGCGCCAACGAAGTCATCAAGGGTCTGGACCTGCAGGTCGTCGAGGGCGAATTCCTCGTGCTGCTCGGTCCCTCGGGCTGCGGCAAGTCCACGCTGCTGCACAGCATCGCCGGCCTGATCGACGTGAGCGGTGGCCGCATCGAGATCGGCGGGCAGGACATGACCGACGCCGAGCCCAGCGAGCGCGGCATCGGCATGGTGTTCCAGAGCTACGCCCTCTACCCGACGATGACCGTCGAGAAGAACATGAGCTTCGGCCTGCGCGTGGCCGGCACGCCCAAGGCCGAGATCGCACGCCGTGTGGACAAGGCCGCGCAGATGCTGCAGCTCACGCCGCTGCTGAACCGCAAGCCGGCTCAGCTCTCCGGCGGCCAGCGCCAGCGCGTGGCCATCGGCCGGGCGCTCGTGCGCGAGGCGGGCGTGTTCCTGTTCGACGAGCCGCTGTCCAACCTCGACGCCAAGCTGCGCGCCGAGCTGCGCCGCGAGCTCAAGCTGCTGCACCACACGCTGGGCAGCACGATGATCTACGTCACCCACGACCAGGTCGAGGCCATGACGCTGGCCTCGCGCATCGTCGTCATGAAGGGCGGCGTGATCCAGCAGATCGGCACGCCGGCCGAGGTCTACGAGCGGCCGGCCAACCTCTTCGTCGCGGGCTTTCTCGGCGCGCCGGCCATCAACCTGGTGCCGGCCCGCGTGGGGGCCGATGGGCAGACGCTGGAGGGCGCGCTGCCGCTGCGCCTGGCCGCTGGCCGCGCGACCGCGGGCCAGGCCGTCGTGCTCGGCGTGCGCCCCGAGCACCTGCGCTTGCAGGCCGACGGCCGCTGGCAGGCGACGGTGGAACTCGTCGAGCCCATGGGCAACCACCAGGTCGTGTGGATGAAGCTCGGCAGCCAGGGCCTCTCGGCCCTCGTGCACGACGGCCGGCGCATCGCCGCGGGCGACGTGGTCGCGTTCGACCTGGACGAATCCGCCGTGAGCCTCTTCGACGCCGCCTCGGAGCAGCGCCTGGCCTGATGGACACCCTGCGCCGCATCGTCATCGTGGGCGGCGGCAGCGCCGGCTGGATGTGCGCAGCGGCGCTGGCGGCGCGCCTGGGCCGGGGCCTGTGGCAGATCACGCTGGTCGAGTCCGACGAGATCGGCATCGTCGGCGTGGGCGAGGCCACCATCCCGCCCATCCGCGGCTTCAATGCCCGGCTGGGCCTGGACGAAGACGAGTTCCTGCGCGAGACCGGCGGCAGCTTCAAGCTCGGCATCGAGTTCGTCGACTGGGGCGCGCCGGGCGAGCGCTATATGCATGCCTTCGGCGACGTCGGCCGGCCGCTGGACGAGCTGCCCTTCCACCAGCACTGGCTGCGCGCCGGTGCGCCGGGCACGCTGGCCGCGTTCTCCATCGCCAACCAGGCGGCCCTCGCCGGCCGCTTCTTGCGCCCGCGTCCCGACATGGCCGGCTCGCCGCTGGCGGACTTCGCCTACGCCTTCCACTTCGACGCCGCCCGCTATGCCGCGCTGCTGCGCCGCAAGGCCGAGGCCGCAGGCGTGCAGCGCCTGGAAGGCCGCATCGACCGCGTCGAGACCGGCGGCGCGGGCATCCGGCGGCTGCACCTGCAGGGCGGCGCGGTGGTGGAGGGCGACTTCTTCATCGACTGCTCCGGCCTGCACGCGCTGCTCATCGGCCAGGCCCTGGGCGTGCCTTTCGAGGACTGGAGCCATTGGCTGCCCTGCGACCGCGCCTGGGCCGTGCCCACCGCGTCCAGCGGCCCGCTGCTGCCCTACACCCGGGCCACGGCGCGCGAGGCCGGCTGGCAGTGGCGCATCCCGCTGCAGCACCGAACCGGCAACGGCCATGTCTTCGCGAGCGCCTTCACCGACGAGGCCACGGCGCGCGAGACCCTGCTGCGCCACCTCGACGCGCCCGCGCTGGCCGAGCCGCGCCTGATCCGCTTTCGCACCGGGCGGCGCCAGCGGGCGTGGGTGGGCAACTGCGTGGCCATCGGCCTGTCCAGCGGCTTCCTGGAGCCGCTGGAGTCCACCAGCCTGCACCTCATCCAGACGGCGGTGCTGCGCCTCATCGACTGCTTCCCGGCGGAGGGCTTCGCGGCGGCCGACATCGCCGAGTACAACCGCCAGACGGCCGACGAGATGGTCTCGGTGCGCGACTTCATCCTCCTGCACTACAGCCGCACGCGCCGCAGCGACACGCCCTTCTGGCGCCACTGCCGCACGATGGCCGTGCCCGACTCGCTGCGCGAGCGCATCGACCTCTTCGCCAGCCACGGCCGGCTCTTCCGCCACGGCACCGAGCTCTTCTCCGAGCCCAGCTGGCTGCAGGTGCTGCTGGGCCAGGGCCCGCGGCCGCGCAGCCACCACCCGCTCGCCGCCGTGCGCCCGGCTGAGCAGACGCGGGCCTTCATCGACGACACCCGCGAGGTCGTGCGCCGCTGCGTGGCGGTCATGCCGACCCACGCCGACTTCATCTCCGCCCACTGCGCGGCCCCCGCCGCCTGACCATGAAAACCTTGCTCCTGACCCTGCTGGCCGCGGCCGCCAGCATCGCTAACGCAGCGCCTGTGCGGGCCTGGCTCACTACGCCCGACCAGCGCCAGCTGATGGCCCCGAGCACCGTGACGGCCCCCGCCGCTGCGCCTGACGGCGTGATCCGCATCGATCCCGCCCGCCAGTACCAGCGCATGGCTGGCTTCGGCGCGGCCATCACCGAGGCCTCGGCCTGGCTGATGCGCCACGGCATGACGCCCGCGCAGCGCGAGGCCCTGATGAAGGAGCTGTTCACGCGCGAAGGCGCGGGCCTGGGCTTCGACCTGACGCGGCTCACCATCGGCGCGTCGGACTTCTCGCGCCGCCACTACAGCCTGAACGACATGCCGCCCGGGCAGACCGACCCCGAGCTGCGCCACTTCTCGCTGGACCCCGAGCGGGCCGACGTCATCCCCGCCGTGAAGCAGGCCCTGGCGCTGAACCCCAAGCTGCAGGTCATGGCCTCGCCCTGGAGCGCCCCGGGCTGGATGAAGACCACCGACAGCCTCGTGCAGGGCCACCTCAAGCCCGAGTTCTACGGCGCCTTTGCGAACTACATGGTCCGCTACGTCGAAGGCATGGCCGCCGAGGGCGTGCCCATCTTCGCGCTCACCCTGCAGAACGAGCCGCATTTCGAACCCGGCGACTACCCCGGCATGCGCATGACGCCCCGCACCCGCGCCGCCGTCGTCGGCCAGCACCTGGGGCCCCTGCTCAAGGCCAAGGGCCTGAAGATGCAGATCCTGGAGTGGGACCACAACTGGGACGAGCCCTGGAGCCCGCTGTCCATGTTGTCCGACGCCACGGCACGCCAGTACGTGTCCGGCGTGGCCTGGCACTGTTATGCGGGCGATGTGGCCGCGCAGTCGCAGGTGGCGCAGCACTTCCCCGAGCTGGACGTGTGGTTCACCGAATGCTCCGGCGGCGAGTGGAAGACGCAGTGGGCCGAGACCCTGCCCTGGCTGATGCGCCACCTCGTCATCGGCAGCGTGCGCCATGGCGCGCGCGGCGTGCTGATGTGGAACCTGGCGCTGGACCCGAAGTTCGGCCCGCACCTGGGCGGCTGCAAGGACTGCCGCGGCGTCGTCACCATCGACCCGGCCACCGGCCAGGTCACGCGCAATATGGAGTACTACGCCTTCGGCCACGCCAGCCGCTTCGTGCAGCAGGGCGCGCGGCGCATCGAGTCGGCCGGCGAGGTGCGCGACGTGGACCACGTCGCCTTCACCAACCCCGACGGCAGCACCGTCGTCGTCGTGAGCAACTCGGCCACGCAGCCGCGGCGCTTCAGCGTGCAGGCGCCGGGCCGGCGCTTCGGCTACACGCTGCCGGCAGGCAGCGTGGCGACGATCGTCTGGTGATCAGCGCGCCATCCACTCGCCCATGCGGATGCTGCCGCCGGGCTGCCAGGCCGGGTTGAACTGCAGGCCGCTCTTCTCGAACAGCATCACGACGGTGGAGCCGAGCAGGAAGCGGCCCATCTCGTCGCCCTGCGCGAGGGTGACCTGGCCGGGGGCGTAGTCCCATTCGCGCACCGGCCCGCTGCGCTTGATGAGGCCGTGCCAGGTCGTGGCCATGCTGCCCACGATGGTGGCGCCCACGAGCACCAGCACCCAGCGGCCCAGCGTGTCGTCGTCGAACACGCACACCACGCGCTCGTTGCGCGCGAACAACCCCGGCACGCCGCGTGCGGTGGTGGGGTTCACCGAGAACAGCTCGCCCGGCACATGCACCATGCGCACGAGGCGCCCGGCAGCGGGCATGTGGATGCGGTGGTAGTCCTTGGGGCTGAGGTAGAGGTTGGCGAACAGGCCGTCCTGGAAGCGGGCGGCCAGTTCGGCGTCGCCGCCCACCAGCGCGGTGGTCGAGAAGGCCTGGCCCTTGGCCTGGTAGACCTGGTCACCCTGGATGCGGCCCACCTGGCTGATGGCGCCGTCCACCGGGCAGATCAGCGGCGCGTCGGCCAGGGGCCGGGCACCGGACTTGAGGGCGCGGGTGAAGAAGTCGTTGAAGGTGGCGTAGGCGGCGATGTCCGGCTCGGCCGCTTCGGCCATGTTCACGCCGTAGCGCGCGACGAAGCGCCGGATCGTCGACGTGGTGAGGCCCCCCAGGGGCTTGGACGCGTAATGCCCGGCCAGGCGCGTCATCGCCAGCTTGGGCATCAGGTATTGGGGCAGGACTTTGAGGCGGTCGGACATGGCAAAGGCGCCCGATGCAAAGCCGGGCGCCGCTGTTTTTCGGGCAGTGTACGGGCCGACAATTGCGGCATATGCCCCTGCTGCACAGCTCCTTCTACCGTTTTACCCCGATGGCGGACCCGACCGCCTTTGCCGACTGGCTGCGTAGCCGCGGCGCGGCGCTGTCGCTCGGCGGCGTCGTGCTGGTGGCCGAAGAAGGCATCAGCGCCGCCATCGCTGGCGAGGCCGCCGACGTGCAGGCGCTGGAGACCGAGCTCCAGGCCCTGCCCGGCCTGGCCGACCTGCCCCTCAAGCACAACGCCTGCGAGCGCCGGCCCTTCAGCCGCTTCAAGGTGTCGGTCAAGCGCGAGATCGTGGCCTTTGGCGTGCCGGGCGTGCAGGGCGGCGTGACCGACACGCATGTGAGCCCCCAGCGCTGGCGCGAGCTGCTGGACGACCCCGACACCGTCGTGCTGGACAACCGCAACAGCTTCGAGTTCAAGCTCGGGCGCTTTCGCGGCGCCGTCGACCCCGGCGTGGCGCATTTCCGCGACTTCCCGGCCTATGTCGAGGCCCACCGCGCCGAATGGCAGGGCAAGACGGTGGCGATGTACTGCACCGGCGGCATCCGCTGCGAAAAGACGGCGGCCTGGATGCAGGCGCAGGGCCTGAAAGTCGCCCAGCTCGACGGCGGCATCCTGAACTACCTTGCCAGCGTCGACGACGCGGCGGCCGACTGGCAGGGCGAGTGCTACGTCTTCGACAAGCGCATCGCCATCGACGCTGCCAGCCGGGAAACCGGCACCACGGCCGAGCAGGTCTTCACCGACCCGACCGACGCCTGGCGCCTGGCGCGCGCCCGCCGGCTGGACCCGTCCGCCGGCGATTGATGCCCCGCGGCGGAAAAAAGCTTCCGCGCCGGCGTGCGTGCAGCCGGCCGCAAACCCCGACAATCCCCCTGCGCGCCGCTTGCGCGCACCGCAAACCAGCCTCTCGATGTCTCACCTGATCGTCCACGGCGGCACGCCCCTCTCGGGCCGCATCATTCCCTCGGCCAACAAGAACGCCGTCCTCCCCATCCTGTGCGCCACGCTGCTGACCAAGCAGCCGGTGCGCCTGCGCGGCGTGCCCGAGATCACCGACGTGAAGAAGATCGTCGAGGTCTTCCGCAAGCTCGGCTCCAAGGTGGAGCTGGACTTCAAGACCGGCATCCTCGACGTGCACCACGCCGACACGCATTTCGACCCGAATGTCGACCGCCTGCCCGAGGAAATGCGCTCGTCCATCATGCTGGTGCCGGGCCTGATGGCGCGCTTCGGCGCCGCCCGCATCGAGGACGACGTCAAGGGCTGCACCCTCGGCGCCCGCGAGATCGACCCGCACGTGGAGGTGTTCGAGCGCTTCGGCGCCCAGGTCGAGCGCCTGCCCGATGGCCTCATCCTGCGCGTGAACCGCCCGCTCACCGCCAACGCGCACTGGACGGACTACGCCTCCGTCACCACCACCGAGAACTTCGTGCTGTGCGCGGCCCTGGCCGACGGCGTCTCCACGCTGACCAACGCCGCCAGCGAGCCGCATGTGCAGGAGTTCTGCAACTTCATGTCGATGCTGGGCGCCAAGATCGAAGGCCACGGCACGTCCAAGCTGAAGATCACCGGCGTGCAGGAGCTCGGCGGGGCGGACTACACCTTCACCGAAGACTTCCACGAGATCGTCACCTTTCTGGCTCTGGGCGCCATCACCGGTGGCAATGTGCAGGTCAAGAACGGCGCGCCGGAGATGTTCCCGCTGCTGGACCGCACCTTCGCGAAGTTCGGCGTGCAGATCGTCCACGAGGACGGCTGGAGCCGCTGCGTCACCAACGGCCCGCTGAAGGTGAAGGAGCCCTTCACGCGCAACATCCTGCAGAAGGTCGAGGCGGCGCCCTGGCCCTATGTGCCCGTGGACCTGCTGCCCATCTTCGTGGCGCTGGGCGTCAAGGCCGAAGGCAGCGTGATGTTCTGGAACAAGGTCTACGACGGGGCGATGGGCTGGACGAGCGAGCTCGCCAAGTTCGGCGCGCATGCCTTCCTGAGTGACCCGCACCGCATGATCACCTTCGGCGGCAAGCCCCTGAGCCCGGCCGAGGTCGAGAGCCCCTACATCATCCGCGTGGCCATCGCGCTGCTGATGGTGGCGGCCAGCATCCCGGGCAAGAGCGTGATCAAGAACGCCACGCCCATCCGCCGCGCGCACCCGAATTTCGTGGAGCACATCGGCGAGCTGGGCGCGCGCATGGAGTGGGTCGAGGGCGACTGACCGTGCGGGGGTTCGGGATCTGGGCAGCCGCTTGGGCGCTGGCCGCAGGCGCGGTGAGCGCGCAGCCGGTGGCGCCGGAGCCGGCCGGCACCATCCGGTGGGTCGCCCAGGATGTGCCGCCGCATTTCAGCTTCGTGCAGGGGCGCCCGCCGCGCACAGTGGCCGAACTCGGCCGGGGCGAGGTGGACGGCTTCATGCGCGTGCTGCTCGCGCGCCTGCCGGAATGGCGGCACGAGTTCGTCGAGGCCTCCACCGCCCGCTACGAGACGGAAAGCCGCCGGGGCCGCACGATGTGCTCCACCTTGCACGTGCGCACGCCGGAGCGGCTGCAATGGGCCTGGTTCTCGCACCTCTACCCGCCGCTGGTGTCGCGGGAGATCCATGTCGTCGTGCGCCGGGAGCTGCTCACGCAGCTCAACGCCGAGCGTGGCGGCGATGGCCGGCTGCACCTGGCCGAGCTGCTCAAGCGGCCCGAGCTGCGCCTGCTCGTGCCGCAGGACCGCGCCTTTGGCGCGCAGATCGACAACCTCCTGGCCCGCCACACCGTGCCGCGCCTGGCGGTCGGCGGCAAGCTCAGCTCGCAGATGCTGGACATGCTGCGCGCCGGCCGCATGGACTACACGCTGGAGTACCCCGCGGTGGTCGAGGACTACCTGAGCCGCGCCGGCGATGCCGGTTCGCTCGCGACCCTGCCGATGGCCGAAGGCCTGTCCACGCTGGTGGCCACGGTGTCCTGCAGCCGCACGGCCGAGGGGCGCCGGCAGATCGAGGCCATCGACGCCGCCGTGCGCGAGCTGGCGCGCGACGCCCGGCGGGACGCCTGGGTGCGCGAGTGGCGCGGCGACCGGTCGAGCCCGCAGGACATGAAGCGGCTCAACGCCTACATGGACGAACGCGCCCGCGGCGGGGCGCGCATCGAGTAGCGCATGGCCCGCCCGCCCAAGCCGGCGCTGCCGCTGCGCCAGGGCGTCGCGGCCAGCGCGGTGTTCTGCCCGCCGGGCGGTTGGGCTTCGACCACCGCCTTCCTGCAGGAGCGCTTGCCGCGCGTGGAGGACTGGCCCGAGCGTGTTGCCCGTGGCGACGTGGTGGACGATGACGGCCGCCCGGTGCCTGATGTGCCCTACCGGGGCAACCGGCGCGTCTACTACTGGCGCCACCTTGAGGTCGAGCCGGAGGTGCCCTTCGAGGCCCGCATCGTGTTCCAGGACGAGCACCTGCTGGTGGCCGACAAGCCCCACTTCCTGCCCGTCACGCCCAGCGGCCTCTACGCCCGCCAGACCCTGATGGCGCGCCTGCGCCATGCCACCGGCCTGGTCGATCTCAACCCCGTGCACCGGCTGGACCGCGAGACCGCCGGCCTGGTCGTGTTCAACCTCCGCCGGCAGGACCGCGATGCCTACCACCGGCTCTTCCGCGAGCGCGCGGTGGAGAAGGTCTACGAGGCCATCGCGCCGCTCGGCCCCGGCCCGTGGCCGCGCACGGTGCACCACCGCCTGGCGGAGCCGCCGGGCGACGACTTCATGCAGATGCAGGTGGTGCCAGGCGAGCCCAATGCCGAAACCTGGATCGACCTCGTCGAGCCGCTGCAGGGCTCGCTGGCCGGCCTGGCCCGCTATGAACTGCGCCCGCGCACCGGCCTGCGCCACCAGCTGCGCGCCCAGATGAACGCCCTGGGCCTGCCCCTGGTGGGCGACCGCATCTACCCCGTGCTCCAGCCGCACGAGAACCCGCCGCGCTTCGACGCGCCGCTGCAGCTGCTGGCCCGCGCGCTGTCCTTCACCGACCCGGTGACGGGCCAGTTGCGGCGCTTCGAGCGCGCTGCCCTGACAATCGCGCGCTGATGAACGCGTCCAACCCCCAAGCCCAGGTCCAGGAGCTGCGCCGCCAGCTGCAGTCGCTGCTGGACGCCGCCACCGCCAATGAGCGCAAGCTGGACCGCTTCGATGCACTGGAGCGCCGGCTCATCGCCGTCAGCTCCATGGAGGAACTGGTCAACCTGCTGCTGGTCGACACCCGCGACGACTTCGGCCTGGACGCCGCCGAGCTGTGGCTGCTGGACCCCGACGAAGAACTGCGCCGTGCGCTGCCCGCCCTGCCGATGATCCGGGCGCCGAAGCTGCTGGACGGCCACGGCCCGCTGAAGGACCTGTTCGGCAGCACGCGCAGCACCCGGCTCGTTGCGCCCGGGCCGGATGAAGGCCTGCTCGCGATCGCCTTCGCGCCGGAATCGGGCGTGCGCTCGGCCGCGCTGCTGCCCCTGATCCGCCAGGGCCTGCTGATCGGCAGCCTGCATTTCGGCTCGCGCGACCCCGAGCGCTACGACGCCAGCTCGGGCACCAAGTTCCTGGACCGCCTCTCGGCGATCGCCGCCATCGCCATCGAGAGCATGCTCAACCGCGAGCGCCTGCGCCGGGCCGGCATGACCGACGGCCTGACCGGCGTGCACAACCGCCGCTATTTCGACCACCGCAGCCTCATCGAGTTCAGCCAGGCGGTGCGCCACCGCTACCCGCTGGCCTGCCTCTTCCTGGACATCGACCACTTCAAGGCCATCAACGACCGCCACGGTCACCCGACTGGCGACGAGGTGCTGCGCCAGGTGGGCGGCCTGATCCAGCGCTCCCTGCGCACCGGCGACCTGGCCGCGCGCTACGGCGGCGAGGAGTTCGTCGTGCTGCTGCCCCGCACCGACCTGCCCGGCGCGCGCGAGGTGGCCGAGCGCATCCGGCTGATGGTGCAGGAGGCGCCCTTCGTCACCCCGGAGGGCGGCACGGTGAGCGCGACCCTGTCGGCCGGCCTGGCCATGCTGCCCGCGGGTGCCACCAGCTTCGCCGAGCTGCTGGCGGCGGCCGACCGGGCCGTCTACGAAGCCAAGCGCCGAGGCCGCAACTGCACGGTGGCCGACGACGACGCCCCGGCGGGCGGGTGAGCGCGGCGCCGGCCCACCCTGAAGTGAGCCCGGGCGCACGCCCAGACAAACCCCGAGCACCGCGAGCAGGGGGGGCCGTGACAATTTGTCGCAAGGCCCTCCCATGACCCCCGATTCCCTCGCCGACTCCCCCGACCCTGCTGGCCCGCGCCGGCTCGGCTCGCTGAGGCTGCGCATCACGGTCGCGGTGCCGCTCCTGACGGCGCTCATCGTGGGCCTGTTCGAGTGGAGCCTGGGCGGCGTCGACTGGAAGCACGAAGGCCTGCCGCGCCTGGCCTGGCTGGTGCTGCTGCTCAGTGCGGCCCAGCTGCTGCTGGTCGAGCTGCTGATGCTGCGGCCGCTGCAACGCCTGGCGGTGGCCTGTGAGGCGATGGCATCGGCACCCGTGACCGTGCCGGTGACGGCCCAGGCCCGGATGCCGGTTTTCACCAGCGAGCTGGACCGCATCGGCGAGTCCATGCGGCGCGCCCGCGGGTCGCTCTGGCAGCAGGGCCAGGAAGTGCACGAGTTGCGGCGCGATCTGGCGCAGCAGCGCCAGCTGCTCCAGCAGGCCCACACGGCGCTCGAAGCCAACCAGCGCGAGCTGGCCAGCCTGGCGCGCGTGGACGCGCTGACGGGCATCGCCAACCAGCGGGCCTTCGATGAAGCGCTGCGCCGCGAGTTCAAGCGCGCCCAGCGGCTGCGCGGCCTGCTGGCCGTGGCGGTGCTGGACCTGGACCAGTTCAAGCAGTTCAACCAGACCCACGGTGCCGCCGCCGGGGATGAGGCCCTGAAGCAGGTGGCCGGCCTGCTGAACGAGCGCTTCAAGCGCGACACCGACCTCGTCGCCCGGCTCGGCGGGGAAGAGTTCGTGGCCCTGCTGCCGGGCTTCGGCCTGGCCGAGGCCCAGGGCGTGCTGGAGACCCTGCGGGAGGAGGTGCGCGCCCTGCGCCTGCCGGATGGCCGCGGTGACCTCACGGTCAGCATCGGCCTGGCGGCGGCCAGCCCGGCGCACCCCTATCTGAGCGCCCAGGCCTTGCTGCAGGCGGCCGACGAAGCGCTCTACATCGCCAAGCACGCCGGCCGCGACCGGCTCAGCCTGGCAGCCTGAAGGCCTGAGGCCTCGTTCGGCTGACGGCGCGAGGGTCTGACCCGCCTGGCGGACCGCGCCGCCGTCGACTCAGCGGCCGTGTTCCTGCGCGGCGAGCAGCTGCTCGTTGACGCGCCGCGCGGCGCGCAGCACCAGGGTTTCGTCCAGCTGCGCCTGGGGGGCGATCTGGCTGGCGATGTCGTCGAGCTGGTCCTGGTGGTTCAGCAGGGCCCAGGCGACCGTCGAGATCGCCGCGACGCTGCGGCGTGCCAGGCTTTCGGGCATGGTGAGCGTGGCCTGGATGTCGACATGGTGGCGCACGCTGGCCACGGCGGCGGGAGCCAGGCCCCAGCTTTCACACAGGGCCGCGCCCAGCGCGTCGTGGCTCACGCCGAAGGCCGTGCGCTCCAGCTCCACCAGCTCGGCGTCGCGCGTGGCCGCGCGCAGCATGGCGGGGTAGTGCGCCGGTGCATGGCGGTAGAGCACCGCCTTGCCGCATTCCTCGAACAGGCCAGCCGAGTGGGCGGCCCAGGGGTCCACGCCCAGCATCTGGCCCATGCGGCCCATCAGCAGGCCGCGCTGCGAGGCGCGCGACCACACCGACTCCAGCTCGGCCGCAGCCGGGAAGGCGGCGCGCAGGCCCATCTCGAAGGTGATGGCGGCCACCTCGCGCATGCCGAGGTAGGTCAGCGCCTGGTGCACCGTCTGCACGCGGCCGCGCAGGCCATACAGCGAGGAGTTCACCGCCTTCATGACGGCCGCCGCCAGGGCCATGTCGGTCTCGACCAGGGCCGACATCGCCTGCAGGTCGATGTCCTCGGCCGCCATCAGCAGAGAGAGCTTGACCAGGACCTCCGGCTGGGTCGGGATCTCGATGTCCAGATTGCGCAGTTGAGGATCGACGGGCATGGTGGTGGGAACGCGTTCGGGGGGATGTCTGATGGTAGTTCAGCGCAGGAAGGCATCCCAGGCTGTTTTGAGGATGAGAGCGCCCACGACCGTGATGAACACCCCTCTCACGAAGCCTGCGCCATGCTTGAGCGCCATGCGCGTGCCAGCCAGGCTGCCGATGACGTTGGTGACGGCCATCACCGCCGCCACATGCCACCAGATATGGCCCTTGCTGACGAAGAGCGCGATCGCGAAGCCGTTCGTGAGCAGGTTCATCAGCTTGGCCGTGGCCGAGGCATGCAGGAAGTCGTAGCCGAGCACGCGCACGAACAGGAACACGAAGAAGCTGCCGGTGCCCGGGCCGAAGAAGCCATCGTAGAAGCCGATGGCCAGCGCGATGGCGCCGGCCACGGCCGTCTCGGCGCGGCCGGTGAAGCGCGGCGCGTGCTCGCGGCCGAGGTCCTTCTTGGCCAGCGTGTACAGGAACACGGCCAGCAGCACCACGGGCAGCGCCTTGCGCAGGCCGTCCGGGTTCACGAGCGTCAGCACCCAGGCGCCGCTGAAGCTGCCGGCACCGGCCAGCACGGCGGCCGGCAGCAGGCGGCCCCAGGGCAGGGAAACCCGTCGCACGTACTGGTAGGTGGCCCAGCCCGTGCCCCAGATGGCCGCGCCCTTGTTGGAGCCCATCAGCGTGGCCGGCGGCGCGTTCGGGAAGGTGCTGAACAGGGCGGGCGTCAGAATCAGCCCGCCACCGCCCGCCACGGCATCGATGAACCCGGCGAGCAGGGAGGCGAGGGCGACGATGGCGAGGTCGAGCATGGGCGGCGGGCGATCACGGCGCGAGGCGCGCTGTGCGAGGGGCCAAAGAAAACGGCCACCAAGGGGTGCCTTGGTGGCCGCCGGGATTGTCTTCGGGGTTACGAAGCAACCTTGTGCGTTTGCGCTTGTCTTGTCTCCTCACAACCCGCCCGGCGGTCCTGGACCGGAGCCCGGAACCGCGTCGAGTGCCGAGAATGTATTGCCCCGCGACGGTGCACGGAACTGGGGTAAGTCCGGGTTCGCTGGCTACGAAAGGTGCATATGCGCCCCAAAGTTGTGCATTTTTGGGTGAATCTGCCAAGCCCTGAAAATGGCGTCATGACCCGCCTGACCGCCTTGCCTCTGCTGCTCTGTCTGGGCTTGCTCAACGCCTGCGGCGGCGGTGGCGGGGGCGCCGGCACAGGAGCGACCGACGGTGGCTCCAGCGGGAGCGGCCCTGGGCAAACGCTCACGCTGACCCTGCCGGCCAGCGGCCTCGGCCCGGCAGACCTGGCCGTG
>Ga0233424_10001289_pt1 | contig 23151 bp, 20 predicted proteins | sample Watercolumn_Towu_FD_181011 | JGI IMG/M metagenome (GOLD analysis project Ga0233424, IMG submission 181011) | Freshwater microbial communities from Lake Towuti, South Sulawesi, Indonesia - Watercolumn_Towuti2014_125_MG | ecosystem: Environmental > Aquatic > Freshwater > Lake | place: Indonesia... | reverse complement strand
GACCGCGGCACTGGTGTCGCGGCCCAACGGTTCGGCGACGACGTTTTCCTTCGGCAGTTTAGGTAATTGCTTGCGCACTTCGGGTTCCTGAACCTCGTTGGTGATGACGAGAATGTTTTTCGCGGGCACCAGCGGCAGCACGCGATCCACCGCTTGTTGAAGGAAAGAGCGGTCGCCAAGCAGCTTGATCAGTTGCTTGGGTGTTTTCTCCCGGCTGACGGGCCAGAAGCGTTCGCCGCGCCCGCCGGCCATGATGATGGCGAATCGGTCGGAGTTAGAAGTTGTTGGAGATTTCCTCATAAAGCAATCGCAGGGCTCAGGATTCAGTTCTCAGACTGAATCGTTCCATCTGGGTGCGGAAGTGCGCGCGGCCTCAGCAAGCATTCCAAGATGAACTTCACTGCCACGCCGGTTCAGGAGGGCGATTTCGCTGCGCTACCCAGCGATTTCACAAATTTGCTCACCCGCGGCACGAGATCCGGTTCGCCTCCGAACCGGGCTATCTGATTGACCACCGCGCTGCCGACAACGACCGCCTCGGCGCAATGGGCCACGAGCCGCGCCTGTTCTGGATTCGAGATGCCGAAGCCGACGGCGATGGGCAGGTGCGTGTGGCGGCGTATGGCCGCGATCCGTTCGGCCAGGTTGAACGCAATGTTGTCCCGCATGCCGGTCACGCCTTCACGAGAAATGTAGTAGATGAAGCCCGTGCCGCGCCGCACGATTTTCGCAATCCGATCCTCCGGAGTCGTCGGCGCGACCAGCCAGATCGCGCACAAATCCGCGGCGCGCATCAGACGCTCGTATTCATCGGCCTCTTCCTGGGGCAGATCCAGGACCAGCAAACCATCGACTCCGGCGCGCGCCGCTTCGGTGATAAATTTTTCCAGACTGCGGCGATGGAGGAGGTTGAAATAGACGTAGAGGACAATCGGAATCTGCGACTCCTGCCGGATGGCTGCCACGGTCTCGAAAACTCCCGAAGGGGTGGTTTGGGATTCAAGTCCGCGTTGGGCTGCGAGTTGATTGACCAGTCCATCTGCCAGCGGGTCGCTGTACGGAACGCCGAGTTCCAGGACATCCACGCCGCATTGGTCAAAGGCCAGGGCCAGTTCCTTTGTAGCTGGAAGGTTAGGATCACCGGCTCCGATGTACACGACGAAGCCCTTTTGTCCGCGGGATTTCAGGTGAGCGAATCGTTGGACAATGCGATTCATGCGGGGGCGGAGTTTCCAGGTTCCGCCAGGTCGTGGCAAGGCGTAAAACGTGATCCGTAATCTGTAATAATCCGTAATCCGTAACACGTGATGCTTCGACGCAGAAGAAATGCGGCGGTACCGGCCTGGCACTGAGCCGCAAGTTCGTCGAGATGATGGGCGGGGAACTGATGGTCCAGAGAGAGTTGGGCCGCGGCTCGATCTTCACAGTGAGCTTGCCCGAACGCGTGAAAGAAGCGAAGATGATTTGAGTATGAGACCTGGAATGGCTCAACCTCCAATCGAGACTGTTCACTTGCTGGACAACCCGGACCTGAGCCGGATCGCAACCCGCCTCTGTTGGTGGCTGTCGCCGGAGGAGGCGTTGGACCGTCTCCCATTGTTCCTGGCGCAGGTCATGACGTTGGGAACCTGGGACGACGTTCAGATCGTGCGCGGGGCACTGGGCGACGACGCGTTGCGTCAAGTCTTGAGCGATGCTCCGCCTGGAATTTTCGACGCGCGGTCCTGGCATTATTGGCATAAGGTCTTCGGCCTGGCGCCCGTTCCACCTCTGCCGAAACGAAGGTTGCCTTGAAGACCTTCGCCCCGAGGCTGGACATTCTCCTCCCGGCCCAGCGGCGTCTGTGGCCCGAATTGACTGCGGTTCCAGGACGCTTCGTTCTGTATGGCGGGACGGCGATCGCTTTGCGATTGGGACACCGCCAATCGGTCGATTTCGATTTCTTTTCGAGCGAGCCGTTTGAACCCGATCAACTCTTTGAGGCGTTTCCGGAACTGCGAAAAGGCCGTCGGCTGCAATCCAAATCCAACACGCTTAGGGTTGAGATCGATCGTGGCGAAGCGGTCGGACTATCGTTTTTTGGCGGTCTAACCCTGGGGCGCGTAGGTGCGCCGGAGCGGGCGGCTGGTGATTCGGTGGTCGTGGCTTCCCTGTTGGACCTGGCTGGTCTGAAGACCGCGGTCCTCCAGGAACGCGCCCTGTGCAAGGACTACGAGGATATCGCCGCGTTGCTGCGGGCCGGGATCAGGTTGCCCGATGCGCTTGGAGCCGCCGGCGCGCTCTATGGCGACATGTTCAATCCGATGATTACCCTCAAGGCCCTCACGTATTTTGTGGACGGCGATTTGACGAAGTTGCCCAGCGCCATAAAGCAATTCCTCAGCGAGCAGGCCGGCCTGGTGACCACGATTCCCGCGATCGTGCGGGCATCCGATCGAATCGCCAACGAGCCATGATCCTTGGGGTGTTGAAATCTTGTTGAGCTTCTGCCGCGTCCCAGGCGGCCCTCCGCCCAGAGTTATATCTCCAGGCCGGTTTTTTGCAGCAGGAATGCCCGACGGCCGGCTTCGGGTCAACTTCAGACCTCACAAAAACAGAAGAGGTGGCCAGCGCTGAAAAAACCTTGGCTTCATTTTCCGGAGTGGCGGCGACCATCAGATCAATGGCCAGGGTGGTGCGACTGTAATTGGCCTCCGCGGTCAGTGTTTGGCCTGCCGCCGCGGCTGGCGATCCGTCTGATACGCGGCCCAAACCAGCGTCGTTCTCGCGACCAAAAAGCGCTGGCGTGCAAATTGGCCAAAGCCGCCTGGCCTCTCATGCACTGTGATCCGTAATCCGTAATCCGTAACACGCGATGCGTGACGCGGGGGTATTGCCTGATGCGTTCGGGGAGCGTGCGCGTGGCGCATCGCAGATTACGCATTACGTTTACGTTTTGCGCTTCACGTTCCCCTCCCAACACAACCGCAGCCCCTCCAAGGTTAGCAGAGGATCCACGGCGGTGATTTCCGGGAGCTTTGCAGCGATCAGGCGCGCATAGCCCCCGGTTGCCATGACTGGCAACCGGGGCTTCCGAAGCTCCTGCTTGAGTTCGCGGAGCAGTTCGCGGATCAGACCGCGATAGCCGTGCACGGCGCCAATCAGCATCGCGTCGCGCGTGTTTTTGCCAATTACGGCTTGAATCTCGCGAATCTTGATCGCGGGCAGCAACGCCGTCTTTTCATGGAGATAATCCGTCATGGCCGAAAGGCCGGGAGCGATAATGCCGCCCGCGTAGTTGCCGGCGCGGTTGACGACGTCGAACGTCACGGCCGTCCCGAAATCCACGACGACGGCCGGCGCGCCGTAATGATGCTTCACCGCGAGAGCGTTGGCCAGGCGGTCCTGGCCGACGTTGTCGGGCTTGGGATAATCGATTCCGACCCCGACGAGCGTTGCCGTCGTCAATTGCAGACAGGATAGATTCCACCGGTGTTTCACGAAGGCGCGCACCGCGGGCGTGACCTTCGGGACGACGCTGCACAAGGCCACGCCGGCCAGGCGGGCGTGGCCCACCCACGCCGCCACGCGACGTGCGGCGGCAGCATTCGACCACTGGACGGTTGGAATGTCCGTGGCGTGGAGCACGCGTCTGGAGTTGGCCAGGCCCACGTGAGTGTGTGTGTTCCCAATGTCGAAAAGGAGAATCATCGGCTTACTTTTCCAAGCGCACGTCACCGCCGACGATGCGCTCCAGACGACCGTGCTGGGTGCGGATCAACAACGCGCCGTCGGCATCGAGGCATTCAGCGCGGCCTTGAATCTTGCGGCCTCCGAGATCGAGGATGACATTTCGGCCAATGGTTGTGCAGTGTGCTTCCCATTCCTCCGCCACGGCCTCGAACTGGCGCGAAGACAGCCTCGTGTAATCATAATCCAACTCGCGGAGAATGGACGCCGCGAGGGACGCGCGGTCCACCGTCTCGCCGCATTCGATTTTCAGGGAAGTGGCGGACTTCCGGAGTTCATCCGAGAAATCGCTGGCGTTCAAATTCACATCGACCCCAATGCCGAGAATCAAATAACCGAGTTGATCGAGCTCGGCCTTCAGTTCGGTCAGGATGCCCGCCACCTTCTTGCCGCGGATCAACAGGTCGTTGGGCCATTTGATCTCGGGAAAGAGTCCCGTTTCGGCGCGGATTGCTCTAAACAAGGCCGTGGCCGCTGCGATGGTCAGTCGGGTGGCTTCGAACGGGCGCAACGCCGGCCGCAGCAGCACGGAGAACCACAGCCCCTTTCGCGCCGGCGAAACCCATCTTCGGCCCAGGCGTCCGCGGCCTTTGGATTGCGATTCCGCAAAAACGACGACGCCCTCTTTCACGCCGTCTGCGGCGAGCTTTTCCGCCACGTCATTGCTGGAAGTGGTTTCTCGGAAAACGCGGATATCCCGTCCGACGACTCGGGCTTTCCCCAGGCGTGACAAAAGATCATCCGCGTGGAGCAAGTCCGGACAGCCCCGGAGCCGGTATCCGTCGTGCGGGCTGGCCTCGATCTCGTATCCGAGCGCTCGCAAGTCATGAACGCGGGCCGAAATGGCGGCACGCGTCAGGCCGAGTTGATGCGCCAATTCACTGCCCAACACGAAGGCGTCTTCTGCGGTGCGCAAGGCGGTCAGAATCTGGGCATCGATGGTCATGCGGCGGGAGGGACCGATGCCTGGCCTGGCGCCGGCAGGAAATCCAACGCGATATCCACCGCCCGCGCGGAATGAGTCAGCGCGCCGACGGAAATGAAATCCACGCCCGTGGCCGCGATGGCCTTTACGTTGGACAAAGTGACTCCTCCGCTGGCCTCGGTCAGCGCCTTGCCGTTGATCCAGTGCACGGCGGTCCGAAGCTGTTCCAGGTCCATATTGTCGAGCAGAATGATGTCTGCGCCCGCGGCCAACGCTTGTTGCACCTGCGCGGGATTGTCCACCTCGACCTCGATCTTGAGCTTGGGGAACTTCTCTCGGGCGCGGCGCACCGCCGCGCCGATGGGATCCGGCGGTTCGAATTGAACCGCGACCAGGTGATTGTCCTTGATCAAAACCATGTCATGCAATCCGAGCCGGTGATTGGCGCCGCCGCCGCACGCCACGGCATATTTCTCGAATCGCCGCCAACCGGGCGTGGTCTTGCGCGTGTCGAGAATTTTCGCGTTCGTTTCCTTCGTTTCCTCAACGAACCGCGCGGTGAGCGTCGCCACTCCGGAGAGCCGCTGGACGAAATTCAAGGCGACGCGTTCGGCGGTCAAGAGCGCGCGCGCCGGGCCGCGAAGGCGGAGAAGGCATTCGCCTGACTGGACGGGGCGTCGGTCAGCTCCCTTACGCTCAATCTGAATCGACGGAGCAAGCTCGCGAAACGCGGCCTCGGCAAAGGCCAGGCCGGCGACCACGAGTGGTTCCCGCGCGACCATCACCGCTTCCGCGTTGGCTTGCTCCGGCACGACGGCCAGCGTCGTGACGTCGCCGTTGCCGATGTCTTCCTGCAGGGCGGCACGCACGGCGCTGCGGATTTCCTGCGGCGAAAGTGGTTCCATTACGGAGAGAATGCGGGAACGGCAAGGAACCTGGCAATCTGAAATCCGGATTGCAGTCCACAGGATCGGGCACGCTCTGACTAAGCCGTAACTATTCAATAGCGATGGGGAGCGCACGCGGCTCGCCGAACACTTCAGCAGAGACAGTCCGCGCTCACTTTTAGGTGATCGAAAAATGCGCCGAGAAAAGGTCGGCGCCGGGCCGGCGGCGACGGCACGCGAGCCGCGTGCGTTCCCCAACCGATTGAATAGATACGGCTAAGTCCGTAGAGGCGGTGATTCGTGGCGAAGAACGGTTCTAAAGCCGAAACTCCATTGGCGGTCCCGCGTAATGCCTCAGTCTTGGGCGGCGAACTCCTAACAGAGTTGAACTCTATCAGTATCGCCACAAATCGTCGCAAGCGACGACGATTTTCCACGCGCCGTAGTGGCACGGGCGGGACGCCCGTGCCACTACTTTCCTTGCAACTTCGCTGCACTCTGCTGTATCGCGGATTTGCAATCCGCTGATCGTGGGCCGGTCCGACGCGCTGCCGACTGCAAGTCGGCGATACGGCAGATTGAAAATCTGCGTTACGCGCCCAAGACTGAGGCGTTACCCCTGCGTTCCTTTTCCTTTTGCGAAAAAATCGGATGTGCTAACCTTCTCTCAGCTTGGCACTCCAAACCTATGCCAATTCCCATCCTCACTGTCTCGCAAATGCGCGAGTGGGAGAACGCCACCTGGGCGGCCGGCCGATCCGAAGCGGATGTCATCAGCCGCGTGGGTTACATCGTCGCGCAACGCGCCAAACAAATGACGCGGCCAGGCGACTTGATCGTCGTGCTCGCGGGCAAGGGGCACAACGGCGACGACGCGCGGCAGGCGAGCCGCAATTTTTCTGATCGGGAAGTCTATTTGATCAACGTGACGGAACCGGAGGTCTCGGTCAAAGAATTCCTGTCCCAACTGCAACTGGACCCGGCCCTGATCCTGGACGGCTTGTTCGGCGTCGGCCTGAACCGGCCCTTGACGGGCGAGTGGGCCAAGATGGTGGACAAGATCAATTCGGCGCGGGTTCCGATTCTTTCCATCGACGTTCCGTCCGGATTGGATGCGTACACCGGCGAAGCGCAAGGCACGGCCATCCGGGCGACGATCACGCTGACCCTCGGAGCGCCGAAGCGCGGATTGCTGGCTTCGACGGCCTGGCCCCACGTCGGGCGGCTCGAACTCGCCGCGGACATTGGCCTGATTCCTCGGACGCTCGCGAGCGATCTGCAGTGGACTGTTCGCGAGGATTTTTCGGACTATCCGCCCGCCAGACCCATTGCCGGGCACAAGGGCACTTTCGGACACGCGGTGCTTTTTGCGGGCAGCGTGGGATATCACGGTGCGGCGGTGCTGGCGGCCCGGTCGGCCCTTCGGGCGCGTCCGGGCTTGGTGACGGTGTTCACGTCGGAGGAGGCGTATATTCCCGTGGCCAGCCAGCTCCAGGCGGCCATGGTTCATCCCTGGCAGCCTGGGCGAGAGTTGCCCGATTCGGCGACCAGCGTGCTGTTCGGCCCGGGGCTCGCTTCACCGCGCGTTCCCGCGGAAATGAAAAGCCATTTAGCGCGGCTCTGGAATGAGTCGCCCCTGCCGGTTCTGGTGGATGCGAGCGGGCTGGATTGGCTGCCGCAAGGCGCGGTCAAGGCCGGGGCACTGCGCGTGATTACTCCGCACCCCGGCGAAGCCGCGCGGCTGTTGAAAAGCCGGGTCAATTCAGTGCAGAACGACCGGGTGCGCGCCGTGCGGGACCTCTCGAAGCTCCACGGCGATTGCTGGATCGCGCTCAAGGGGTACCAGACGTTGATCGGGCGCAGCAGCGGTGAGACTTTTGTGAACTCATCGGGCAACCCGTTGCTTGCCCAAGGCGGGAGCGGTGACGTCCTGGCGGGCTATTTGATCGGCTTGATGGCGCAACCCGCTCTGCAAAGCGATTGGCTTACCACCTTGCGCTACGCGGTCTGGCAGCACGGCGCCTCGGCGGATCATCTCTCGTTGAGGCAACGGAATTGGGTTATCGAGGACCTGATCGACACGTTGGGGAATGTTCCGGACTCCTTGTAGTCCGCGAGCAGGAGGAGGCCGATCTCGCTCTCGCCTGCGTCAAACAATCAAATCGAATCGTGAGCGAAAAGGCCGAAAGCTTTGGCCCTTGGACGGCCGGCGAACTTCCGCCGCCGCCGCGGTTTGGTTTACGCCAGTGGCGCCCGATGATCGGGCCGGGCATTTTGATGGCGGGCGCCAACATTGGAGGGGGCGAGTGGCTTCTGGGACCGGAAGTCACGGCGCGTTACGGCGGCTCGATTCTCTGGATCGCCACGCTCGCGATTGCCGCGCAGGTTTTTTTCAATCTCGAGGTGATGCGCTACGCGCTTTACTGCGGCGAGCCGATGTTTGTCGGTTATTTTCGCCTGCCTCCAGGTCCCCTGCTCTGGACGGCGCTCTACCTGGCGTTCGACTTCGTCGGAATCTGGCCGCACCTGGCGTCGAACGCTGCCGTGCCGTTTGCGGCCATCATTTTGGGGCGTCTGCCGACGGAAACGGACGCCTCGCTGGTGCGCGGTCTCAGCTATTTGGTGTTCCTGGGCGCTTACCTTCCGGTTCTGTTCGGCCGAAAGATTTACAACGCCATTCAGTTTTGCATGATCGTGAAGGCCGTGCTGGTTCTTGGCTATCTGCTGGTGATCAATTTGATTTGGAACCGCGGCGCCTGGGGAGAAGCGTTTTCCGGCCTGTTCAAGTTCGGAATGCTTCCCGCAACCATGGACTGGGCCACCGTAGCGGCCTTTGCGGGCATTGCCGGCGCGGGCGGATTGTCCAACATGCAGTTTTCAAATTATGTCCGAGAAAAGGGCTGGGGCATGCGAGGACAGGTCGGCGCCATCCCGAGCGCTTTTGGCGGAAAGACCATCAAGCTGTCGCACGTGGGAAAGGTCTTCCCGGTCACGACCGACAACCTGGAGCGCTGGCGCGGGTGGTACCGGCACATCGTCCGAGAACAACTGATCATCTGGGCGCCAGCGGTCACATTGGGCACCATGCTGCCGGCCATGCTCTCCATCGGATTCCTGCCCCGCGGAACGACCGTGCAGGGCTGGGAAGGCGCGGCCATGACAGCCAAGGGCTTGGCCGAACATGTGGGGCCGGCCTTTTGGTATCTGACGATTCTCACGCCGGCCCTCTCCCCAGGCAGAGGGAGGAACTTTTGCACGGCGGTGGACTCATCACTGTTCAGTGACGTTTCCCCGGGCAGAAAAGAGCGGTTCCCTCTCCTGGCTACGTTCAAAATGAAACTCTCTGAGAATGTTTCATACAGTAATGAGCGCGAAGCGGCTCGATTCGCTTTTCCGCTCCGTTACCTCCGCTGCCTCCTGTTAAATCTTGTCCCAGCTTGAACCCAAGCACGTTTCCAGCCGCAATGTTCATGCCCTCGGATGCGCTTCGTCGTAGGCTTTCTTCAACCGTTCCGTCGTGACGTGCGTATAGACCTGCGTCGTCACCAGGTGGGCGTGGCCGAGTAATTCCTGCACGCTCCGCAAATCCGCGCCGGCGTCCAGCATATGCGTGGCGTAACTGTGGCGGAGTTTGTGCGGGGTTAAGCCCGGATCCAACTTGGCAATTTCCAAATATCGTTTGAGGCGAAGCTGGACCAATCTTGGGTATATCGGCTTTAGTTTCTCCTCGTCGGCCAGAAAGACCGGCACCGCGCCGAGCGGCGGGATCGACCGCTTGTTCCAGTAAAGTTGGATCGCGGACAGCGCGGGCTTTCCGATGGGAATGACGCGCTCCTTCTTTCCTTTCCCGCGCACGCGGACGAGCTGGCCGGCCCAATCGATGTCTTCGGCGCGCAGCCCGCACAGTTCGCTGATGCGGAGGCCGCACGAGTAAATCGCTTCCAGCAACGCCACGTCGCGGAGAAACGGAGTCTCGGCCACGGGCTGATCCGAAGCTTTCTGCATCAGGTCGAGTTCTTGCAGCGGCGCCTTGAGCAAATCGAGCATCTGAGCGGCGGTGAGGAATCGGGGCAACCGGTTTTCCAGTTTGGGCAAGGCGATGTTTTTGATCGGCGACGTCTCCGCCATGCCGCGGCGAACCAGGAATTTGTAGAACGAACGCAGCGCCGAAAAGCGCAGTTGAATCGCCGCCCGGCTCAGATTATTTCGGCCCAAGTAACGAAGGTAACCGCGAAAGTCATCCCGTTGCAGGCCTGGCCAGGACGGATGCGTCTGGCGCTGTTCCTGAAACCACCGGCAAAATTCCGCGAGGGTCTGGCGATAATTCCGCTGGGTGTAAACCGATGCCGCCTTCTCGACGCTCAAATGATCGAGAAACTGGCGGAGCGAGTTGTCGGATTCAACCGGGTCGGCTTCGGGTTTTGCCATGGGACACAAAGTAACCTCCACGGAGTTCAAAGTCGAACATGCGCCATAACCATCGATGCACACGGATTCACCCAGCGCGGCTTAGCCGTAAGTATTCAGTGCGATGAAAAGCTCGCCCTCAACTTTTACCGCCCGCGGACTCATCACTGTTTGGTGACCATTTCCAGGTTCGGGAAATAGCGGTTCCCTCTCCTGGGGGAGAGGGTTAGCCCGGATATTTCACACTCCGTGGGGAGCACACGCGCCCCCGCGTGTCCCCGTCGGTGCCTCGCCGACGGGTCCAGCGTCGGCAAACACCTCAAAGTGTTTCAAATCCCAGGTGCCAGATTGCGGCGAGGCGCGGCAATCTGCACGCGAGGCGCGTGCGCTTCCCGTGGAGGAGTGTGAAATTTCCGGGTTAGGGTGAGGGCAATCTACCTTTTCAATGAATAGATACGGCTTAGTTAGTTAGGGCCGCAACCACAAAATCCTGGTTTTCACCGCCGCGCTGGGAGTTCAAGGTTTAAGGCTTCAAGTTCAAAGTTAGCGGCCTGAAAAGCTTTGCTGGAAAAACAAAAGTCTGTGGGATTGTGGTACGGAAGGATGGAATGTTCGATCCGTGTCTATCCGTCCTGCCAAACCCGTACTTGAAGGATTCCAGGGTTCGGCGGAAGCCTCACTCTCCCATTTTTCGGGGTAACTTGGCGGGACCGGATTTCACTCGGTCCCTGGCCTCACGCTGTAATCGAAAGAACACCAACAGGGAGGTGGTGGATCAATCCAGTCCGCAAGTGCGCTTCGCGCGTTCAAGCACTGTCCGAGCCATCTCTCGCGCCCTGGCGGCGCCCTCGCGCAAGACCTGGTTCACGTAATCCAGGTTGGCCTGAAGGTCAGCGCGGCGGGACCGGGCCGCGGCAAAGCAATTCCAATAGTGCTCGAACAGCGCCTTCTTCAAATCGCCATAACCGAACCCGCCGGCTCTCAAGCGCTCCTCGATTTCCGTCGCCGCGGAGTCGGGCGCGACCAGTTTAAGCAATTGCACCGCGAAATTCTTATCGGCGTCCGGTTTTGGCTCGGTCACGGGACGGCTGTCCATGACGATGCTCATGATCTTTTTGCGGATGGCCTTTTCTTCGCCAAAAATCTCGATCGTATTCCCGTAGCTCTTGCTCATCTTCTGGCCGTCCGTTCCGGGCACGACCGCGACTTCGTCTCGGGTGCGCGGTTCGGGAATCACGAAGGTCGTCCCGTATTGCTCGTTGAACTTGATCGCGATGTCGCGCGTGACTTCGACGTGCTGCTTCTGGTCCCGTCCCACGGGCACAACGTTCGAGTCGTAAATCAAGATGTCCGAAGCCATGAGCACTGGATACGAGAAGAGACCGTGGCTTGAGCTGATGCCTTTGGCGATCTTGTCCTTGTAACTGTGGCAGCGCTCCAGCAAGCCCATCGGCGTCACGGTGCTCAGCAGCCAGGTCAATTCCGTCACTTCCGGAACATCCGATTGCCGAAAAAAAACTGACTTCTTCGGGTCCAGACCGCAGGCGAGAAAATCCAGCGCCACGTCGAGCGTGTTCCTCCGCCGCTCCTCGGCGTCGAACAGCGAAGTCATGGAGTGGTAATTGGCAATGAAATAATAGGCCTCGCCCTGTTCCTGCAATTCGATGGCCGGCTTCATCATGCCGAAATAATTTCCGAGGTGCAGCGCGCCGGACGGCTGGATGCCCGATAAAATTCGCATGGCGCGGAAAGTAACCGTGAACAGCGGCGGCAGCAAAGAAGGAAATAGAAACTTCTTAAGACACGAATTTCACAAATTGCCACGAATTCCCGAACCCGCTCCCAATTCGTGTCCCGCTACTCCTGGCGACCGCGCTGCGTGGCGGTTGGTCAGTCGTCGGCTTGCTTGGGGCGAAAGAGGACGCGGGCGTAGAGGTAGGCAATCGTTTCGTCGAGAACATCACGCACGCCTTCGCTTGTGGTCCACCAGCGTTTGCCGTCGTAACGCAGATCTTTGCTCGCGATGATCCCGACTCGCGCGCGATTCTGGAGCGCAAGCTCATAAAGGAGCCAGGTCCGGCGCGCGTGCGGGCCTCTGGAAAACACGGTGAACGAGCGGATTGGTTTCCCAGATTTGACGATCCAATCCTTCAGGGCCAACGCCGCCGTGTAAGTCCGGTCGCGCAGGGCTTCCGGGCTTGGGACGGCGACGAGCTTGTCCTCCGGCCAACCGTGCTTCAGGAGGATCGCCTTGGTCAGATTGGCGTAGTTCTTGTATTCACTGAGCACCTCGCCTTTGAGCATCGGATTTCCGGTTACCACCAGCAGTTGGTAGGCACCCCGGTCAAACTCTGCGCGCAGTTCTTCCAAGGCATAGTCTGGCACCCAGCCTTCCACGACCAACAGTTCGCCGCCAATCGGGCGGTGGACGGCGAGGAATGGAAAAATCAATTGGACGGCCAGGACGGCCCCGGCGCCGAGGCCCAGGATTGCCACCAGCCAGCCGCGCCAGGTCAAGCACCAGGTCTCCCTTCGCTGGATCAATCCGATCTTCACCATCATCGCGTTTGCACGCGCGCGATCCTAATCAGCCGGGGTCGATTTTCAAGGACCTCTGAGCCGTACGCAAGGACCATGAACTGGTAAGGACGCGTTCCACCGGATTCCACTCCGTCCCTGACTTTTTCTGAACGGGTAACACAACTCAGGACATTCAGGACTTCAGTGAGGCGACGGGCGTTGGCTGCCCACCATGTGGAGCGTGTTCTCAATCACTTGTGACATTTCCGAGCCGTCGGTGGCGCTGATCGAGTATTTGATCTGCATTTGCATCGAGGGCTGCATGTCGGGGATATGGAGCAGAACCGACTTTCTATCCGCTGACAGGGTGGCCGACGAAACCTCGACAGGATCGCGTCCCGACACTCCCTTCTGGCTGACCTTGAAATCCTGGGAACCGTAGCTCGCCGTCCGCTGGTAAGTCCAACGGGTTACCGCATAGTTATCCGCGTCACCCGCGGTCTTGGGATCCAAAGCGTCGCTGAACGTGATAACCATTCCCTCCTTCGTCGCGCGCAGAGCAACAGGCACATGGACGGCTTTGCCCGTGTAGCGAATGCGGTAGAAACCGCCGTGTCTCGTCTTGTTGCTGGACCAAGCGAACAACCCCCCCACGTAAAGCTGGCCATCACCCGGATGAAACCGCCCGCGCATGATTCCCGTCGGCGTCTCGGAGATCGGCAACGCAACCAATCCGCCTTGAAGCTGGTCCCCAACGCGTTCGTGAAGAATGTTGTAAATCCGGCCCGTGCCGTAAGACAAACTCAGCAACGCGCCGTTCAGTGGTCCCCAGCGATCGCTCGTCACCCATAATTGCTCGGCGGGCGACCGATCGAACGTCTTGTAAATCCAGAACACTGGCGGCTCGAAATCGTCCGACTTCCTGCCTTCGTGGTAGCCCATCATGTTCCCATAAAAGCCGCCGGGGTTGATCCAGTTGATCCGATTCTGCGGCGTCCAGTGCCCTTCCTGGTCGCTCATCACGAACGTGCCGTCGCCGTTCACGCAAACTCCGTTCGGCGCGCGGAAGCCGCTGGCGACGATCTCTGACTTCGCGCCGTCCTGGCTGACTTTGATCAAAGTGCCGTGTTGCGGCACGGGCGCGTCCTTGGCGTGGCGCGCGGCTTTGGCGTAATAGAAATCTCCGTCGCGGTCTGTCTGCAAATCCATGGCGAATTCGTGGAAATGCTCGGTGACCTGCGCGTCGTTGTTGAAATTCTCGTAGAAGTCCGTGGCGCCGTCGCTGTTCAAGTCGCGGAGCACGGTGATCTGGTCGCGGCAAGTCACGAAGATTTGCTCTCCCACGATTTTGAGCCCGAGCGGCTGGAACATTCCGCTCGCGATGCGTTTCCAGGTGAACGAATCGAACGTGCCTCCCAGCCCATCCACGATCCACACATCGCCTTGCCAGGTGCAAACCGCCGCGCGCCGGCCATCCTTGAAAAAATCGCCCCCCCACGCGCACCCAGGAGCGGTACCGATTCGCCGTCGGCAAGGGGATGCTCTCGACGACGTAAGGGCCGCGGGTATCGCCGATCACTTACACGCGAGTCGTGGTAGTTTCTTTCCACAACTCCGGTTCGCCGCGAGTCCAAGCGTTCAGGTCATGCGGAGCGGTGGTGACACGCAGGAGGTCAACGAAGGGTTGCACGGCGCTCTCGTCCGCCATCTGAGAGTAGAGCAATTTCAGACGGACCGGATCCTCCCCGGATGCGATCCTGAGCCGCAAGTCACCGTCTGGAGTCGTCAACCATTTCAAATTGCCTCCGCCGCCAACCACGGCCACGGCTGTGGTATGGACTTCGGGTGAACGATTTCCAGCCTGGCCAGTTCGCGGTTGGCCGGAAGGGTTACGAAGCAGAGCAATTCCTTCGCGGGCAACCGGTGAACGATCCAGGTCCATGAGGAATTTCGTCTGCCCCGGAATTCCGCGCGCCACCTGCAAAATCAAATCTTTCGCTCGCGGTCCCAGATTCAAAGTGCGCGTCAATGCGCCGATCGATTCCGCTTCTTCCGAGCCGGGCGATTCGAGAACTTTCGTGGCGCCGACCGAATAGGAGAGCACGAACTGGTTGCCATGCACATAAAGTCCTTTCCAATGTCCCCATTCTCGCGGCATCGGGCCGTAGCGGTTTCTGTCGCGTCCAATCAAACGCCGGTCATTGAAGTCGCCCTCGGGGCTTGCCCAGCCGGGGGCGTCGGGATTACTGAAAGCGACGTTGCCCAGAATCGAGGCGTGAACCTCGTGCTGGCCGTTGAAGGCGATATTTTTCCAATCGATGAAATCCGGACCGCTCCAGCCCGCCGCGCCACGAAGCGTGTCCGTTTCGAACAGAATGAACTTGCGCCCGCGTGAAACTCCACCCAGACCCGGATCGACGCGGATGGCGGTGGTGCGACATCCCGGTCACGCGCGTGTGGCGTTGCGGCAATCGCGGCAACGTCGCGTCCGTCTTGATCGAGAAGCCGGCGTGCGGAGATTTCCTGCCGCTTCTCGATGGCGGTTACAGTCTGCAATTCAGCCCGCTGATCGAATACCGCGAGGGCAAGGGCGCGGTGTGGTTTTGCCAGTTGGACGTGACCGGGCGCACCGAGCGCGATCCGGCTGCCGGAACGGTTGCGCAAAATCTCTTGCGATACACGGCGGCCTGGAAGCCTTCGGAGTGCCGAACCGCCGTTTATGCCGGCGATCCGGCCGGGAAACGACAGCTCGAAGGGGCGGGGTTCTCGGTCGGATCGTACGACGGTGGAAGCCTGACGCCCAGTCAAGTGCTTGTCGTGGGACCGGGAGCTGGAAAGAATTTGCGCGGTCGAAGCTCGGCTATGGGCGATTGGCTGAAGTCCGGCGGCAGCTTGCTGGCGATTGGTCTTGACCAGGAGGACGCGGATGACTGCTTGCCGCTCAAGATCACTATGAAGCGCGCCGAGCACATCGCGGCTTGCTTCGATCCCTTCGCGTCGAATTCGCCGCTGGCCGTGGTCAGTCCGGCGGACGTTCACAACCGCGACCCGCGTGAGATGTCGCTGATCTCGGCTGGAGCAAAAGCCGTTGGCAACGGGGTCCTGGCAAAAGCCGAAGACGCGAATCTTGTCTTCTGCCAGATGGCGCCCTGGAACTTCGACGGCACGAAGCAATCCAACCTCAAACGGACGCACCGGCGCGCGTCGTTTCTTCTGTCGCGGCTCATGGCCAATCTGGGCGTCGCGGCTTCCAGGCCGTTGCTCGACCGTTTTCACCGGCCTGTCGAGGACGCCAAGCAAGAAAAGCGCTGGCTCGACGGCTTCTACCTCGATCAGCCCGAAGAATGGGATGACCCGTACCGCTTCTTCCGGTGGTGAGGCAGCCGGTGAGTGAAATCTGACGCAACTCCGCACCAACTTTTCGGCAATTGAAACAGCGTCAGCGTCGGCAGATGACGACTTGGACGGATGCGCTCCGCCATTTCATTGAACAGGCGGACGGCTTGGGCATCCTGGTGATGTGCAACGGAGTGGTTCACAACAACAACTATCGACATTTGGATCCGCAGGAATTTCGCGGCATTTGCGATGGCCGACGACCTGGCGCCGTTGGTGTTCATCAACGGTGCGGATACCAAGGCGGGGCAGATGTTCACGCTGGCCCACGAGTTGGCTCACGTTTGGCTGGGCCAATCCGCCGTTTTGAGCGCCATTCGGGTCAGTCCTGGCTATTATGAATGCTTCAACCGCCGCCGGTGACCGGCGACAGAGTTCTAAATCGAGTTGGGTAATCTTTCGGATGCGAACGTCAAAACCGTGAGACCAGGATTCCCGAAAGATACCGAGTATCGAAATCCGGGTTTTCCGCGTCTCTCATCATATTGACAGACATTCTCCTCGTAGAGCTTCAATAGTGAATCCAGCGACATCCTCGCGGCTTCCACATCGACTTTTCCGGCTCTCTCCAACTCCTCATCTCGCTTCCGCTTGGCGAGTTCGTAATCAGAAGTTTCGAGCGATTTCCAAATCAACTTGCGCTGATGTTTAAAGACGGCATACTGAGCCCTGTTTGATGAATACCGGTAGAGGCTCTCGCCGACGTGGACAAAGCGCTTCTTACTTTTCGGAAGCACTTGCGGCCGCGTCGTCGTTGTTCATGGATTCCATGCTTTCTATCTTATTGGGGTCGTAGCTCAGTTGGTAGAGCGTCTCGTTCGCAATGAGAAGGTCAGGGGTTCGACTCCCCTCGGCTCCACCAGTTCTGGCTGAACTGGTTACGCAGGCGTCCCAATCGCCAAAAATGCGTGCTCCAAACAGGTCTATTGAGGATGAGTTATGAGCAGCAAACGAGGCACCTGCCAAAACGTCGCTGAGAACCTTTGGCGATACTCCATTGCCGCTTTAAGGTTCCACTCATGGGCTGGCTACTTGCTTGCGCGCGGCGCCACCGTGGGCAGCCAGGATCGGTAGCGAGTTCCGGCCGAGCCCGCGCTGGCGAAATCGCACAGGCGGACTGCGGTGCCGTTCTGCGCGGGCGCCTCCAGGATGATCCAGGGCAACAACGGATCCTTTTCCTCTTTCTGCCGGGTCCACACTCTGGCTTCGCCGAGTTTCTCCAAATCCAAAGCTGGAATCGCGTCGTCGAACTCATTCAGCTTTTGATCGTAAGCGAGCAGGAGCGGTCCGCGATAAATCGAGACTTTGCCGGCCGCATCGCGTTCGCCGGGGACGGCGCGCCATTGCAGGTCAAAATCCAGGGTCACCCGGTCCCCTGCTTTCCAGCGCCGATTCAATTCCAGGTAACCGCCGGCTACTGCATTCGTCGGCGCCGACCGATTGATCCGAACTGGGGTAGTCTTCGACCACGCGGGAATGCGGAGGCGCAAGTTAAATTCGCGCGAGGCCAGCGGTTCGACGCGGATTTCGACGCGCTTCCCCAGCGGATAATCCGTGTCGATTTGCAGCGCGACGGGTGTATGGTCGGCCAGCTTTCCTTGAAAAATGAACGGCCCGTAGTAATTCACCGCCAGTCCATCCGGGGCGCGCATGACCGCCCATTCGGAAAGCGAACCCAGCCCGCGAGGCCCGTTAACAGAACAGCAATTCAACTCCGGTGTGCCGGCGCGAGCCTGAAATACAATCGTGTGCGCCGACGCTTCGCGGACGCCGTCCATCGGCGTGTTGTAAGTCCACCACCGGCCGGTCGGATGCTGCGCCCCCAGCGCGCCGTTGAAGAACGAGAGTTCCAGTTCGTCGGCGGCGAGTGGATCACCGGTGAGTTGCAGCATGTCAATGCTCAGCGCCATCCACGCAATGGTACAGCACGTCTCGATGGCGGTCGGCGCGTAGGGATTGCCGGTGGCTTGTTCGCCAGAGGAGAAACCGCCTGTGTTGCGGCGGTCCCATCGCCGGATGCTCCACCAATGATTCGTGAACGCGGTGCGATAGCGAGGCTCGCCCGTGATGCGGTAGAGTTCCACCAAACCCTGCAAGTCGTGCAAGCTTTCCCAGCGCGGCTTCGGCGTCTTGAAAAATTCGACGCCCGCGAGTCCGGTTCGCAGATAATCACCCGCGGATTCCCAATCTTTCTCGATCTCTTGCATCATCCGGAAGTAGCGGGGCAGGCGCGTGAGCCGGTAAAGCCGGCCCAGACTATGGAGAATGGCCATGTTCATTTCCGGCGAACCGGCGTCGCGCACGCGCAAATTTGAGTCGAGGAACGTGGCGCACACGAGGTCAGCGGCGCGCTGGCAGGATTTCAACGCGTTCGTGTCGCCGGTCGCTTCGTGCCACATCAGCAGCCCTTGCATGCAGTGGTAATGGCCCCATAAATCCCAGTTCCCCTTCAGGCGAACCTCCTTCGGAAATGGACCGAGATAACCGTCCTCAGCCTGTGTGGCGACGAGGTTGGCGACGAATTGCCCAACGAGTTTCTTGAGTTCCGGATCGCTGGTCATGCGCAAAGCCTGGACGGCGGAGATGAGATATTTCCCGGCAAATTCGCCGGCCCAAGGAACGAGCTTAGGAACGGGTTTGCGGTCGCGCACGCGGAACATCTCGAGCATTCCCGAATTGGCGATTGGGGCCGACGAAAGCCAGTTCGTGGTGTTCGCGGCCACGCGCCTTCCGACCATTCCCTCCAGGCGAAACTGCGCCAGCGGCAGCGAATGAAACACCAATTCCCCGGCGTCCTGGGCCTGGGCGCGACTCCAAAGGATCAACTCGAAAAAAACGACCGTGATCGTCGCCAGCTTCATGGACTGAGCCTACGCGAAATGACCTGCGGTCCGCAGTATTAAAGAGCGCCTGTCGGCATCGTCACCGCCACTCATGCTTGGGATACTTGCGTTGAAGCTCCTGTTTGATGCGCGGGTAATGTTCTTTCCAGAAGCCGGCTAAATCCTGCGTGATCTGCACGTCCCGCATGTTTGGCGCGAGAATGTGGATCAAAACCGTCACCCGTCCCATCGCCAGGCGCGGCGTGGTTTGCACGCCGAACAACTCTTGAATTCGCAGCGCGATGTAAGGCGGGCCGTCGCCGACATAAGTGACTTTCGGATTTTTTCCATTCGAGAGCGACAAACGCTCCGGGGCGTGCTTTTCCACAAGGTCCTGCTGCGCGTCCGAAAGCCACGACTGGATCACGGACTTCACCTGGCGGTCTTTGATGTCCTTGTACGAAATCGCGCCGTGGCAAATCTGTTCGACCAGGTGCCGACGATCTGCTTCCTGAATCGGGGGCAACTGAAGGTCCGGGCACCACTGGCTCAGAAGATTCAGCCGCAGAATCCATTGCTCCACGCTGTGATCCCAGTTCTTCAAGACCAGCCGGGCTTGCAAGACTTCGTCGGTGAGAATCCGCGCCGCGGCGTCGGCCGGGGGCGGTTCGAGGCGCCGCGCGGACAACGCCAGATCGCGAAAACGGAGTTGTTCTTCCGCGTAAACCCGCCGCGCCGCAGCGTCGTAATACACGCGTGGTTCGCTCCGGAGGTCGTCCGGGAACAGCGTGCGCAGCCAGTCGGATTCAATGGCCGTGGCCAGGGACAAGAGAGTATTCACGGATTGCTCGCGGCCTTCCACTTCACGCACTTCGGCGGCGACCAACAGCGGGCTGTGCTGGACGACGCTCTCGCGCGCCAGGGTGCCCCGCCGATTGTGAACCAATTCGCAACGCAACGTGCCTTCGTCCAGGCGCCAGGCCACGCGGTCGGAAAATCCAATCAGGATGCACTTCTGCAGCGCCTCGTCCGGCACGGAAACGGGTTCAGCGCGCAGACCTTCGCGTCTGGCAATTTCCAGGAACTGATCGAGCAACGGCCCGACTTGCCGAGCGGTGACCGCGTGAACACCGACTTTGCGGCAAGCTTCCAATCGGAAACCGTTCTTCGCCGCGTAATTCCAGGCGCGCATCAGAATCCAAAAATCAGAGGAGGCGCGTTCGCCGAACAAGTCCTCGCGGGACGACTCGACTTGTTTGCCGGGGTTCCGGATCAGCAGATCGCGTCCCTGGGTCAACGCGGCCACCAGGCACGCTTGATAAACGCAGCCGTATTCCTGCGCGGCCAAAAGCATGCGGGCGTAGCGTGGGTGCACCGGGAACGCGAGCATGCGGCGGCCCAGTTCGGTGATCTCGAGATGCGGGGTCAGATCGGTTCGCGTACCTGGCGCACTGCGCAATTTCGAGGCACTGGTTTCATGTCCGGCGCCTTCTCCCTCACCCGGGCCCTCTCCCCAGGGAGAGGGTATCTGTGCCGCAGCCGCAGACGAATCCGGGGCTTTGGGTCCTCGCGGAACGCTGGGGTCGCCGCTCCCTCTCCCCAAGGGAGAGGGCCGGGGTGAGAGGGAAGGAAGCGCAGACTCATCACCGATTCCGGACTTCTCAGCAGTGTTCGACTGGGACAGGCTGGAAGCCTGTCCTACTCTTAGCGCGCCCAAATCAGTCAGCAGTTCTTCGGCGTGGGCGAGGGCTTCCTCTTTGGGCGGTTCGAGCCAGCGGAAGCGGCGCAAGTCTCGCACGCCCGCCGCTTTCAAAGTCAGCACGACTTCCGAGAGATCGAGCCGTTTGATTTCCGGAAGTTCGTGGGTGGGCCTTTCCAAATGTTCCTGGTGCGACCACAGCCGGAGGCAGTGGCCCGGCGCGGTACGGCCCGCGCGGCCCGCGCGTTGATCGGCCGAGGCGCGGCTGATCTTTTCAATGAGCAGTGTGTTGATGCCGCGATTCGGATCATAGCGCGGGATGCGCGCCAAACCGCTGTCGATCACCAGACGCACGCCGTCGATGGTCAGTGAAGTTTCCGCGACGTTGGTTGAGACCACCACTTTGGGCTGTTCATACCGGGCGACGGCGGCGTCCTGATCGCGCGGCGCGAGCTCCCCGTGCAGGGGAAGGATCACGAAGCCTTTCGATTCCGAGGTTTGCCGGATCGCTTCAATCGTCTGATGAATCTCGTAACTTCCCGGCATGAACACCAGAACGTCCCCCACCCCGCCGGCGCGGACAAAATCGCCGAACGCTTCCGCCGCGAGGTCCCAAACGGGCGGCGGGTTGGACGGCGCGCGGCGCGCGGCGAATTCGATGCCCACCGGAAAAGTCCGCCCCTCGGAGGACAGCGTCGCGCAGGGGTTGAGATAAGGCTGGAGAACACCGGCGTCCAGCGTCGCCGACATGACCAGGAGCAACAAATCCGGACGCGCGTTTTCTTGAAGGTCCAAAGCCTGAGCCAGCGTGATGTCGCCGTAGAGATGGCGCTCGTGAAACTCGTCGAAGATCAGCGCCTGCACGCCGGCCAGTTTGGGATCCTGCACCATTTGCCGGAGGAGGATGCCTTCCGTGACGTATTTGATTTTCGTTTCCGGACCCGCGACGTGTTCGAAGCGGATTTGGTAACCAACCTCGCGCCCCAGTTCCGCGCGTCGTTCCTGAGCCACGCGCGCCGCGAGCATGCGCGCCGCCAGTCGCCGCGGCTGCAAAACAACGACCTGGCCCGCGTCCAGGAATCCGTTCTGAAGTAGCATTTGTGGAACCTGTGTCGATTTGCCCGACCCGGTGGGCGCTTGAACAATCAGGCGGCGGTTCTGTTTCAGCCGAGCGACAATCTCCGCTTCGATTTCGTAAATGGGCAATCGTTCCGGCACGACGAATCTTTTGCAGAACCATGCAGCTGGCCGCGCCGCTTGACAACCTGCGAGTTGGGGAAGGGGGAGCACACGCGCCCTCGCGTGTCCCGACCGGCGCCTCGCCGGTCGGAACGGTGTTGAGATTCATTCAGTCAACCGGTGACTGCTCTGGGCGAATGGCTTGGTCGGCGAGGACTCTCGGCACCGCTCATCAGGTCGGCGGCGCGCATTCCCCGCGACTTCAGGAATCGTGGGGCGGCTACAGTTTGAATCATTTGCCGCGAAAAGGCGCAAAAAGCGCAAAAAGGCAGGCTCAAAAACACAAGTCTTAATGCTCCTTTTTGCGCGTTTTGCGCTTCTTTGCGGTCAACCCAAGCCAAAATGAGAGCTGCCGAGAGCTGCCGTGCACAATCCGACTTTCCCTGGCGGCGCAATCTCTTTACGGTGTTGTCGCACTCATGAACCCTTTATCTTGTTCCCCAAACCAACCCGCACCCACGATGTCCTCAACCGTCAGACGATTTGTACCCGGCATCGGAATCCGGCGCTGGCTGGCCCTCGCCGTAGTCACCTCGCTTCTCGAAATGAACACCGAGTGCCTCCCGGACGAATTGACCGATCCGAGCGGCGCGCCCAGGCTCCAATCCCTCGTCGATCAGGCCGTGCGAAAAACGCTCGAGAAATTCGCGGACAAGAAACTCCAGGCCGAACAACTCGCGGTGACACTCGTGGATCTGCGCGACGCCAGCCGTCCCACGCGGGCAAGTTATCGAGGCAACGAGCAGGTTTACCCGGCGAGCGTCGTGAAGTTGTTTTACATGGCCGCGGTTCACCGCTGGTTGGAGGATGGGAAAATTCAAGAGACCGACGAGGTTCGCCGCGCCTTGCGGGACATGATTGTCGATTCCGGGAATGAACCGGCGCATTACCTGGTCGATTTGCTGACGGGCACGACCAGCGGCCCGGAGTTGCCCCCGTCCGAACTTGAGGATTGGCTTCACCGGCGCAACGCGGTGAACCGCTACTTCGCGTCTCTCGGCTACACGAACATCAACGTGAACCGCAAACCCTGGTGTGAAGGCCCGTATGGCCGCGAAATGCAGTCCTTCAAGCTCCACGCGCCCAACCACCGCAATTGGCTGACCACGGACGCCACCGCGCGCCTGCTGACAGAGATCGCCACCGGGAAAGCAATCTCCGCGCAACGCTCGGCCGGGATGATGAAACTGCTCGCGCGCGATCCATTCTCGGCCGACAAGCAGACTGACGCCCAGGCCCGCAATTTTACGGGGATCGCGCTCTCGCCCGGCGACAGGCTCTGGTCAAAAGCCGGGTGGACGAGCGAGACGCGGCACGATGCGGCGTACGTGGAACTCGCCGGCGGTCCGAAATTCGTGCTGGTCACTTTTAGCACAGGCCACTCCGCGGAGCGTGAGATCATTCCGTTCCTCGCCAAAGCCGTCCTAGAAAACCTCCGGGCGACGAAGTGAACACTCCTGAAGAGACGCTCTTAGGTAGAACCCATGCACACGGCCCATGAACTGGTAAGGACGCGTTCAACCGCGT
>Ga0233424_10001287_pt1 | contig 23164 bp, 18 predicted proteins | sample Watercolumn_Towu_FD_181011 | JGI IMG/M metagenome (GOLD analysis project Ga0233424, IMG submission 181011) | Freshwater microbial communities from Lake Towuti, South Sulawesi, Indonesia - Watercolumn_Towuti2014_125_MG | ecosystem: Environmental > Aquatic > Freshwater > Lake | place: Indonesia... | reverse complement strand
AATGCTGCGCCGCCACTAACATTAAATACCAAACGAACCGGATCAGCTTTGCCCCCAATACCTAATGGATGAATTTCACAATTTGGTTTGCCATCTGCAATGCTTGAACAGATCTCAAGCATATGTGAACCCAACACCATTTCATTTCCCGGTTCAAAATGATAAGTATAATCTTCCATGAATGAATTGCCACCGGGCAAGCCGATCGCCATTGTTTTCATTACTCTTACGAGTGCAGAAGTTTTCCAATCACCTTCGGCGGCAAAACCATAACCATCATTCATCAGGCGCTGCACAGGTAAACCCGGCAATTGAACCATTCCATGCAAGTCTTCAAACGTATCAGTAAAACCTTTGTAGTTTCCTTCTTTTAGAAATCTGCGCAAACCTAATTCAATCTTCGCCGCTTCTCTTAATGATTGATGTTGCGGATTTCCTTTCTTTAATGATGTTACGAGATTATATTGCACAGCATACTCATCACAAAGTTTAGTGATAGCAGTTTCTTTTACATCATTGATCATTTTTACCAGATCACCAATGCCATGCGTATTTACACTGTAACCAAATTTTAATTCTCCTTCTACTTTATCGCCATCAGTCACTGCAACAAATCGCATATTATCTCCAAAGCGAACAAACCTTGCTCCCTGCCAATCATACCAACCAATTGCTGCTCTGGTCCAGTTGGCAATTTTTCCAACAACATTTTTATCCTGCCAGTGACCAACCACAACTTTACGATCCATTCTTAAGCGACTCATGATAAAACCAAATTCCCTGTCACCATGAGCACTTTGATTTGTGTTCATAAAATCCATATCGATCGAATCCCATGGAATATCACGATTGAATTGTGTATGCAGATGACAAACTGGTTTATGCAAGATCTTCAAACCATTGATCCACATTTTTGCAGGAGAAAAAGTATGCATCCATGTAATGATGCCAATGCAATTCTTCGTAGAGTTTACATCCAAACATAAATTGTAAACTTCTTCAGTCGATTTCACCACTGGTTTGAAAACGATCTTAACCGGCATTGCTGGATCACCATTCAGAGATTTGGCAATTATAGCAGAATGTTTCGCTACTTCTCTCAACGTTTCTTCACCATAGAGATGCTGGCTGCCCGTAACAAACCACACTTCGGATTGCTTGAATGCTTTCATAATTTAATGAATTAATACTTGATTAAACTTTATTGTCCATAGTAACTATTAGGTCCATGCTTGCGCAAAAAATGCTTTCTTTTTAAAGCATCTTTCAGCCTTGGCGCTTTGGGATTAATTTGCCTGGTTAGCAGCGCCATTTTGGCCACCTGCTCCAGCACTGCACTGTTGTGAACCGCCTTGTCCGCAGTTTTCCCCCAGGTAAATGGGGCATGATTGCCTACCAAGACCATTTCCACCTCTCTGTAGTCGAGGCCACGTTCTGCAAAGCAATTCAGAATCTGGAAACCTGTTTGATACTCATAATCCCCTTCAATCATTTCATCGCTCATAGGAGGGGCGCAGGGAATGTCTACCGTATTGTAGTCGGCATGGGTGGTACCAAATATCGGTATATCGCATTGCGATTGGGCCCAGGCAGTTGCATAGGTTGAATGAGTATGTACGATTCCCCCTATGCCCGCCCAATGCTTATACAGCACTGCATGGGTCAGGGTGTCGCTGGACGGCCTCAAATTCCCTTCTATGGTGGTTCCATCAAAATCCACGATAACCATTTTGTCCGGAGAAAGGTCTTCGTAGGGAACCCCGCTTGGCTTAATGGCAAAAACGCCCAGGTTATGATCGGCAGCGCTTACATTGCCGAAGGTGAAAAGTACAAGACCTAATTGGGGCAATTTCATATTGGCCTCATAAGCCTCTTGTTGTATATGCTGATATTTACTCATAAAGCTTCCTCCTTTTTCATTGAATAATTGCCAAATTGCTTATCGTCAAACCTGAAGTCAGGTTTGGAATTTGCTTCCATTAATTTCCCCAACTGTAAATATTTCAGATAGCGTTTGTGATAAAGATCAACCACTGCAGGATTAGGATGATATTCTGCATCAAACCCCGGCCCCATTTTTTCCATTGCCTTTTCAACTGAAGGATAAAGTCCGGCAACGGTGGCGGCAAACATGGCTGCTCCAAGGGCGCAGGTATGGTCGGATTTATGGATTCGGATGGGCATATTCATTACATCAGCCATCATTTGCATAATAAAACCTGACTTTCTGGCTACTCCACCCAGGCCAATCAGCCCTTTCACCGGGATTCCCTGTTCAATAAACCGATCGACAATAGCCTTTGCCCCAAAACAGGTAGCCTCCACCACGGACCTGAAAACCCTTACCGCATCGCTTCCCAGCGCCAATCCACTGATGGTTGCTGTAAGCATTTGGTTAGCATCGGGAGTTCTGCGGCCATTAAACCAATCCACCGATAATTCATCGCTTTCCGCCAGGGGTAGCAGCGCAGCCTGCCTTTCAAGGTTGGGAATAAGGGAGTCAAGCGTTTCTTTAATCAGCATAGACTTTTGCTCCTCTGTGAGAATGCTTGATTTTGCCACCAGGTGCTCAACTGGCCAACTGAGGAGCCGCTTAAACCAGGCATAGGCATCGCCAAAAGCGGACTGACCGGCTTCGAGTCCAATCATTCCGGGTATAATGCTGCCCGGCACTTGCCCGCAGATGCCCTTAACACAGTTGCTTCCCAAATCGGCAGCAGGCGCCACCAGCATATCACAGGTGGAAGTGCCCATTACTTTGCTTAAATGATAGGGCTCAATTTGTCCGCCCACCGCTCCCATATGCGCATCAAAAGCACCTACGCCAATTTGCACGTTGTCAGGAAGCCCAAGTCTTACTGCCCAGGCACCCGAAATGGTTCCGGCTGATTGATCAGAAGTATATGTTTCAGTAAAAAGCCTGCTTCTGAACCCGGCAAGCAGCGGATCGAGAGAAGTAAAAAAATCTTCAGGAGGTAGTCCACCCCATTCGGAGGCCCATAAAGCCTTGTGGCCTGCTGAACATACACCCCGCTTCATGGCCGCCACATCGGTTCCACCCGTTAATAAAAAGGGGATCCAGTCGGAATGCTCCACAAAGGAAAAAGCAGCAACCCTTACTGCTTCGTCTTCCCTTAGCACATGCAACATTTTGGCCCAAAACCATTCCGATGAATATATTCCACCTACATACTTAAGGTAGTTGGTTTCAAACCTGGTGGATAGGGCATTCATTTCTGCAGCCTCTCGCACCGCGGTATGATCCTTCCAAAGCACAAACATGGCATTTGGATTCTCTTCAAAACCCGGAAGCAAAGCCAGGGGGGTACCCGAACGATCCACTACCACGGGGGTGGAGCCCGTGGTATCCACTGATAGGGCTTTTACCTTCGCAGCAATCGCAGCACCTGCTTTTGCAAGGCAAGTTTTAATGGTGGTTTCAAGCCCTTCCACATAGTCAAGTGGATTCTGCCTGAACTGGTTTTCGTTCATATTGCAGTACAACAACTGCTTCCAACGCGGATAATAAAACACTGAAGATGCCATTTCCTCACCATTGGCGGCATCCACCAAAACTGTACGTACCGAGTCGGTTCCATAATCAACTCCCAGTACAAAAGCTTCACCTGTTTTCATCAATGCATTTTTAAAAAAAGCACTATTTGCAAATTGTTATTTTATCAATGGTCTGTGTCGAATATTTTTCAACCAGCTTCAACAAAGTGAATGGGAAATCAACTTTCTATTGAAGCGATTCCAACCACAGTTTCAAATTTGTTGTCCAATAACCAACCTGTTGACTTTTGGAGGCAAGCCCAAAGCCATGTCCCCCCTCTGAAAGAATATGCATTTCGGTGGGGATGTTTTTCTCTTTCAATGCCCTATACATAAGCAATGAATTTTGTACTCCAACCACTTTGTCGTCTGTAGCATGAACGATGAAAGTTGGTGGAGTGTCCTCCTTAACTTGCAGTTCGCTTGAATAGAATTCAATGAGTTTGCTGGGGGGATTGTTGCCGAGTAGTTGCTTTCTCGATCCAGGGTGTGTCACTGAATCTTTAAGCGAAATCACCGGATATATCAACGCCATAAAGTTTGGACGGCTACTAAAATGCTCAATTGTGTCTAAAGAGGATTTGTTTCCATAATCAAAATGCGTTCCCAGTGTTGAAGCCAGGTGCCCGCCTGCTGAAAAACCAATCACACCGATTTTTTGTGAGTCAATATTCCATTCAGCAGCATGGGCACGAACGATCCTCATAGCTCTCTTAGCGTCCATCAATGGTACTTCATGTTTATTAAGGCAAAGCTCATCAGAAGGAAGGCGATACTTAACTACAATGGCTGTGATGCCGATTGTAGTCAGGTAACGAGCAATGTCCCGCCCTTCCAGTTCAATGGATTCTATCCAATAACCTCCACCGGGAAAAATCAACACTGCCCTACCCGTGGAAAATTCCCTGGTTGGGCGGTATACCGCGATATCCGGAACTGTGATTCCAGTGAGTGCATTCTTGTACTCATTGTCAAACTTTTCTTTAACCTTGTTTGGTTTGGAGTTAGGTATCTTACCGGTGTATAAAGGAATTCGCAGGTCTTGCGATTTAAGATTGAAGCAGGAAAAAAACGCTAAACTAAGAACCAGGCAAATAATCCCTGCTCTCACTCTATTTTTCGTTTTCAGCAAGACTAATGTTGTAGTGATTTCAGCCATAATTCAAGATTATATTTCCAGGATGCGATGTGTTGGTTTTTGTTTATAAGACCAAATCCATGACCGCCCACAGGTAAGATGTGTAGTTCTGCCGCAATGTTGGCGTTGCAAAGTGCCTCGTACATAAGTAAAGAGTGTTCAACTGAAACCACTTTATCGTCTTCAGCGTGTGTAATGAAAGCGGGAGGCGTTTTCTCATTAACCTGCAGCTCGCATGAGAAGAATTTTAGCAGAGTATCTGATTCAGCCCCGGCAAGAAGATTCTTCCTTGAATTACTTGCTAAGGATGGGCGTGAAAATGAAATAACGGGATACATCAAAATCATGAAGGATGGCCTGGAGCTTTCGTGTTCAATCGAATCCTGAGATAAGGGATTGCCATGATCGAAGTGAGTTCCAAGGGAAGCCGCCAGGTGTCCTCCCGCAGAGAACCCCATTATGCCTATTTCGTTGGGGTTTACATTCCATTTAGATGAATGCTTCCGCACAATACGCATGGCACGCTGAGCGTCCATCAACGGAGCATTGTAAGGTTCAGTTGAAGTTTCATTAAGGGGCAAACGATACTTTAATACGATCGCCGCGATTCCTAACGAGTTAAAATACCTGGCAACATCAGTTCCTTCAATATGATTGTCATACGAAAGAAGCCTATACCCACCGCCAGGGCAGATGATGATGGCTTGCCCGGTAGCATATTTTGATTGTGGAAGGTATACTGAGATGGTTGGGTTTGTTACCCCGAACAACCAGGTATGTTCTCCATGCACCAGTTCTTCTTTCACCTCGGATGGCTTGGAGTTCGGAATTTTCCCCTCATACAAGGGTATGACGAACTCCTGCCCGATACCTGGTAGCGAGCCGATTGACAGGAATAAGCAAATAATGTAATTAAGTTTTCGCATTTATATTTTGTGTTAAGATTCCATTTGTTCACTTAACAAATCCTTGTATGGCATTGCTCCAAACCTGGTAACCGAGTTCAGTCAGGTGAACACCATCCGTTGTAAGCAACGCTTGTATCAGGCCATTTTTATCAATAAACCTGCTATACAAATCAATGAATGTATAACTTTTATTATTTTCATTTACTTTCAATCGATGGTTCACTTGCGTAATCATTTGGTTTATGTTCGGAAATGATGTTGGAAGTAAAGATTGAACATAGACTTTTGAATTCTCGCTAAGGTGATTGATCCTCTTGATGACCAGCAAAATTTCTTCATATACCTCGATTGGCCCTTTCCCACCTCCATTCAGGTCATTTATACCAATTAAAAGGAACACAGCTTTCGGTTTGTAAAAACAAATCTCATCAATCCGCATTAATACACCTTCAGCCACATCTCCTGAAATACCTCGGTTGACAACAGAACCTGAGTTTAGTCTTTTAGCCCAGTCTTTCCCTCCTTCAGTAAGACTATTTCCAACCATCACAATCTTGTCGTTGCCAATGGGTTTGCGTTTGAACTCGGTGACTTTTTCACGGTAGTGATTTTTTGACCATTCAATAACATTTCCTGGTGCGTACCGGTCTGGTGGAAATAAGCTATCGGGAGCGATGGAGGGAAACAGGAGTTGCTGCTTACTAATGATTCCCTGTTGAGCAAGGAATTGTGTCATTTGAACCATCGTAGGCAGGAAATTCGGATTGCTCACTGGCCAATCGCACGAATGACCTGCTCCTTCTACAGCTATCAGTTGGCAAACATTACCGTTCTTTTCCATCCTTTTGGCAAATGTTTCGGCAGTGTGAAAGGGTGTAATGCTATCGTTGGTGCCATTTGATAGGATGGTTGGCGGCCAGCCTTTTCTTACGTTGAGAATGGGAGAAAACTCCGGATGAGTTTTGAAAAACGACTCACCGGAACCTTCACCGAGTACAGGATTATGCAGTATCAGAACGTTTGGCTTTGTGCTGATCGTCATGCTTTCACCTGGCTCATCACCGCCTTCGAGGAGTGTGCAAAGTGCAATGTGTCCTCCTGCTGATCCTCCTGCGACAATGATTTTGCCCGGATCAATTCCCAACTGTTTAGCATGGTATCGTACAAACCTTACTGCGGATTTTCCGTCTGCGATACACTCTAACGGAGTAGTGCCGTGCCGTGACTTTACGCGGTAGTCTGCGGTAATTCCAATAATTCCATTATCTCGAAACCATGCGGCATTGGGTATCTCGTATTCAACATCTCCATTTACCCATCCGCCACCAACGAAGTAAATGATTGCCGGCAATGCGCTCCTGGAATTTCCGTTTGGGCGCAGCAAATACAGGTAAAGATCCTCCTGCGGAGTTTTTTTGAATAGTATCTTTTCGGAAATAGTCTTTAAGTGCTCTCCTGAAAGTTCGTAGGACCTGTTTTGGTTTATGAGATAAGTAACCGAATCTGAATTGTGGTTCTGCGCTGTGGCATTCGAAATCGAAAGTATACTGAACCACAACGACATTGCGCTCATTAGTGTTAAATGGTTCATTACTGATAGAGCTATTTTAATTTTCAACAATCTTAACTACAAAATGATTTACTCTGGAAATATTTCCAATTTTCCGTTATTAATATTAAATGGAATCCATAAATAAGTTGAACGCTTAAGGTCAAGTTTGTTCCACCTGTCTGCCATAAATAAAAATTCATTTTTCTTGTTATTCAATGGCAGAACATAAGTGCTTTGTGCATGGAAGGTCACGTCAGCGTCAGGCCCTTTAAAGGGATTACCATGTTTCGTCCATGGTCCAAAGGGATGAGGAGCCGTGGCGTATGCTGCAGCATTGGGTGCCCATCCCGTACATCCCGACGTAATGATAAAATACTTTCCATTGTCTTTAAACATGGCCGGAGCCTCCCTCTTATCATTTATTAAAATGCGGCTGTAGTTGGTTGTTGGCTCCAGGTAATCGTCCGATAGCTGGCACACATGCATGGTTGCGTTCATTTCAGATGCATAAATAAGATAGGCTTTACCATCATCATCTTTAAAAACTGTCATGTCCCTTGCCATGTGTCCATTGGGCTTAACACTGCCAACAAAAGTGTATGGACCTGCTGGGCGATCGCTTACAGCCAATCCACATTTTGAATCACCATACTTCATATCATCGGTATGCATCCACATCACAAATTTCCCCGTTTTATTGTTGTATATCACTTTTGGCCTTTCAAGTACCCTGCTTGTATCCAGTTCTTTAATTGGGCTACCAGCGGAAGTTGCTAAAGCCACACCTTCATTTTTCCATGTTTTCAAATCTTTTGATGAATAACAAGAAACACCGCCGGCAGGCACCCGGTAACATTCCCAGTCCTGGTCTGGTACCAACCAGGTTTCTCCATTTTTAATTTCGCCAAACAGATAATAAATCCCTTCATGGAATAGCATTCCTGCGCCATGTGCATTGATCGTATTGCCCTCTGTGTCCGTAAAAGCTATTTTGCTTTCGCTATTTGTTATAGCCGCTGTTCTCACTAGCGTCTGAGCGGCTAACTCAAACTGACCAATCAAGAACATCAAAGTGTAAGCAAATATGTAATTCCTGTATGTTCTTATATTATTCATTGCTTAAAATTTTATTGAGACAGTTACAACAGCCAATAAAAGGATTACATGATTATTCGTAATGCCGCTTTCTGATCAAGTGTTAATTACGGAATGTTGAAGCGGATATAGACATATCCCCTTGACATTCCAGGTTGTTTATGCTTAACTGTATGATTTTGGATTATCGTAATTGATAATCACATAGTAGCTAGTTCCAGTTTCAGGCAAAGCAAACCTTGCTTCAGGTATTTTAAAGAAGCCTGATCTGCCCGAAAATTCAGCGTTTTCTTACAACTAAATACAATTACAGTTATGCATATGATGACAATCCAATGAAGGATATTTTTATATCGCCATCATTTTGCTTTTATAAATTGGGATTTAGCTGCGCATCACGACCTGGTATTGGCAAATGATACTTAACAGGGCCAATAACGGCATTTTCTGTTGCATCACGTCCGGCATTGACCTGAGGTAGTATTTGCAGGCGAACAATATCAAACCATCTGGTGTATTCGCCGGCAAATTCCCAGGCTCTTTCATTTATTACAGCGTTGATGAAATCAGCTTTGGACAAACCGCTTAAAGCAGTTAATCCTGCTCTCGAACGAATGGCATTAATACTGGCATATGCCTGCGTATTAGGAGCGCTTTCAGCTTGTGCTTGCGCTTCCGCATAGATAAGTAATACCTGTGCATAGCGGATTAATGGAAGAGTAGCACCTGATGACCAATCATTCATTCCACCAGGAAGTCTGAATTTTGCGTAGTAAGGACGTTTTACCACTGTATTTTGCCAGGGGATAGTCCCTCTAATAAGGGTGTGAAATGTAACATCCTTCCGGACACCTGCAGGAAAATTATTGAAGAAATTGAGTTCAGAGAAATAATCGTCCCAGCCGTTTTCTTCCGATGGCATACAGGCATTTCCAAAGACAGAATTACCAGCGTACCATGCGCAGGTGTTGCATGCATGAAGTGCAAATACCTCTTCGATATTGGTTTTGGCAGATGACAAGTCTGACCAAAGTGTTGCCAGGCTAGTTGAAAGGTCAAAACCGTATACAGTTTTATTGTCAATAACTTCTTTGGCTTTGGCAGCGGCCAATGCGTATTTCGCTGGATTGTTAATGGGCCAGCCTCCTTGGGTAAGATAAACTTCTGCAAGAAGCATTTTTGCTCCCCCTTTAGAAGCCCTTCCCACTTCTGTTTTTTTATCCTGCATTAGACTTTCTGCCTGTAGCAGATCACTTTCAATTAACGCATAAATCTCAGCGGGGGTACTCTTTTTAATACTAAGCATTTCCGGAACATATTTTTCAGATGTAATCATTGGGATAGCTCCCCAAAGCCGTGTCAGCCAGAAATAATCAAATGCACGTAGAAAGTAAGCTTCTCCTGCGATCTGTTTTATACGGTTGGCATCACCCGTAGTATTCTTATAGTTATTGATAATGTTATTGGCGCCTTGAATAGACTTATAACATCCGTTCCAGATCTGGAACATCCTGCTATTATTCTGAGAGACATTAAATTGATCCATTTCCCTAAATTCGGCTTTATTACTGGCAGGATGTGTGGTCAGGTCATCGGATCCCATTAGGACTGCATTAACGGCAGCGGACATAAAACCCGATATAAACGTATGACCAAGAGGTTTGTATGCTCCTGCCAGGGCTGCATCCAATCCTTCAACAGAACTTAATGCCGATGCACCTACTACCTGGCCTTTTGGATCTTCTTCCAGTGACTTTTTACAGCCCATGGCTGCGAAAAGAAATAAAATAATAGTTAACCTTTTCATATAAATTATTTTTTAGATGATAAATTTTGTTGGCTACAGTTTGATTGTCGTTCCGAAAAAATAAGTACGTGAATTCGGATAAGAACCATAATCCACACTTTGGGAGATATCCGAACCGGATCCGGCATTAGATGATTCGGGATCATAACCCTTATAGTCCGTGATGGTAAACAAGTTCGTTACCCCGGCAAACACTTTAATTTTTATGCCTTTCAAATTGGAAATATCATAAGAGAGACTCAGGTTTTTTAACCTGACGAAATCTCCTTTTTGTAAAAAGCGGCTCGACTGGAAAAAATCCTTATTTGTTTGACTGAATGCAGGTATGTTGGAAGACTCGTTTTTACCAGGTATATACCTGTTTCTTATATCCACGTGGGTAGATTGCCTGGCATCAGCGTTGGGAGTTACAGAAGACGCATACGCATAATTCAATTTGTCAAAATTGAGTGCCGACTGGAAAAATATATTCAGCTCAAATGCTTTATAGGTTAATGTATTATTCCAACCCAGAAATTTTGTAGGCAACCCATTGCCCATGATCTGGTAGTCGTTTACATTGATCGCTTTGTCGCCATTAACGTCCTGGTAACGGGAATCTCCAGGCTTTGCTCCATAGAGAGCAGCCTCTGTAGCTTCATTTGGTTTCCATGTGCCGAGATAGCGAAGCCCCCAGTATGATCCCAGTGCATGTCCTGGCATGATAACAAATTCCGGCTGTGGAGCAAGTCCTGATCCTACCTTGTATCCGCTGCTAAATATTTTTGTGAGTTTGCCAATATCAGTTACTTCATTGTTTTGGAAGGCCATATTAAAAATACTGGTCCACCTGAAATTTCTTGATTGGATTGGCGTGGCATCAATACTTACTTCCAATCCTTTATTCTTAATTTTTCCCACGTTGCTGATTATGTTTCCTCCCCCGATATACGCTGGCAATGGCACTGCCACAAGAAGGTCCTCTGTATTCTTAATATAACCATCCACAGTAATATTCAGCCGGTTTTTGAAGAGTGACATATCCAGTCCAATATCACTGGCGGTTGTAGTCTCCCATTTTAAATCAGAATTGGATGCATTACCAATAACTATCCCAGAGGTGATGCTGGTACTATTGAAAGGGGCTCCGGCATTATAAATATCGGTCAAATAAGTAGAAAGGGTGGCATATGGTGCAATGGCCTGGCTACCGGTTTTACCATAGCTAGCCCGGAGTTTCAGCTCGTCAAATACATTCATTTCTTTAATGAAAGACTCTTCGGACAATTTCCAGCCCAACGCCACAGATGGGAATGTGCTGTACCTGTTGGAAGGTTGAAATTTGGATGATCCGTCGCGCCGGATCGAAGCAGTAAGAAGGTATTTATTATTAAAAACATAATTAACACGTCCCAATAAGGACTGAATGTTTGACTTCGAATAAACCGTCCCTGCAGATTGAGTAGCTGATAAAGACAGGTTGTTAAATCCAAGGCTGGGAAAGGTAAGGTTGGAAGCATTGGCATTGAAACCCGTCGTCACATATTTTTGCTGCTCGAATACCGCAGTCACGGTCAGACTATGTACATTATTAAAAATATGGGAATAGGTGAGATTGTTGGTGTTCTGCAAATTTGAAACCTCAGCAGAGCTGCGAGCTGCATTAGGGGCAGTGCCGACATACCGCCCAAAATAAAATTTGCCCTGGTTATTCTGGTAATCCGCGCCAAAACTTACATCCAGGCTCAGGTCTTTAAAAAACTTATAATTGACGCCCCCGATCAATGTAGCACCCGTAATTTCCAATTTGTTGGTCTGATCGTAAGCCAGCGCTACAGGGTTTTCGAAAATTGATCCGACCGGGTCATTTTTGGTGTAATTTCCGGAAGCATTCCTGACAGGAGTAGTCGGAGCCCATGCAAGCGACTGGGTGATTGGGCTGCTTTTGCCCTGGATATTGCTGTTTAGGCTTTCCCTTCTATAAGCGGCAAGATTTAACCGCATTGACAGGTTATCTTTTATTTGAGAACTCAGATTTGTGCGAAGAGCATACCTCTTGTAGTCGGAGTTTACTACTACTCCTTTTTGATCAAGATAATCACCAGAAAAAAGGTAAGAAGTTTTCGCATTGCCACCTGCTATGCTTAATTTGTATTCATGCCCCGGAGCGGTACGAAAAATTTCATCCTGCCAGTCAGTACCTCCGGATGCCCGAAACTGGTCTATCTGTGCTTGGGTAAAGGTGGGGGCTAATCCAAAAACCTGGTTACGTGTATTCACAGTTTCGGCAAATTCGGAAGCCTTGAGCAAATCATATTTTTTGGAAGGCTCCGATGAAAAGTATGTATAACCCAATGTTATTTCTGGTTTTGAAGCATTTCCACGCCGTGTAGTAATCAATATTACCCCGTTGGCCCCCCTGCTTCCATAGATGGCGGTACTGGACGCATCTTTCAAAACTTCGATAGACGCAATATCATCCGGATTGATGGTAGTAAAATCAGCTCCTACAAAACCATCTATTACATAAAGAGGATTATTATCTCCAAGAATTGAATTGGATCCTCTAATGCGGATCTTTACATCTCCGCCCGGAATTCCGCTGACATTAGTTACTTCCACTCCAGCGACCCGACCTTGAAGAACCTGATCCAACCTGGTAACCGGTTGATCTTTGAAATTTTTGGGACTGAGCCTTGAAACCGATCCGGTCAAATCTCTTTTCTTTACCGTTCCATATCCAATTAATACAACCTCTTCAAGTTGGCTAACCTCTTTTGTTAAAGAAACAAGGATGTCATCACCATTGCCCACCGGAACTTCAGTTGTTTTATAGCCGGAGAAACTTACCACGAGTATGTCGGTCGGAAGGGCGTTAATTGAAAAATTGCCGGTTTCATCTGTGACTGTAGCGGCATTGGGCTTGCCTTTAATTTGTACTGTAGCCTTTGGCAAGGCTTCGCCAGCTTCGGTTGTAACGCGGCCATTAACGGTTTTTTGTGCAAAAACCTGGCTGTTAAATAAAAGCAGCATAAAAACAAGAAAACTGGCACGAAACCATAAACGGTTTCTAAAGAATCCATTTTTAAGAGTTGTTGACATAAGCAATTGTTTGATAATGTGAAAATTGGCGTATCAATCTTCTTTTAAAACAAGCAGTCCAAACTGATTTATAAAAGCAATACGCTGTTAATTTAATTTAATAACTAGATCATCGAATCCAAAACTAATAGTGCTCATTAGGGAGAAAAGGGGGGTATTTCTTAAAAAAAGGGGGGTATTTTCTCTTTTTTTGTAGAAGTAGGGTTAATCAGCAGGTTTTATGATGGTAAACTCCCGGTTAAAATGTTTCCGATATCTTTTGACATAATCCGATGGGTTCATGCCAAACAGTTTATTAAACTCCTGCCGGAAATATTTTATATCGGCTATACCCACCTGGAAAGCCGCCTGGTTAATAGGGATATCTTCTTTAAGCATCAAAATGGCAGCTCTGCGCAAACGGATGGATCGAATAAAGGCATTGATAGTTTGCCCTGAGATCAGCTTAATCTGTGCATATAATTTTGAGTGGCTCATGCCGATGGCTTTACAGAAGGTTTTAACTGAAAATTCATCCGCGTCAATATGGGCTTCTACTATTTCAATACACCGGGTCAAAAAATCCCGGTACTCCTGCGATACTTTAACCGTATTTTCTTTTAAAATAATACTGTTAATGAAGTATTGCTTTAAATTATTTCTCGTTTTCAGAATGCTATCCACCTGTGCCGCTAAAATCTCTGGATTAAACGGCTTTGTCATATAATAGTTAGCGCCGCTTTCAATTCCTTCAAGTTGCATTTCGGTTGAATCCGATCCGGTGAGAAGGATAACAGGAGTAGTATCCGTGTTTACACTGCGTCTCAATTGCTGGCAAAGTTCGATACCATTCGTATTTCCCATCCTGACATCACTGATAATAATATCAGGCAAATTTTTTTGAGCTGATTCGTAAGCATCATTTCCATTGTTTGCAGAAAAAACAATAAATTTCTTTTCAAACAGCAACTTCAGATAGACTAAAGAATCTTCGTCATCGTCTGCAATAAGCATCGTTGGCCTTTCGGCGTATCTTGTTATCTTTTCGTTTTGTTCATTTTCAATTTCTGCTCTTCCCATTTGTTTGGGTAATTCGGGTTCCTGTAACAGTTCATCGATGATGGCCGGTTTTTTAAAAGGAACGGATGTTACAACCTTATCTATTGGGTATTGAGAAATTTTAGGAAGTTGAACATAAAACCTGGTACCCTCATTCTCTTTTGAGGTATAAGAAACAGAGCCCTGATGATCTTCAACAAATTTTTTTACCAGATACAAGCCGATACCAAAACCGCTTTTTGGGTTTTTGCCCGAAGTTGCTTGTTTAAATTTTTCAAAAACAGGAGCGTTGCTGCTTATGCCACAGCCATTATCTTCTACAATAATTTCAACCGATTTTTCATTTTCATTGATACCGATATCAATCTTGCCGCCATTTTGTGTAAACTTGAAAGCATTTGAAATAAGATTGAACAAAACAATTTCCAGTTTCTCTACATCAGCATCTATCTCAATACATTCATTGGAAGCATGCAAAGCGTATTTAATATCCCTGATAGCAGATTCTTGTGCAAAGCAGGCAAATACCTCGTTGGCTAAATGCACTAAGTTGGCTCTGCTTATCTGCAAAACATCCTCATTGCTGTCCGCCTTTCTGAAAAGTAGTATTTGATTGGTAAGACTCAGTAACCGCCGCGCATTGCGATAAACTACATTTAGTTCCTGGTCATTTTCCTGCTGCTCATCCTTTGCCCGCAGTTTTTTGATGGGAGCAATAATTAACGATAGCGGCGTTCGGAATTCATGGCAGATATTAGTAAAAAAATTCAGTTTCTTTTCATTGAGTTCCTTCTCTTTTTCGATTTCCTGTTTCGCCCATGTTGCTTCAACCATAAGCCTGTTTTTTTGCTCCCTGTATTTAATATATGAATAAACGGCGGCTGAAATAATTGTCAGGTACAATAAATAAGCCCACCAAGTGCGATACCAGGGTGGCAATACAACAATTGCCAGGGAGTGTACTTTGTCGCTCCAAATGCCATCGGTATTCGAAGCTTTAATATTAAAAATGTAGCGCCCTTCTTTAAGGTTGGTAAAGTTGATAGTTTTGTTTGTTACAGTATAATTTTCTTCTTTGTCGCTTTCTGCCAGGAAGTAAGCATACTTGATTTTATCAGGTGCAGTATATTCCGGCGTCACAAAGCTGAATGAAATATTAGTCTTGTTGTAAGGAATTTCTATTTCAGTAATTCCGGATAACGATTGCCCTTTAACGTAGTTGATATTTTTTTCTATCGGCTTGCTATCCACTGTTATGTCGGTAATGAAAACCTGGGGACTCGTTTTAGCTGATTGAATATTTTCTGGGTAAAAAATGTTAAACCCCTTGATGCCACCAAACATCATTTCACCGGATTGCAATGTAAGCGCTGCATTGTAGTTAAACTGATTACTTTGCAAACCATCGGAAACTGTATAATTAACAAACCTCTTCGTATCTGGATTAAATCTGGACAGACCGTTGTAAGTGCTTAGCCAAAGAGAACCTTCTTTATCCTCCAGTATGTTCAATACCGTATTGTTGCTTAACCCGTCATTAGTCGAGTAAGTTTTGAAACTGTCTTTCAACCTGTCAAACAACAGCAGACCACCACCTTCTGTTCCTACCCAAATTCTGCCTTTTTTATCATTTAAAATACTCAGCACTTTTTTGCCAATGGAGTAACTTTTGTGTTGCCGGTTCTCAGCATCGATTTTTACAATACCATCAATGCCGCCACCAAATAAATTGCCACTTTCATCTTCTGCCAGAGCCATCATATCATTTAACTGCGCATCAAACAACTCAAATGTGTTATTCGTCTTATTAAAAAGATAAAGCCCCCCATTGCCATAGTTAAATGACGTTGCCCAAAGCCTCTTCTTCCTGTCTTCGCATAAACGCCAGATATTTTTGTCATATGCCTTTGTTTCGCTGTTATAGCAACTGTAGTGTTTGAACCTGCCGGTTTTTTTATCAAAAAGGTTTATCCCACCGTTCCATGTTGCCATCCATATATTATCATCAGCGTCGTTTACAATAGAGGTAATAAAATTGCTGCTAAGTGAAAGATTATCACTATTTCCGGAAGACCTGTAATTGATAAAGCTATTTTTCCCCCTATCCCAATAGCTAAGTCCGCCACCATCCATACCTATCCAAACATTGTTTAGTCGATCTTCACAAAAAGAGAATATGAAGTTATCCGCCAGGCTATTGCTATTTAATGGGTCGTGGATAACAGTTGTAAATAAGTTTTTTTGCGGATCTGTCATATTAATGCCGCCTCTCAATGTAGCAATCCAGGTACGGCCCTGGCGGTCTTCACAAATATCATATACTGTTTGACTGCTTAATGTGTTCTCAGAATGCCCGGTAAATAAAGCGGTTACTTTGGCATTATTGGTTGGACTAAGAGAAAAGATACCATTACCGTCTGAAGCCATCCATATGTCTTTGTTTTTCATAACAACCATCCGCGATATATTCTTGCCGGAAAGCGCAGTAATTTCAGTAAACGAATTTGAGGCTTTCGTGTACTTAAACGTTGCATCATTAGTAGCTAAATAAAATTCTCCGTTTTCACTAGCAGCTTTAAAATGGGTGCCGTTTATTATTTGGTTATTGACCAGTTGTAAATTGCTTCCCTTGTAATTGTACCGACACAGTCCAATACCCCTGACAAAAACCCATAATGTTTTACTACTGTCAAAATCAAAAGCAATTATTTTATAGTTCTTAGTTCCGTTTACCTGAATGCCGGTATTACTATTCTTTTGAAAAAGGATCAGACCTGTATGTTCTGTTCCAACAAAGACAACACCATTATCATCAATTTTAATCTGCGTAATTACATCCGTTAACCTTTGTGGCTGTTGTTGACCAGTTGGGACATAGTAAACATTGGAAAATTTATGAAGCACCGGGTCGAGGATGCTGATACCTTTTTGCGTACCAATCCATAAGTTAAAATCCGCATCCTCTGCAATGGCACTGATCCTGCTAAAGACTAATGAATTGGTGTCACTGAGCTGATTTCTGAAAATGGTAAATTGCGTTCCGTCAAAGCGGTTTAACCCGTCAAATGTACCAAACCACATAAAACCGTTATGATCCTGGTAGATGCTGGAAACTCCGTTGTTGGAAAGGCCATGCTCGATACCAAACTGAAAAATTTTTTGAGCTGTGCAGGTATTCCCATCAATAAAGTAACAAACAATCAAAAGGCAACGCAGCCATTTTGTAATTTTAGGCAGTTTCATACTTCAATTTGGCAAGTTCGGGAATTTCTTGAATTGTTCGTCTTCAAATTAATTCGGAGAATTACTTAGTTACAGATTTCTGATGATGTAAAGATGTTTTTTAAGATTGTGATGTGCCGGATATTTTTCAACCCACCTTTTTGTTTGGTATCCCGCTCTCCAACCAGTTTTTTGTGAGCAATGAGTGCTGATTCCATATCCCTTAATTTCTTAATATCACTGGCCTGCATGCCACCATACCTCATTTTGCCAGGCCTTTAGTTTCCCTAGTGACTGCAGTTCGTAATGATCCAGTTTTTATAGTAGTCCATTTCTATCAAAGTTACCGAATCTTTATGCTGGCCGGGCAATAATTGAAACGAACAAATTATCTTTACTCTATGAGTTATCAGCCTTCAGCATCGCGTTACCAAATTTTGGCGCTTAGTTAAGCTGTTTTACTTCGGGAGTAAGCAAGAACAATTTTCTTTAAACTCACATAAACAGAAGCTACGTTTTATTGCATTCCAAGAAATTCCGACAACCTTTTTTGCAATTTCCTTTGTTTCCTATGTACTATCATCCAAAGAAGACCCAGACTCCCAACAACTCTCAGGAGACGGAACAGAAGCCGGACAAGGAACAGAAATAATTGAGGCTGAAGTTACGGTAGTATATACCGAGTACGATAGGGTGGCAAAAAAAGAATTAAATTTATTATTTAAGGTATGAAATTAAAAAGTACTAATAAGACCTTAGAAACTCTAAGGAAACATACATTGCCAGCTTCAAGGGACTTGAACAGGTCAGATCTGCGGTTGCTTATTCAAGACTTCGAGGAAGCGATAAAGAAATGGGAAGAGGAAGAGGGGATAAAAGTGCAGAGAGAGGAATTTCCACCAGAGCTTCTGGAAGAGTAAATAGTAAACTGAAGGAAGTCTTGATTCATACAATCCTGGAAAAACTGGGGTTTATTTACGTTGGCAAGCATACCGGATAATACCAGAGAACCCGGGGGCTATTTCAAATCGGGGGGATTCAAATTAGCAGACCGGGTGGGGTCATTTTTTAATCCCGGCAATACATTCAGAGATTTTCGACATTTCTTTCCGTCCTGTTATGGTTGTCGAAAATGTATCATCACGTCTTTTCCGCATTACCCCCAGGCTGGTAACGTAGCTTTACATCCGTAATCAATAAGAACTATGTTAGTTAAAGAAGTCCGCAACCTAAAAAGATGGTTTTTGATAGATCATTCTTTGTCCAAACATAATAGACGGAACGAGCCAATAACTAAACAGCAACTTGCCATATTATTGTCTATATACTTTTCATCGCTTAAGATCCCAATTGTAAAGACTGGGACAATTCTGTCGCATTTAAAGCAGCATAAGAAAGCAATAAGACCCGATGTCCTTAGCAGGCAGCTAAAGGAATTGGAGAAAACTGAACTGATTAAACGCAGTATTACAGGGCGTATAAGTAGGTATAATTTGACTGTTTTTGGGCTGAATGAGTTAAAATCCATTGAAGGGCTAAATAGGACTTGTAGGCAATAGTTTAGCCCGGAAAGTCGCTGCCATTCTGAATTATACAAAATTCTAAATTTGAGCCGTTTTTTTCGATTTGAAAGTCTTTTTTGTGCAAATTGTGTGCAAATGGCTAAAATAAAAAAGGGTTTCATTTTCTGAAACCCTTACTGGTACCTTGTGGGAGTTGACGGGATCGAACCGCCGACCCTCTGCTTGTAAGGCAGATGCTCTGAACCAGCTGAGCTAAACTCCCTTTAAATTTGGGACGGCAAAGATAAGGTTGCGAGGTTTTACACCCAACTTTTTTTAATCAAGCAGGTGGTTCCCACAATTCAATTTTATTTCCTTCAGGATCCATTATCCATCCGAATTTTCCATACTCTCCATCCATGGGATCTCCTGCTACTGTTACTCCTTCCTGCTTCAATACATCCAGCAGTGCAAACAGGTCTTTTACTATAAGGTTCAGCATTACCTGTTTCTCACTTGGTTTGAAATAATCAGAATCATTCTTGAAAAAAGACAGGAGATTATAACCCGGTTTTTCAGTTCCATCGGTGCTTTTGAAAGGCCAAACAGTATATACTCCGCCATTGAATGCAATGCCGAGATGTTTTTCGTACCATGCAGCAAGCACTTTTGGGTCATTAGCTTTAATGAAAGGCCCCCCGAGTCCGATAACTCTTTCCATAAAAACTGTTTGAATCAAAAGTACAGAAACAAAAATGTATTTTTGGAATATGAAAGGAGTGAGTCCCAATATCAATCCGGAGAGCCTGGAGGAAACCGATGTACTTGACAGTGCAGAAAATACCTGTCACCTTATTGTGTGGAATGATGAGGTGAATACATTTGAATGGGTAATAGAAACACTGATGGAAATTTGCGGTCATTCACATGAGCAGGCCGAACAATGCGCCTACATTATTCATTTCAGAGGAAAATATGCGGTAAAGCATGGCACTTACGATGATCTGAAACCCAAATGCGATGCCATTACTGAAAGAGGTATTAATGCCACTGTGGAAATTATGGCAAGTTAAAATTTCTTTCCCGCGGCAACCATTATTCATTTATGCCTCTTTTTGCACTCAATAAAGAATTGATCTTCCCTCCCGTTCATTTAGCTGAACCGGATGGGCTTTTGGCAATGGGTGGCGATCTTTCCTCTGAAAGATTATTACTGGCTTACCAAAGTGGAATCTTTCCATGGTATGAAGGTGAAACAATTCTTTGGTGGAGCCCTGATCCCAGGTTCGTATTATTTCCTGATGAATTAAAAATATCCAAAACTATCAAGCCATTACTAAACAGAAATGAATTCGAGTTCAGCATCAACAAATCTTTTACCGCAGTAATTCATCAGTGCAAAAAAACAAAACGTCCCGGCCAAAAAGGAACATGGATCACAGACGAAGTGGAAAAAGCTTACTGCAAAATGCATGAGCTTGGGTATGCAAACAGTGCAGAAGTATGGAAAGATGGCGAATTGGTTGGCGGATTGTACGGCATAAGACTGGGAAAAATGTTTTTTGGCGAAAGTATGTTCAGCAAAGTAAGCAATGCTTCAAGGTATTGCTTTATTAAATATGTGCAGCAGCTAAAAGAAGAAGGAGTTCAACTAATAGATTGCCAGGTTTATACCGAATACCTTGAAAGTTTTGGCGCAAGAATGATCAGCCGAAAAGATTTTATTCAGTTGCTTCAGAATCTGCTTCCTAAATAATGAGGCAACATGGCTCTCCAGGTATCCCAGTCGTGTGGCCAATCTTGTCCCCATACATCCAGTTCGTACCAAATGCCTTTATCATAAAGCACTTTGGCAAACCGGCCACTGGCATGCGGATCTTCATACGAACCGCTGCCGGTAACGATATGGATATTTTTACTGCGACGTATCTGTTCTAATATGGAATGATCGGCCAAATTGGGCATGTAATGCATCGGGCTGTTGAAATAAACATCCTCATCATAATGGCCCTTGGTATATTCTGTTAGATCATAAACACCGCTCATGGCAATGACCCCATTGATGATATCAGGCCGCTTCAAAAAAAGATTCATGCTGTGCAAAGCACCAAAAGATGCTCCACAGGTTATTACGGGTGTATCGGCACTGGTGTTGTTCCTGATGAATGGCACCACTTCTTCAAAAACATAATTATTCCACTGCTGGTGGCGGACCGATTTCATCCAGGGGTCCATATTGTTATTAAGCCAACTGTCATTATTGATACTGTCAATGGAAAAAACCTTGACGTGTCCGGCGTTAATAAATGGCTCCAGGTGCTGCATCAACTGAAATCTTTCATACTCCAGGTAATCTGCCGCAGCGGTCGGAACGAGCAGAAGGGCAAACCCATAATCTCCGTAGGCGGCAATGGGCATTTCTTTATTCAGGGAAGGACTGTGCCAAGACGCTAATTCTCTCTTCATATACCTATTGGTTTTTTAAAATAAGCCTTGCTTCAGGTAAAATTTCTGCGAATATAGATGTAAATCTTAAAGAGGACTGAAACGGGTTCCAAGACATTTTCAAGGATTGGACTAACAAGTGTTAATAAAAAATCAGTAAAATTTCTTGGTAAAATAACCAAGTAGTATTACTTTAGGTTTTCAGTATTTTTACTATTTATCCGTTTCCCTTTACCAGAACTATGTCCTTGTAAATTCACCGAACTATTAGGGTGCATACCTCGAAATGAATCGCCTAAGGTACAAGTTACGTCAATTGTAAAATTATCCAACCCCCCTGAAAACCCAAATTAAACATTAAATGCCCAAAACAATCCGACAATATTGAAATAAACAAGAAAAAATGACCAGATCCCAAATCCGGATCATCCTTGTGGATGATCACAAAGCAGTCCGCAAATCATGGAGGACATTGCTCGAAAACAATCCCCGGTTCAGGTAATTGCAGATTGCGATAACGGTGATGCTCCTATTGCAGAAGCTGAAAGACTGCAGCCGGATATAATGCTGGTCGATATTAATATGTCTCCGCTTAAAGGCTTTATGGTAACTGAGAAAGTGCTTGAAAAAGTTCCTTCGGTTAAAATAATCGGCTTATCAGTCAATAATCAGCCAAAATATGCCATAAAATGATTGCACTTGGTGACAGGGGATACCTCACCAAAACATCCCCCATGGAAGAGATAAATAAAGGCATCATAGAAGTACAAAATGGCAATCTGTACATCTGCGAAGAAGTAAAAAGATATATGCCTCCTGTCAATTAAGGAGTTATTTTTTGCATCTGCATTCGTTTCGCTGACAAGGTAAAACCCGGTAATTTTGCAGCCTTACTTGTACAACATAGCCCGATTGTTGGCTACAGGTCGAAAACAGTAAGCGAAGTTGTATGGAGTTGAGCAAAAACTTTGAGCACAGGTCTGTCGAACAGAAATGGTACCAACATTGGTTGGATAAGAATTATTTTAATAGCCAGCCGGATAGCAGGGAGCCTTATACAATTGTTATCCCGCCTCCTAATGTGACTGGGGTACTCCATATGGGTCACTGCCTCAACAATACCATTCAGGACATATTGGTGCGCAGAGCAAGAATGCAGGGAAAAAATACCTGCTGGGTTCCGGGCACCGACCATGCTTCCATTGCTACTGAAGCCAAGGTGGTACAAATGCTGCGGGAAAAAGGAATAGCCAAATCTTCACTCAGCAGGGACGAGTTTTTAAAATATGCATGGGAATGGAAGGAAAAATATGGCGGCATCATTCTTCAGCAATTAAAAAAACTAGGCTACAGCCTTGATTGGAGCCGCACTACTTTTACCATGGACCCTCATTATTATGAGTCGGTCATTAATGTTTTTATCGACCTGTACAATAAAGGCTATATCTACCGGGGGAAACGGATGATCAATTGGGATGTAAAAGCTAAGACAGCTTTAAGTGATGAAGAGGTGATACGAAAACAAACACAGCAGAAACTTTATCATCTGAAATATAAACTCGACGTTCTGGGTGATGAATATATCGCTATTGCAACAGTAAGACCCGAAACAATAATGGGTGATACGGCAATTTGTGTTCACCCGGGTGATGAAAGATACAAGCATCTGCATGGAAAATTTGCTTTTGTTCCTCTGATCAATCGCCGCATCCCCATCATTACGGATGAATATGTAACGATGGATTTTGGCACCGGGGCTTTAAAAATAACTCCTGCCCACGATATGAATGATAATGTGCTGGGGCAAAAACATGGACTGGA
>Ga0233424_10001286_pt1 | contig 23194 bp, 25 predicted proteins | sample Watercolumn_Towu_FD_181011 | JGI IMG/M metagenome (GOLD analysis project Ga0233424, IMG submission 181011) | Freshwater microbial communities from Lake Towuti, South Sulawesi, Indonesia - Watercolumn_Towuti2014_125_MG | ecosystem: Environmental > Aquatic > Freshwater > Lake | place: Indonesia... | reverse complement strand
GCGCGCCCCGCGCGCGGAAGGCCGAGCAGGAGCAGGAGCTCGTCGCGCTGGCGTTCGGCGGAGACACGCGCGAGCCCGGAGGCCGCCGCGCGCACCGCCCGCACGCCTCCGGGCGTCAGGCGAAAGCCGAGCGTCGCTTCGAGCCGCACGCCGCGCAGCGCGCGCAGCGGATCGCCGGCGATCACGTCCGGCCCCGCGGGCCGCAGGCGCTTGCCGGCGATGTCGGCGAGACCGCCGGTCGGATCGAGGATCGGTGCCGCGCCCTCGCGCATCAGGGCGCGGAGCGGGACCGCGAGCGCGTTCACGGTGAAGTCGCGCGCCGCCAGGTCGCCCGCGAGCGTCGGCGCGCGCCAGTCGGTGACGTCGAGGCGCCCGGTGCTCGTGATCACGCGCGCGGCGCCGCGCTCCTCGTCGAGCACGAGGTACGCCGCGCGCAGCCGATCGGCCGCGCGCCGCGCCACGTCCAACGCCCCGCGCGGCACGGTGACGTCGACGTCCACGCCGCGCGCGACGCCCGCCGGGGCGCGCGCGGAGCGTGCGGGCGTGCGGGGCGATGGCAGGCACGCATCGCGCACGGCGCCGCCGACGAGCGCCGCGTCCGCGGCACCGCTCGCGGCGACGACCGCGCGCAGGAGCGGCATCACACGGGGATCGAGGGACTTCAGCGAGAGACGCGCGGATCGACCGGCCATCGCGTCGATCGTAGCGCGCGGCGCCGCGCGCGACGTTACGTCAGCTCGATTCCGTTCGCGCCGATCCGGTACTCGACGATCTCGTCGCTCATCGCGCTGCCGCGATGCTTGACCACGCACAGCATGCGCGCCAGCCGCGAGCCGGCGCGCTCGCTGCCCATCACGACGATCGTGTTGGCGGTGGCGCCGATGTCGCCGGTCGCGACCTTGCGCGCGAGCAGGTCTTCGAGCCGCGTCTCCTCGGTCGTCACGAGCAGGAGCGTCGTGATCGCCGCGTGATCGTAGCGGTGCGCGTCGATGAACTCGCGGTACTTCCACACGGGCAGGCAGATCTCCATGCCGAGCGTGTCCGAGTCCCGGTGCACGACCTTCCGGTAGAGCTCGTCGAAGACGTAGAACTGGATCGAGTCCGCCGGCGAGTCCATCGGCTCCACGCCGTCGACCACGAGCCGGCGCGTGCCCGCCGCGAAGTGGTGGTACAGGAACGGCCGGACCGTGTAGAGCGCCTGGTTGTACGTCGCCTTCCAGTTCCAGTCGAACTCGAAGCTGCCGTCCGGCGCCGGCACCTGGAAGTCGCGCACGCGACCGACCCACGGCAGCGCATTCGAGTAGAAGGCCTTCATGTCGTCGGCCGAGGGCATCGGATCGCTCATCGGCGTCACCGTGAGCGTCCACGGGCGCAGGTCCCACTCGAAGAGCCGCTTCGCGTACTCGTCGTGCTGCTGCGAGTCGCCGCGGCCGTTCATGTCCAGCACGACGCCCCGCGCGCCGTCGGCGCTGCGGCCGTGATCGGCGAACGTGAGGCCGAGATGGGTCTTGCCGATGCCCGTCGCGCCATAGACGACGGTGAGCGTGCCCGGCAGCAAGCCGCCGCCGAGCATCGAGTCGAGCTTCGCGAGTCCGGTCGATACGCGTGAAGTCACGGCCGCCGATTCTACTCCGCGCGCGCTTTGCGGTGAAACTGCGCGTCGTAGAGCGCGCGCAGCTCGGCGAGCGTCGTCGCCTGCCCCGGCCCCTTGTCGTCGCGCACGCGCGCGATCCGCGCGAAGCGGAGCGCGAGCCCGGAGGGATACGTCGGGCTCTTCTGGATCTCGTTGTACTCGACCTCCACGACGATTTCCGGACGCACGCGCACCGTGTAGCCGTCGTCGGCGACCGCCAGCGCCTTCAGCCGCCCGGTCATCTCCGTGAACTGACGGTCCGTGAAGCCCTTGAACGTTTTGCCGACGTCCGCGAAGCTCTCGCCGTCCACGACCGCGAGGTGGTAGTTCGAGAGCCACCCGGCGCGCCGGCCCGATCCGCGGTCGGCGGCGACGATCACGCAGTCGACGGTCTCCGGCGTCTTGATCTTGAACCAGCGCTTGCCGCGGCCGCCCGGCGCGTACGCCGATCTGAGGTCCTTCGCCATCACGCCTTCGTGCCCCGCCGCGAGCGCCGCCGCGCGAAACGTCTCGGCCTCGGCCGCGCCGCGCACCAGCGTGCGCTCGGCGAGGTCGCGTCCGCCGGTGACGCGCGTCAACGCCTCGAACCGCTCGGCGTACGGCGCGTCGTTCAACGGGCGACCGTTCGCAAGCAGGCAGTCGAAGAGGTGGAGCGCGAGCGGCATCTTGCCGAGCGCTTCCTCCACGTCGTGCACCCGCCGGAACCGCCGCATCAGCTCCTGGAACGGCAAGGGCTTTCCGTCCGCGCCGAGTGCGACGACCTCGCCGTCGAGGATGAATGGGGCTGCGCCGCAACCGCGGGCGCGCGCGACGACGTCGGGCAGGCTGCCGGTCACGTCGGACAAGCGCCGGGACCAGATCGCGACGCGCGCGCCGTCGGAGTGGATCTGCACGCGCGCGCCGTCGTACTTGAACTCGAGCGCGGTCGTCCCACCGTGCGCGCCGAGCACGGCGTCCCAGTCTTCGGCAATCTCGGCGAGCATCGGGAGCATCGGCACGAAGAGCCGCGGCTCCGCGCTCTCGAGCGCGGCCGCGCCGCCCCGCCGGGCGAGCGCCGCGACCGCCGAGAGATCGCCGAGGAAGAGGGCCGCGCGCCGCGCGGCGTCGGGCGCCGCGTCCACGCTCGCCGCGATCGCTTCGAGCACGAGACCGTCGGAGACGCCGGTGCGCATCTCGCCGCCGATGATCCGCGCGAGATACTCGCGCTCCAGCGGTGACGCGCGATTCCCAAGCTCGACGAGCAGCGCCTCGCGCCGGGCGCGCGATCCGGCCCCGGACGCGTCAGCGATCGCCCCGAACGCGCTCACGACGTCGCCGACCGTCAACGGCGCGCCTTGCGCGGGCAGCGTGGCCGGCGTCGAGGCGCCGTCGGCATGAGCCACGGCCGAAGGCAGCCAGCGGACGCTCAGCGTGCGCGGATCCGAGACGGGAAACGCGTGGCCGTTGAGAAACGCGACGGCGTGTGGCAGCTCGTCCTCGCTCAGCGTCTTGAGGTACGCCGCGACGAGCGCGCGCTTCTCCAGCCGCCCTCGCGTGCCTTCGAGCGCGCGACACAACTCCGCGAACTCACGAAACGCCCCCACGCACCTACTCTACGTCGCGCTGTGGCCTGCCTCGTTCGAGCGGCGGCTTCGGCGCCGCAATCCCCGAGGAGAAAGCTAGCCGACGATCAGGGCGAGCGCCCCCGCCCACGCGGCGATCGCGACGAGCGCGGCACCGGCGCGCAGCAGCTCCGGAACGACCTCGGCACTCCGCACCTGTTGAGTGATGCACGCGAAAAAAAAGGCCCGACGGCGACGATGGATCATCGGAAGCGCGAGCGTGTGCGACGTCATGATGCCCTCCCTCGAAAATCAGAAACCGCGAAGTAGACCGATCACCTTGCCGAGGATCCGCACTTCGCGTTGCCGCGGATCCACGACGAGCGGAGTCATGGCGGGATTCTCCGGCTTCAGCACGACGCGCTGGCCGTCGCGCAGATAGCGCTTCACGGTCGCTTCCTCTTCACCGGTCGCGTCCGACGCGACCACCGCGACCACGATGTCGTTCGGATGCGCGGTGTCCTGGCGGCGGACGAGGACCAGATCGCCATCGCAGATGTGCGCGTCGATCATGCTGTCGCCGCGCACGCGCAGCGCGAACACGTCCTCGCCGCTGTTCGGCAACGCACTGGGCGCGAGCGGCAGCTCGCCCTCGCGATTCTCGGCCGCGAGCAACGGCGCGCCGGCCGCGACACGTCCGAGTATCGGCACCGAGCGAAAGCCCGCGGTCGCGCCCGGCTCGGACAGCGTGAGCGCGCGCGACGTGCGGCCCGCGCTGTGACGGCGCTGCAGCATGCACTTGCGCTCGAGCGCGCGCAGATGATCGAACGCGGCGCGCGGCGTGACCTTGAACCGGTCGCCGATCTCACGCACCGTTGGCGGCACGCCGTGGCGCGTGGTGAACGACCGGATGAACGCCAGCACTTCGCGCTGCCTCCCGGTGAGATCTCGCATGGATCCTCCTCGCTCAGACACTCTACTCAACGCGTGTTGAGGCTGTCCACCAAAAAAAGAGACCCGGCGAAGAGCGGCCCTTACGTGGGCTCCCAGGGCTCGCAGACCGGGCAGCCGACGAAGCCCTGCTCGCGCGCGCCCGCGAAGGTCGTGAGGTCAACGCGCTCGCCCGCGGGAATGCGCCGCGCCCAGTCACACGCGCTGCGATGGAAGAGCTTCGAGCCCCGCTGCGCGGCGAAGGGCTCCGTGGAGACGGCGACGGGCGTCGACGTCGCCCGCTCCGCCGGTGCGGCCTCGGTCTCCGACGGCAGCGTCTCGGAGGACGCAGACGGGGTGGTCGCCGGCGTCTCGATCGGCGCCGGCGAAATCAGCGGATCGAGATCGTTGATCTTGAGGTTCGTCTCGACCGTCGCGCGGAACTCCTCGCTCGCGCGACGGAACTCGCGCATCGCGCGCCCGAACATCCGCCCGAGCTCCGGGAGCTTCGACGGACCGAAGACGAGCAGCGCGAGCACGCCGATGACGAGCAGCTCTTGCAGACCGATGTCGAACATGGGCCCAAGAGTAGCACCGCCTGAAGCGCCGTCACTCCGGGCGCAGGCGTGGCCGACGTGCGGCGAGCGGTCAGACCCCGACGGTGGCGCGACGAATCGCGGTGCGCGCCTTCGCGTCGGCGTCGCTCGCCCCGTCGACCGTGTGCCGCAGCGCCTCGAGCACCTCGAAGGCGGCGGCGTGCGTCGGGCAATACCAGAGCCGCAGCCGCTTCGTGTCCTCGTCGCGGGCGATGCGACAACCGCACGGCAGCGAGTTGTCGACGCGGAAGTTCGGACCGGGCACTGTCTTCGTGATCATGGGGCTCCTCCTCTCGTTCACGCGCACTGGCCTGCGCGCACAGGAGGGAGCAACGGGGGTGCCACGGCGCAATTCCTTCAATTTCGCAGGCCTCTCGCGCGTTCGCAGCTGTGAAGCGTCAGGAGCCTGACAGGTGACAAGCCACAACGGCACTCGCGGAGGGCCGGGGATGCACTCCCGGCCGGAGCGCCTCAGACAGCCGCGAGCCGCGCGAGGTCGGCGAACGAGCGAATCGTGACGTCGGCCATGGTCGACGTGGCCCCGTCGGGCGCGTAGAAGACCGTGTGCATGCCCATCCCCCGGCCGCCCCGAATGTCGGACGGCTCGCTGTCGCCCACCATCGCCGCCTCGTGCGGCACCACGCCGATGCGGTCCAGCGCGATGCGGAAGAGCGGCGGCGCGGGCTTGCCGACGACGACGGGTTCGACACCCGCCGCGGCCGTCACCGCAGCGACGAGCGCGCCACAGCCCGGCAGGAAATCGCCGCCCTCGATCGGCAGGCGCGGATCGACGTTCGGCGTGACCAGCCGGCCCGTCGTCGCGGCGACGCGGCAGGCGACGGTCAGCCGCTCGTACGTGAGATCGAAGTCGTTGCCCACGGCGACGACCGTCGCCAGCCCGTAGTCCTTCACCTCGACGAGCGTGTGGCCCGCGCGCTCGATCATCGCGGAGAGCTCGGGCGCGCCGATCACCAGCACCCGCGAGGGACCGAACCGCTCGCGGATGACGTCGCCGATGATCTGGAGCGGCGTCAGCGCGTGCTCGGCGACGGTGACGCCGAGCCCGTGCAGGCGCGCGAGGATGTCGTCGCCGGTCGCGCGCGAGTTGTTGGTGAGGAAGGCGATCTTGCGCCCGGCGGCGACGAGACGCTCCAGCGTCTCGCGCGCGCCGGGATTGAGCGTGTGCCCGTTCCAGATGCAGCCGTCCAGGTCGAAGACGAAGCCGCGAACGCGATCGAGCAGGCGGGGTCTCTCAGTCGTTGGACGAGCGCTTGAACTCGTCGATCGCGTCCGCGTACACCTCTTGCGTCCGCGCGGCCACGCTGGCCCAGCTGAACTTGTCCTCGACGCGCTTGCGGCCCGCCTGCCCCATCGCGCGCGCCAGCGCGGGATCCGCGAGCACGCGGTTGAGCGCCGTGGCCAGCTCGTCGGGACGCGAGGGCGGAACCAGCAATCCGGTCTTGCCGTCCTCGACGACTTCGAGAATGCCGCCGGTGGCCGAGGCGACCACCGCGGTCTCGCACGCCATCGCCTCGAGGTTGATGATCCCGAACGGCTCGTAGACCGACGGGCAGCAGAAGACCGCCGCGTGGCTGTAGAGCTGCATGACGACGTCCGGCTTCACCATCTCGTAGATCCACAGGACGTTGGGATGCTGGGGCACCGCCTTGCGCAGGCGCTCCTCGATCTCCGGCGTGTCCGGCGCGGACGCGCAGAGCACGACCTGCACGCCGGGCCGTACCGACTTCGCGGCTTCGAGCAGATGGAAGATGCCCTTCTGGTCCGTGATGCGCCCGACGAAGAGCACGTACGGGGACTTCACGCCGAGGCGGTCGAGGTGATCACGCGCGTCCGTCTTCTTGTACCTGTCGGGGTCGATGCCGTTGTGGAGGACGACGACCTTGCGCGGATCGACCTTGAAGTACTCGATGATGTCGTCGCGCATCTTCGCCGACACGCCGATCACGCGGTCCGCCCCCTCCACCGTCGTCTTCTCGATCCACGACGACATCAGGTAGCCACTGCCGAGCTGATCGGCCTTCCAGGGCCGCAGCGGCTCCATGCTGTGGAGCGTGACGACCAGCGGAACGCGGTGGAGCGTCCGGATCCAGAGGCCGGCCATGTCGGCGTACCAGGTGTGCGCGTGCGCGACGTCCGCGTCGACGGGATCGCGCGCCATCGAGAGCCCGATCGACAGCGTCTCGAGCGCCGGGGCGAAGAGCGGCCCATCCTTGCCCGCCTTCAGGCGGTCCCACGGGGTGTAGCCCTTCACCGTCGCCGGGTCGCTGGGATTCGGATCCCGGTGACCGAAGCACCTCACTTCCACCGCCATCCGCTTCGAGAGGGCCTGGGTGAGCTGGTCGACGACGACGCCCGCACCGCCGTAGACGTGCGGCGGGTACTCCCGCGTGAGCATGAGGGCTTTCATGATTTCAGGATAGCGTGGCCCGCTATTCTTCCGCCGCCTCTTCCTCTTCCCGCCGCTCGAGCTTGCGCGACACGGTGCGGACGTCGATGCCGAGCAGCTTCGCGGTCAGGGTCTTGTTCCCGCGCGTCACGCGCAGCGTCTCGTCGAGCAGGCGCTGCTCGATCTCGGCCAGCGGGGTGCCGATGCGCACGGTGAGCGTGCCTTCCGGCAGCGGGGTCGCGCCCGCGATCTCCTCGGAGAGGTCGGTGACGTCGATCAGCGAGCCGCGCGCGAGCACGACGCTGCGCTCAATGACGTTCTCGAGCTCGCGCACGTTGCCGGGCCACGAGTAGCCCTCGAGACGGCGGATCGCGTCGTCGGTGAAGCCTTCGAGCTTGCGGTTGTTCTTCGCCGCGTACACGCGGAGGAAGTGCTGCGCGAGGAGCCGGACGTCCTCGCGCCGGTCCCGGAGCGGCGGCACCGTGATGGTGATGACGTTCAGCCGGTAGAAGAGGTCCTCGCGGAACCGCTTCTCCTTCACGAGGCGTGACAGCTCCTGGTTCGTGGCGGTGACGATCCGAACGTCGACCCGCTGCGTGCGCGTGGCGCCGAGCCGCTCGAATTCCCCTTCCTGGAGGACACGGAGGATCTTCGGCTGCGTCACGTGCGAGAGATCGGCGACCTCGTCGAGGAACAGCGTGCCGCCGTCGGCGAGCTCGAAGCGTCCTTCCTTGCGGACCTGCGCGCCGGTGAACGCGCCCTTCTCGTAGCCGAACAGCTCGGACTCGAGCAGCGTCTCCGGCAGCGCCGCGCAATTGACCGCGACGAACGGCCCGTTGCGCCGCGCCGACCGCTCGTGGATCGCGCGCGCGACGCCTTCCTTGCCGGCACCGCTTTCGCCCTGGATCAGCACCGTGGCCGAGCTGTCGGCGACCTGCTCGACCAGCGTCATCATCCGGCGGAACGCCGGGCTCGCGCCGATCATCGCGTTCTTGGAGCGGAGGTCCTCGAGCTGCTTCTGCAGCGAGCGGTTCTGCTCGATCAGCGACCGCCGCTCGAGCGCCTTGCCGACGACCTTCAGGAGCTGCTCGCCGCGGAACGGCTTGGTGATGAAGTCGTACGCACCGTCCTTCATCGCGTTGACGGCTTCCTCGATCGTGCCGAACGCCGTGAGGAGGATGACGTCCACGTCGGGCGCGAGGGCCTTCGCCGCGCGCAGGAGCTCGATGCCGGTGAGCCCCGGCATCTTGAGGTCGCTCAGGATGAGATCGAGGCCGCCGCCCTGGATGCGGTCGAGCGCGGCGCGCCCGTCCGGCGCGAGCACCACCTGGTAGCCCGCGCGCGTGAGGGTGCGCTGCAGGCTCTCACGAAGCCCGGGATCGTCGTCCGCGACGAGGAGGGTCGCGCCGTCAGACACGCGCGGCTCGCTTGACCGGCACGCGGATCGTGAACGTCGTCCCCGCGCCGGGCAGGCTCGACCACGACAGCTCGCCGCCGTGCTCCTCGACGATCTGGCGCGCGATCGAGAGCCCGAGGCCGGTCCCCTGCGGCTTCGTGGTGAAGAACGGCTCGAAGAGCCGCTCGGCGATTTCCGGCGTGATGCCGGGCCCTGTGTCCGAGACGGCGATCTCGACGTGCTCGCCGCGCAGCCGGCTCGAGATCGTCAGCGTGCCGCCGCTCGAGAGCGCCTCCATGCCGTTCTTCACGAGGTTCTGGATCGACTGACGCAGCAGCGTACGGTCGATCTCCATCAGCGGGACCTGCGGATCCACTTCCACGCGCAGCGTGAGCCCCTGGCGCTGCGCCAGCGGCCGCAGGAACTGCGCGAGCTCTTCGAGCAGATGGTTGACGGACTCCTCCTCGAAGTGCGGCTTCGGGAAGCGCGCGAACGCGAGATATTCCTCGGTGAGCTGGTCCAGCGCGGTCACCTGGTCGCGGATCGCGGTGACGAGCCCGACGGCCTCGTCGCGGTCGGTCCCGCCGTCGCGCACGATATCTTGAAGGATCTCGGCGTTGAGCTCGATCGCGGCGATGGGATTGCGCACCTCGTGCGCGACCTTCAGCGAGAGCCGCCCGACGGTCGCCATGCGCTCGGCCACGAGCAGCTCCTCCTGCGCCGCCTGCAGACGCCGCAGCGTTCCGGTCAGCTCGACGTTGAGGCGCTCCACCTCCTCGCGCGCGCGGCGCTCGCGATCGGCGACGTGGCCGAGCGCGTACGCCGGGAGACCGACGAGGCCGATCAGGTTCACGACCGCGGTCCACGTGGCGGCGGGTGTCGCGATCCACGCCGCCGTCCAGTAGAGGAGGCCCGCGACGGCCGTCAGCAGCAGGCCCATCCACCGGCCGAAGTAGTACGCGTTGACCGCGACGAGCGGGTAGAAGAGGTTCACGAACGGGCTGTCGCCGCCGCCGGTGAGATAGAGCAGCCCCCAGATCAGCGAGAGGTCGACCGCGAGCGCGGCGCTGAAGATCAGGCCCGTCGCGCGCGGGTTGATCGTGACCAGCGCGAAGACGCCGACCTTGTAGGCGCCGAACCAGAAGTAGAGCGGGGTCAGGTCGAAGCGATAGCGCGGCCGGAGCGGAACGAGCCCGACGCTCGCGAGACCGCCGACCATGACCACCGCCAGCAGCACCGCGAAGAGCCGCTCGTCGCGCTCGAGCAGCCGGAAGATCGCGCGCCACGGTTTCCGCTCGTTCACGGGAGGATTATACGGGCCGCCGGAGCTTCTCGACGCGGTGCACGCCGTGGAGGAACGCCGGCAGCTGGTCGGTGAAGAGGTAGGCGACGCCGAACCCGAGCGGGATCCCGACGAGCGCCGCGAGCGTGTCGACGAGCAGGAACTTCCAGAAAGCGATCCCCACGATGCCCTCGGTCAGGAACGCCGCCGAGCGAAACCCGACGACGAACCGCGCGGTGAACACGATCTTCACGCCGTGGCGGTGGTAGGCCGCGACCATCACCCGCTCGCGCTCGGGGGTCAGCACGAAGCGGATGAGGCGCCAGTCCATGATGTGCTCGCCCCAGTGATGACCGATCCAGTAGAGCGTGGCGTCGCCGGAGAGCACGCCCACGAAGCAGACGAGCAGCCCGCCCCACCATCGGATCACGTCCTGGCTCGCGAGCACGCCCGCCGTGAGGATCGGCGCTTCCTCGGGGATGGGACCCCCGAGCCCGGCCACGAAGAGGACCAAGAAGATGCCGGCGTAGGTGAAGCGCTCGATGAGGTCGGCGACCACCTGAGGCCAAGTGTATACTCCGTCGCACGTCGTCCCCCCTCATCGTTCACACCGAAGCGTCCGTCGGCTTCGGCGGTCAGGAGCTGCGGATCCTCGCCGAAGCGCGCTGGCTGCGCGAGCACGGTTGGGACGCGCTCGTCGTCGCGCAGCCGGGCTGCCGCCTCTTCGCCGAAGCGCATGCCGCCGCGATTCCCGTCGTCCAGCTCGCGATGCGGCACGCGCTCGACGTCCGTGCGCTCGCGGCGCTTCGCGGGCTCTTCGTTCGCCGGGGCGCGCGGCTCGTCCACACGCACAGCTCGATCGACAGCTGGACCGGCGGCCTCGCGGCGCGCTCGCTCCGCCTGCCCGTCGTGCGCAGCCGCCACGTGACGATCGCGGTGCCGCGGCGGCGCACGCTCGTCTACCGTCTCGCCGATCGCATCCTCACGAGCGCCGAGCAGGTGAAGACCGTGTTGACGAGCGCCGGCGTCCAGCCCGCCAAGATCGTCGCCGTGCCGCCGGGCGTCGACATCCGGCAGTTCCATCCGGGAGTCTCGGGCGCCGCGGTCCGGGCCGAGCTCGGGCTCGACGGACCGGTCGCCGGGCTCGTCGCCAACATTCGCGGCTCCAAGGGTCACGACGTCTTTCTCGACGCCGCGAAGGAGATCCTCGCCGCGATCCCGGGCGCGCGATTCCTGATCGTCGGCGACGGGGTCGGCTTCGACGACGTGCGCGCGCGCGTGGAGCGGCTCGGGCTCTCACGCGCGGTCGTGATGACCGGATTCCGGCGCGACATTCCGGAGGTGATGGCGGCGCTCGACGTCCTCGTGCTGCCGTCGATCCGGTCGGAGGCGACGTCGCAGGTGATCGTGCAGGCGCTCGCCGTCGGCACCCCCGTCGTGGCGACCGCGATCGGCGGAAGTCCGGAGGTGATCCGCGACGGCGAGACGGGGCGTCTCGTCCCGCCGAACGACGCGCGCGCGCTCGCCGCCGCGATCGTCGACACGCTGCGCGACCGCGATCGCGCGCGCGCGATGGCACGCGCGGGCCAGGCGTTCGTGCGCGAGCGCCTGTCGATCGACGCGCAGATGGCGGCGACCACGCGCGTCTATCGCGAGCTGCTCGGGGTGGCGGGATGAGGGCCGGGCTGCACATCGGCACGTCGGGCTACAACTACCCGGAGTGGCGCGGCACGTTCTATCCGCAGAAGCTTCCCGCGTCCGCCATGCTCGCCCACTACGCGGAGCGCTTCGAGACCGTCGAGATCAACGCGACGTTCTACCGGATGCCCGTGGCGAAGACGCTCGAAGGCTGGGCCGCGGCGACGCCGGCCGGCTTCGTCTTCACCCTGAAGGCGCCGCAGCGGATCACGCACATGCGCCGTCTGCGCGGCGTCGACGAGCCCTTACGACTGTTCTGCGACACGGCGCGGACGCTGGGAGCGAAGCTCGGTCCGCTGTTCTTCCAGCTCCCGCCGAGCTTCAAGAAGGAGACCGGCCGGCTCCGCGACCTGCTGGTGGCGGTGCCGCCGGACCTGCGCTGCGCCTTCGAGTTCCGCCACGCCTCGTGGTTCGCGGACGACGTCTATGAGGCGCTCCGCGCGCGCGACGCCGCGCTCTGCGTCGCCGACACGGAGGAGGGCACGACGCCCGACGAGATCACCGCGTCGTGGGGCTACTACCGCCTGCGCGACGTGGCGTACGCCGACGCCGAGCTCGCGGCGTGGGCCGCCGCGCTCACCCGCCCGGCCCGCCGCGAGGTCTTCTGCTACTTCAAGCACGAGGACACGGGCACGGGCCCCGCGCTGGCCGCGCGCCTGAAGGACATGATCGCGCAATAGCCAGGCGCCGCCGTCACTTGACTATATTCAAATATTCCTATATATCTATGCTCCGTGCCGTCGCCCGACCTCCAGGCGTTCAAGGCGGAGTTCTTCAAGGCCCTCGCCCACCCGGTGCGGATCCGGATCCTCGAGGTCCTCCGCCGCGGCGAGCGGTCCGTGCAGGAGCTGCAGGGCGCGCTGGGCCTCGACCAGGCGACGGTCTCCCAGCAGCTCGCCGTCCTCCGCGCCAAGCACGTCGTCACCGCGCGGAAGGAAGGCACGACGGTTCGCTACGCGGTCCGTGACGCGCGCGTCGGCGACCTCCTCGACGTCGCGCGCGCGATCTTCAACAGCCAGCTCGCCGGCAGCCAGACGATGCTCAAGGCGCTGCGCGAGGAAGCGCGCCGCCCGCCGCGCCGGGTCTCGCGAGGCTCGCGGTGATCCGCCAGCTTCGCCTCGCGCTCCGCACCGGCATCGTCACCGAGCCCGCCGCGCCCGATCCGGCGCTCGAGACGCTCGGCCGCCGCCTGAGCGACGAAGTCCGGCGCCTCTTCGGCCGCTCGCTCCACATCCGCCAGGTCGACGCCGGATCGTGCAACGGCTGTGAGCTCGAGATCTCCGGGCTCACGGGGCCGCACTACGACCTCGAGCGCTTCGGCCTGCACTTCGTCGCCTCGCCGCGCCACGCCGACTGTCTGCTCGTGACCGGTCCGGTCACCCGCAGCATGGCCGAAGCGCTGCGCCGCACGTGGGACGCGACGCCGGATCCGAAGCTCGTGATCGCCGCCGGCGATTGCGCGCGCGACGGCGGCCTGTTCGCGGGCTCGTACGCCGTCGTCGGCGGCGTCGCGGCGGTCGTCCCGGTCGACGCGATCATTCCCGGCTGCCCGCCGTCTCCGCGCGCGCTGCTCGAAGGACTGCTCGCGGTCATCGCCCGGCGCGCCGGCAGCCGCGCGCGCCGATGACCGCTCCGCTCTACGCGATCGTCACGGGCTTCGGGCTCGTCGCGGGAAGCGTCGGGATCACCGGCGTCCTCGGTCTCACGTGGACGCTGCGCGTCGGCGCGATCGTCCCGCTCGGCGGCCTGGCGCTCGAGATGGATCCGCTGGCCGGGCTCTTCCTGGCCCTCGTGGGCTTCTCCGTGGCCGCGAGCTCGTGCTACGCGGTCGGCTACGTGACGGCCAGGCGCGGCGCCGGCGCGTACGTCGCGTTCGCGCTCGCGCTCGGCGTGGTCCCTCTGGCCGCCAACGCGATGACGTTCCTGCTCGCGTGGGAGGTCATGTCGCTGGCATCGTGGGCGCTCGTCCTCGACGGTCGCGACGACGTGCCGTCGCGCCGCGCGGCGTGGGTGTACGCGGTGATGACGCACGCGGGCCTCGCGTGTCTGCTCGCCGGCATGCTGCTGCTCGCGTCGCACACGGGCACCCTGCACTTCGCGGACTGGCGCGCCGCGAGCCCGACGCTGCCGGCGGGCCTCCGCAACGCCGTGTGGTTCCTGCTGGCCGTCGGCTTCGCGAGCAAGGCCGGCGTGATCCCGCTGCACGTGTGGCTGCCGCTCGCGCACTCCGCGGCGCCGAGTCACGTCTCGGCGCTGATGTCCGGCGTGATGATCAAGCTCGGCGTCTACGGCCTGCTTCGCGCCGGGCTCGAGTGGCTCGCCCCCGGCCCCGCGTGGTGGGGCGGCGCGCTGCTGATCCTCGGCGCGCTCTCGGCGGTGGTCGGCATCCTCTACGCGCTCGTCGACGCCGATCTGAAGCGGCTGCTCGCGTTCTCGTCGATCGACAACGTCGGCGTGATCCTGATCGGCGTGGGCGGCGCCCTGCTCTTCGTCCGCGCGGAGGCCGAGAGCCTCGCGGCGCTCGCGCTCATCGCGGCGCTCTATCACACGATCAACCACGCCGCGTTCAAGACCCTGCTGTTCCTCGGCGCCGGCGCGGTCGTGCACGCGACGCGGACGCGGAGCATGGAGGCCTACGGCGGGCTCATCAAGCGCATGCCGTGGACGGCCGCCTGCTTCCTCGCGGGCGCCGTGTCGATCAGCGCGCTGCCGCCGCTCAACGGATTCGTCAGCGAGTGGCTGACGTTCCAGGCCCTCCTCCAGAGCGTGCGCGTCGCGCAACCCGGCGTGAGCCTGATCTTCGCGCTCGGGACCGCGGCGCTCGCGCTGACCGCCGGGCTCACCGCCGCGTGCTTCGTGAAGGCGTTCGGCATCACGTTCCTCGCGCTCCCGCGCAGCGACGCGGCCGAGCACGCCCACGACGCGACGGTGTCGATGCGTCTCGCGATGGCCGCGCTCGCCGTGGCGTGCGTGGCGCTCGGGCTCGGCGCGACGGTGATCGTGCCCGCGCTGGCCAACGTCGCGGCGAGCGTGCTCGGCGCGCCGTCCGAGCCGACGCACGTCGCGGCGCTCACGTTCTCGGTGGTCGGCGGCTTCGCGTCCCTGTCGCCCGTGATCGTCGCCGCAGGGCTCGTCGCGGGGCTCGTGGCGCCGGTCGTGTTCCTCGTGGCGGCGGGCAGCCCGCGACGCGCGCGCGCCGGCGAGACGTGGGGCTGCGGGCGGATCGTGCAGACGCCGCGCATGGAGTACACGGCGGGCGCCTTCGCCGACCCGTTCAAGCGCGTCTTCCGGTTCTTCTACCGGCCGGTCAAGCGCATCGACCTCGAGGTCCATCCGGAGTCGCGCTTCTTCGTGCGGCGCATGGAGTACGCGAATCCCGCGCGCGCGCTGTTCGACGAATGGCTCTACCGGCCCGTGCTGCGCGGCATGCGCGCGCTCGCCGGATACGCGCAGGCGCTGCAGTCGGGCAACGCCGCGGCCTACCTCGGCTACATCCTCGCCGCGCTGCTCGCGCTGCTGGTGCTGCGATGACGCGCGAGCTCGGGCTCGTGCTGCTGCAAGTCGTCATCGTGGCGGGCGGCGCGCCGCTCCTCGTCGGCGCGCTGCGGACGATGAAGGCGCGGCTGGTCGGCCGCCGGGGGCCGCGCGTGCTGCAGCCGTACGCGGATCTCGCGAAGCTCCTCCGCAAGGACGCGGTCGTGTCGACGACGACGTCGTGGATCTTCCGGGTCACGCCGTACGTGCTGATCGCGAGCATGCTCGTCGCGGCGCTGATCGTCCCGCTGCTGCTCGCGCGGCCCGTGCTCGACTTCGCGGGGCTCGTACTGCTGATGTATCTCTTCGTGCTCGGCACGTTCTTCCTGGCGCTCGCCGGGCTCGACGCGGGCAGCGCGTTCGGCGGCATGGGCTCGAGCCGCGAGGTCGCCGTCGCCGCGCTCGCGGAGCCGACGATCATGGTCGCGATCCTCGCGCTCGCGCTCCGCGCGGAGACGACGAATCTCGGCGGGATCATGGCGCGCTTCGCGGAGGCGCCGCAGCTCGCCGCGAACCCCGGCCACCTGCTCGCGTTCGCGGCGCTCTTCCTCGTCATGCTCGCGGAGACCGGCCGCCTGCCCGTCGACAATCCGGCGACGCATCTCGAGCTGACGATGATCCACGAGGCGATGGTGCTCGAGTATTCCGGGCACTACCTGGCGCTCGTCGAGTGGGCGTCGGCGATGAAGCTCTTCCTCTTCATGGCATTGCTCGCGAACCTGTTCTTCCCGTGGGGCATGCCGGCCGTGCCGACGCTGACGGCGCTGGCGATCGGCGCGCTGGTCTTCGCGGGCAAGCTTGCCGTCCTGACCGCCGGGCTCGCAGTGCTCGAGACGGCCATCGCGAAGCTCCGCCTGTTCCGCGTGCCCGAGATGCTCGCGGGCTCGTTCGCGCTCGCGCTGCTCTCCGTCCTCGCGGTGTTCCTCTTGCCATGAGCGCGCTGACGAACTTCCTCGCGTTCCTCGGGCTCCTCACGACGCTGTTGATGGTATGGCGTCAGAGCCGTCCCGCGCGGCTGCGCCTGCTCGTCGTCCAGTCGCTGCTGCTGGCCGCGCAGGCCATCGCGATCGCCGCGTTCACCGGGCGCGCGGGCTTGCTGCTCGTCGCGCTGGCGCTGATCCTCGTGAAGGCGTGGTGGATTCCGCGGGCGCTCGGCCGCATGGCCGAAGGCGTCCCGCGCCGGCCGGTCGCGCCCGGCCGTTCCGCGGGCATCAGGCTGCTCGTGTCCGGCGCGCTCGTCGTGGTCGCCTACGCGCTGATCCTCCCGGTCAGCGCGCGGAGCCCGCTGCCGACGCGCGGCGGTATTCCGCTCGCGTTCGCGATGGCGCTCGTCGGGCTCTACGCGTGCGTCACGGGGCGGGACGCGGTCGGCCAGATCCTCGGGTTCCTGACCTTCGAGAACGGGATCTTCGCGCTCGGCCTGCTCGCGACCTACGGCCTGCCCGGGCTCGTCGAGGCCGGCGTCTTCCTCGACGTGCTGGTCGTGGTGCTGATCGCCGAAGGGCTCGTCATGCAGATCCGGCAGGAGCACGCGACGATCGACGTCGATCGCTTGCGGGAGCTCCGCGGCTGATGCTCCTCGTCGCGCTGCTCGCCGTGCCGCTCGTTGCCGCCGCGCTGCTGAGCCGCGCGAGCGGCCGCGTGGCCGGCGTCGTCCATGCGTTCGCCGCGACCGCGACGTCCGCACTGGCGCTCACGACGGCGGTCGTCGTGATGCGCGAGACGAGTGTCGAGGCTCTCGAGGGGTTCCTGCGCGCGGACGCGCTCTCGGCGTGGATGGTGGCGCTCGTCGGCGGGGTCGCGGGACTCGCGTCGTTCGAAGCACCGCACTACGCGCGTGGCGCCGATACCCGGCGCTTCCTGCCGTTCTTCCACCTGTTCGTCTTCACGATGCTGCTCGCGGTCACGACCGACGACGTCGGGTTCATGTGGGTGGCCGTCGAGGGCACGACGCTCGCGTCGGTGTTCCTCGTGAATTTCGAGCGCACGCGCGCGTCGCTCGAGGCGTCCTACAAGTACGTGCTGATCTGCTCCGTCGGCATCGCCGTGGCGTTCCTCGGCACGGTACTGATCTACTTCGCGGACGTCACGCGCGCCGGCGACGTCGAGCACGCGCTCCGATGGACGACGCTCCGCCGTCTCGCGCCGGCGCTGCCGGCGGGCGTCGTGGAGATGGCGTTCGTGTTCCTCCTCGTCGGCTACGGCACCAAGGCGGGCCTCGCGCCGATGCACACGTGGCTGCCCGACGCGCACAGCGAGGCGCCGGCACCGGTGAGCGCGATGATGTCGGGCATCCTGCTCGCGATCGGGCTCTACGCCGTGCTGCGCTTCAAGCCGATCGTGGACCTCGCCGCCGGTCCGCCGGTCGCGCGCCGGCTCTTGATCGGCCTCGGACTCGCGTCGATGAGCGTCGCCGCCGCGTTCCTCTGGAACCCGCACAACTACAAGCGCATGCTCGCGTACTCGAGCGTCGAGCATCTCGGGCTCGTGAGCCTCGGGCTCGGCTTCGGCGGGCCGTGGGGCCTCGCGGGCGCGATGCTCCACATCGCCAACCACGCGCTCGCGAAGTCGGTCCTGTTCCTCCTCTCCGGCCGCATTCGCGCCGCGTACGCCTCCACGGACGTGAGCGCGGTGCGCGGGCTGCTCACCCGGCTGCCGGTGAGCGGGCGGCTGTTCCTCGCCGCGATGCTCGCGCTCATGGGCCTGCCGCCGTTCGGCCTGTTCGTGAGCGAGGTGATGATCTTCGGCGCGGGATTCGCCGCCGGTCAGATCGCGGCGGCGGTGACGGGGCTCGTGCTCCTGCTCATCGCGTTCGCGGGGACGCTCAACGCGCTCCAGCGAATGCTCCACGGCAACGCGGCGGGCCGCGGCGTCGAGCCGCATGTGTGGGCGTCGGCGCCGATGATCGCGGCGCTCGCGCTCCTCGTCCTCACCGGTCTCGCCTGGCCGCCCGGCCTCGCGGAGGCGCTCGCGGCCATCGCGTCGGTGATCGCGCCATGACGCCGGCACGAATCCGCGTGGCACTGGAGCGGCACGGCGCGACGGAGGTCGAGGGCGACGATCACGAGATTCGCGCGCTCGTCCCGATCGACGGCGCGCCCGGCGCGGCGGCCGCCCATACGCCCGGCGTGCGCGCCCTCGGCGACGCGCTCGCGGCGCTCGGGCTCGAGATCCAGCTCGTGACCGCGGCTGACACGCGCGCGACGTCGGAGGGATTCACGCTCGCCTACGTGTTCGCGCCCCCGACGCACCGGCCCGTGGTCACCGTCCGCACCACGCTCGCCGCCGACCGGCCGCGCGTGGCCTCGCTCGCGACGCGCTCGTTCGCGGCGAGCCGATTCGAGCGCGAGATGCACGATCTCTTCGGCATCGTCCCGATCGACCATCCGGACCTCCGCCGGCTCGCGCTCCACCAGTTCTGGCCGGCGGACTACCATCCGCTCCGCGCGGACACGCCGGCGCGCCTCGACGTCAGGGACGACGGCCAGCCGTTCCCGTTTCGCCGCGTCGAGGGCGAGGGCGTGTTCGAGATCACCGTCGGGCCGGTGCACGCCGGGATCATCGAGCCCGGACACTTCCGGTTCAGCGTCGAGGGCGAGACGATCGTGAGCCTCGAGACGCGGCTCGGCTTCGTGCACAAGGGCACCGAGAAGCTGTTCGAGACACTGCCGTTCACGCGCACCTGGGAGCTGGCCGAGCGCATCTCCGGCGACACGAGCGTCGGCCACGCGCTCGCGTACTGCCGCGCGCTCGAGCGCCTCGCGGGCTGCCGGGTCCCGCCGCGCGCGGCGTCGCTGCGCGCGGTGCTGCTCGAGCTCGAGCGGCTCTACAACCACGTCGGCGACGTCGGGATGATCGTGAACGACACCGGCTTCGCGTTCGGTCACGCGCATTGCTTCCGTCTGCGCGAAGACCTGCTGCGCCTGAACGAGCGCCTGACGGGCCACCGCCTCATGCGCGGCGCGGTCGTCCCCGGCGGCGTGACGGGCGTGGTGACGGCGCCACCGCGCGGCGTCGCGGCCGAGGTCGCGGGGCTGATGCGGGAGTTCGACGAGATCGCGCGGCTGTCGCTCGACAACACGATGGTGCTCGAGCGCCTGCAGGGCACCGGCCGGCTGACGCTGCGCACCGCGCGCGAGATGCAGGTCGTCGGCATGGTGGCGCGCGCCAGCGGCATCGATGCGGACGCGCGGCGCGACGCGCCGTTCGCGCCCTACGACCGTCTCGGCGTGCGCGTGCCCGTGTACGAGACCGGGGACGTCTGGGCGCGCACGATGGTGCGCCTCGACGAAGCGCGCGAGTCGGTGCGGCTCGTCACCACGCTGCTCGAGGGGCTCGAAGCGGGCCCGGCGCACGCCGCGCTCGGCGATCTCAGGACGGGCGCGGATGCGACCGTGGTCGTCGAAGGCTGGCGCGGCCCGATCTGGCACTGGGTGCTGGCGGCCGGCCCGGCCGCCGTCGCGCGCGTGAAGGTCGCCGATCCGTCGTTCCGCAACTGGCCCGCGCTCGAATACGCGGTGCTCGAGAACATCGTTCCCGACTTCCCGCTCTGCAACAAGAGCTTCAACCTGAGCTACTCGGGGAACGATTTGTAGCGTGCGACCGTGAGATCCGGATGATCGTTCACGTGCTCGCGTGCGACTACGACGGGACGATCGCCGACGACGGACGTCTGGCCCCCGAGACCGCGGCCGTGCTCGCGCGCGTCCGCGAATCCGGCCGCAGGCTGTTTCTCGTCACCGGCCGCATGCTCGACGATCTCGAGCGCGTGTGTCCGGACGTCGACCGCCTCTTCGACCTCGTCGTCGCGGAGAACGGCGGCCTCCCCTACCTCCCGGAGCAGCGCGCAGTGCGCCGCCTCGGAGATTCGCCCGAGCCCGCGCTGATCGAGGCGCTCCGGCGGCACGGCGTGCCGTTCGAGGTCGGCGCCTCGATCCTCGCGACGACGGCCGCCTACTCCGACACCGCGCTGGCGGCGATCCGCGAGACCGGCGTCGAGCGCTCGCTCGTCTTCAACAAGGGCGCGCTGATGCTCTTGCCGGGCGGCGTGACCAAGGGGACCGGGCTCGCCGCGGCGCTCGACCTGGCCCAGCTCTCCGCGCACAACCTCGCCGGCGTCGGCGACGCGGAGAACGATCACGCGTTCCTCGCGATGTGCGAGTGCGCGGCGGCCGTGGCCGACGCCGTGCCCGCGCTGCGCGAGCGCGCCGACGTGGTGACGGCCGCCGCGGGCGCCGCCGGCGCGCGCGAGTTCGCCGAGCAGTACCGTGCTCCGCGACCTCGCGGATCTCGTCCCACGTCTCGCGCGCCACGACCTCCGGATCGGCGAGGATCTCACCGGCGCGCCCGTCGGGCTCGACGCGCACCGCAGCCACATGCTCGTCGTCGGTCCGCCGGCGACCGGCAAGACGTCGCTCACCGTCGCGCTCCTGGAGCAGATCGTCGCGGCCGGACGCAGCGCGTGCCTCATCGACCCGGAAGGCGACCATCACGCGCTGAGCGAGCTGCCGCGCGTGGTCGTGATGGGTCGCAAGGGCGACCACGCGCTGCCGACGCCCGATGAGCTCGCGCGGCTCTTCGGCCGGCCGGGCGAGAGCCTCGTGCTCGATCTGTCCGGCCTCTCGCGCGCCGGGAAAGTGACGTACGCGACGAAGGTCCTCGGCCCGGCGAACGCCGTGCGCGGCGCGCGCGGTCTCCCGCACTGGACGATCGTCGACGAGGCTCATCACATCTTCCCGGCCGAAGCCGCCGCCGCGTCGGTATGCCCTTCAGCTCGTCCAGCGAACCTCGGTCGCGGACTTGTCGTCTCGCAACCCCAGAAACGTCGGGTGACGGAGTTTGCCGTCGCCCGTTTTTTCCGTGAAGCCGAGCTGCGCCACCAGCGTGGGCTCGATCCAGGTGACGCCACGCTCGCGCGGAGCGTCCGCGAACGGTGACGTCGCGCGACTCAGCGGCCTCATCCGGCGCATCAGGTCGTCGAGACTCTTGCCGGTGAAGCCGGTGCCGACCTTGCCCGCGTAGCGAAGCTTTCCGTCGTCCCAGGCGCCGACGAGCAACGCGCCGACGTGCGCGCGGCTGCCTTCGGGCGCGGTGAAGCCGCCGATCACGAACTCTTCCTCCGCCCGCACCTTCACCTTCCGCCACGACGGCGAGCGCGCTCCCGCGGCGTACGGCGAGCGACTGTCCTTCGCGATGAGCCCTTCGAGGCCTCTGCGGCGCGCGCTCTCGAACGCCTTGAAGCCGTCAGCGGGGAGGCGGCGCGAGAGCATCAGCGTCGTGCCCGGCTCGACCTCGCGCTCGAGGGCCTCACGCCGCTCGGTGAGCGGACGCGCCCGCAGGTCGCGCCCGCGGGCGTAGAGACAGTCGAAGACGACGAAGACCGGCGGCGGCGCGGCCTCGCCGACCGCGCGCCGCTGCAGGAGCTGGAAGCGCGAGACGCCGCGGCGATCGAAGATCACGACCTCGCCGTCGAGCACGAGCGTCGGCGCCGGGAGCGCGGCGACCGCCGCCGCGACGCTCTGGAACTCGTCGGTGCGGTCCTTCATGTTGCGCGTGAGCAGCGTGACCTTGCGGCCTTCCTTGTACGCGAGGAAGCGGAAGCCGTCGTACTTCTCCTCGTAGACCCACCCCGGCGCGTGGAACGGCTCGCCCACGAGCGTGGCGAGCATCGGCGCCACGCGAAACGGAATGCGCGGCGCCGGCACGCTCAGCCGGCGCGACGGCGAGGGCGCTTCGGTGCGAAGCGCGGACGCTCCGGTGTCGCTGCCGCGCGGTCGGGATCGGCGCCGGCGGCCTGCTCGAGCTGGCGCGGGGTCGCGCCCGCGGCTTTCGCGATGCTCTCCATCGTGCGGCGCGAGACGACGGACAGCGGCCGCGACACCGTCGGATCGTCCGTCGACGCGGCGTCGTCACGGTGCTTGATCAAGAGCCAGCTGCGCGGGCCACCGGCGCGCACGAGCACCCACGAGCCGCGCAGCTTCTTGCCGTGCAGCCGGAACTTGAGCTGGCCCTTCGCGAGGGCCGGGCCGACGTCGGGACTCTCCGGCTCCCAGGTGCCGTTGTCCCAGATCATCACGGTGCCGCCGCCGTACTCGCCTTCGGGGATCACGCCCTCGAAGTGGTTGTAGTCCATCGGGTGCGGCTCGGTCTGCATCGCGAGCCGGCGCACGGCGGGATCGAGCGACGGGCCCTTCGGCACCGCCCACGAGAGCATCGCGCCCTCGTGCTCGAGGCGGAAGTCGTAGTGCAGATGTCCCGCGCGATGCTTCTGGATGACGAACTCGCGGGCGCCCGGGCTTCGCCCGCCTTTGAACTCGCGGGCGCCCGGGCTTCGCCCGCCCGCTCGGGTGCCCGGCGGCTCCGGCGTGACCGCGAAGTCGCGCTTGCGGTTGTACTCGGCGAGCACGCCGTAGCGGCTCAGCGGCGCGGGCTTTCGATTGGCCATAGACGAATTGTACGCGCGGGAAAACGACTGCCGCCCGAGCGAAGCGAGACTGCCGAGCGGGCGGCGGCAGAGCCGCCGGGCGCCCGCGAGTTCAGTAATAGAGCAGCACGTAGACCAGCACGCCGGTGATCGAGACGTAGAGCCAGATCGGCAGCGTCCATCGCGCGACGCGCACGTGACGCGGCAACGGCGCGCGAGCGAGCACGCCGCGCCAGCCGTGGTAGATCGTCGTGAGCGCGAGCGGCACGATCGCGGCCGCGAGCAGGATGTGCGTGATCAGCAGCGTGAAGTAGACCGGCCGGATCCACCCCTGCCCCGTGAACGGCCGCGAGCCCGCGTGGTAGTGATACGTGACGTACGAGAGCAGGAACAGCGCGGAGACGACGAACGCGCCCAGCATGCACGCGATGTGCGCCGCGATCCGTCTCCGGCGGATGAAGAGCCAGCCGGCGACGAGCAACCCGGCGCTGATCGTGTTGAGACACGCGTTGACGAGCGGCAGCGCCATCACGTCGAACGACGCCGGGCGCGCGCCGCCGCCCGCCGCCATCAGCGCGCCCACGAGCCCGACGACGATCAGCGTGAGCACGCCGATCGTCGCGAACGCGATCCGATCGTTCATGGCATGCTCTTTTACCATGGACGACGTCACACGCCTCGACGCGACCGCGCAGGCCGACCTCGTCCGCCGCGGTGAGATCACGCCGGTCGAGCTCGTCGACGCGGCGATCCA
>Ga0233424_10001285_pt1 | contig 23198 bp, 15 predicted proteins | sample Watercolumn_Towu_FD_181011 | JGI IMG/M metagenome (GOLD analysis project Ga0233424, IMG submission 181011) | Freshwater microbial communities from Lake Towuti, South Sulawesi, Indonesia - Watercolumn_Towuti2014_125_MG | ecosystem: Environmental > Aquatic > Freshwater > Lake | place: Indonesia... | reverse complement strand
CACGCCTTGGTGAGCGAGGGTGTGTTCCTGCCTGACCTGTCTGCGTGCGGCCACGCACAGGCAGGCGGCACATTTCTCCCGTTGCCCAAGCTGGGGACCGAGCCGTTTCTCAAGCTCTGGGAGCAGGCTGGCGATTGATTGAAAAGGCGAGGGGCGTTCCCTGAACATCGGGCGTCAGAAGGTACCGCCAGCGCTCCGGGATTTGATCCTGCGGTCCGAACCACGGTGGCATTGGGCGTCCGCCCTGGCCTCGAATTTCGATGCGGAGAGTCGGCTGGCCGCGCCGCGCAGGGCCGGGGGAGACATCAAGTTGCACTTCGTCAGTGCCTCGTTGGAGCCAGCTCTGGGCCCGCTCGTGAAGGTGAATAGGAGACTCCGCAGGCCGTCTGCTCCGCATGAGTTGCATCGTGTCGATGGGGGTGCGAATGCTTTCATCCAACAACCCTGCGCGGTTCGTTCCGATCAACCCCTGGAGTTGGTTCTTCCACTCGCGCTGGAGCGCCTGGCTTTCTTCAGGAAAGGGTCGCAACACGAAGCTCTTCTTGCCCGGTCCGATCGGCCCAAAATGCCGGCGTTCGAGCTTCTCGAAGCGAGCTTTCATCGTGGCGTAGAGAGCGCGGACTGCCTTGTCCTCGGATGGCGTCAAACCGAATAACGCCGCTGCTTCTGGAGCGATCTCGCCGTCCAGGTCGAGGCCGGGAACTTTCAACGATTCGATCAGACTCTTGGGCAGGTCAACATACGGAGAGGACTCATCCCACCTGGCAGCAAGCGGCGCGCCTGTGGCTTGAGAAGTTGCCGTCGCGCCGGGTTCCTTTGCCTCAGCGGCCGGCAAACTTGCCTGGGCAGGTTGCGCTGCGTTCTTCGCTGCCGTCTCCGCCATTGTCGTTCTCCAGCGCGCGAGAATCGGTTTCATTTTCTCCGGCGCGTACTGGTCCAGAGTTTCCCCGGACGGCCTGCCGACCATGCCAACGCCCCCTCCAGGCCCGCGGTCGATTCGCCTTGTCGAATCCGACCTGAAAACCTCGATCCGGTAGCCCGGTTTTGCTTCTTTGAACAAATAGGTAAAGATCGTGGATCGGGTCATTCCTTCGGGCACGGGCAGTTCGCGATCGAAAAGTTTCATCTCGCTGTTCAAAATGGTTCCGTTTTCCCAGAAGCACTTTGACCGCCGGGGCCCAAGCGCCGCTAACAGGTCTTCTTCCAGTTTTCGCCGAATGGCGGCCGCGGCGGCGGCGAATGGCGTCAGTTGAAAATTGAACTTTTCGATAGCTCCCGGCTCGTCCCAGGGTGCGCGACGCGTGTTTGGCTCCTCCACGGTGGATGCGAGATGCCGGCCCTCCGCCTTGCGGTACTCGTGCATCGCGTCCGCGATGGCTGTGGTCGCACGCGCGACCTCCTTCGGCGTCAACCCGAAAGCGCGGATGAATTTGTCCGTGATGACAAATCGGAAGTTCTCGTAATTCGTGACCGTGACCGGCGAAATCCAGATCCGCTCCAGAAAGCGCTTGGACACACGCGCAAGTTCCGAGGTGTCGGACCAGGGATACGAAACCAGTTCGGAGTTTTCCCTGACGGGAGTTGGCTCCTGGGCCACCGCGGCCGCGACGTCGAGGGCGATTCCAAATGCGAATCCCCAGCCTGCGATCTGAGGGGTTTTGTGGTTCATAGAAATCCTTTTGCGATGCAATCCTCTAGCGCCTTTGGGCAAAGACGACACCCCGAATTTGGTAACCCTGGTAACCCTCAGTCATAGCAGGGACGCGCGGCGGACGCGCGGCTCGCGCGTCCCCGGCGCGTTGAGCGCCGGAACCATTTCACGCCGCGTGGGCGTGGGTCGAAGGAAGTGTCGCTGAACGCGGCGCGGACGAGCCTGCGGCTCGTCCCTATCTTAACTGAGGCCTTGCCCGAATTTGCTGTGCTGAAGCTGCTGAAGCCGTCGCTGAGCTACGCGTCGAAGGAACGAGGCGACGGATTCTCGTTCGCATCGCCGAAAAGAAGCCGCAGACTATTCAGGACGACGACCACTGTGCTGCCCTCGTGGCCGACCACGCCCAGGGTCAGTGGAATTCCCCCCGCCAAGGCGAAGGCCACCAGCACGAGGACTGTTCCAAGCGATATCCATAAGTTCTGTCGGATAATTCGCCGTGCGCGCTGGCTCAGGCGAAACGCCGCCAGGAAGTTTTCCAGCCGGTCGTGCATCAGGACGACTTCGGCTTGCTCCAACGCCGCGTCCGATCCGCGCGCGCCCATGGCCACCCCCACGTGCGCCGCCGCCAAACTGGGCGCGTCGTTCACGCCGTCGCCGATCATGGCCACGTTGTGCCCTGCGCGCAGGAATGACGCGATGACCTCGACTTTTTCTTCCGGTTTCAATTCCGCGCGGATTTCGTCCAGGTGCAGCCGTTCTCTCAACAAGTCCGCGGCGCTACGGCGGTCGCCGGTCAACACGACCGTGCGCAGCCGAAGCTGGCGCAGGCGTTCGATCAGATCGCGCGCTTGAACGCGGACATCGTCGCGGAGCAAGACTCGTCCGACCAAGCCATCTTTCGCCAGCCACACTTCCGAAAAACCCGCCTCGGCGGGCGGATACTCGCGGGAAAAGTTGAGCTGAATGCTTTCGGCCAGCCATTCGCGGCGGCCGAGTCTGACTTCCTGCTCGTCCAAGCGCGCGCGAAGTCCCAACCCGGTGACGGACTCGAAGTCCTGGATGTCGAGCGCAGGCAACCGTCGCTGCTTGCCGTAGCGCGTGATCGCCCGCGCGAGCGGATGCGCCGACCATCGTTCCAGCGAATGGGCTAGTTGCGCGACCTCGTCCTCGCGTCCGGGAGGAAAACTTTCCACGCGTTCGACCCGTAATTCACCCGTGGTGAGCGTGCCGGTCTTGTCCATCGCCACCACGTTGACTTCCGCGAGACTCTCCACGGCGGCCCCGCCGCGAAACAAAATGCCTCGGCGCGCCGCCCACGCAATGGCCGCCAGGATTGCCGACGGAATGGAGAGCACCAGCGCGCAAGGCGAGGCGACGACCAGCAAGGTCATGGCGCGATAAAACGCGCTTTTCGCTTCGGGCGTCGAAAGAAACGGCGGCGCGCCCAGACCGAGCCACCAAACAAAAAACATCAGCCCCGTCAGGGCGAGAATGGCGTAGGTGTACCCCGTGCCAAAGCGGTCGGTGAAACGCTGCGACGGGGCTTTGAGATGCTGGGCTTCGCGGATGAGCTGAATGATTCTTTGCAGTGCGCTGCGGTTGGCGGGCCGGAGCACGACTGCTTCGACGACTCCCCAGAGGTTCAGCGTACCGGCCAGGACGGTGTCGCCCACACTTTTCTCCACAGGCGCTGACTCTCCCGTCAGGTTGGATTCATCGCTCGCCGTTGAACCCTTCACGACTTCCGCGTCCACCGGGTACTGCTCGCCCGGTTTGACAAGCAGCCGCATTCCAGGAACCAGCTCTTCGACGGGACAAAGCTGTTCCCGCGCGTCTTCCCGCAAAACCGTGGCGGTCTTTGGCGCGGTCTTGAACAACGAACGAATTTCGCGCTGCGTTCGGCCCATGGCGTAATGCTCCAGCGCTCCGGAGAGTGAGAACAGAAAAAGCAAAGCCGCGCCTTCGCCCCACGCGCCGATGGCGGCGCTGCCCCACGCGACTGCGAGCATGAGAAAATGCACGTCGAGCGCGCCTTTGCGGAGCCGTTCCCACACTTCATGAACTGTGAACCACGCGCCGGAGATATAGGCCAAAACGTAGGCGCCGATGGCGACAGGCTGTTCGCTTAACGCCAGACCAGTCAGACCCAGCGCGCCGCACAAGCCTGCGGCCGCCAACTGCCATGGCCATTCGCGCTCGGTCTCCGCGTCCTCCGGAAGCACGACTTCGCGGGGAACAAACTTCGGCCAGGGCGCGTTCCGCCAGCGCCAGAAACTCGGCGCCGTGGGACACGTGACGCGGGAGATGGTTGTGGTGTCGGCGTCCTGACGGAGCGTGAGTTTTTGCGCGTCCAAGGCCGGCAGCGGAGGCAGACAAACCTCGCAGTCGTTCTTCCCGTCCAGCAACTGGCAGCGCGGACTGGATCCAGGCTCTTCGAGTTCGCGAATCTGCGTCGTGAGTTGGTGTTCGAGAGCCTGGGAGGATTTGGGATTGCCCAAAGTGGCAACGGAAATAGAGCGTTGACGCCGGTCGATCTTGACTGCGCCCAGCGCTGGCTCGCCTTTCATAGCCTCTGCCACGACGCGCATCAGGCAACGTTCGTTGAGCGCAGAATCGGCAGCCTTCTGTTCCGGCGTCTTCATCCAGGAATATTCAAGCTTCATTCTCCACCCGAGGCAACGACTGACTCGGCAATTCTTGGCGAGGGCTGCGCGTAAATTGCGAGCCGCAGGGTAGGGCAGGCTTCCAGCCTGCCGGTTGAAGGGGCATCCTCGCCCCGTGGTTCGGGCGGCAAGATGCCGCCAGGACCGGCAGGTTGGAAGCCTGCGCTACGTCCAACGGAGTTAGTTTGAAGCTTTCTTGAGCGACACCAGATACTCGACCAAATCAACCAAATCCTGCGGGGTCATCGCTTGCTGCAGGCCGGCTGGCATAATCGAAAGGTTCATCTTATCGCGACGAGCGATCTGGCTTTTCGCGTATCGCGTGACAACTCCGGTCTGCGCTTTGACCGCCAGTTCGTCGTTCGTTTCACTCACGATCAGGCCGATGGCTTCCTCGCCGTCTTTGAGTTGAATCTGCCAGGCTTCGTAGCCAAAGGAAATTCCCGCGCTGGGGTTGAGGATCGCCTCATACAACGCTTCCTTGGCCAGCTTCGCTCCAACCTCGGAAAGCTTCGGGCCGAAGTCGATCCCCACTCCGTTGACCTGGTGGCAATTGATGCAGGCGACTTCGGCGCTGGCGAACAGTTCTGCGCCCCGCCTGGCGTTCCCCGTCATCCGCACAAGCTCGGAAATCGGCGGCAACGGCTGCGCATTCTTGCCTTGTGGCAACGGCAAGACCTTCGTCGCTTCCGCTTTGACGTTCGGCCAGCGGCTGCGATGGAGTTCGGCGGACGCGGTCAGCTTGAGATCCGCACTCAACTTGTCCTCCCGAGCCAATCTGAGGAGAAGCCATGCGCCGTCTTGCGATTGCGCCAGAGATTGAACAGCTCGTTTGCGCAATGCCGCATCACGAGTTGAATCGCTCAGCAACGGTTCGAGCAAGGCCACGGCGTGAGTTCCACCGACGTTCCCGCAGACTTCGGCCAATTTGACTGCGCTGGCCGTGTTGGTGCCGCTCAGCGCGCCGCGGATCACATCGACGCCGTGATTTTCCAGGGTGAAACGCAACGCGTCGGCGCAGGCGCTGGCATCGGGTGAACTGAGCGCGAAGTCGAGCAAGGCGCGATTTTGATCTCTGATGTGAAACTTGCGCACCAGCTCGACGAATCGCGGCGTTCCGCGCGTGGCGTCGAGCGCCCTCTGAAGAGCATCCTTAAGTTTCGGGTTGGCGTTGACTTGCGCTGGATCGAGGCGGCTCAACGCTTCGATCATGAGGTTGATCCGATCCTGGTCTGCGGCTTGGGCAATTGCGAGGGTGGCACTGAGAACCAAGAGCAAGAACCAGCCGTGGGAAGGGCGGCCCGCGAATCTCGCCCCGCCGAGAGCTCTATGGAGTGCGCCGGCAGAGCGCAGCGGCGACGGCGCTTTAACATGGGCCGCGCTTTCCGGTCTCGAAACCAAAGCGGCGTCGCGCTGCGCTTGCCCCCGCACTCCATGGGGTCGTCGGTTGTTGCCAGGTCCATGGAGAGTTCCCTGGGCTTTCGAGCCATGCGCACGGCCCATGAACTGGCAAGGACGCGTTCCACGGCGTCCCTGAAATGGTTTTTCCCATCGCAGAGCAAGGTCAGGAACGGAGTGGTCCGCGTTTCGCGAAGCGAATATCCTTTCTGGGGAAACGGATGGCGGGGCTTGGGAAGCCCATCCGTCCTTACCAGGTTGATGGGAAGGATTCCTGAGGACTTGGAGCATCGTCCGAAGATTCAACACGGGCGCGCGAATCACTTGAGCGAACTCACGGCCAACTCCGCCAGCGCGGCGTCCTTTTCCGGAGACTTCGGCAGGAAATCCATGGACCGCAGATAACGCGGTTTCTCCTCCGCGGCTGTCTTGGAATCGGTGAGGATTTTCACCAACAGCCCTGGCGTCTTGGAACTGCGCGAGCGCCAGATAATCTCCCGGCCCGCGGGCGTGTTCCATTCGTTGCTGACCGCGGCCAGCCAGGCGTCGAAGCAAGCGTCCCATTGCTGGTCGGCGCCGATGCCGAGGGCTTCGAGGTGCCAGCGATCCTTGGCGTCGTGCTGCGCGGCGAACTGCGCCCAGAGTTTGGGAGCTTCCGATGATTTGTTATGCCGCAACGCAATTGCCGCCTCGCGCCGGACCTGCGGAGAAGGATCTTTGACCAGGCCTCTCACATACGGAATAACGTCCAGCTTGAGTGACCTTGCGATGCGCAGCGCGGTGATGCGGACGTCGGGGCTGGAGTCCTTCAAACCGAGATCGAGGTATTTCTCCTCGGTTCCCTTGATGCGCGCCAGCAAATGGAGCGCGCGGGCGCGGAAAAACGCCACTCGGCTGCGCCAGAGCTTCAGCAAATCTCGCTCGGCCGCGCCTTGCAGTTCGTGGAGTTTCGTCCAGGCCAAATAGCGTATGGCGTGGTTGGGTGATTGCAATGCGCCGACGCAGCTATTGGCGTTGTTGAAGTCGAGGGGCGACACATTCGCTTTGTGGCCTCTCGGGGCCACGCGATACACGCGACCGGTCATGGTTTCGAGTTTCTGATCTACCATATGATGTCCGCCCACGCCGGCATCATTCCAGTCTGCCACGTAAAGCGAACCATCGGGCGCGACGCAAACGTCCGCCGGACGAAACCATTTGTCTTCGCTGGTCAGGATATCGACGATCCCGGCCTTGTAGCCCGCGCCGTCGGTCTGGATTGTGTAAGCACGCACCACGCGAGGACCGGCGTCGCAATGGATGATTTGGTTGCGAAAGACCTGGGGCAGGAGCGCGCCCTCGTAAAACGCGATGCCGGTTGGCGAACCATTGCCGGTTTGGAGCAGATTGGGGACGACGCCGGGATCATGTTGGTACCAATGGTAGGTCGATCTTTCTTCTTCCTTGGCGCCTCCGGCCTGGGCCTGCTTCCACATCGTGTTCCAGCCGGCGCCCGTGATTTCATCGGTGTAGCCGTAGTTCCCGTATTCCATGACGAAATTGATGCGCACGCCGCGATTGCCATCGTCGTCGTTGTCCGATTGCCACAGGTTGCCGAACGAATCGACCGCCACTTCGTAGTTGTTGCGGAAGTTGTGCCCGAGCACTTCAAACTCGCTGCCGTCCATGTTGCAGCGAAACACCAGTCCTTGCCGGTATGGGTTGCCCTGGGTGACGACTTCATTGCCTTCGACATCGAGGACAGGCGAACCGTCGGGGCGCTGAATGCGATGCCCCGAATTGCCCATGTTGAAGTAAAGCTTTCCGTCCGGCCCGAACACAAACGCGTGCACGCCGTGATCGTGATCGACGCCTTGAATGCCGGTGAACAAGACCTCCTTCTTGTCCGCCTTGTCATCGCCATCGACATCCGTGAACACAAAAACATTCGGCGAGCAGGAGACGATGACTTTGTTGCCCAGCACACAAATGCCCAGCGCCGTGTTGATGTCGTTGCCCTGATAGAAGGTCGTTTCTTTGTCCGCCATGCCGTCGTGGTCCGTGTCTTCGAGGATGACGATGCGGTCGCCTTCGGGCCGGATCTTGCCCCACGTCTGAAAGGTCGATCGATAGTTCGCGCCTTCGGTGATCCAGATGCGCCCGCGCGCATCGATGTCCATATCCGCCGGATTGCGCACCATGGGTTCGCAAGCGAAAAGCGTCGCTTCGAGGCCGTCGGCCGCCTTCATCAATGCGAGTTGCTCGCGCGCGGCCTGAAGTCCGGATCGATTCGAGTCCTCGGCGCCGAAGGAAGGCGCGGCGGCGGCGAGAATCACGAGCAGGCAGAACCTGTTCCATGAGGATACGGTGTGTTTCATATGACAATGTATTGGCGAAAAACAAACGGCGCGAGGGCCCGGGAAGGCAACCGTCGCAGTGCTCTGGATCAATTTCGAGCGTTCTTGTAACGCAGGATCTCTGCCGTGGCAAGTTCGAGGCAGGTGTCGGGTGACGCGGCGATGTAGCGCAGATTTGCAATCTGCTGTATCAAAGGATTGCATCCTGCTGAGCCTCGGCTTGGCCTACGACGCTGGGCCACCTCTGGAAGGTCGATCCGGATCTGCAAATCGTCATTTGCACCGCCTACTCGGATTATCCCTGGGAAGAGATCGTGGGCAAAATCGGCAAGACCGCCAACATGGTTATTTTGAAGAAGCCCTTCGATAACATCGAGGTCCTTCAACTGGCCCATGCTTTGACCGAGAAGTGGCGGTTGAACGAAGAAGTCCGCGCCCGGCTCGCGGATCTCGATCACCTGGTCCGCCAACGGACCGCCGCCCTGGAGACAGCCAACGAACAGCTTTGGCACGAGATCGAGGAGCGGGCGCTCATGGAGGAAGCCTTGCGCCAGGCCCACAAGATGGAAGCCGTGGGCCAGTTGGCCGCGGGCGCGGCCCATGATTTCAACAACATTCTTACCGTGATTCTCGGCCACGCTTCTCTGATTTCCGAGGCATCGGGGCCCGAGGAAGTCCGGTCGTCCGTGCTTGAAATCCGCGAATCCGCCGAGCGTGCCACGAGCCTCGTCCGCCAGCTCCTGGCCTTCAGCCGCAAACAAGTGCTCCAGCCGCTGCCGCTGGATTTTGGCGAGTTGCTCACGAATCTGGGCGAAGTGCTGCGGCGGGTCTTGGGCGAGCACATCACGATTGATTTGCAGGTTCAGCCGAGGGGACACCTCCCGCTGGTCAACGCGGATTTGCGTTTGATGGAGCAGGTCATCATCAACCTGGAGGTGAACGCACGCGACGCCATGCCCCTGGGCGGTTCGTTGGTGATTTCGGCCCACGAAGTGGAAGTTGACCTCGGTGCCGTGCAGCAGAATCCCGAAGCGCACACGGGCCGCCATATTTGCATCCGGGTCTCGGACACCGGCGCCGGCATCGCCTCCGATGTCTTGCCGCACATTTTTGAGCCGTTCTTCACGACCAAGGATCCGGGCAAAGGCACAGGCCTGGGCCTGGCCTCGGTGTACGGCATCGTCAAGCAGCATTCGGGATGGATCGAAGTGCGGAGCGAATCGGGACGGGGAACGACGTTTCAACTGTTCTTCCCCGTGTGCGAGCCAGCGCTCCAGAGCGAGCCCGGCGCCTCCGAGTCATCCCTGGTTGCCGGGGGAAGTGAAACCATCGTGGTGGTGGAAGACGAACCCTCCGTACGGCGGCTGGCGGTTGATGTGCTTCGCCGCTACGGCTACCACGTGTGGGAAGCAGAATCGAGCGTGCAGGCCATCGAATCCTTCAAGCACTGCGTGCGCGAGATCGATCTGTTGCTGACGGACATGGTGATGCCTGGCGGTGTTCCGGGAACGGAGCTGGCGGCTCAATTCCAGCAGGAGAAACCGAATCTCAAAGTCATCTACATGACCGGCTACAGCCGGAATTTTGCGGGCACGGATTTTGTATCGTCCGAAGACCGCATCCTGATGGCCAAACCCTTCTCCGGCCAGGAACTGCTCCGCATGGTGCGCCGGATGCTGGATCGCGGCTCAACGTAGGGCAGGCATCCTTGCCTGCCCCAGGACGTTCTGAAAACAACGGATGAGTTGGGGACCGCACGCGCCCTCGCGCGCCGTGGTCGGCACCCCCGCCGACCACATTGTTCTGTCCGGAGAGTTCAGGATTAGCTGACACGGCTTCAAAGACGTTCCGACTGGCGAGGCGCCAGTCGGGACACGCGGGGGCGTTTGGGCAGGTTGGCTGATCACCTATGACGCAGATCAAGCCGCGAGCGACTCAGCCGTTGACACCCCCCCGACCTCTGTTAGATTCCCATATTGGTTTTTCTCGAATTTCCGATTGAACGACACCGAAAACACGAATTCTCTCTATCGATTTATGGCTAAATCTTCCAAGGCGCCCAAAGCGCCGAAGTACATTTATCTCTTTGGCAACAAAAAAGCCGACGGCGATGGCTCCATGAAAGCGCTGCTCGGCGGCAAAGGCGCAAACCTGGCCGAAATGACCCGCATCGGACTCCCGGTTCCGCCGGGCTTTACCATCACCACCGAGGTCTGCACCTATTACTACGCGAACCGGCGCGCTTATCCCAAGGCCCTCCTTCCACAGGTCGAGGCCGGCGTCGAGTTTATCGAAAGGATCCTCGGCAAGAAATTCGGGGACCAAGAACGGCCGCTTTTGGTCTCCGTGCGCTCCGGCGCCCGCGACTCCATGCCCGGAATGATGGACACGATTCTCAACCTTGGGCTGAACGACCAGACCGTGCTCGCCCTGACCAGAGCCAGCAACAACGAGCGTTTCGCCTGGGATTGCTACCGTCGCTTCGTCCAGATGTACGGCGACGTGGTCATGGGCGTGCAGAAGCGCGCTGGAGAAGATCACGAACCGTTCGAGATCGTGATCGAAGGGCTGAAGGCGGAGTTGTTTCCCGGCCAGGAACACGTCGAGGACACGAAGATTGACGCGGCGGGCCTCAAGGAATTGGTCAAACGCTTCCAGGCGCTCATCAAGGAACGCACCGACAAGGAATTCCCTCAAGACCCATGGGAACAGCTCTGGGGCGCGGTCGGCGCTGTGTTCGGTTCCTGGATGAATGACCGCGCCATGGTCTATCGCCGCAAATACAACATTCCTTCTGAATGGGGCACTGCTGTCAATGTGCAGGCGATGGTGTACGGGAACACCGGCGAAAACTCCGGTTCCGGCGTGGCGTTCACTCGCGATCCGGCGACGGGCGAGAAGGTTTTTTACGGCGAATTTCTGATCAATGCCCAGGGCGAAGACGTCGTGGCCGGCGTGCGCACGCCTGAACCGGTGGTCCAGCTCAAGAATCATTTGCCCGCGGCTTACGCCGAGTTGGAGAACATTCGCAAGGTGCTGGAGCGCCACTTCAAGGACGTGCAGGATTTTGAGTTCACGATCGAAGACGGCGAGGTTTTCATGCTTCAGACGCGCAACGGCAAGCGCACGGGCCTGGCGGCGGTCCGATTCGCGGTCGAGATGGAAAAGGAAAAGTTGATCGATTGGAAGACGGCCATCACGCGCGTGCCAGCAGATCAGCTCGATCAGGTGCTCGCGCCAGTCTTCGACCGAACGGCGTTGAAGAGCGCCAAGGTCATTGCGCGTGGTTTGCCGGCGGGTCCCGGCGCTGCGAGCGGCCGGATGTATCTGAATGCCGAGCGCGCGGTCGAGGCCGCCCACAAAGGCGAGAAAGTGTTGCTCGTCCGGTTGGAGACCTCACCCGAAGACCTGCGCGGTATGATCGCCGCCGAGGGCATCCTGACGGCGCGCGGCGGAGTCAGTTCGCACGCGGCGCTGGTGGCGCGGCAAATGGGCAAGGTTTGCGTCTGCGGCGCGAGCGCGTTGCAGATCGACTATGCCACCCGCACGATGACTGTGAATGGCCAGGTGTTCAAGGAAGGCGATTCCATTTCGATCAATGGCACGGCGGGCGAAGTGTATGCCGGAGAAATCAAGACGGCTGCTTCGGAGGTTGTCCAGGTCCTGGTGGAGAAGTCGCTTCACGCGAAGGAAAGCCCGACCTTCCAGAATTTCAAGAAGCTCATGGACTGGTGCAACAAGGCCACGCGCCTGCTCGTTCGCACCAATGCGGATACGCCCGAGCAAACCGCCAACGCGGTCGCTTTCGGCGCGCAAGGCATCGGACTCACCCGCACGGAGCACATGTTTTTTGAAGGGAACCGCATCGACGCCATGCGCGAGATGATTCTCGCGGAGACGAAGGAAGAACGGCAGAAGGCGCTCGCCAAAATCCTGCCCTATCAGCGGGACGACTTCGCGGGGATTTTCAAAGAACTCAGAGGATTACCGGCCACCATTCGCACGCTCGACCCACCGCTGCACGAATTCCTGCCCCACGAACGCGCGGCGCAGGCGGATCTGGCGCAGAAGCTCGGCGTGCCCGTTGAGAAGATCGAGCAGCGCGTGAAGGAATTGCACGAGTTCAATCCCATGCTCGGCTTTCGGGGCTGCCGACTCGGCATCATCTATTCGGAAATCACCGAGATGCAGGCGCGCGCGATCTTCGAAGCCGCGGCGGACGTGCAAAAGCAAGGCATCAGAGTGCGGCCCGAAGTCATGATCCCGCTCGTGGGGTTCAAGAAGGAGCTCGATCTCCAGGTTGAAGCCGTGCATCGCGTGGCTCAGGAAGTGATGAAGGAAAAGAAGATCAAATTGACTTACCTGGTTGGAACGATGATCGAAGTGCCGCGCGGGGCGCTCACGGCGGACGAAATCGCTCAGACCGCGGAGTTCTTCAGTTTCGGCACCAACGACCTCACGCAGACCTGCCTGGGCATGAGCCGCGACGATTCCGGGTCATTCCTGCCGCGCTACAGCGATCTGGAGATCGTGAAAAAGAATCCGTTCGCGTCTATCGATCAAAGCGGCGTCGGCCAACTGATGAAGATCGCGGTCGAGAAGGGCAGGGGAACGCGCTCGGACATCAAGCTGGGCATCTGCGGCGAGCACGGCGGAGATCCGGACAGCGTGAAATTCTGCCATCGCATCGGATTGAACTACGTGAGCTGTTCGCCTTTCCGTGTGCCCGTCGCGCGTCTCGCCGCGGCCCAGGCTGCGATCGAAGAGGAAAGGGCGAAAACGGCGAAGAGGCCGGGCGGCATATGATGAGGGCACCGGAACGCGGACGACCTCGTCCGCAGCGTATCCGCTACGACAGAGCGTTGGAATGCTTCGACGCGCACCGGCCGGTCGAGCCTGCTGCGGGCGAGGTCGCCCGCGCTCCGGTCTTTGGTGAAAACTGTCGCGATTCCCGACCAAAATCAGGGACGGCTGAACGCGGTTGTGGTGGTCAAATGAGTCAGCCGTCCCTCCGGGACTCGTTTTCTGGTTTGTCCCAACCCAGCGTTGAAACGCCGGGCTATTATCATCTGTCCCTCCGGGACAGCGACAACACGTTTTCATGGTCCGGCTCGCCCGTTACCGCCCTTCTTGCTCGGCCCGCATTGACTCGGGGGCAAGACCCACTTTCGCGCACCAATCGCAGTAAGCGAAAGGTGAAATCTCAGACGGTTTGATCTCGCTGCGGCCGCCCCAGAAAACATTCGTGTAGCTCACGGGAATGCCGATCTGTTTCAAATGCCGGTCAATGGCCTCTTTGTGCTGAAGCACCAGATCGCGCTCCATGCCATGCGCGACGGCCATGATGTTGACGCTGCGGAACTCCGGCCCGCCTTCCCGCCAGTACGCGTGCGTGAGAATGTGATGCCGGCCCACTTCGCAACCCGCCTCGATTTCGCGCCCCGGCGGCACCGCCCAATGAAAAAGCGCGTTGAAGCGTGTGACGCGCTCGCCGTCCGCGAGAGGTTTCACATGCTCCAGGAAAGTCGAAAAGCGGCCGATCACTTTCCGGCGGTTCAGATTCTCCGCGACTTCACAAAAGGTCTCGGGGGTTACGCCGGCTTGCCGGGATCGCGGTTCCCAGGGGTTTTCGCAAAGTTCTTCGGGTTCGAACTCCCGTTTCAAAGCCATCAGGACCCGCCACTCCAGTTCGTTGAGCCGGACGACTTCCAGGCCCATCGCTTCAGCCGGGACCTCCGCTTTGCTCCCCACGGGCATGCCCCTGCGCCGCACGTGCCCGACCCCCAGAGCAAACAAGCGTTTCGCAGGCATGAGACGAAAATGTTCAGCTCCCGTCTGGCGAAGGAGAAACTCGCAGTGCTTCCGCATGGAGTATCCCTGTGGCACCTTCAGCGTGGTCCACAGTTTGTAGGTCGCCCCCGGTGTCGCTGGATCAGCCGATCGCAAGACCACGTGCCCTGAAAACGGATCTTGCTGGAACATGTAATCGAAAGCCGAATCGATTCGCTCGGCCGGCACTTGCCAGGCGACCAACGCCCCCGGCGCGAGGTTTGTCGCCATCAAAGTCTGGCGGACCCGGCGAATCGTCTTCGCACGCAACATCGCCTGGATGCGCTCGATCACCTGCGGCGTTTCCAGGCCGGCCTGGCGCGCGATTTCCTGCAGTGGTTCCCGCTGAAATCCCTGAATCTTGTCTTCGGAAACAGCCAGAATTCTCGCGTTGATCGGATCACCAATCTGAAATGGAACGGGCGCTCGTGTCATCCCCGCAAATGTATCCGAACTTTAGCGGCTCAAAAGTGGAAAAAAGAGAGTCGCCCTGATGACCCAAGAACAGGGCGACTCTGCTATACCTATGCACCAAACAACAACCGATTCCCTTTTCTCCCTGCCTGCATTTTAGCAAAGCCTGTACCAAGCTTCGTCTTGGCCTCGTCCGGCCAAGAGAGCGAGGGGTTTGGACCTTTTCGGTGAATCTGATGCCGGTTGAACAAATCTCAACTTTGATTCGCGGAGGGCGTGCGCTATTTTCACGCGCAATGCGTGAAATCCGGCTCTGCTGCCAGTGCTTGTTTTCCAGCGCTCTCTTTTTCACGGGATCTCCCTGGAGCGCCGCGAGCGCTGCCCGGCCCGAACCTGGCCAGATTGTTTCGTCGCCCGCGCCAAGTGCTTCCACGAACTCTGGCGCAAGGCTGGCCTCGCAAAACCTCAGGCTCGCGCCTGATTTGCGGATCAGCGTATTCGCCACTGACACCCTGGTTGCAAATCCGATCCGTCTGGCGGTGGACGAACGAAGTCGCGTGTTCATTGTGGAATCGCATCGCACGGGGTCTGTTTTGGACCTCCGGCAACATCTCAATTGGCTCGAAGCGAATCTCTCCTTCCGCAGTGTGACGGATCGCTCAAATTTCGTTCAAAAAGTCCTGGTCCCGGAAAACACTGCCTCCTGGCCCGAAATTCTGCGCCGAGATCGCAATGGCGACGGCAAATTCGATGCGAGCGATCTGGCGGCGGATTCGGAACGGATTCGGGTTCTCGAAGACCGCGATGAAGACGGCGCGGCGGATTTTGCGGGGACTTTCGCCGACGGATTCGCGAGCAGTGTGACGGGCGTGGCGGGCGGCTTCCTGGTCCGGGGAACCAATGCGTGGTTCGCGTGCGCTCCGGATCTCTGGCTCTTGCGAGACGCCAACCACGACGGCAAGTCTGATTTGCGAAGGTCGTTGCACTCCGGTTTCGGCGTTCACCTGGGGTCGGGCGAATCCGAATTCTCCGGTTTGTGCTACGGGCCGGACGGCCTGATCTATTTCGCGGTCGGCGACAACGGATTCAACGTTGCGACCGGCAACCAACGCTTCGCTCTGCCGGATACCGGCGCGGTGCTGCGGTGCAATCCGGACGGAACAGAGTTTGAAGTGATCGCCACCGGCCTGCGCCGTCCCACGGATCTGGCGTTCGATCCTTTCGGGAACCTCTGGACGGTCGATGCGGCCAGCGATGAGAACGAGCCCGCGCGCCTGCTGTGCGTGCTCGAAGGGGCCGATTGCGGCTGGCACATCGGCTGGCGGGACGCCGGGGATTCCAGCCCTTGGAAAACCGAGAGACTCGGAGAACTTTTCCCGGCCAACACCGCATCTTGCGTTCTCCCCCCGACCGCGTTGGTGGGACGCAGGCCGGCGGGCTTCGCCTTCTATCCGGGAACCGGCCTGCCGCCGCGCTACGATAATCGCCTCTTTCTCTGTGACCTGGACGCCGGGGTTGCCTCTTTCGCGCTCAAAGCCACCGGCGCATCGCACGAGATTTTTGATTTCCAGGAATTCCTGGGCGGTGTCAGCCCGTTGGACCTGGATTTTGGGCCAGAAGGCGGCCTTTACCTTGTTGACGCAAAGACGAATTCGGAACGCCCGGATCGAAGCCGAATTCTCCGCGTGTTCGACCCAAACGCTCCCAAAGACCCGGTCATCTCCGAAACCAAACGCCTGCTCTCCGAAGGCATGTCCAGGCGCTCCAATCGTGACGTCGTCCGATTGCTCGAACATCGCGACTGGCGTGTGCGCTTGGAAGCTCAATTCGCGCTGGCGGATCGCGGGGCGGAGGTCACGAACCAGTTGTTCCGCGTGGCGTCAAAGAATCCAAACCTGTTCGCGCGCCTGCACGCCCTTTGGGCCTTGGGCCAGATCGCGCGCGTGAATCCAGAAGTCTCGTTCGGCCTCGCCTTGTTGACCGGAGACGCGGACCCGGAAGTCCGCGCGCAGGTGGCGCACGTGCTGGGCAACGCTCGCTTTGGCGAAGCTCTCGAACCGCTCGCCAGACTCGTGCAGGATACGAGTCCACGCGTCCGGCTTTTCGCGGCGTTCGCCCTGGGCAAACTCGGCCGCCAGGAAGCGACCGATCCCATTCTGCTCCTGCTGCGGCAGAACGGGGACCGCGACCCGCATCTCCAGCACGCGGGCGTGATGGCTCTCGTGTGGCTCAATGACATGAACGCTTTGCTCGCCGCGGCCAAGGATTCTTCCGCGGCCGTGCGGATGGGTGTGCTCCTGGCTATGCGCCGGCTAGGCCGGCCGGAAATCGCGACGTTCCTTTATGACTCCAACCCCGCCCTGATTCTTGAGGCCGCTCGCGCCATTTATGATTTGCCCCTTGCAAGCGCCTTCACGCAACTTGCGGTTCTGGCCGGACAACCGTCCCGCCTGGCGATCAATGAAAACGGCGGCTCTGTCGCTCTGCGGACCTCCGTATTGCGTCGTTCGTTGAACGCGAATTTCCGTCTCGGCAAACTTGAGAATGCCCTGGCCCTTGCCGAGTTCGCCGGACGAAAGGAGTTGCCTGAGGCCCTCCGCGCGGAAGCTCTCGAACGATTGGCCCAATGGGCCAAACCTGTGCTGCGTGACCCGCTCCTTGGACTCTGGCGGCCCATTCCGCCTCGGGAAATCAGGCCCGCGAGTCTGGCCGCGCGCAGGGAAGTGGCCGCCATTCTCAAAGACGCACCCGGCTCGGTGCAAATCGCGGCCATCCACGCCGCTGAGGCTCTGGAAATCACCTCTGTGACGTCGGCGCTTTTCGAGATGGCCGCCAATCCAAAGCTGGCCGTCGAGCTCCGGAGAAGCGCTCTTTCCGGACTCGGTTCGCTGAAAGATACCCGACTCGCAGAGGCCATTGCGATTGCTGTGGTGGAGCCCGCGGAACCTCTGCGCCAGGAAGCGGTGCGCTGGCTAGCTCATCTCAAACCCTCCGACGCGATTGGCCAGATCGCGGCCACCATGGAACGCGGGTCGCTCGTTGAGAAGCAGACCGCTCTGCGCGCTTTGGCGGATGTGGCCACGCCGGCCACGGATCAAATCCTCTCCGTGTGGCTTGACCTGCTCGCAGAAGGCCGCGTGCCGCGCGAGCTTCAACTCGATCTGCTGGAGGCTGCGAAACAGCGGCCCGGCGCGTCGCTGCAGAGCAAACTTCAAAAGTTCGAGACTTCCCGACCGGCCAGCGACCCTCTCGCCACGTATCGAGAAGTCCTTTACGGCGGGGACGCGCCCGCCGGGCAAAGAGTTTTCTTCAGCCGCGCAGAGCTCGACTGCGCGCGCTGCCATCGCATCAACGGCCAGGGCGGTGAACATGGACCGGACCTCAGCAAGATCGGCGCGAGCGCCTCACGGGAAGCGTTGCTGGAGTCTCTGCTTGCGCCCGATAAAACCATCGTGCGCGGTTACGAGACAGTCGTCGTGAAGATGAAGAGCGGCAAAACGTACAAGGGCCGCGTGAAAAACGAGACCGAACGCGAGTTGCTTCTTACCTCGCCCGACGAAGGTTTTCTCGTGCTCAGCAAGAGTCAGATCGAGTCTCGTGAGAAAGGTCCGACGCTCATGCCGGCGGACGCCGCCAAACTTCTAACTCGGCGTGAACTGCGAGACCTGATCGAGTATCTGGCGAATCTCAAATGATTCGCGTGGTTTCGGGTGATTCGTGGGTGCACTGCCTCAGTCAAACACGGGCAGGGATGAGCCGCCGGCTCGTCGGGGCCGCGTTCAGCCGCTGCGCAACACGGCCAATCGGTTCTGGCGGAGTTTTCCGGCAGAAAAACGCCCTCAAAAATCGGCTCTAACCGGGATATTTCACGCTCGGTCTTGGGGAGCGCACGCGCCTCGCGTGCTGCTTGCGGCGCCTCGCCGCAACGGTGCGACTCTGGCTGACAACAAGGTGTCGGTTCGACCGTCGTCGAATCCATCGGCGAGGCGCCGATGGGAACACGCGAGGGCGCGTGTGTTCCCCAGAGGGTGTGAAATATCCGGGCTAAGGCCGTTTTCTCCCCCGGGATTCTTCCCAATCCTCTCGCCCGCGGAAGTTTGTTTCTGCGGCACATGCGGCGGTTACTGCTCAGACCGTGGGATAGGATACACTTTGCCAGGCGGGATTTGGCCAGCCGCGAGGAGTGAGCGAGGCGGTGGATCCAAGCGATCCACAACGAGCGAGCGACGAAGCTGTTGGCCAAAAGACCCCTGGCCCTGCGGATTGCGCCGCCTTTGGGCTCTGGCTTCGTTGCTCACTCCGTCGCAGACCGCTGCGGGTATGCTCCGTCGTTCGCGCCTCACCAGAGCCCAAAGGCGGCGCAACAAAGTGTATCCTATCCCACGGTCTGAGCAGTAACTCAGAGCTTGGTTCCGGTCCAGGGACGATTCGGATCAAATCGAGCTCCAGCCATGACAGGCCACGATCGCGCGGACAATTCCGCGACGGCGTTCCGCGGTGACCAAGCCGCGCCGCGTGTGGAGCAAGTCTCGATCAACCGTGTATATCAGATCGCACTTGCACAGCGTTTCCCAATCCAGTCCATCAGCCGGATCGAGCATAACCTCGCCGGCGTTCGGCGCACGAGACGCCCGTTGAGAGGAACAGAGGACGATTTCCACCAGGGGTTTCCTGGCGGCTCGATCTTGGGCTGAAACGATCACAGCAGGATGATCTCCGTAGCCGGGATCGAATGTCCAAATCTCCCAGGCATTCACAAATCCTCGATGCCGCGGTGCTTTTTCGCGGCCCGCCGGATTGAGTTCAGCGCCGTCCGTCCAGCCAGACGTTCCCGGCGTTCGGCCAGCGGATTCGGGGCGTAGATTTCGCGCAACTGCTGTTCAGTCAAAGGGAGCGGATTGAGGTAAGAACTCTCCTCACGCTCCATGCGTCGAAGGGCTTCGCGCACCACTTCGCTTTGATTGTTGAACCGTCCCAGTTCGATCATCCGCTCAATGAAAGCCGCATTTTCTTTTGCCAGCGCAAATGCCATGCAAAGATCATGTGCCAACTAATGGCTTTGTCAATTTCGGATTGTTGCAACGAAACCCCCGGCCGAACCGGCCGCTCCGATTTCAGGTTCCCCTGGTTCTTGCCAGGTTCCTGTGTCGCAGATGCAAAACTTTGGTCTTTCGATCGATGGTCGCGTCAAGTTGTTGGATTTTCCTGCGCCTGGAACTCCAGGCCAGGCGCGGCATAGCGAATCGAAACCTACGACGTTTTCTCGCTACGAACTAGACGCCGCGCCGCTCTTCCTGAAACAGGTGGCTTTGGCCGCACTCGAAGGCGGGATTGTCAACGAGTCGGATTTGAGGGACTGGCTGCCCCGCGCTCCGTTGCCATTGCACGCCCGAGACTGGCTCGCCGGACTGCCGGGGTGTCCAAGTCTCGAAGCGGCGATCAGGGATCTCCAGGCGCTTCAGCTACGTCTTTCCGAAGTTGGCCGATTGAGGCGCTTGGCCCTGAACGTGGGTTCTTGGGTGCTGCCGTTGACGGTCTTCGGGCTGGTCATAACTTCGAAGGCGCGCACGGACCTGCTTGGGCAGCTCGAAAAACGGCAGCCCGAGCTCATGCGACTCTACGAGGGTTGGCTGGCTCTCAGGGCGACCGCTAGCGGTCATTTCCCAAGTTTAGTGTCACGTCGTATCCGCGATGGACATGAGGACGTTGGCGTCAGCGATGAACGATATCCGCGCCGGCACGAAATTCCGGAACTTGAGGCGCTGGGCGTGCTGGACGAACAGCGACGGCTCGAAGTCGCGCGCCCATTCGAGATTTCCATCGCCGGTCTCTGCGGACATCTTGTGACGAACAGGTCGGTTTGGGAAAGTCAGGAAGTGCAAAGCTTTATCATGGCAGGCGATCGGGAGCGCGTGGAGAGCATTGTTTCCATTTACACAAATCTAACCCAGAGCCAGTTGGTCGAAGCTTTGAAGTCTCGACTGTCGCGATTGATACTAATCGGCCCGCCGGTTCATCCGGTCAGTCAGGAAGGCGACCAAGTGCGAGTCAGCGCCGGAAGCGGCGGCAGCCCGATCGCGGGTCCGTTTCTCCGGGGCATGACGCGCGAATTGGCGTTGCTGGAGTTGGTGCGCATTGAGGCAGCCCACGGTGAGAACAGAATCGCCGTGACAGAGCTGACCAACATGCTGAATTCAATCCGCCGAATAGACGAGCTACGATGCCTGGCGCGCTACATTGCGGGCCGTTTCGGACACGTCGTAACCAACAAGACGATCTGGGAGGCTGGGGACGCGCGCCTTCTGTTTCCCCAGGGCGGACATGAGTTCATCAATAGGGTTGTGGCTGCTCACGCAGACGTGAGTTCCAAGGAATTGGCGGAGACGATCCAGATCGTGGCACCTTCTCTCCGGGCCGTTCGGAAGGAGTTGCTTAAGCGAGATCAAGCCATGCGCGAGCGGAGCATGCCGATTCCGCCGCCACGACCGAGGGGCGCGAGGGGCGCCGTGGGTGCAGAATCCGCTTGCGGAGCTTTCTTGGACTGCGCACATTATCTCTCGCGTGCGCTTATGGCGGAATTGGCAGACGCGCTGCTTTGAGGTGGCAGTGGGGTAACCCGTGCAGGTTCAAGTCCTGCTAAGCGCACCATTTTTACTCAAGAAAACGAGGGATTTGCGGAACGAGACACAGATTTGGCACAAAAACCCGCTGAATCTGACCGGCGGAAGGTGAAATTCCCGCAAGTCATTCGGCATCGCAAAGTCGAGGCCACGATCTACGGCAAGAGCCCCCAGTATCCGCGCTATCGGCTGGCTTACTACGTGGCAGGCCAGCGCCGCCTTCGCACGTTCGGAACCTACAGCGAAGCGAAGGCCGAAGCTGAGCGGATCATCCGCGAACTGGCCAGCGGTTCCCAGACCGCCGCGCTGACGGGCGAGCAATCTCGCGACGCTTTGGCCGCGCTTGAACGCCTGGAAGCCTTTCGGCAGACAACCGGCAACCGCGTGTCGCTTTTGGCGGCCGTGTCGGAATTCGTCGAGGCCGCAAGCAAGCTCAAAGGCCATACCCTCGGAGAGGCCGTCGAACGATTTCTTGGCACAGTCGCCAGCATGCGGCGGAAAAACATTGCCGAAGCAGTCGAGGAGTTCATCCAGGTTGACGAGCCGCGCACACGGTCCAGCGAAGGCCAGCGGTCGCAACTCTCGGCCAAATACGCTTACAACCGCGCAATCCAACTTCACCGATTTGCCGAGACGTTCCTCAATACGACCGTCTGCGATTTGTCGAAGGATCATCTGGACGCCTTCTTCAAGTCGCTGGCTGAGTTTTCCGCCAAGAGCCGCAATCATCACCGGGCTGCGATCCGGCAATTTCTCTCCTGGTCCGTGCGGAAAGACTACCTGCCCACGACGCATCGGCTGGCCGAAGCCGACTCCATGCGCCCGGAGCGTGCGAATACGGCTGAAATCGCGTTCTACTCGCCAAACGAACTTCGCAAGCTGCTTGAAGCCGCTGATGGACCCATCCGGGCCGCAGTCGCGATTGGCGGCCTGGCCGGACTTCGGACAGCCGAGCTGTTGCGGCTGGATTGGGCCGACGTGTGGCGCGTACCTGGCCATGTCGAGATCACTTCCGGCAAGAGCAAAACACGCCAGCGCCGACTTGTTGAAATCTGCCCGTCTCTGTCCGCTTGGCTCGAACCGTTCCGCCCTTTGGCGGACGGCAAGCTGTGGACGTTCCACGAAATCACCTTCCAGCAGTATTTCCGCGACCTGTGCGAGCAAGCGAAAGTGAAGCGCAAAGCCAACGGCCTGCGCCACGCTTTTTGCACCTATCACTTCGCCCTTCACGCCAACGAGAACCTGACCGCCGCGCAAGCGGGCAACTCGCCCACGATGATTCACGCCCATTACAAGGGACTCGCGACCAAGGCGGAGGCGGAAAAGTGGTTCGCCGTTACGCCGACTCCGGCAGCCAACGTGATCGCGTTGACCGCTCTTGGCAAGTAAGCGCATTGACGCGCAACCAGGCGATGTTAAATTCGCGCAGTGTAACATTCTTGTTCAACATGAAAACAGCCAATGTCCGGCAATTGCGGCATGATTTCGGCAGCGTCATGGACTGGGTCGCCGAAGGCCAGCAGGTCGAAATCGTCAAGAAGGGCAAAGTCATCGCGCTTTTGTCGCCGCCGCCTTCCAAACCCAAGAAACTGAAGCTTCCCGACTTTGCCGCGAGGCAGAAACGGATTTTCGGCGATCGCGTTTTACCGGGCAACCTCGTGGCGGAAGAACGGGAGAGCTACCCGTGGTAGCCTTCGCCGACACCGGATTCATCGCCTCGCTATACTTGAAGGAATCCACGTCTGCTCAGGCGCGGGCGGCGATGCAGGCTGCGCGCGTTGAATTGCCACTGACACCCCTCGCCGCTTTGGAACTCCGCAACGCCCTCAACCGCGCCGTCCAACGCCAGCGCATTACGGCAGCGGAACGCGACGCGCTCTGGCAGGACGTGGAAACTGACATCGCTGACGGATTTCTCGTGCCCGCTCCGCTTGCGGCCGCCGATCTGCACGCGAAAGCGCGGCAACTGAGCGACCGCTACACTCCCACCCTCGGCACACGAACCGTGGATTTGCTGCATGTGGCAGCGGCGTTGATCTTGGAAACGAAGACATTCTTCAGTTTCGACGAGCGCCAGCGTCAAGCGGCTTTGAGGGAGGGCTTAAAAGTGAAACCCTGAATTGAGCGAGACATCGCCATGAAAACGAACAAAGTTCCTCCTGTACTGGTTCAGCGAAAAACGCCGGAAGTCTGGTATGGCTAACAGACAAATGCCCGGGTTTGTGTCGGTTGAGTTTTTTGGTTTGAGAGGATAACTCGGGGACGCTGTCCCCGAACCCCTGGGATT